>Ga0207662_10000712_pt1 | contig 15208 bp, 12 predicted proteins | sample KBSS33LmetaG_FD_184338 | JGI IMG/M metagenome (GOLD analysis project Ga0207662, IMG submission 184338) | Switchgrass rhizosphere microbial communities from Kellogg Biological Station, Michigan, USA - KBS S3-3L metaG (SPAdes) (version 2) | ecosystem: Host-associated > Plants > Roots >... | reverse complement strand
CGGTTGCAGTTCGCAGCCACAGGACGTACGCCACCGTCGCGTGGAGTGCCTGTCCGCGATTGCAATTCAAGGCTTGGGTTGCGGGATCGGTATTGATTGGCAAGGATGCATCGCGGGGAGGATCTGGATCGTCAGTCACTGGCCGAATGATGTCCCACGCGGCGCTCGCGTGGCCGACCGGCAGGCGACTCGTCTCGGGCGCATGAAGCGTCGTCTCGAGGAGTCGTACGATCGCCCCGCGCGTCCATGAGAAATCGGTATCGGTCATGCCTCGGTCTGGGGAATCGACAGTACGAGTCTCCATCACAGCCCAACGGCAGAACTTAAGCATGCTGCTCCATTCAATCGGCGTTCCGCCTCTGACGCTCTTGTCGAGACCTTCGATGAGAGACCGCACGTACGTGGGATGGAGAGCTTTGAATTCGTCCGCAGCGGCAAGGAACTCGTTCGCTCTGGCTGCAACTGCCTTGCGCAGTTCGTGTCCGAGTTCAATGCGCGCGGTGAGATCGTGCGGCGCGGGCTCCCATGTTGCAAGCCGCGCGATGACTTGATCCACGGGTAACCCTTCCAGATCCTCGGCTGTGAAAGGAGACTCGATCCAACTTCTAGTAATTCGCGCGACTTCTTCTTCCTCATCGAAGTCGTACGGTGGCAGGTCAGCCGCAATCGGTCGTAGCTCGCTCGGAATGCAACGTGACGCCGGCCGAAGACGATCGCGCTTCCAGCTCAAAGCATGGGCAACCTCGTCCTCAATAAATCGATTGCCTGCGACATCTGGCCCATTAGTGACCATATCGAAGTAGATCGCGCGGTCAGCCTCAGGAAGGTCGCATAGAACCTCGTGGATGAGAGCGTCGTATTCGCGGCGAAGCATGTATTCGTCGAAATTGATGCGGCTGAGTGCCTCGTCGCGCGCCTGCTTCGGTGCGGCCTTCCAGTTTCCTGCGAGTAGGAACAACGCAATGCGGCGGAAGATGATCCATCGTTGGCTAAAGAGGAACGCGAGAACCTCTGGCAGGAGGGTGGGCTTCAGCCGGATCGTTTCCTGCGCCGCGTCACGGACGGCTGTCGTGAGTATCCCTTCGATTGAAACGCCGGGGTTATCGTCGCGATCTAAGTGCGCATGCCAGATATAGGAGTAGTCATGAGGAGCGGTATCCACACTCCGCTTCTTATCGAGTGCGAAGCTGAGAAGACTCGAAAAAAGACGGATGCTCTCCAGGGGATCTGAAGCTACGAGCGTGAGAAGTGTCTCTTCAATGATGCTCTCGTACTCGTAGGTGTCGATCTTCCCGACGACATCATCAGCCATGGCTTTTGCGTCGAGAAGGAGGATTGAGCGCATGAGATCCAACGCCGCTTTCGCGTGGCCGCCCGCGACGAGCTGTTTGACGAGGTCAGGGATTCGGTTGGCGACAAGCCCGAACAGTTGGTCCCGTCCGCGAATCCAGCGGGACTCTCGCCCAGCGACCTCGGCGGCGAGCTTCGCCGGCAGCCGCGTGGCCGCAACGATGATGTCTTCATGCACCGCGTCATTGTCGGTGTCGGAAATCGAAAGAAGTGCACGCTGAATTGCGACTGCATACCCCGGGGCTAGCCCGGCGACGCGTGCGAGGTACCTCGAGATTGGCCATCGAGGGAGCGCGATCGTCCGCCCTTCGTCTTCGACGATGCGACTCGGCGGGTGCTCGAAGTACCCGCGCGCGCGAAGCACCTCGACCCATTCAGGGTTCTCCAAGCGCTCAAAGAAGTCACGCGCGAACTCGGGTCGCGCGATGAGACTCATGGCGCGTTCAATCTGTTCGTCGGTTGGCTTCTTCCAAGAAGGCATCCAGCTGATCCTGTCCTTTCGACCACTCTGCAGCGAGCGGATAGAGTCCTCTCTCGAACGCTTCGAAGTACGACTGAAGCTCGCTTTCCTCAGCCATTAGTGAGTCGATATCGCCCCGATCGTGGGCGCGTTTCATAAACCACTTCGCGGTACGCTTGAAGCTCTCTACGGCGGGTTGAATGAGCGAGGATGATGCGGCGTCCCCTCCGCCAAAGAGTATCTGCAGCTTTTGCTCGAACCGGGTACTCCCCGCGGCGTGGGCTTGAAGAAGCGCGTCGACCGCAGCGTATGCCTCGCGGGGAACGGTCATATCCGGCGGTAGCTCCGGGGTCTCCGTGATCGCGAGTTGTGGCGGGGCAGGCGGCCACCTTGCTGCGATTCGGTCTACCAGCGGGGGATACTCAACCCTACCCGCGATCGTTGATGTTGCGACAGCATCGGGTAGTCGGTTTGCGATGTCACGCATGCAGTGCGAGACCAAGCGGATTCGTGCGGGTGGGCAATGCTCATACATCATCGAGAGGGCGGTCTCGTACAACTCGGCGAGAGATGGAGCTCGCTTGCGGAGCCAGGTCAGAGTGACCTTCCTCTCCACGGTGAGATACGCCGGGATCGTCGGCATCGCTTGAGTCAAGTTCGCGGAGGCGAACTCATACCTGGCCTCGTCGCTCCGCGTGAGCAGTCCGACCAGCCAACGGAAGATCTGACGTATGAGACGAGTCGCTGCTCCTACCATTGCCGCGCAAACCGAGAACACCATAACGCGCGGATGATCGCGAATCACGCCGAATCAACGATGATCGTCGAAAACCCGCTCTTAAGATTCTCTTAATTTTGCGTGTTTTTGAAACGCGGGCAAAACAGCAACGGCCAGCATAAGTGCTGGCCGTTGAGTAAGTTAAGATTGGTTGCGGGGACAGGATTTGAACCTGCGACCTTTGGGTTATGAGCCCAACGAGCTACCAGACTGCTCCACCCCGCGACACGTCTTCCGGCGAAGGAGGCGGGATGATCTCACCGGCCTTACTCCGCGTCAAGGCCCCCCATAACTCGCCCGACCCGGACCTTATTTCAGGGTGCCGATCAGCTCTCCACGCAGTGGCGGATGTCTTCGATGAGGCGGGTCATGTCGAAGGGTTTGGGGTGGATGCGGTAGACGGGGATGTGGAAGTTTTTGAGGATCTCGCTCTCGGGGACGGCGGAGGCGATGATGGTGCAGGCGAGCATCTCGGGGTGGTGCTCTTTGATGTGCTCGAGGACGCCGTAGCCGTCGACGCGGGGCATCATCAGGTCGAGGACGATGACGTTGTAGCGGTCGTGGCCGTCGCCGTCGAGGCGCTCGATGGCTTCGACTCCATCGCGCGCGGTGTCGACGTCCAGGTTCTGCCGCTCGACGACTTTGGCCAGCATGGTGCGGATCGGGTCGTCGTCATCGACGACCAGAGCCCGCTTTCTCTCACTCACGCCCGCTTCGCCAGCAAGTTCCACTCCAGCAGAGGCTATGTCACGGCCGCGAAGAGTGCAACCGGGACCCCGATGAGCAGTCCGAGGACGAGGAGGGGGACGATCACGGCGACGAGGACGGCGACCGCTGCGGCAGCGACGGCGGCGAGCAGGGCGATCTTCACGATGAAGAAGATGGCCAGGATCGGGAAGAGGATGATCTTGAAGGGGAGCAGGACGAGCTTCGCCGTCAGCTTCACCACGATCAGTCCTCCCACCAGGACCATGGCTCCCGCGGCCAGGACGCCGAGAAACGCGAGGAACAGGAACATGAAGGCCTCCCTGGTCTTGATACGGAGGGGAGGGGGCTGGGTTTTCTCGAAGTTTGAAGAGTGAAGAGTGAAGGGTGAAAGCCGCCGGCGCGCCGGCGGCCTCACTTCGCTTCACTTACGGCATCACACCCACGTACACGGACTGCGGGCGAATGATGCGGCCTACGGCTCTTTGCTCGATGCAGTGGGCGGTCCAGCCGGCGGCGCGGCCGATGGCGAAGGTGGGGGTGAAGAGGGGCACTTCGAAGCCGAGGCCGTGGAGGAGGAGGGCGGTGTAGAACTCGACGTTGGTCTGGAGGTTGCGGCCCGGCTTGTGCTCCTCGAGGAGGCGCAGTGCGGTCTGCTCGACGGCGCGGGCGAGGTCGTAGAGGCGCATGTCCACGCCGGTCTCACCGGGGCGGCTGAACATGCGCTCGGCGGCGGCGGCCAGGACGTCGGCGCGCGGATCGCGGACTTTGTAGACGCGATGGCCGAACCCCATCAGCCGCTCGCCCGATTCGATCTTCTTCCGCAGCACCTCCTCGGCGCGCGCGGCGTCGCCGATCTCGAAGACCATGTCCAGCGCCGGGCCCGGCGCACCGCCATGGAGCGGTCCCTTGAGCGCGCCGATGGCGCCGGTGACCGCAGATACAAAGTCGGAGCCGGTGGAGGTGATGACGCGGGCGGTGAAGGTGGAGGCGTTGAGGCCGTGGTCGATGACGGTGTTGAGGTAGGTCTCGAGGCCGCGCACGAGCTCGGGATGCGGCTCGGCGCCACTCAGCATGTAGAGGTAGTTCGCGGCCAGGCCGAGGTCCGGGCGGGGAGGGAGCGGATCGCGGCCGTGCAGGAGGCGCCAGTAGGCGGCGACGATGGTTGGGAACGAGCCGACCAGGAGCGGCGCGGCGGTGGCGTCATCATCGGCGACCAAGGTCCCTGCAGCCATGCGCAGGGCGTCCATCGGCGAAACGCGTTTCGCGGCGGCGGCTCTCAGGAGCGCCAGGGTCTCGCCGGTGAGCGGCAGGGCTCGCACTTCGCCGTGGAAGCCGGTGGTCTCCCACAGCAGGCCGACGGTGCGCTCGAAAGACCAGGAGGAGAGCTCCTCCACGCGGTAGCCGCCGATGACCAGCTCGCCTTTCGCGCCGTCGACCATGCTCAGGCGGGTCTCGGCGGCGATGATTCCTTCCAGGCCATTGTGTACGCGGGTGTCTACGCGGGTGTCCACGCGGGTGTCGTGTGTGTGCGTCGTCATGCTTCCAACCTAGGGCGGCTTCGCGCCGGCGTCAACATTGATCGTTCGATCAACCCATTGATCGTATAATCAACGCATGGCCCGCAAGACGGAGTGGCTGGACGCGAAGGATGCGACGAAGATGCTGGGGGTCAGCCGGGCCACGCTGTATGCGTATGTGAGCCGCGGGTTCGTCCGCTCGGAGGCGGTGCCGGGGCAGGCGCGGCAGCGGCGGTATGCGCGCGAGGACGTGGAGCGCCTGCGCATGCGCGCGGAGGAGCGGCGGAATCCGGAGAAGGCCGCGGCGCATGCGCTGCGGTGGGGAGTGCCGATCCTGGAGTCGGCGATCACGCTGATCGCGGACGGGAAGCTGTACTACCGTGGCCACGACGTCGTCGAGCTGGCGCGCACGCGGTCGCTGGAAGACGTGGCGTCGCTGGTGTGGACGGGACGGTTCGGCGAGGACGTGTTCGACACGCCGCTGCACGTGGTCTCGGGCGGCGGGGTCACGGAAGGGCTGCCGTTCGTCAATCGCGCGCAGTCGGTGCTTCCTCTCGTCGCGGCGCGCGATCCGCTGGCGTTCGATCTCCGCCCGCGCAATGTGGCGCAGACGGGGTGGCGGATCGTGAATCTGCTCACCAGCGTGGCGGCGGAGTCGCAGGAGCTCGAAGAAACGGTCGAAGAGACGCTGGCCCGCGCGTGGGCGCCGCGCTCGAAGCAGGCGCCCGCGCTCATCCGCGCGGCATTGATCGTCTGCGCCGACCACGAGCTGAATGTCTCGGCGTTCACCGCCCGCTGTGTGGCGTCGGCTTCCTCGAATCCGTACGCGGTCGTGCTGGCCGGGCTGGCGGCGCTGGAGGGCTCGAAGCACGGCGGAGCCACGGAACGGGTGGCGGCGCTCTGGTCGGAGCTCCGCCGCTCCCTCGATCTTCACAAAGCTCTCGCGGAACGGCTCCGCCGCGGGGAAGCGATCGAAGGGTTCGGGCATCGCCTCTATCCGAACGGAGACCCGCGCGCGGCGCTGCTGCTGGACATGCTCCCCAAATCGAAGGAGCTGGCGTTCGCCCGCTCGTTCGCCGACGCCGCCGAGACGGTGCTCGGCGAGCAACCAACGCTCGACTTCGCCCTCGTCGCTCTGGAACGGACGCTCGGGATTCCCCGCGGCTCCGCCCTCACGCTGTTCGCCATCGGCCGCACGATCGGCTGGATCGCTCACGCGATCGAGCAGTACGCGCAGAACACCATGATCCGGCCTCGGGCCAAGTACGTGGGGCCTGCTCCGGCTTAGTGCATCGCCGGTCGAGGGAGACGACGGGGGGCCTCCGGCGGGCCGGCGGGGCCGGCCGCCCTTGTTGCCTCAGGCCTTACGGGCGGTTGCTGTGGTGAAGGTGATTTGTGCGGGCGGCACGGGTGGGCCGGACCCGTCGGCTCGCCGGAGGCCTTTCGCGGGTTTCTCCTCGTTCGGCGTCGCGGCGGACCGGCACGGCCGGCCGCGGGCGCAACCGCACAAACCGCGTTCGGCGAGTAAGTGTCCAACGAGCCTATGGCAACAAAGGCGGCCGGCCCTGCCGGCCCGCCGGAGGCCCCCGTCGTCCCCTCTACATTCCAGCCACGTTCGAGAAGTATTTGACGAAGGCGGCGATGCCGCCGCTGGCCTGGCGCCAGTCGTAGTTCTCATTCGGGGCGTGGTAGCCGTGTTCAGGCAGGGAGAGGCCGAGGAACATGACCGGCGTCTGGAGCACCTTCTCCATCGAGATCACGGCGCCGATCGAGCCGCCTTCGCGGACGAAGACCGGCTCGCGGCCGAACGCGAACTTCATCGCGTCCTTGATCGCGTCGGCGAGCGGGCCGGTGGTGGGGGCCTTGTAGGGCCACATCTGGTTCTCGTTCTCGATCTTCACGTCCGGGTTGCGCTCCTTCACGAAGTCGCGGACGAGCTTCTGGATGCGGAGCGGGTTCTGGTTCGGCACCAGCCGGCAGGAGATCTTCACCTCGGCGCGCGGCGGGATGATCGTCTTGATCCCCGGCCCGGTGTAGCCGCCGACCAGGCCATGGACCTCGAAGGTGGGCATGGCCCAGATGCGCTTCATGACGTCGAGGGCGTCGTCGCTGCGGATGGACTTGAAGAGGTGGTCTTTCTTGAAGCCTTTGATGGTGAAGCCGGAGTTGCGGAAGTCCTGGAGCTCGGTCTTGGTCGGCGGCTCGACGTCGTCGTAGAAACCCTTGATCTTCACCTTGCCGGACTTGGCGTCGTACATCTGGGAGACGAGCTGCATCAGCTCACCGATCGGGTTGCGCGCGGCGCCGCCGGTGACGCCGGAGTGCTGGTCGGTCTGGCCGGTCTCGAGGATGAGCGAGAAGCCCTGCAGCCCGCGCAGGCCGGCCGGGCAGGCGGGCCGCTCGCGGGAGACCCAGATTGTGTCGCTGACGAGGAGGTGATCGGTGGCGAGCTGTTTCGCGTGCTTGGTGATGCCAGCCTCGAAGCTCGGCGAGCCGATCTCTTCTTCGAGCTCCCAGAGGAAGTTGATGTTCAGCGGCACGCCGGCTTCACGCGCGGCGAGCATGCCCCAGAGGGCGCTCAGCGCCGGGCCCTTGTCGTCCGTGGTCCCGCGCCCGAAGTAGCGGTCGCCTTCCCTGGTGAAGACGAACGGATCGGTGTTCCACGGCTCGGTCTCGCGCGACGCGGGCTGCACGTCCATGTGGTTGTAGATGGTCAGGGTCGGCGCTTTTTTGCTGACGGTGAAGCGGCCGTGGATCAACGGGTAGCCGTCGGTCTCGAGGATCTTCGCCTCGCCGCCGAAGTCGCGAATGAGCTGGGCCGCGGCGTCGGCACAACGCCGGATGTCGGGCGCACGCTCCGGCTCGGAGGAGACGGAGGGGATCTCGACGAATTGCTTCAAGGTGTCTTCAAAACGACCGCGCTCGCCCGCAGCCCACGCAGCCAGCGCCTTCTTCTCGATCTTCATGGCCGCGATCCTATCGCAGTCACCGAGGAGCCGACGAGGGGCCTCCGGCGGGCCGGCAGGGCCGGCCGCCTTTGTTGCCATAGGCCGGCCGCACGCCGACTCACCGAACACGATTACGGGCGGAGCGACAAGGGGTGCCCGCCCTCCGGCCCACCGGAGGCCTCTCGTCGTCTCCCACGCTTCGCGACGTACGCACTGCTGAAAATTTTCCGTGCATCACTCGGAGCTTCTGCCGCACCGGTCGAACTCTCTCGTTCATCACCCGAAGGTTCTCTTGGACCGGCCAAGATTACTCGTGCACCGTCCAAACTTTGGACGCACCATCCAAAGTTTCTCGTGCACCGTCCAAAGTTTCTCGTGGACCGTCCAGAGTTTCTCGTGCACCGTCCAAAGTTTCTCGTGCACCGTCCAAAGTTTCTCGTGCGCCGTCCAGAGTTTCTCGTGCGCCGTCCAGAGTTTCTCGTGGACCGTCCAGAGTTTCTCGTGGACCGTCCAGAGTTTCTCGTGCACCGTCCAGAGTTTCTCGTGGACCGTCCAGAGTTTCTCGTGGACCGTCCAGAGTTTCTCGTGGACCGTCCAAAGTTTCTCGTGGACCACTCAAAGTTTCTCGTGGACCACTCAGAGTTTCTCGTGGGTCACTCGAACGTTCTGATGCAGCACTCGAAGTTTTCCGCGCGCGGGACGGCGCGGTCTGCAACTCGAGACGCAGCCACTCGTCGTCACCTCAGGCGTCCCGTCGCCGGGACGCCTGGATGCGCGCGGCGTCCGCGCGTTCGTCGCGTCAGGTGCGTGGCTTCGTGGGGACGGCCGTCGCATTCTGAGATCCTTCGCTGCGCTTCAGGATGACGGAATGGGGATGGCGGAGTGAGGGAGAGCTGGCTCTTGGAGTACCGCCTTTTTTGCGGCCGCCTTGATGATGGTCCTCTGCGGACGGATGTGCGCTTTGTGCGGATGCACGAGGGGACGACGAAGGGCCTCCGGCGGGCCGGCACGGCCGGCAGCGTGTGTTGTCTCCACGAATCGCGTTTGGTGAGTAGGCGTGCGTTCAGCCTATGGCAACCAACGCTGCCGGCCGTGCCGGCCCGCCGGAGGCCTCCGGTCGTTCTCTCCTGCCGCCGCGGAAAGCGAACATCACCAACCGGCGGGAACGCCTCCGAGACGAGGATCGGAGGCGCCCAGGCGGGTGCCGGTGATGCGGTCGATCATGACGCCTTCGGCGTCGCCGAGCTCCGACGGCGTGCGGTTGGCGCCGGGGATGGGGCGGAACGCGTGGCCCATCTTCTCGAGCGCGGCGCGGGTATCGGGATTCAGGCCGAACTGCTCCCAGTAGATGTAGTCCGGGAGCCACTGGTGGTGGAAGCGCGGCGCCTCGATCGCTTCCTGCATGTCCATCCCGAAGTCGATCACGTTGAGGATCACCTGCAGGACCGTATTGATGATCGTGGGGCCGCCGGGGCTGCCGATGGCGAAGAAAGGCTGGCCGTCCTGGAGCACGATCGCGGGAGTCATCGAGGAGAGCGGGCGTTTTTTCGGTGCGATCGCGTTCGCTTCGCCCTGGATCAGACCGTAATCGTTGGGGACGCCCACCTTGGAGGTGAAGTCGTCCATCTCGTCGTTGAGCAGAAACCCGGTGCCTTTGGCCATGGCGCCGGAGCCGTAGCTGTCGTTGAGCGTGTAGGTATTGCTGACGATATTGCCGTCGGCGTCGATGATCGTGAAGTGCGTCGTCTCCGGCGACTCGTACGGCGCGGGGTTGCCGGCGCCGACCTCGGTGCTCGTCGAGGCATAGTCGGGATTGATCGACGCCCGCCGCTCCGCCGCGTACTTCGGATCGACGAGGGCGCTGACCGGAACCTTGACGAAATCGGTGTCGCCGAGGAACCGGGCGCGGTCGGCGAAGGCACGGCGCATGACCTCGACGACCGTGTGCGTGTAGCGCGCGGAGCCCCAGCCCATCGACTTCAGATCGTAGGACTCGAGCATGTTCAGCATCTCGATCAGCGCGATGCCGCCGGACGACGGCGGGGGCATGGTCAGGATCTCGTAGCCGCGATACGTCGTGCGGAGCGGCTTGCGGATGGTCGGCTCGTACGTCCGAAGATCCTCGGCGGTGACGATGCCGCCGTGGGCCTTCATGCCGGCCACGAGCAGCTTCGCGGTCTGGCCTTCATAGAAGTCGCGGGGATTGACCTTGATGCGGGCCAGCACGGCGGCGAGCTCGGGCTGCACGAACGTGTCGCCCAGCTCGTAGAAGCGGCCGTCGCGCTGGAAGATCCGGCGGCTCTCGGGGAACGCCTTCAGTTTCTCGACCGTGCTCTCGGAGCGGAGGCTGCGGGCGAGGTGATAGTTGACCGCGAACCCTTCCGCGGCCAGCTTGCGCGCGGGCTCGACGACGTCGGCCCACTTGAGCTTCCCGTGGCGCTTGTGCGCGAGGGCGAGACCGGCGATGGTGCCGGGGACGCCGACGGCGCGGTATCCGACGGTGGACATCCCTTTGATGACGTTGCCCTGCGCGTCGAGGTACATGTCGCGCCCGGCCGCCAGCGGCGCGCGCTCGCGGTAGTCGATGGCCTCGGCGGTGCCGTCCGCCTTGCGCAGCAGCATGAAGCCGCCGCCGCCGAGGTTGCCGGCGGAGGGCCAGGTGACGGCGAGGGCGAGACCGACTGCGACCGCGGCATCGACGGCGTTGCCTCCCTTGCGCATGACCTCGGCGCCAACGCGGGAGGCGATCTCCGACGTCGAGGCCACCATCGCGTGACGGCCGCGGACCGGCTCGCGCGACGCGGCCAGCAGCGGCATAGTGGCGAGCAGGAGCAGCGCAAGCGTCCGTTTCATGAGATCCGGATGTTACCAATTACGCCTCCCATTGCGCGGGATGGGCGGTCGGGCGTAGATTGAGCGTCGTCCAGGTCCTTATGGCAGAAAAACTCGTAATGGGCGCCGTCCGGCGCAGCAACCGCTTCCGGGTGATCATGAATCTCCCGTTGAAGCTGGGCTGGAAGGACGGCACGCTGGTGGACATCAGCGAAGCGGGCGTGCTCGCCACGCATACCGGCGTGACCAAGACCGGCGCGACGATCGAGATCTCGTTCGTGCACGAGGACCGCCGCTTCGTCGCCAACGCCAAGGTCGAGACCTGCACCGTCGTCGGCCTCGGCGCCGGCCCAGGCGGGGCCACGCTCTACGCGTCGCGGCTGTTCTTCACGCACCTCTCCGATGAGGCCAAAGAGATCCTCAGGGAGCTGGTGGGAACGACACCGTAGGCGGCCTTTCTTACGACCGGTAGTCGGCGTTGAGGCTCACGTAGTCGTGTCCCAGGTCGCTGGAGAGGACGACGGTCTTCGCGCTGCCGACGCCGAGGTTGACGCGGAGGGGGACGCGCTCCCGGGCGAAGACTTTCGCGGCGTCCTTTTCTTTGTAGGCCGTCGGGGCGCCGTTTTCCACGAGGGCGACCGTGCCGGCGTGGAGAGAGATCTTCTTGAGGGAGAACTTCGCGCCGCTGCGGCCGACGGCGGCGAGGATGCGGCCCCAGTTCGGGTCGCCGCCGTGGAGGGCGGTCTTCACCAGGGGAGACGTGGCGATGGCGTGGGCGGCGAGCTTCGCGTCGCGATCGTTCTTCGCGCCGCTGATCTCGACCTCCATGACCCTCGTGGCGCCTTCGCCGTCGCGGACGATCATCCAGGCCAGGTCGCGGCAGACGGCATCGAGGGCGCGCTGAAAGTCGGTCAGGTCGGCCCGCTCGCCGTTGCCGAGCTTTCCGGAGGCCAGCACCAGCACGGTGTCGTTCGTCGACGTATCGCCGTCGACGGAGATGGAGTTGAAGCTCCCATCGACCGCGGTCTTCAGCGCCTTCTGCAGCGCGGCGGGGGCGACGTTCGCGTCGGTCATGACGAAGCCGAGCATGGTAGCCATGTTGGGGTGGATCATGCCGGCGCCCTTGGCGACGCCGACGATGCGGCCGCGCTTCCCGTCGAGGGTGAACGTGGCCTGCGCGATCTTCGGGCCGACGTCGGTGGTGAGGATCGCGTGCGACAGCGCCTCGACGCCGCCGGTGGAGAGGCGGGTCACGGCGTCGGGCAGGAAGTCGCGGACCTTCTTATCGGGCAGCACGACGCCGATCACGCCGGTGGAGGCGAGGAACACCTGCTGCTCGTCGCACGCCAGCAGCTCGGCGGCGCGGGTGCGCACGCGCTTCGCGGCATCGAGTCCATCCTTTCCGGTGACCGCGTTCGCGCAGCCGGCATTGACGACGACGGCCTTCACGCGGCCGCCGCTCTTCTTGAGCGCGGCCTTCGAGAGGACCACCGGCGCGGCCTGGAACTTGTTCTGCGTGAAGACGGCAGCGGCGTTCGCGCCATCCTCGGCGACGATCAGTCCGAGGTCGGGGCGCTTCTTGCGGATGCCGGCGCGCACGCCGGATGCGGTAAAACCCCTTGGTAGTTTCAACGCCAGCTTCACTCGAGGGTCTCCAGTGCGGCCTGCGCGGCCGCCAGCACGCGCTCCGGTGCCGTTCCGCCGGCGACGTTCTTCTTCGCCAGGATGGTTTCGATCGAATTCATGGACTGCTGGCCGTCCGCCGCGGCGAGGCGGCGTCCGACGATCTCGTGCGCCTCGCGAAACGGGATGCCCTGCGCCGCCAACTCGTCGGCGGCGTCGGTGGCGACGAGCAGCGGGCTGGCCGCGGCGTCGCGCATCTTCTGATTGACGGTAAGCGTCGCGACGAGCGCGGTCAGCACCGGCAGCAACAGCGCCAGCGTGGTGCGCGTGCGGAACAGCGGCTCTTTGTCGAGTTGCAGGTCTTTGTTGTAGGCGAGCGGCAGGCCCTTGAGCAGCGCCAGGAAGCCGGTCAGCTCGCCGATGGAGCGCGCCGCGTGGCCGCGCGTCAGCTCGAGCACGTCGGGGTTCTTCTTGTGCGGCATGCGGGAGGAGCCGGTGGCCAGGCTGTCGGGGAGCTCGGCGTACCCGGCCTCGTCGCTGGTCATGAAGATGAGGTCCTCGGCCATGCGCGAGAGGTGCGACAGCAGGGTCGAGGCGCAGAAGAGGTACTCGGCCGCGAAGTCGCGGTCGGAGACGCCGTCGAGCGAGTTCGCGGTGGCGCGCGCGAAGCCGAGGGAGCACGCCAGGCGGTCGCGATCGATCGGCAGCGGCGTACCGGCCAGCGCGCCGGAGCCGAGGGGACACTCGTCGCCGCGATCCTTGGCGCCGGCGAGCCGGGAGAGATCGCGCTGCAGCATGGCCACATAGGCCATGCACCAGTGGCCGAACGTGATCGGCTCGGCCTGTTTCAGGTGCGTATAGCCGGGCATCGGCGTGGCCGCCTCGGCGGCGGCGCGCTGCGCGAGCGCGCGGGCGAGCGACGTCACCAGGGCGGTGGCGTCGTCGCACGCGTTCTTCAGCCAGAGGCGCAGGTCGGTTGCGACCTGGTCGTTGCGGGAGCGGCCGGTGTGGAGCTTGCCGGCCAGCGGGCCGATGGCGTCGCGGAGCTTCGCCTCGACGTACGAATGCACGTCCTCGGCATCGCTGTCGCCCGCCGGCGCCGGCACAGCGCGCAACGCCGCGACGAGCGACGCTGCCTCGTCCTGCGTCAGCACGCCGGCCGCGCCGAGCTCCGTGGCCCAGGCGACGGAGCCCTTCACGTCCTCCGCGAACAGCTCGCGGTCGAACGCGAACGAGTCGTTCAGCGCGCGCAGGCCCGCCGACGGTCCCTCGCTGAACCGGCCGCCCCACATCGTCATTCGCCTGCTCCCTGAACCGCGGTCAGTCCCATCGGGGCGAGGCGCTTCCGGCCGCGCAGCGGCAGGCCGAACAGCTTGATGAAGCCGGCGGAGTCGGTGACGTCGTAGCCCGACATGTCGAACGACGCGAGGTGCTGCGAGTAGAGCGAGTACGGCGACGTGCGCGACACGACCGTGGCGTTGCCCTTGTAGAGCTTGATGGTGACGGTGCCGCTGATGTTCTCGGCGAGCGTGGTCACGAACGCGTCGTACGCCTCGCGCAGCGGCGAGAACCACTGGCCGTTGTAGACCAGCTCCGCGTAGCGGGTGGCGATGCGCTCCTTCTCGTGCGCGCTGTCGCGATCGAGGGTGATGGACTCGAGCGCCTTCAGCGCGCTGACCAGCAGCGTGCCGCCGGGCGTCTCGTAGACGCCGCGCGACTTGATGCCGATCAGCCGGTTCTCGACGATGTCCGCGCGGCCGACGCCGTGACGGCCGCCGATCTCGTTCAGCGTCCGGACCAGGACGGCCGGCGAGAGGTGCTGGCCGTTGACAGCCACCGGGATGCCTTCCTCGAAGGTGATGGTGACCTTCTCCGGCGTATCCGGCGCGTCCATCGGGTCGACGGTGAGCTTGAACATCGACGCTTCCGGCTCGAACGACGGGTCTTCGAGCGGACCGCCCTCGTGCGACAGGTGCCAGAGGTTGCGGTCGCGCGAGTACGGGTCCTTCTTGGTGACCGGCACCGGGATGCCGCGCTCGGCGGCGTAGTCGATGGCGTCCTCGCGCGAGACGATGTCCCACTCGCGCCAGGGCGCGACGATCTTCAGCTCCGGTGCGAGCGCCTGGTAGGCGAGCTCGAACCGCACCTGGTCGTTGCCCTTGCCGGTGCAGCCGTGCGCGAGCGCGTCGCAGCCGGTGGCCAGCGCCACCTCGACCTGCTTGCGCGCGATGAGCGGACGGGCGGTGGAGGTGCCGAGCAGGTAGTCGTGCTCGTACACCGCGCCGGCCTTCAGGACCGGGAAGAGGTAGTCCGCGGCGAGCTCCTCCTGCGCGTCGACGAGGTGGAAGTCGCAGGCGCCGGTGTTGTACGCCTTCTGCGCCAGCCCGGCCGTCTCCTCGGCCTGACCGACGTCGACGGCCACGGCCACGACGTCGCAGCCGTAGTTCTCCTTGAGCCAGGTGATGATGATGGAGGTGTCGAGGCCGCCCGAGTAGGCGAGTGCTACTTTCCTGATCTGCTTCACGCTGCTTTCTCCTTGGCCGCGCTCAGCACGTGCGCGAGCGCGTCGATGAATTCGGTGAGTGCTTTCTTCGGGACGATGTAGGGCGGCAGCAGCCGCAGGACGCGCTCGCGGGCGGTGCCGACGACGAAGCCGAGGTCGAGGAGCTCGCGCGCCACCGGAGCGGCGGGGCGATCGAGCTCGATGCCCCACATCAGGCCGGAGCCGCGCACGTCGACGACGCCCTCTTTGATCTGCGCGAGGGCGGGGCCGAACCAGGCGCCCAGCTCCTGCACGCGCGGGAGCAGCTTCTTGGTCTCGTCGAGGACGACCGCGCCGAGGCGGCACGCCACCGGGTTTCCGCCGAAGGTCGTGCCGTGATGGCCCGGCTTGACCACGCCTTCCAGCGCCTCGCCGGTGAGCACGGCGCCGAGCGGCAGGCCGCCGCCGAGCGGCTTGGCCAGCGTGACCATGTCGGGGACGATGGCGCTC
>Ga0207662_10000711_pt1 | contig 15229 bp, 17 predicted proteins | sample KBSS33LmetaG_FD_184338 | JGI IMG/M metagenome (GOLD analysis project Ga0207662, IMG submission 184338) | Switchgrass rhizosphere microbial communities from Kellogg Biological Station, Michigan, USA - KBS S3-3L metaG (SPAdes) (version 2) | ecosystem: Host-associated > Plants > Roots >... | reverse complement strand
CTCGTTGTCGCACAAGGGATGCGGCTACCGGTGCTCGGGCTTGGCGTGGGGATGGTCCTCGCGATCCCCGCGGCGCAGGTGCTGCGCGGGCTGGTGTACGGCGTCAGTCCACGCGATCCGCGCGTGTTCGCGTTCGTGGTCGTGCTGCTTGCCGTCGTCGCGTTGGTGGCGACGTTCATTCCGGCACGTCGCGCGACGCGAGTCGACCCACGCATCTCAATGGCGGCCGAGTAGCCGCTCGCGAGGCCATCGGGCGCCGGCTAACTTCTTCGCGGACTGTCTCTGCCACGAAGGAGTTTACGCCATGCCGTTGTCGTTCATTCCGCGTCGCCGTATGCGCGCGTTGATGGCCCTCTCGATCGCGCTGCTCGGCGCGTCCTGCAAGTCCGAGTCGGGGGGTAGCGGCGGAGCGGCGAGCGCGCTGACCAAGCCGGATAAGAGCGCGATCGCGACTCCGTCACCGGACTCGTTCAAGGTCGCGTTCGAGACGAGCAAGGGGAATTTCACCGTCATGGCGCATCGGGACTGGGCGCCTCGCGGCGTCGATCGCTTCTATCACCTGGTGCAGCTCGGCTATTTCGACGACGCGCGGTTCTTCCGCGTGCTGAGTGGCTTCATGGCGCAGTGGGGGATGAACGGAAACCCGCGCGTCACCGCAGCCTGGGAGCCGCTCACCATCGCGGACGACTCGGTGAAGCAGAGCAACGTGCGCGGGATGGTGACCTTCGCAGCCGGTAGTGCCCCGGACACGCGGAGCACGCAGCTCTTCATCAACTACCGCGACAACAGGAACCTCGACGGAATGCGCTTCGCGCCCATCGGTCAGGTCGTGGACGGGATGTCAGTCGTGGACAGCCTGTACTCGGGCTACGGCGAGGGTGCACCCGACGGCGGCGGCCCGAGTCAGGAGCGCATTGCCAGTGAGGGGAACGCGTATCTCACGAAGAACTTCCCGAAGCTGGACTTCATCAAGACGGCACGGATCGTTCCCTAACGAATTCTTTGTCATCCCGACCGTAGCGCGGGATCGCGAGGTCGCTGGTAGAGGGCTCTCTTTCAGGATGATAGCGATCCTCGCCTGGCGGCTCGGGATGACTAACCGTCGCGAAACAGGGCTGGGTTCGTTAGCATCCCCTCACCATGCGACGCACCCTGATTGGCGTACTGGGGCCAGGCGAAGGCGCCGGCCAACGAGAGATGGACGACGCGACGCTCATCGGTGAGCTCGTGGCAAAGGCCGGTTGGGCAGTCCTGACCGGCGGACGAGTTGCCGGAGTCATGGGCGCGGCGGCAAAAGGTGCCCGCGCTGCCGGCGGCCTCACCATCGGGATCCTGCCAAGCCTCGACACCCTCGGCGCCTCACCGGCCGTCGACGTGGTGCTCGCGACCGGGCTTGGCGAGGCGCGCAATGCAGTGATCGCGCTATCCGCCAACGCATTCGTCGTGTGCGGAATGAACGCCGGAACTGCGTCGGAAGTCGCGCTCGCCGTGCGCGCGAAGAAGCCCGTGATCCTGCTTCGGTGTGACGAGATCACCGCGAAGTTCTTCCGCGGTCTCGCCGCCGACTTGGTCCGCGTCGCGATGAGCGCCGGCGAGGCGATCGAGATGCTTCGCGGCCTGCTGCTGTCGGGCTCCGGCCCGCGTCAGGCGGTCTGATGGAATCGCGCACGGGCACCCTGTTCGTCGATCACGGCGACGTGCTGGCGCTGCTGCCGATGTCCGAGTGCATCGATGCCATGACCGACGCGCTCAGAACGTTGTCACTGGGTGGCGCGCTGTTGCCGCTGCGCCAGGTCGTCCGGCTGCCCGACGGCCGAAACGCGTTCGCGCTCATGCCGGCCGCGCTGAGCGAGCCATCGGCGCTCGGGGCGAAGGTCATCACCGTCTTCCCGGGTAACGACGCGACGCCGTACGACTCGCACCAGGGCGCTGTGCTGCTGTTCGATACCGAGTTCGGACGCCTGATCGCGATTCTCGACGCCAGCACGATCACCGCGTTACGCACCGCCGCGGTGACCGCAGTCGCCACGCGTCTGCTCGCGCGTCCCGAGGCACGCACGCTCGCGCTGCTCGGAGCCGGCGTTCAGGCCGAGACGCATCTCGAGTCGATCGGTCTCGTGCGTCCGATCGACGAAGTCCGGGTGTGGAGTCGGTCCGGCGACCGCGCCCGCCGATTCGCGGAAAAGGTCAACGCCGGTGGCCGTCGCATCGTGGTGTGTCGGTCCGCTCGTGAGGCGGTAGAAGGCGCGGACGTCGTGTGCACCGTCACGGCGTCGCGCGAGCCCGTGTTGTTGGGCGATTGGATCGCGCCGGGCACGCACGTCAACGCGGTCGGCGCCAGCCTCGCGACGTCCCGTGAGCTCGATAGCGCGGCCGTCGCAAAGTCGCGTCTGTACGTCGATCGCCGGGAGTCGACCCTCAACGAGGGCGGGGATTTCCTCGTTCCGAAGCGCGAGGGGCTCATCGGCGATGACCACATCGTCGGCGAGATCGGGGAGCTGCTGGTCGACCCGCCGCGCATCCAGGGCCGGCGGTCCCCACAGGAGATCACTCTGTTCAAGTCACTGGGACTCGCTATCGAGGACGTCGCGGCGGCTCGCCGAATTTACGACCGCGCGCTCGCCACCGGCGCGGGCAAATGGCTCGAGCTCGGCGGTCTGCGCGATGCCCACGCCTGACGAGATCCGGCTCGAGGACATTCATGCGGCTCGCGACCGGCTCGCCGGCCTCGTGACGCGGACGCCGCTCGTTAGGCTCGACGTCCCGGACGCGGCCGGGCAACTCTGGCTCAAGCTCGAGAACCTCCAGCCGATCGGCTCCTTCAAGCTTCGCGGCGCGGCGAACGCCATGCTGAGCGCAGAGCGGCACCGCCTGGCACGCGGGGCGTACACGGCGAGCGCCGGCAACATGGCGCAGGGGGTCGCGTGGAGTGCGCGGCACCTCGGCGTCCCCTGCACCGTCGTGGTGCCGGAGCACGCGCCTCAGACCAAGGTCGACGCGGTGGAGCGACTCGGAGGCCGAGTCGTCAAGGTGCCGTTCGATCGATGGTGGCAGACACTGGTCGACCATTCATATCCCGGAATGGATGGCCTGTTCGTTCACCCCGTGTCTGACCCGGCTGTCATCGCGGGAAACGGGACCATCGGTCTCGAGATCATCGAAGACCTGAGCGATGTGGACACGATACTGGTGCCGTTCGGCGGCGGCGGGCTGAGCTCCGGTATTGCCACCGCGGTTCGCGCGCTGCGACCTGATGTGAAGGTGTTCGGTTGTGAGGTCGCGACCTCGACCCCGCTGACCTCGGCGCTCGCCGCCGGGGAGCCTGTGCGCGTCGTGCGGAGCCCGAGCTTTATCGATGGCATCGGCGGCAACGGCGTGCTCGCGGAGATGTGGCCCCTCGTGAGCACGCTACTCGCGGGTGCCCTGGTGTCGAGCGTGGAGCAGATCGCGGCCGCCGTTCGCCTGTTGCTGGAGCGCGCCCGTGTCGTGGCCGAGGGCGCGGGCGCGGCATCGCTGGCGGCGGCGTTAGGTCACCGCGTGGGCGGCAAGGTTGTCTGCGTCGTCTCGGGTGGGAACATCGATGACGCCAAGCTCGCGACGATTCTGAATGGCGGAGTACCCGTATGATCGTGCTCGTGCTCAATGCCGGCTCGTCCTCGCTCAAGTTCCAGCTCATTCGCACGGACTTGCTCTGTATCGCCAACCACCTGGACGAGAAGCTCGCGCGCGGGACGATCGAGCGTGTTGGCGGCGAAGCGATTTTCACGCTTCGGGGTCGCGACGACCATGTGGTACGCGGCTCGGCGCCGATGCGTGACCTGCGGGCGGCGGTCGAATACATCGTGACGTGGCTTGCCTCCGACGAATCGGGGCGCGTCATTGGCAGCGTTGGCGAGATCGAGGCGATCGGCCACCGGGTCGTGCACGGCGGAGAGCGCTTTCAGCGCTCCGTTCGCATCGATGACAGCGTGGTGCGTGGGATGGAGGAGATGATCGAGCTCGCCCCGCTGCACAATCCGCACAACCTCAAAGGAGTGGCGGCAGCGCGTGCCGTGTTAGGCGCCGAGCTCCCGAACGTTGCCGTCTTCGATACGGCGTTTCATCACACGTTACCCGAGAAAGCGTATCTCTACGCGATCCCGTACCAGCTGTACCGGCGGCACAAGGTTCGACGCTACGGCTTCCACGGAACGTCGCACCGGTACGTCTCCTACCGATGGCGCGAGCTCACGCTTGTGTCTCGCGAGGACACCCGCATCATCACGCTTCACCTCGGGAACGGATGTTCGGCGTGCGCCATTGACCATGGGAATTCGGTGGACACGTCCATGGGGTTCACCCCGCTCGAGGGGCTCGTCATGGGGACGCGCTCCGGAGACCTCGACCCGGCGGTCGTGGAGTTTCTCGAAGCGAAGGAGGGACTATCGGCGACCGCGGTGGACAATCTGTTGAACAAGCAGTCCGGCCTTCTCGGCATCTCCGGCCTCACGAACGACATGCGGGACTTGCTCGCGGAAGCGCACGAGAACGATGACCGCCGCGCCCGCCTTGCCATCGACATGTTCTGCTATCGCGCCCGCAAGTACATCGGGGCGTACCTTGCCGCGTTAGGTGGCGCCGACGCGATCATCTTCGCCGGCGGGATCGGCGAAAACGCGCCGGAGGTCCGTGCCCAGATCTGTCGCGGCCTGGAGTGGACGGGCATCGAGATCGACGAGGAAGCGAACAGGCGCATGGTGGGTGGCGGCGAAGGCCGCATAACGACACATTCCTCGCGTCTCGCCGTCTGGGTCATTCCGACCGACGAGGAGCTCCTGATCGCCCGCGACACGTTCCGTGTCGTCACCGGCGTCGAAGGCCGCTATTAGCCCACACGCATGATCGTCAACCTCTTGCTGCTGCTGGTCCCGATCTCGGCGCTGCTCGAGTACGTGTTCCACGCCTCCCCGGTGTGGGTGTTCATCGTCGGGATCCTGGCGATCATTCCCCTCGCGGAGTGGATCCGCCGCGCGACGGAGCATCTCGCGGTTCGCGCCGGCTCCGAAATCGGCGGTCTCGTGAACGTGACGTTCGGCAACATGGCCGAGCTGATCATCGCGCTCTTCATCCTCGCCGCGGGTGCGACCGATGTCGTGAAGGCGCAGATCACCGGGTCGATCATCGGGAACGCGCTGCTCGGGCTCGGGTTGGCGATCGTCGTTGGCGGGTGGAAGCGCCCCACGCAGACCTTCCCCCGCGAGCGTGCGGGGCTGCAATCGAGCCTTCTCATCCTGTCGGTCATCGCGCTGCTCGTGCCGGCGCTGTTCGATTTCACCGAGCGAGGGCTCAACCAGACCGCCGTCGAGCGCTCGCGCCTGGACGAGAGCCTGAGCCTTGGCGTGTCGGTAGTGTTGATCATCATGTACTTCGCGATGATCGCATACACGCTGGTCACGCACCGCAACGTCTTTTCCCGCGAGGAGGACGCGGATGCGATGCACGGCGAGGCGTGGCCGCTCTGGAAGTCGATCGCCGTCTTGTTAGGCGCCACGGCAGCCATCGCCCTCGAGGCCGAGCTGGTCTCCGGCGCGCTGGAGGCGACATCTGAATCGCTCGGACTGTCGCCTTTCTTCCTCGGCGTCACCGTCCTCGCGGTGGTCGGCAACGCAGCGGAGTACGTGTCGGCGGTCTACTTCGCCCGGCGTGATCGAATGGGGTTGGTCTTCACCATTACGGTTGGCGCCACCGTGCAGGTCGCGTTGCTCACAGCCCCGGTCCTGGTCATCATCTCGTACTTCATGGGCCACCCGATGAATCTGGTGTTCCAGAACCCGATCGAGCTGATCGCAATCGCCGCGGTGGCGTTCGGCGTGAACGCGATTGCGCACGACGGTGAGACGACCTGGTTCGAGGGACTGCTGCTGCTGGCCGTATACGTGATCCTCGGCATGGCATTCTTCCTGGTTCGTTAGCAGGCAGCCTCGCCGACGTCCGTACCGCCGGACATATTCGGATGGGATGTATTCGACGTGCATCTTCTGCCACGCCGCGCTCGAGGCCAATGACACCATCGAGCACTTTCCCATAGGCCGGCGACTCGCGTTCGACTCGGAGCGCGGGCGGCTGTGGGTCGTCTGCAGACGCTGCCGACAGTGGAACCTCACTCCGACCGAAGAACGGTGGGAAGCCATCGAAGAATGCGAGCGGCAGTACCGTGACACCCGGCTGCGAGTCTCGACGGACCACATTGGCCTGGCCCGGCTGGCGTCAGGGCTGGAGCTCGTCCGGATCGGCCGCCCGCAACGCCCCGAATTCGCCGCGTGGCGGTACGGCGATCAGCTCGGCCGCCGGCGTCGAGCCGCGTTCGTCAAAGTCGGCATCGGGCTCGGCGCGTTAGGCGCGGTGGTGGCAGGCGGCGCCGCGGTAGGCGTCGGCATCGGCAGTTTCGGATGGATCATTGGTCAGTTGGGCGAGCGCATCGTGAAGGGTTCACCCGAGCGCATCGTCGCGCGCCTCCCTTCGCCCGACGCCGGCGAAATTACCGTTCGCGCAAAGCACCTCAAACATCTCCGGCTCGTCGGGTTCGACCGGGCCGGCTGGCAGCTCGGGGTACCACATCGGAAAGCGATCGTGACGCTGGAGGGCGACAGCGCGGTCCAGGCGTTGGGCAAGCTGCTCCCGCAGCTGAACCGGTTCGGAGGCTCGCGTGAGCGCGTCGCCGAAGCCGTCTCGCTCATCGAGCGCGCGAACGACCCGATCCGCTTATTCGATGTCGCCGCGCGCCAGGCGATGAACCGCAACACACCCAAGATCTCCGCGCTGCCGGAGGCGACACGGCTCGCGCTGGAGATGGCGGCGCACGAGGATAGCGAGCGACGAGCGCTGGAGGGCGAGCTTGCGCTGCTCGAACAGGCATGGAAGGAGGCGGAAGAGGTCGCGGCGATCGCCGACAACATGTTTCTGCCTCCGTTCGTCGAGGACTGGCTCCGCAAGCACCGGAAAGGCTAGGATGGCGCGTGCTCGATGGTCGGACCGAAGCGTCAGGTCCATCGATCTGACCCCAATTCGGCGGCAGGCGCTGTCCGCGGCACTCCTTGCCGCCGCGTTAGGTTGCATAGGCGGTTCGGTCGATGCCCCTCCTCCTGCCGCCGTCGCGGATGCGGCCGGTGACTCGCTGCCAGTGCTGCCGCCGTCGGTCGTCGACGCGCCGATCACCTATGATCTCAGCCCGGCGTTTGCCACCCTCGAGGCGGCCGTGCCCCGCCGGTTCGGCGACATCGAAACACGAAAGCGAAGCACTACGAATCGGCACGTCTCGACCGCGTTCGCGGCGGAGCGAACGCCGTTCGAGATCACACGCGAGGGCACAACGGTCCGCGTTGCCACTGTCCTCGAGTACCAGGGCAAAGGCTGGTACAAGACGCCAGTCGGCGCCGAGGTGTCCGGGTCGTGCGGGATGAGTGGCCTCCGACCTCGCGTGTCCGTCGCGATCGCGACGACCCTTCGCATAACGCCCGGCTGGGGGCTTCGTGGCAAGAGCGAGGTCACGACCGTCGCCCCGTTCAGCACGGACCGGCGGGACCAGTGCAAGGTGACGATCTTCAACGTCGACGTCACCGATCGCGTCGTTGCCGCGGCCAGATCGGAGCTCGAGAAGCGGCTCTCGGCCCTCGACGAGAAAATCGCGACAGTCGACGTCCGATCGCGCATTGACAACTGGTGGCGGCTCTTGCAGCGGCCCATCCGATTGTCCGACAGCGTCTGGCTGCGACTCGAACCGCGCGTGGTACACCTGGGACCCATTGCCGGCTCGTCGCGAACGCTATCGCTCGACGTGGGCCTTCAAGGCGAGCCGCACGTCGTCACTGGGCCACGGCCACCCGATGGTACGGATTCGCTTCCTCCCCTCCGTCGCGAGCGGGCGAAGCACGAGCAGGCCCTTCACGTCCTTCTCGAGGGTGAGCTCAGCTACGATCTCGCCAACGCAGTGCTCACGAAGAACGTCGTCGGCAAGCGAGTCCGTCGCGGCGTCCGGTGGATCACGATCCGCGACGCGCGCCTGTCAGGCATCGGTGGCGGTCGCGTGGCGCTCGCGCTCCGTTTCGACGGGGCAGCGAGCGGCATCGTGTATCTCGTGGGGACTCCGCGCTTCGATCCGGAGACCCGGCAGCTGTACGTGCCGGATCTCGCCTATGACGTGAGCAGCGCCGACCTCCTCGTGCGCGGCCTCGAGTGGATGCGTCGCAGTGACGTACAGGAACTGCTTCGCACCCGGGCACGGTTTCCTGTGGCCGATCTCGTCGAGCAGGCACGTCAGCGCCTGGAACGGGGTATGAACCGCTCGCTCGGCCAAACCGCCCGGCTCCAGGCACGGATAGCGACCGGAGACGTGCTGGCAGTGCGGGCGACGTCGCGCGGTATCCTCGTCCGTGCGAGCGCGAACGGGTCGGCCCGCTTGGAAGTGAACCGAATCCCCGCACTTTCCGGTCGATGAGCGGCTCGCTCCATCATTACCTTTCCGGGGTCGTGCGATCGCTGACGCGCGTCCTTGCGGTGATCGTCACTGCGCTCGGAGTCCGCATATGCTGACAACAAAGGCGAAGGCGTTCTGGCCACTGCTCCTGCTTCTGGTTTTCGCCGACTGTACGACCAAGCGGCTCGCCGAGGAGCATCTCGTGCCGGAGCACATCCCGCATCCCGTCGTGGGTGATGTGGTTCGCCTGACGCTCGCCTACAACCCGGACGCGGCGTTCTCCTTCTCGCTCGGACAACATTCCCGGGTGGGCTTTACCGTGCTCGCCATCGCGGTGCTCGTCGCGCTGGGCAGCGTGTACCGGTCGACGCCTGCGCAGGACCGGTTGCAGGCGGCCGCGCTCGCGCTCGTCGCCGGCGGAGCAATCGGCAACGTGATGGATCGATTCCGCACGCCTGGCGGTACGTATCGCGGCGTCGTGGACTTCATCGACATCGGCGTGGGCGGCTGGCGATTCTGGACCTTCAACCTCGCGGACGTTGGGGTGACCTGCGGGGCGATCCTGCTCGCGCTGCTGTTGCTGCGACGTGGGGATCGGTCGCCGGCCGACGCCTAACGATCTCATCCTGGCCGCATGAATCGTATCGAAGTCGTCGAGGCCGACATCACGACGCTTGCCGTTGACGCGATCGTCAATGCAGCGAACACATCGCTGCTCGGCGGCGGGGGCGTCGATGGCGCCATTCATCGCGCGGCCGGTCCGGAACTGCTCGCGGAGTGCCGAACGCTGGGCGGCTGCGAGACGGGTAAGGCGAAGATCACTCGCGGCTATCGGCTGCCGGCTCGGTGGGTCATCCACGCGGTCGGCCCAATATGGCGCGGCGGCTCCCACGGGGAGCCCGAGCTGCTCGCGTCCGCCTACCGCGAGTCGCTCCGCCTGGCGATGGCGCATGGGGTGCGGACGATCGCGTTCCCCGCGATCAGCTGCGGCGTATATGGGTACCCCGTCGGAGAAGCCGCCTCGATCGCGGTCGGCGAGGTTCGGTCGTTCCTGCAATCCGAGCCGGTCATGGAGCGCGTGATCCTCACCTGCTTCGGCCAGACTGTTCTCGACGCCTACCTGCGTGCCGTCGCGCAGCCGGCATGACGCTCGCACTCTGAATCGCACCGTACGCTGATGCCGTCCACTCGACTGCCCGCTCCATGCTGACGAAGTCGTTCCTTGGCGCCGCGCTGCTCGCGCTCCTTCCGCTCTCGGAACCCCGACAGCGCGCTGACAGTGCGATCGCGTACGCCGCGGCGCAGGATGCGGCACCCGCCCTCAGCGATTCAGCGTTTGCCGCGCTCGTGGCGCGGGTCTCGGAGCCCGGTGGCTACTTCGACTCCGACAATCTGATCTCCAACGAGTCCTCGTACCTGCACGTGCTCGGCGGCATGCGGCGGATCGGCGTCAACGGCGGTGGGTATGTGGGCGTCGGGCCCGATCAGAACTTCTCGTACATGGCCCAGGTCCGGCCGCGCGTCGCGTTCATCGTCGACATCCGCCGCGACAACCTCCTACAACACCTCCTGTTCAAGGCGCTGTTCGAGATGTCGCGGAATCGGGTGGAGTATCTGGCACTGCTGACGGGGCGCGCGGTGCCTAACGACGTGGCGAAGTGGAACCGGCGGACCATCACAGAGATCGTCGACTTCATCGACAAGAGTGCGCCCGACCCGGACCAGTTCGAGACGACGCGAGGGGTCGTCCGGACGAAGGTGCGACGCTATGGCATCCCCGTGACACCGGCGGAGCTCGAGACGATCAGCCACATCCAGCAGGCGTTCTTCGACGGAGGGCTCGACCTCAAGTTCACGAGCCTCGGCCGCGCGCCGCGGGAGTACTACCCGAACCTGCGAAAGCTGCTGCTCGAGCGCGATCTCACCGGCAAACAGGCGAACTATCTCGCGAGCGAAGACGATTTCCAGTACCTCAAGTCGCTCGAGGCGAGAAATCTCGTGATCCCGGTCGTCGGCAACCTCGCCGGACCGCACGCGCTGCGGGAAATCGGCCGCGTGCTCACCGAACGCGGCGAGAAGTTGTCGGTGCTCTACGTATCGAACGTGGAGTTCTATCTGATGCGTGAGGGCAGCTTCGACACGTTTGCGGCGAGCGTCCGAACGCTCCCCTACAATGCGCGCAGCGTGATCATCCGAAGCTATTTCGGCGGCGGGTTTTACGGGTCGCACCCGCAGAGTGTCCCTGGCTACTTCAGCACCCAACTGCTCCAGACGGTGGATTCCTTCGCCCAGGAAGCCGGGCGCGGTGGCTACGCGACGTACAACGACCTGGTTTACAAGCACAACGAGCAGCTGAAATAGACGGCCGGCTGCCGCCTGCCGCCTGCCGCCAGTCGCCCGTCGCCCTATTACTGTAGAGTCCGCTCCAGTATATTGACCCGGCGCGAGCCTGTGTCGTCTGATTATCATGTGGGTGCGGCGCGATCTCGACAGCCGCCCTCACAAACGCCCCGGTCTACCCACCGAGTCCTCCTTTCGCGACCGCTCCGATGCCGAAAACGAAGCAGAGCCGTTCCACCAGCCCCGCGGCCACCAGCGGCTCCCATCCCACGGTTTGCGACAAGGCCGATGTCCTCTTCCGATCCGCCGCCGAGTGCTGTCGGCAGCATCGTCGTTATGCACGGCTGATCGAGATGAACACCGACGAGACCGAGCAGGTCGCCGCGCTCCGGCTCGTCGCCGCGAGCGACGAGCAGCTCACCAGCGCTGCCGCGTCGTACGAGTCGTCTTGCATGAGCGTCAACGGCGAGCGACGTGACGACTGGTGGCACAAGGCGAACAACCTCTGGCTCGCGTGCCGGGAATACAATCGCCGGCACTCGCTGAGCGATGACGCCTCTGGTGAGTTCAGAGCACACGATGTGACGAAGCTCACATCGCTCGGCGTCGAATACGAGCTCGAAGCCTCTGCTCTGCTCGCCCTTCAGCACGCCGTCGAAGCCTACAGAAAGCTTCGCCCCGAAGCGGACCTCAGCCCGATCGCGCAGCGAAGCTGATCGGCGCTGATCCGCCCATCGGCGCGCCGTAAGGGCCCGGGCTCATAGCAGCCCGGGCCCTTCGTGTTTTCGAGAGCAGACTGCAGCATCGCGACCAGCGCGCACGGTGATTATCGTCCTCTGAGGGGCGCGCGTCCCGGACGACCATTCGTGACCACGACAGTGGAGGAATCGCGTGAGCGACGATGCAGTGATCGTCCTTCGGAAATACTCGAGCGAAGTGGAAGCGACGATGGCTCACCTGGTGCTCGAGGCACACAACATTCCGTCTGCCGTCATGCGCGATACCGCCGGCGGAATGATCCCGTCGATGGCGCTGCTCTATCCCGTGCGCCTCGCCGTGCGCCGTGAGGACGCCGATGAGGCTCGACGGATTCTCGACGCGGAAGCGCCATTGCAGTCGGAGGATGGTGGCGGCGAAGCGATCGAGGAGCCGCACGACTTCGCGGTGAACTGGACGCCGGATCAGGATCTCAAGGACGACGAGGACGAGGAGCGAGAGTCGGACTCGCGCTGGTGATTCGTCTTCGGTACCGCGGCGGTTCAGGAGCACTCGTTCGACCGCGGATGCAATGAATCGATGTCGGTGAGCTGAAGCCGCCCGCGTATCATCGCGTGCCCGATTCGAGTGCACGCGTGATCATCCGCTGCTACCTCTCACCGCAAGCGCTCGCGCACGTCCAGCACGCGTTCCCGCCACCGCATTGCGTCAGCAACGCGATCACGTGGGGCGCCCTCGTGTCCGACCTGCAGCGTCGACGGTGCGACGTCGCGATCGTCGACCCGTGCGCTGGCGGCGATCACCGCGCGCAGAGCCGACTGAGCATACTCACCCAGGCGATGACCCTCGTGCCGTCCATCCCGGTCATCGGATACGTCTCGGTGACGGCGTCCGCGATTCGGGTCGTGCAGGCGCTCGTTCGTTCGGGCGCGCCGGAGATCGTGATTCGTGGGGTGGATGACTCCCTCGATGCGCTGGCCGGCGTAATTCATCGAGCCGTCGCCAAGTGCGGGTGGGGCGACCTCGCGACCGCGCTCGATCCCCTGCTGCGGGCTCTTCCCCTTCCGATTGGTGCGGCCATTCAGACGGCATTCACTCACCCGGAGCAGGTACGATCGGTTTCTGATTTGGCGGCGGCGGCGCGAATGACTCGACGCTCGCTCGACCGGTGGCTGGCGCGCGCCGGGCTCTCCCCGGCGCGAACGCTGCTGTCCTGCGCTCGCGTGAACGCCGCGTTCCACCTGCTCGCCGGAGGAAGCGTCCGCGTGGGCGAGGCAGCGCTGTTGGTGGGCTGCTCATCCCCGCGCTCGCTGACCCGCGAGCTCAGCGCAATCACGGGCCGCCCGGCCTCCGAGGCGACACGCGTCTCGCGAGATGCGTTTGCCGCAACGATCTGCCGGCGTCTGGTGCGCCGACCAAACGCACCCGCCGCGTGCTCGTCGTATTGACGCGTCGCGGTCTCGCTCCCTACGATGTCCCTCTGCCTTCCGAGTCCCATCGCTTTCTCTCGCCGTCCCTCGCCGTGGGATCGTTCCCTGCTACGCGTCACTCCGTCGTCGCCGGCATTGCAAGCCCGGACGTCCACACCCGTCGCGTCGCCTTCGACGCGCTCGTGTCGGCGTACTGGCGCCCAGTGTACAAATACGTCCGGATCAAATGGCGTCGCGACCGTGAGGACGCGGCAGACCTGACGCAGGAGTTCTTCGCGCGCGCGTTCGAGAAGGGCTCACTCGGGCGTTTCGAGCCAGCGCGGGCCCGCTTTCGCACATTCCTTCGCCTGTGCCTCGATGGCTTCGTGGCGAACGAGATCAAGGCGCGCGGACGTCTCAAGCGAGGTGGCGACGTGTCATTCGTCCCCATCGATTTCTCGGCCGCGGAGCACGAGCTCTCGATACATCCCGCGGCGAACGGCACCGATGCGGCGGGTCTCGTGGGCACCGACGAGGACGATCTGTTTCGTCAGGAATGGGTCCGCGGCCTCTTCTCGGATGCGGTCGCCGCGCTGCGGGCGTCCTGCGAGGCCGCGGGCAAGACGACGCAGTTCGCCGTATTTCAACGCTACGATCTGGACGATCACCCTGACGCTCGACCGACCTATGCGCAGCTCGCATCCGAGCTCGCGATCCCGGTCACGCAGGTGACGAACTACCTGGCGTTCGCACGGCGTGAGCTTCGCCGTCTCGTGCTCGAGCGCCTCCGGGCACTCTGCGCCACCGACGAGGAGTTCCGGCTCGAAGCCCGCGAGCTTCTTGGCAGCGATCCAACATCGCGGCCCGCATGAGCACCATGTCGGACAGCGCGCTGCGCCGGCTGCGAGATGCCGCGGATGCACCCGATCTCACCGGCACGAAGTACGAGATCGTGGATCGTATCGGTCAGGGCGGCATGGGGACCGTTTACCGCGCGCGTGATCGCGAGCTGGGTCGGGAGATCGCGCTCAAAGTCGTTAGGCTTCCCGAGGGCGCACCGGACATCGCCGCCCGCATGATGCGTGAAGCGCGCACGCTGGCACGGCTCGAGCATCCCGGGATCGTGCCGGTGCACGACGTGGGCACGTTACTGGATGGCCGCGTGTTCTACGCGATGAAGCTCGTCCGCGGCGCTCCTCTCCACGAGTTGTCCGCGATCGGTCTCGCCGAACGACTGCGGATCGTCGAGCGAGTCTGCGAGGCGGTGGCGTTCGCGCACGCGCACGGCGTCATCCACCGGGACCTCAAGCCGCAGAACGTGATGGTCGGTCCGTTCGGCGAGGTCCTCGTGATGGATTGGGGCATGGCGAAGGTCGTGGGCGACGGCGCGTCCTCGTTAGGTATCGACGCCGTGCCCGGCACCGACGACGCCGCGGAGCCGTCGACGGGACACGGGGTCGTGCTCGGAACTCCGGGATACATGGCGCCCGAACAGGCCGCCGGTGATCCGTCGCTGGTCGATGCGCGCGCCGATGTCTACGCGATCGGTGCGATTCTGCGCGACCTGACCGTGGCCGACGGTGTTGCGGCGCGTCCTGATGCGTTGGGAGACGTTTCGCGGCCGCTCCGCGCGATCATACGCCGAGCGATGGCGCCTGACCCGGGCGAACGTTATCCCGATGTAACCGCGCTCGCGCGCGACGTGGCTGCGTTCCGCGCCGGAGATCGAGTGACTGCGTACAAGGAGAACCTCTTCGAGCGCACCCGACGCCTGGCTATCCGCCACAGTACGCCGATTCTGCTGGTGCTTGCGTACCTGCTCATGCGCCTGACGTTCCTCGCGGTGTTCGGCCGTTAAAGGAGTCCACCTGCCACGTTGAATGGGATGGGAGAGTCTCTCGATTCCCGATTCCCGATTCCCGATTCCCTTTCATAACTCCACTCGAACTATGAAAAAGCCCGTTTTCGGCATGCTCCTCGGCGGCCTCCTCGGAATTCCCGACGGTCTTTCCGCCCTCGTTTCGGCCGGCGACGACCCTAACGTGCGCGCCGGCATCGTCGGGATCGTGATCGGATCGACGGTGAAAGGCTTGATCACAGGTCTGTTGATCGGCTGGTTCGCCCGGAAGACGAGCTCACTCCCACTCGCGATAGTGTTCGGAATGGCGGTGGGGCTCGCGCTGGCGTTCTGCGTGTCGCTGCTGCAGGTCGCGGGAGGTCAGCCAGCGTATTACTGGCAGATCATGACACCCGGCGCGATTCTGGGAATCATCGTCGGATACGCGACGTTCAACCACCGCGAGCTGGGGAT
>Ga0207662_10000710_pt1 | contig 15232 bp, 14 predicted proteins | sample KBSS33LmetaG_FD_184338 | JGI IMG/M metagenome (GOLD analysis project Ga0207662, IMG submission 184338) | Switchgrass rhizosphere microbial communities from Kellogg Biological Station, Michigan, USA - KBS S3-3L metaG (SPAdes) (version 2) | ecosystem: Host-associated > Plants > Roots >... | reverse complement strand
TAGTTGACGGTCACCCCGCCGCAATACTCGTCCATCAGCTTCTGCAGACGGTCCAAACCCTGCTGGGGATTGATGAAGTGCGGGTTGACGTCGCCGGCCACGACCGCATTGCTGTAGATCCTGAAATGCTCGAGAGGCTTGTAGATCTCTTTCTTGCGGCGGTTGATCTGCTCCTCAGATATGACTATGCCTTCGCCCTTGCCGTCATCGATGTATTTGCAGGCGGCCTTCGCGGCGAGGCGGCCTTCGGTGAACGAGCCGGATGAGAAAGCGTGCGGCGTGCCGCCGACGGCGTCACCGGCGCCGAACAGGCCTTCGATCGTCGTCATGCGGTTGTAGCCCCAGAAATATTCGGGCGGGGAAACGTCCTCGGGACCCGAGCACCACGCACCCGAGCCGGTCGCGTGAGACCCCATGACGTACGGTTCGGACGTCGTCAGCTCAGGATTCTCGTGCTTGGGATCCACATCGGTGGCGGCCCACAGAACCGCCTGGCCGATGGTCATACCGAGGAAGTTTTCCCAACCGACCTCTTCCAGATGAGGATCCTGGAAGGCTTGCATGGTCACCATGTGTATGGGGCCGCGGCCGGCATTGACTTCACTGATTATGCAATGGTTGCGCAAACAGGTTGGGATCGGCCGATGCGTTAGGTGCGAGACTTCCGGATCGAGATATTCCTTGCCGACCATTTTCTGCAGGGCGGGGAACCACTTGGATTCGTACTCCTCGCCCAGACAATTTTGCGTATAGGTCTTCAGGTGCAGGAAGTAGGCGCCGACCGGGCCGTAACCATCCTTGAAACGCGCCAGCACGATGCGATTTTCCATCTGCGTCATTTTGGCGCCGGCGTTGATCAGAAGCCCATAAGCAGACGCCGACGACCATGGCGCATACCAGGTACGGCCGGAACCCTCGCCCACCGAACGCGGTTTGAAGATGTTCGAGGCGCCGCCCGCGGCACAGACCACGGTCTTGGCCTTGAAGACGTGATAGTTGCCTGTGCGGACGTTGAAGCCGACGGCACCGGCCACCCTGTTGTCCTTGCCGTCATCCATCAGCAGGTGGGTTACGCAGATGCGGTTGAAGACCTTGTCCGCCGATTTCTTGGCTGCCTCGGCCACGATGGGCTTATAGGACTCGCCGTGTATCATGATCTGCCAGCGCCCTTCACGCAGATAGCGCCCGGTTTTCGGGTCCTTCATGATGGGCAGGCCCCACTCTTCGAACTGGTGCACCGTCGAGTCAACGTGACGGGCCATATCGAACAGCAGGTCTTCCCGCACCATCCCCATCAGGTCAATACGGGCGTAGCGGACATGGTCCTCCGGTTTATTTTCGCCCCAGCGGGTACCCATGTAGCAGTTGATGGCGTACAGGCCTTGCGCGACCGCACCGGAGCGATCGATATTGGCCTTCTCGGCAATGACAATCTTCTTGTCCTGCCCCCAGAATCGGGCCTCCCATGCGGCACCCGTGCCGCCAAGGCCTGCACCGACGACCAGAACATCGATGCCGTCTTCGACGATCGTCTCGTAAGCCATCAGTAAGCCACGCCTTTCTTCATCTTGAGACGATTGGACTTAAGCGTATGCAAACCGCCGTCATCCATGCGGATAAATTTCGGCTCGCTGTACAACAGCTCGCTGTCGCGCATTTCCTGGGTGGGCCCGGCAACCTCCGCGAGCTTGGGGATCGCCGTCCCCCACGGCTTCGTAGTGATGGGCGACAGGAAGTTCTTTTCCGTGCCATTGCGAAATTTGATCTTCCAGGCGATCGTGCCTTTCTGTTCGTCGCGCTGGACACGTACGCTATGACCGAGCGGCGCAAAGTCGGCATATCCGCGCACATCGATCGCATTCTGCGGACAGGCCTTCACGCAGGAGTAGCACTCCCAGCACATGTTGGGCTCGATGTTGTAGGCGCGGCGATAGGTCTTGTCGATGTGCATGATGTCGGACGGGCAGATGTCGACGCAATGTCCGCAACCGTCGCACCGTGTCATATAAACAAAGGTAGGCATTGCTCGACTCCTTGATTGGTTCCGATAGACCTTGCCGGGTATCTTCTAATAGTGGCGGGGTGCTTCGCGCTTGATGCCAAGCCCCATGTCCATCGGAGCGTCCCGCAACAGTTCCATCGAGTGTCGTTTTTGTTGTTCGGGATCGTCACGGCTCAGCGTCGGCAAATTCTCCGCCGTACCATCGGCCTTGGTTATTCTTTTCTCGAAGGCCGCGGCGGGCTTAAAAAACATGTGCGCAAACTTCGACCACGGCACCGCACCGAACAGGACCGTCGTCGCGACGATGTACAAGCCGAAGAACACTCTCGCGCCCGCCCCGCCCTTCGCCTGCAGGAACGCCCAGATCAGGCCCAGCGTAACGCTCGCCAGCAGCGACAAAATGAACAGATCGGCGCGCATCACGCGGAACGGCGAGCCGCCCTCGGCGGCGACATCGACGCGGATGAAGAACCAGAACCAGTATCCGCCGAGGCAGACCATCAACCCGCCAAGCCACCACAGTTGCGGCACGAGTTCGGGCGTCGGCGTCGCGGCAGTCGGATAGCAGAACACCATCATGACCGTGGTGACGAGGTAGATGATGAAGCCGTACATCGTCAGCAGGTGGGCCAGCCGGCGGCGCGCGTTGCAAAACTCTCCGGAGGCCAGCACGTCGACGACTGCCGTCTGGACTGCAATCGACACCAGTTCGCCGCCGCCGACTTCTTTGGCGCCTTTAGTTTTGGACTTGCGCCAGTTATCGAAAAAATACCTGGCGCTGCCTTTGTGAATGACGTCGAACAGCGTCCCTGCGACGACCAGGAGGACCATGATGGCGACATAGCCCTGCATGACACCAGCCGACAGAAAATCGGTCAATGCGGCAAATGGATTGTTCGTGAACATTACTCCCCCGATTTAACTCGTCGCTGCTGCGCGGATTTGCATTTGCGGCCGCCGATCTCGCTCGACATGGCGCAAAACCGCCGGCCCGCGGCGAAACTGGCTTCGAGCGCCGACACTAAGATGGAATTCCCCTCTCCAGACCGCGGTGATTTTACGCGTTCATGGATTATCCCAGACAAGAAATTGATTATGCGTCCATAGAAAAAACTTTGCGCAGGTCTTGCAAGGCCGGTAGCTCGAATTTCAGCAACCGCGCGGCTACGCTGCAGGGCAGCATGCGCGGCGGGCATTTATGAGAAACTACGGCAGGCGACCCCGACCCGAAAGTATGGCGTTGAAAACTAGCGTTCTACCCGCGCCGCGAGCGGCCCGATGACCAAGTCTCTCCCCGGCAAAATTGCCGCATTGAAGGAGCCCGCGGCGCAGACAGCGGCGCGCATGATCGAGCGCGAGCCCTATTACGAGCCGCTCGGTCGCGAGATCGAATTGTTCGAGGCGGCGTACGCGACCCAGATCCCGGTGCTGCTCAAGGGGCCGACCGGCTGCGGCAAAACGCGTTTCATGGAATACATGGCGTGGCGGCTCAAACGGCCGCTGCTCACGGTGTCGTGCCACGACGATCTCACCGCAGCCGATTTGATCGGCCGCTACCTGATCACCAACAACGAGACGGTATGGGTCGATGGCCCGCTCGCGCACGCGGTGCGTTGCGGCGGCATCTGCTATCTCGATGAAATCGTCGAGGCGCGCAAGGACACCACCGTCGTCATCCACCCGCTCGCGGACGACCGCCGCATCCTGCCTATGGAGAAGCACGGCGAGCTCTTGCATGCGCCCAAAGAGTTCCTGCTCGCCATGTCGTACAACCCCGGCTATCAAAGCGTGCTGAAGGAATTGAAACAAAGCACCCGCCAGCGCTTCGTCGCGATCGAATTCAATTACCCGTCTGCCGCGCTCGAGAAAAAAATCATCATTGCCGAAACCGGGATCGAGCCCGCCGTTGCGGACCAGCTGATACGCCTGGCGGAGATGACGCGCAACCTCAAAGGCAACGGCCTCGACGAAGGCGCCTCGACACGCCTGCTCGTGCATGCCGGCAAGCTGATCGCAAAAGGCATTCCGGCGCGCGCCGCATGCACCGGCGCCATCGCCGCCGCGCTGACCGACGATCCGGACATGCTGCGCGCGGTCAATGAGCTCGCCAACTCGCTCTTCTGACGCGCCTGCCGCTTGCGCGTCGCAGGGCGCGAAGCTGACAGCCGCTCAGCTCGAAGAACGGCTGGACGAAGCGCTCGACCCGGTGCTGTCGTCGCGGCGCACCGCCCAGCCGCTGGCGGCGAAACTGGCCTCGCTCGGTCGCGATCTCCAGGATTTTGCGCTGCACTGGACAGCCGTGATCGCGCGCACCAGCGGTGAGCTCGCCTACCGGTTCGCCGCACTCGCGCCCGACGTGCTGGGACGCGTCGATCCGCCTGCTGCGGAGGCGTGGATCATCCACGCGATGGATACGTTCGACCGCGAGGGCTTGTATCGCGGCAGCGCGGAGCTCACCAACGTCGATGCTTTCATGCAGGCATCCCGCCACTCTGGGGAAGCCGTCGCATTCGAGGACGTAAGCAACGTGCTGCGCCTGCTCGTATGCGGCCTGGCGGGCCGCCCGCTCAAAATCGAGCTTGCCGCCGAGGCGTACACGGACACCGAAACGCTGCACCTGCCCGCGCGCATGTGCGCGCGGGCGTCGCGCGAGCAGAATTTTCTGCTATACAAAGGGCTCGCGACGCACCTGTGGGCGCAGGCACGCTACGGCACTTTCAACGTCGACCCCACGCAGCAACTGGCCAAATTCGCCGATCCGGCACGCGCGCTCACGCTCTACAACTATCTCGAAACCACCCGCCTCGATGCCATCATCGCGCGCGAGCTGCCGGGACTCGCGCGCGAGCTGACCGCCCTGCGCGAGGGCGCCGAACCGCCGCGCGAATGCGCGCGCCTGCGCGACGCCGCGGCGAGCGCCGCCGATAGCCTGGCGCTGGTCGCGGCGCTCTACGATAAGAACTTCGAACCGCCGCGCTTGAGCTACATGGGCGTCCTGCATCCGGACATCGCGCAAGCTGTGCGCGCGTCGCGTCTCGCGCGCGAGAAAAAAGAACTACAGACGGAGCTTGCGAAACTGCTGCCGGATGAACCAACTGAAACGGAAGCGCAACCGGGCGGCGATGGCGCCCCGCGCTATTCCGTCGCGGCGACCGGCGACGACACGGCAGCCGGTTTGGAATTGAGCCTCGACGGCGAGCCGTTTACCCCGCCGGCTCACGTCAATGACCTGCTGCATTCGATCGCGCAGGATCTCGGCGAGATTCCCCAGGAATACCTGGTTCCGGCCAACGACGGCGAGCATGCGCAGCGCAAGGACGGGGGAGATGCAGCTCACAGTCTGCAGGGCCCCTCTCCCGAGGAAGGGACGCACTTCTACCACGAATGGGATTACCAGCGCCGGCATTACCGCAAGAGCTGGTGCGCGCTGCGCGAGGTCGACGTCAATCCGGCGGACCCGGATTTTATCGACGCTACCCTCACCCGCTACGCAGTGCAGGTCGGTCAGCTGCGCCGCACGTTCGAAATGCTGCGCGGCGAGGACAAATGGCTCAAAAAGCAGCCGGCGGGCGACGACATCGACTTGGACTCGGTCATCACCGCTTTTACGGACTTACGCACGGGCCGCGAACTGCCCGAGCAGCTGTTTCAGCGCCGCTTCAAGGCCGAACGCGACATCGCGGTGATGTTCATGGTCGACATGAGCGGTTCGACCAAGGGCTGGATCAACGACGCGGAGCGCGAGTCGCTGGTGATGCTGTGCGAAGCGCTCGAAGTGCTCGGCGACCGCTACGCGATCTACGGCTTTTCCGGCATCACGCGCAAGCGCTGCGAAATCTACCGCGTAAAGCGCTTCGGCGAGCCTTACGACCAGACGGTGCGCCGGCGCATCGCAGGCATCCAGCCGCAGGACTACACGCGCATGGGCGTGGCGATCCGCCATCTTTCCTCGCTGCTCAACGCCGTCGATGCACGCACCAAGCTGCTAATCACGCTATCCGACGGCAAACCGGACGATTACAGCGACAATTACCGCGGCGAGTACGGGATCGAAGACACGCGCCAGGCGCTGATCGAGGCGCACCGCGGCGGCATCCATCCGTTCTGCATCACGATCGACCGCGAAGCGCGCGAATATCTGCCGCGCATGTATGGTGCGGTAAACTACACGGTCATCGAGGATGTCGCGCGGCTGCCGCTCAAAGTTGCCGACGTCTATCGCCGACTGACCACCTGACACGACGAAATCCGGCCCACGCCATGCAAAGAGACTCCGACCGCATTCCCAAGAACGTACTGGGCGGCCCGCTGCAAACCTGCAGCGAACGACCGCTCACCGGCTTTTTCCGCGACGGTTGCTGCAATACGAACGACGAAGACGTCGGGGCGCACGTCGTTTGCGTGCGCGTAACCCGCGAGTTTCTCGAATTCAGTGCGGCCCACGGCAACGATCTCTCCACGCCCCATCCGGAATTCGGCTTTGCCGGCCTGCAGCCCGGCGATCGCTGGTGTCTGTGCGGCGCGCGCTGGGTTGAGGCGCTGCGTGCGGGCGCCGCGCCGCAACTCGTGCTCGCGGCAACGCATGAAGTCATGCTCGAATATGCGCCGCTCGCCGAACTCAAGAAATACGCGATCGACCTGAATTAGCGCGTGGCAGCGCCCGGCCGCGTCAGGGCTAGTTGAGCGTTCGGCTCTCGCCCTCGGTAGCGGTCTCGCCCGGTATTTCGATGGCCGCCATGGATTCGTCAGCGTCCTCGCCCGCGTCAGCCGGCGCCAGTTCGCCACCGATCTGTGCGCCGGCGGTGACGGTATCGACCAGCTGCCCCAAGTCCTCGAGCGAAGGCAGTTCGGTCAACGAGCGCAGCGCCAGATCGTCAAGGAACTGGCGGGTCGTCGCAAAAAGCTCGGGCCGTCCAGGCACCTCGCGATGGCCAACGACGTCGATCCAACCGCGTGCCTGTAAGGCCTTGATGATGTTGGTCGAAACGATAATCCCGCGGATATCCTCGATATCGCCGCGCGTCACCGGCTGCTTGTAGGCGATGATCGCGAGCGTCTCCATCACCGCGCGCGAATAGCGTGGTGGGCGCTGGGGGTTCAAGCGGTCAAGAAACTTGGTGTACTCGGGACGCGCGCGAAAGCGCCAGCCGCTCGCGACGTTGATGAGCTCGACGCTGCGCCCGTCCCAGTCGGCGGCGAGCTCGGCCAGGATATTGCGCAGCACATCGTTGCTCAGATCCTCGTCGAACAGCTTCTTCAAGTCATTGAGCTGCAACGGTTCGGCGCTCGTGAGCAACGCGGCTTCGAGCACGCGTTTTACTTCCTGCAGGTCAAACGACGGTGAGTCCATGGGCGGATTTTACGTATATCGGTGAATAAGGCTCTTGTTGGGTGAGCTCGATCAGGGTCTCGCGCGCGAGCTCGAGGATGGCGAGGAACGTGACGACCAGCTTGGGCACGCCGTCGGCGGTATTGAACAACTGCGTAAATTCGATCAGCTTTACTTCCTGCAGGCGCCGCAATATCGCGCTCATGTGCTCGCGCACGGAGAGCTGGTCGCGCGTGACGCGGTGATGCTGGTTAACGTTCGCGCGCTGCAGCAGCCACAGCCATGCCTGCCGCAGGTCTTCAGGATTGACCGCCGGCATCGCCTGCGCGACCGCCTTGTCGACCCACACCTGCACGAGCTGAAAGTCGCGCCCGGCCTGGGGCAGCCCGTCGAGCTTGTGCGCGGCGCGCTTCATCTGCTCGTAGGCAAGCAGGCGGCGCACGAGTTCCGCGCGCGGGTCGAGCTCTTCTTGCGGGCCGGCGGACGGCCGCGGCAGCAGCATGCGCGACTTGATTTCGATCAATACGGCGGCCATGACCAGATAATCGCCCGCAAGCTCGAGGCTTTTCTGCCGCATGATTTCGACGTACTCGAGATATTGCGCGGTCAGGCGCGCCATCGGGATGTCCAGCACGTCGAGATTGTGCTTGCGGATCAGGTACAGCAGCAGATCGAGCGGCCCCTCGAACATGTCGAGAAAAATCTCGAGCGCGTCCGGTGGAATATACAAGTCCTGGGGCAGTTCGAGCAGCGGCTCGCCGCGATAAGTCGCCACGGGAGAAGCTGGCGCGGTGTCGGCGGTTTCCATCATGCAAGCGATTGCGGGAGGGCGCCTGCGCGACGGGCAGGCACTATTGGCGCGGAAATTTCAGTGCACACGGCGTCGCGTAAATTCGGCATGCGGCATTTTAGCGCGATTTGCGCGCGAAACCCACGAATTCACAGCCGCTTTTTTCCGGCCGGCGAAAAACTCCCGCCGGCGGGCTCAACCGTAGTTGAGTCCCATCACACCGCGCACGTCGCGCATTGTTTCCTCCGCCAGCTTCTGCGCTTTTTCGCCGCCGTCCGCAATGATGCTGCGCACCAGGGTCGGATCGTCCAGATAGCGCTGCGCGCGCTCGCGCATCGGCTTCAGTTCGGCGAGCACCCCGTCGATGACCGGCTGCTTGCACTCAAGGCAACCGATGCCGGCGCTGCGACAGCCCTCCTGTACCCACTTTTTACGCGGCTCATCCGAATACACGAGATGCAGTTGCCAGACCGGGCATTTTTCGGGATCGCCCGGGTCGGTGCGCTTAACCCGTGCCGGATCGGTCGGCATGGTACGGATTTTCTTCGTGATCACGTCAGGCTCGTCGCGCAGGCCGATCGTATTGTCGTATGACTTCGACATTTTCTGGCCGTCGATGCCCGGCATTTTCGACGCCTCGGTCAGCAGCGACTGCGGTTCGGTCAATATCATCCTGCCGCCGCCTTCGACGTAGCCGAACAGCCGCTCGCTGTCGCCCAGCGCCAGGTTCTGCGCCTTGTCGAGCAGAGCGCGCGCCGCCTCGAGCGCTTGGGCGTCGCCCTGCTCGAGGAAGCGGGTGCGCAGTTCGCGATAGAGCTTCGCGCGTTTGGCGCCGAGCTTCTTGATCGCGGCTTCCGCCTTCTGCTCGAAGCCCGGCTCGCGGCCGTAGATATGATTGAACCGGCGTGCGATTTCACGCGTGAACTCGATGTGCGGAACCTGGTCTTCGCCGACTGGCACCCGGTTCGCACGGTAGATCAGGACGTCCGCGCTTTGCAACAGCGGATAGCCTAAGAATCCGTAGGTCGACAGGTCCTTGTCGCTCAATTTCTCCTGCTGGTCCTTGTAAGTCGGCACCCGCTCGAGCCAGCCGAGCGGCGTGATCATCGACAACAAAAGGTGCAGCTCGGCGTGCTGCGGCACACGCGACTGAATGAAAATCGTCGCCAGCGACGGGTCGACTCCCGCGGCCAGCCAGTCGATCGCCATGTCCCACGTATTCTGCTCGATGATGTCCGGCGTATCGTAATGCGTGGTCAGCGCGTGCCAGTCCGCGACGAAGAACAGGCACTCGAACTCATGCTGCAGCCGGACCCAGTTCTTCAGCACGCCGTGATAATGGCCGAGATGCAACGCGCCAGTCGGGCGCATGCCGGATAAAACGCGATCAACGAACATGATGGTCTTTCATTGCGCTATAACGCGCGCAGCAGGTAAGAAAGTTCGGCTGGCGCGATGTGAAACACGGCGCCGATACCGCCGATCGACAAGCTAATCAACGGCCACAGGATATAGCCGAGCATCCCGGTTAACAATAATACGATGAGTATGACAAACCCATAAGGCTCGATTTTCGCAAACCGCCAGGCCAGCCGATGCGGCAGCAGGCTCACCATGATGCGCCCGCCGTCAAGCGGCGGCAGCGGCAGCAGGTTCAGCACCATGAAAATCACGTTAACGAAAATGCCGCAGGCGCCGACGAAGACGAGCCAGCCGAGTGCGGGATTGCCCGGGGCGAGCCCGCTGCCGATTTTGTAGGCGAACGCCCAACCCAGCGCCATCGCCAGGTTGCTCAACGGCCCCGCCGCCGCTACCCACAGCATGTCCTGTTTCGGGCGCCGCAGATTCGAAAAGTTGACGGGAACCGGCTTCGCCCACCCGAACAGGATATCGGCAACCAGCAGGCTCACGAGCGGCACGATGATGGTGCCGACGAGATCGATATGGCGCAAAGGATTGAGGCTCACGCGGCCGGCCGCATACGCGGTCAGATCGCCGAAGTGCCTGGCCACGTAACCGTGCGCTGCTTCATGCAAGGTGATCGCGAACAGAACGGGCAGCGCGAATACCGCGATTTTCTGGACGAGGCTAAGCTCCAACGAGTTCTCCAAATACCTCGGGCGCACCCTTGCCCTGCCGCGTAATTACCGGGACTGACTCCGTGAGGTCGACGACAGTGGTCGGCACGAGGCCGCAGGAACCGCTGTCGAGTATGAGATCGACGCGGCGCTCGAGCCGTTCGCGAATTACGCCCGCATCGTTCAGCGGTCCGGTGTCGCCCGGGAGGATCAAAGTTGACGACAGCAGCGGCTCGCCCAGTTCGACCAGCAGCGAGTGCGCTACGCGGTGCGCGGGAATGCGCACGCCGATGGTTTTGCGCCGAGGGTGAAGCAGCCGGCGCGGTACCTCGCGGGTCGCTCGCAGGATAAACGTGTAGCTGCCGGGCGTAGCCGCCTTGATCAGCCGGAATTGCCGGTCGTCGATGCGCGCATACGTCGCCGCTTCGGCCATGTCGCGGCAGAGCAGGCCGAAGTGGTGCCGCGCGTCGACGCCGCGGATCGCGCGGATGCGCTCCATCGCCGCCTTGTCGCCGATATGGCAGCCCAGCGCGTAACAGGAATCGGTCGGCAACACGGCGACGCCGCCGTCGCGAATGATCGCAACGGCCTGGCGGATCAGCCGCAGCTGCGGATTGTCCGGATGGATGCTGAAAAATTGACTCAATTTAGCTGTCGGGACTGATGCGGGCGAACCGCGAACTGCTAGATGCCAAGCAATTGCCACACGGGAGTTACTCCGGGCGGCAACGCGGGCAGGCTGCCCAGGTCGTGATAGCTTTCAGCAGGCGAATGAAAGTCGGAACCGGCGGATGCAGCCAAACCGAACCTGGCGGCATGCGCGGCAAACGCCGCATATTGTTGCGGCTTGTGACTGCTGGTGACGACTTCGATCGCAGCGCCCCCGTGCTCGCGAAATTCGCCCAGCAGTTCGCGCATTTGCGCGTTATCGAGCTCATAGCGACCGGGATGCGCGATGACGGCCAGCCCGCCGCTGCCGTTAATCCACTTCACCGCATCGCCAAGACTCGCCCATTCATGCGGCACGAAACAAGGCTGGCCCGCGCCGAGGTAACGCTTGAACGCGCTATGCATGTCCCTGACCGCGCCGCGCTTGACCAGAAACCGCGCGAAATGAGTACGGCTGATCATGTCGGCATTCGCCGCGAACTCGCGCACGCCTTCCTGGCTGCCCGCGATGCCCACGTCGTCGAACGCCGCGGCGATTTTGTCGGCCCGGCGGTGACGACCGTTGCGCGTTGCCGCCAAACCCGTTTGCAGTTGCGCGTCGGCCGGATCGATGCCGAGCCCAACCACGTGCACCGTGTGCCCGCGCCAGGTCACTGAGATTTCGACCCCGTTGACCAGGGTGAGATCGACGCGTTGCGCGGCGGCCCGCGCCGCAGCGAGGCCGCCGGTATCATCGTGGTCGGTCAACGCGAGCACTTTAAGGCCGCGTTCACTCGCGCGCGCAACGAGTTCGTCCGGAGTCAATGTCCCGTCGGAATAGGTTGAATGGCTGTGCAGATCGGGATTGGGCAAGGGAAAGTAACCCACTGGCGCGGTGACACGCGGCAAGGGTTTGTAATCAAAAGAGAAATTTTACCACACTGAGCAGCTTGCGCGCCTGTGACTCGCCTGTGTGTAATCTGTGTCCGTCGCCGGCGACTAACTGCATATGAAATCAATGCAGCTTTGCAACCGAGGCCGGTCCGTAATGGTCGCGATCGTCGCGGCATTGTTCGCCGCGCCCGCCCCGGCCGTCGAATGCACGGCTGCGAGCGGACCTCAGCGGGTCGCCGTCCTTGAACTCTACACGTCGGAAGGCTGCGACAGCTGCCCGCCGGCGGACCAATGGGTGTCTGCACTGCCGGCGCGAAAATTTGGCAGCGACCGGGTTATTCCGCTCGCATTTCACGTCGATTACTGGAATCAACTCGGCTGGAACGATCCGTTCTCGCAGGCGGCTTTCAGCGCGCGCCAACACCGGCACAGCAACCGGCGCGGGGTGGCTTTTGTGGTGACGCCGCAACTGCTGCTTAACGGCCAGGACTACCGCCGCGGCGCGGGATACGATGACTTCGCCAGCCGGCTCAAAAGCATCAACCAGTCAGCGCCGCGCGCCGACATCAGGATCAAGCTCAACCGCAGTGAGTCGATGCTGGTCAGCGCTGTCGATGTCAAGGTGCCCGGCGATGCGGCGCAGCGCCGCGCGCAGGTATTCATTGCGCTCTACGAAATGAACCTGGTGACGGCGGTCGCGGCCGGCGAAAACAAAGGCAAGACTTTGCGCCACGATTTCGTAGTGCGCAGCCTGGTCGGACCGCTGGCGCTCGATGACAATGGCAACGTCATGCACGTCGACCGGTTCGACCTTGGCCGCAATTTGAAACCGCAAGACATTAATTTGGCGGTGTTTGTCCAGCATCCTCAGAGCGGCGATATTCTGCAGGCGCTGACCGCCCGTTGCGAGCAATCCTAGCTCGAGCGCAAGTGCGGGAAACGAGGGTGATTGTGCGATTCTTATCGCCTATAATCTGCGCCTGATGCCCGGCACGGCCGCACAGATCCGGGCACGCAGATTCGAGGCGCGCAGGGATGAATCGAAATCAGGCGATCGCAATGATCGTAGCGGCGGCGAACGTCGCGTTGATCGCGTTGTTTCCGCCATTCGATGCGTATTCGCTCGGAAAAAACCAACTTCCGGTATTCGGCGGGTTTTATTTCTATTTCGGCCGCAACAATTCCATGATCGTCAATTCGAGTCTGCTGGTTCTCGAGCTATTCGTAATTTTGGTCAACGCCGCGATCGCCGTTCTGTTGCTGCGCTCGAACAAGCTGCTCGTGAAGCGGCGTAGTCTCAGCCTGCAGAATGCGACGCTGATTTTCGTCGCCATTAATCTCGTCGTCATCCTGGTGTTCCCGCCGTTCGAATCGGTTTTCGCCCTGTCGAATGCCGCGATTCCAAGTTTCGAAGGGTTCTACTTCATCTTTGCGCGCCAGCAAAACCACGTCATTGTGACCGCGGTGCTTTATATCGAGGTAATTTTCGTGCTGATCAACGGTGCGATTTTCTGGCTGATTTTCCGCGACAAGGCCGAGAGCGTGCCATCCCCCGAAGAAGCAGCGAAGCTGATGATGGCACTGCGCCGGCGCGGCGGTTGAGCGCGGCTGCGGGGAGCGTCAGGCGGCCTGATGCAGCCGGCTCTGCGCCGGCACGTGCTGGGCGAGAAACTCCATCTGGTCGGCGAGGATGCGCCGGTTGGTCAGAATCAGATATTCCGCGCGGTTGGGCACGTACGGCAGATACAGCAATTCCATGCGCGCGAGTTCGGGCGTGCGGTCGCTCTTGCGCTCGTTGCACGAGCGGCACGCGGTCACCACGTTCATCCACGTGTCGCGGCCGCCTTTGGAAAACGGAATCACATGATCGCGCGTGAGTTTCGACGCCTGCAGGATGTGGCCGCAATAGGCGCACAGATAACGGTCGCGGTGAAACAACTCGCGGTTGTTCAGCGGCGGAACCTGGCTGAACGCGCGCATCGCCATTGCCTTGCCGCGGATCGCGATGATGCTGCTCGCCACGATGTGCGAGCGCTCCCCGGAAATGCGGTTGTAGCCTCCGAGCACCGTGAAGGCGTGCTCGCCTGTGGACCAGGCGATCTGGTCCTTGGCGTAATAAAAACACGCGTGCTGCCACGTGATCCAGCGGTGCGGGATCCCATTGGTATCCAGCGTCAGAATCAGCGGAAAAACGCCGGCTTTCGGCGTGGGCGCGGTGTGAGCGGTCGGGTTCATGCCAAGGCGTGGCTTAGCGGTATCAGTCTGTAGTGGATAAAGGTCGGACTCTCATAATCTAACAGATTTTGTTGATTTTTTCGTGGTTTTTCAATGCCCAACCGCACAAACCTTGTTTGTTTTCGCCAATTTCTGCGGTTTCTGTCATGGCTACCCGCTGACGTTACCCTCGCGCCCGCCGGCCCACGCAATTTGTCCCGAACGTCACGCTCGATGCGCCCACCGGTGGTGCGGAGCGTTGACGCTGGCGAATTAGGTTCAAGCAGGTTATAATTTCAAAACAAGTGCTTAGTAACACCTTAGGCGCTTATTTTAGTTGCGTAATTCGCACGATTATTACCGGCCCGGAAGCCGCTGCGGCGGCATCCCCATCGAGCGTCACGCTGTGCCGGTAGATTCCAGGAGTTTTTGCTGATGTCGTTTGAGTCCCTCGGCTTATTGCCGGAGTTGCTACGCGCAATTACAGATGAAGGCTACACAGAGCCATCCCCGATCCAGTTAAAAGCCATTCCTCCCGTCCTGGCGCGCCATGACATCATGGGCTGCGCACAAACGGGTACCGGCAAAACCGCCGGCTTCGCACTGCCCATACTTCAAATGCTGGCGCCGCACCAGAACACGAGTCCATCACCGGCCCGCCATTCCATTCGCGCCCTCATTCTGACGCCAACGCGCGAGCTCGCGGCGCAGGTCGAGGAAAGCGTCCGCACCTACGGCAAGTACCTCGCGCTGCGTTCTACCGTGGTTTACGGCGGCGTCGACATCAATCCGCAAATCAAAGCACTGCGCGAGGGCATCGAGATACTGGTCGCCACGCCCGGCCGGCTGCTTGATCACGTGCAGCAAAAAACAGTCAACCTGACGCGCGTGGAAATTCTCGTGCTCGACGAGGCCGACCGCATGCTGGACATGGGGTTCATGCCCGACATCAAGCGCATCATTGCATTGCTGCCGGCGCAGCGGCAAAACCTGATGTTCTCCGCGACGTTCTCGGAGGAGATCAAACGGCTGGCCAACCAGATTCTGCGCGCGCCGATTTCCGTCGAGGTCGCGCGCCGCAACGCACCCGCGGATCTCGTCACGCATCAAATGTATGAAATCGAGGCCGACCGCAAGCGCCCATTGCTCACCCATCTGATCAAGACCCGCGACATGAAGCAAGTGCTGGTCTTTGTGCGCACCAAGCGCGATGCCAACCGCCTGATGCGCGAGCTCGTGCGCGACGGCGTTGCCGCGACTGCAATCCACAGCGATCG
>Ga0207662_10000708_pt1 | contig 15251 bp, 13 predicted proteins | sample KBSS33LmetaG_FD_184338 | JGI IMG/M metagenome (GOLD analysis project Ga0207662, IMG submission 184338) | Switchgrass rhizosphere microbial communities from Kellogg Biological Station, Michigan, USA - KBS S3-3L metaG (SPAdes) (version 2) | ecosystem: Host-associated > Plants > Roots >... | reverse complement strand
CGCCGCGCGGTTCGCGCGCACCGAGATGGCGCCGCGCACGGCGGCGATCGTCGTTCCAGCCATCGAAGCCTCCCGTGATCGAAAACGAATCGCGGGAGCATAGGACAACGGCGGGCTCGACGGGCCGACCGCCTCAGCTCGGGAACTTCATCCGCTCCACGAGCGAGGCGTAGCGCGGATCGCCGCGCAGGGAATCGAAGCGCGGGTTCACGCGCATCCACACCATGGCGCGATCGTGCTCGGCGAAACCGCGCTCGAGCTTCGCGAACGCGTTGTCCAGATCGCCGAGCACGGCGTACGCGCCCGCCAGGGCATACGGCGGTATGTTCGCACTCGCGGGCATGGCCTCGAGCGCGGCGATCTCCGCGCGCGCCTCGTCGCGGCGCCCGGCGAGCGCGAGCGCGCACGCGTAGCCGGCACGGATGCGCGGATCGTCGTCCAGCGACATCACGCGGCGGTATTCCTCGACGGCCTCCTCCGGCCGCCCGCCCTGCTCGAGGATGCGCGCGCGGTCGGCGATGCCGCCCAGGCTCGGACCCGGCGGCGCGATGGCGTTCATGCGCTGGTGGTACTCGAGCGCCTCGTCGAAACGCCGCGCGTAGTAGAAGACGTTGATGAGCGTGGTGGGCATCGCCCAGGACAGCGCGTCCAGCTCCTCGGCGGCGCGCGCCTCGGTGAGGGCCTCGTCGAACTTGCCGAGCGTGTTCAGGTACTCCGCGTACCACTGATGGCCGGTGGCGTATTCCGGCGCCAGCTCGATCGCGCGCTTGAACGAGCGCTCGGCCGCGGCCCAGTCCCAGTCGTCGTACTGCAGCGCGAACGCCAGCGACGCGTGCGCCTCGGCGAGGTCCGGGTCGAGCTCGACCGCCTTCTTCGCCGCCGCCTTCGCCATGCGCAGCGCCAGGCGCGGCGGCAGCCACGGCGCGAGGATGTTGTAGCAGTCGGCGAGCCCCGAGTAGGCCGGCGCGTAGCCGGGATCGGCGTCGATCGCCTGCTCGAAGTGCTGGATCGCGCGCTCGAGCCCTTCGCGCGTGCGCTTGTTCCACTGCCGGCGTCCGAGCGCGTACGCCTCGCGCGCGACGGCGCTGCTCGACACCTGCGCCGGGCCCGGCGCGCGCGGACGCACCGCCGGCGAGCGGCGCGCCACCTCCAGCTCGCCGCCGTCGACGAGTCGCCGCAGGTCGCCCGCCACCTCGCGCGCGGAGGCGTAGCGATCGGAGGCGCGCTTCTCGAGGCAGCGCAGGATCACCGCCTCGAGGCCGGTGGAGAGTCCCGGGCGCGCGCGGCGCGGCGGCACCGGCGCCTGGTGCAGGATGGCGTCGGCGATCGCCGTGGACACACGACCGGAGAACGGCGCGAAGCCCGTGACCATCTCGTAGAGCACGGCGCCGAACGCGAACACGTCGGTGCGCAGGTCGACCGGCTGGCCGAACAGCTGCTCCGGCGCCATGTAGGGCACCGTGCCCACCAGCTCCACCGTGCGCGTGCGATCGCGCGACGCCGTGGTGGGCTCCTCGTCGAAGCAGGCGGCGAGCCCGAAGTCCAGAACCTTCACGTGCCCGCGCACGGTGACCATGACGTTCGCGGGCTTGAAGTCGCGATGCACCACGCCCTGCTCGTGCGCGGCGGTGAGCGCTTCGGCCATCTGCAGCGCGATCGGCAGCGCCTCCGCCTCGGCGAGCGGGCCGCTCTCGAGCCGCTCGGCGAGCGTCACGCCGCGCACGAACTCCATGACCAGGAACTGCCGGCCGTCCTCGGAGTCGATGTCGTACACGGTGGCGATCGCGGGGTGGTCGAGCCGCGACAGCATCCTCGCCTCGTTCTCCAGGCGCTCGCGGTGGCCGGCGCGCTCGTGCGCGCGCGGGAGCAGGAACTTCAAGGCCACGTCGCGCTCCAGGCGCTCGTCCCAGCCGCGGTAGACCACGCCCACGCCACCCTCGCCCAGCCGCTCGATGACGCGGTAGTGGGAGACGACGTGACCGATGAGCGACGATTCCACGGCAGCCCCCCGGCTATTCCAGGGCCGGCGTCGCGGCGAGCTTGGTGATGTACTCCTCGGGCAGGCGGAAGTGGCGGGCGCCCTTCAGCACCGCGTCCAGGTAGCGCCGCGACGGCGGCGACGGATTGGCCGGCCGCGCGATGTAGATCCACACCCGGAGCCGGCGCGGGAACGAGCCGTCGTCGGCGCGCACGAGCTGCACCGATGCGCTCTCGCGGTCGTAGACGTTGTGCTGGTCGCCGGGGCCGACGAAGTGCTCGTAGGTGTCGAGTGCCGCGAGGTTGGCCTCGGAGAGGTCGTAGACCACGCCCCACACGCTCGAGCCGTGCGCCACGCCCACGCTCGACACACCGCCACCCCAGTCGTGCGAGGTGAGCGGGAACGTGAGCCGGTGGTCACGCAGCTCGGCCAGGCCCACGACCGAGTGGCCGGGGCAGCGTGCCTGCATCTGCTCGGGATCGAGATTCGACCCGTAGGCGAAATAGAACATCTCGAGTCTCAGGGGGAATGGGGGCGAAGCGGGCGGGTGTCACGCAGGATAGCCGATTGGCGCGATCCGCCCCCGTCGCTATAGTCCCTGCTTCCTACAGTGTCCCCCAACGGCTTCGGCCGTCCCCTCCCTCCTGGAAGGCCATGCCCGTCGACATCCTCGCCTTCGGGCCGCACCCGGACGACGCCGAGATCGGCGTCGGTGGCGTGCTGCGCAAGCTGAAAGATCGCGGTCGGAAGACCGGGATCATCGACATGACCTCCGGCGACATGGGCTGGGGCACGCCCGAAGTACGCACCGAGGAAGCACGGGCGGCCGCCAAGCTCCTGAAGCTCGACGTGCGCGAGTGCCTGGACCTGGGCGACTGCCGCGTCGAGGACACGTTCGAGAACCGGGTCAAGGTGGCGAGCGTCATCCGCCGCCACCGGCCGCAGGTGATCCTCGCGCCCTACTACGACCTGCCGATCGGCCGTGGCCTCGGCCACAACGACCACTACAAGACCGGACAGATCGTCGCCAACGCGTTCAACCTCGCGCACCTGGCCAAGGCGCCCTGCGAGGGCGAGCCGCACCAGGCCAAGGCGATCTACTTCTACTTCGTGCCGCCGGGCACCAGGCCCACGTTCGTCGTCGACATCTCGGGGTTCGTCGAGGACTGGCTCGCGGCCATCGACTGCCACAAGTCCCAGTTCTATCATCCGGACCGGCCGCGGCCGAACCACCTGCCCCACCCGCGCGAGGCGTTCGAGACGTACGCGCGGTACTGGGGCTGGCAGATCGGCGTCCGACATGCCCAGGCGTTCATCGCCACGACCCCGCTCTACATCGACGACCCACTGCAACTCGTGGAGAAGGTGGCCCCGCGCCCATGACGACCCGCCGTAAGCCTCCCGGCCTCTCGCTCCTCTTCATGGCACTCGCGCTGTTCGGCGCATGTGCCGCGAAGAAGGCCTCGACCCCGAAGCCACCCTCGGCCAAGGCGAGCGAAGCGACGCTCGAGCACGTGGAGTCGTTCTACGAGCGACTGCTCGCGATCCGCCGCCCCGACCTCGCCGCGGCCTACGGCTTTCCGCCGCGCGACGAGACGTTCGAGCCACTCACCGAGAGCGACCTCGCCACACACATCGAGGACCTGAACCTGATGCTCGCGGACGTCGACAAGGCAGCGCCGGGCTCGAAAGCGGACACGCTGCATGCGCGGCTGTCGCGGGAGCTCCTCCAGTACGGCCCCACGGGTGCCATCCGCCGCGACCCGTTCCTGTGGATGGACATCCTCCAGGCGGCGTTGATGGCGCCGCTCGCCGGCAACCAGGTCGGCGGCTGCGACGAGACGCACAAGATCGAGGTGCGCCTGCGCATCCTCCCGGAGGCGCTGCGCGGCGCCTCGGTGCTGATGCGAAATGCCCCCGCGCCGGATTCTGCAACGTTCCAGCAGCGGGTGGCGCGATTCGAGTTTTTCCTCAGGAGCGATCTCCCGGCCCGGACCGATGCTTGCAAGGATGGCAGGCGCCTGGCCGAGTTCACGGAGGCCGATACGTTGGCCGCCGCATCGCTATTGGAGTTCCGCCGTTCGCTCGTGCCGGGTGAGTGACCACACCCAGTCAAATCCCAGTGCGCGCTGCATCATCGGCGTTGACCCTGCAAGCTCCCGGCCGCTAAGCTTCGAGTGCTGTTGCTGTCGGTCCCATGGATGGGCCCGGCGCCGGGCGAAGGTCCGGCACAACTCATTGAGGAGGACGAGGATGTCGTTTCGCGTGACGGGAGCCCTGCTCACGACCGCACTGCTGGCCGCCACGGCGCTCGACGCCGGGGCCGCGTCGGCTGCCACGCCGGCCCCACCGGCCCCCACGATCACCACCGTGCACCGCAGCAGCGGCACCGCGACCCACCGCACCCGCCGGCACGCCTATCGCCACCGCGTGCCCCCCGAGGGCGGGGTCTACGCGCGCAACGCCATCCTGCTCGACCCGCTCACGGGCGAGGTGCTGTTCGAGAAGAACGCCTCGCGCTCGGTGCCGATCGCGTCGCTGTCCAAGCTCATGACCGCGCTCGTGTTCCTGGAGCAGAAGCCGGACCTCGACAAGGAGGTCACGGTGAACGCCCAGGAACTGGCCGGCGCCGGCCACACGCAGCTCCGCCGCGGCGAGGTCGTGCCGCTGGGCGAGCTGCTGCACATGAGCCTCATGTGCTCGGACAACTGCGCCACGCGCGTCATCGCGCTCGAGTCGGGCCTCGCGCCGGACGAGTTCATCGCGCGCATGAACACCAAGTCGATCGAGCTCGGGCTCACCGGTACGCGCTTCGTCGAGTTCACCGGCCTGAACGAGCACAACGTCTCCACGGCGGCGGACGTCGCCCGGCTGCTGCACGCGGCCGCGAACGAGCCGCTGATCGCCGAGATCACCACCACGCGCTCGTACGACTTCCACACCGCCCGCCGCTGGCACACGATCGGCAACACGAACCGCCTGCTCTACGGGCGCTACGAGGTGCTGGGCGGCAAGACCGGCTTCATCCGCGAGGCGGGCTACTGCTTCGCCACGTGGGTGCGCGCGCAGGGCCGCGACCTGATCGCGGTCGTGCTCGGTGCGCCCACGAACGCCACGCGCTTCGCCGACGCCGTGCGGCTGATCCAGAAGGTGCCGCCGGCCACGTCGACGAACGCGACCACGACGTCGTCGCAGTAGCCGCCGCTTGAAGGCCGCCCGCTCAGGCCTCTGGGTGGCGGCCCTCGCGGGCTTCGGTGCCGGGCTCGCGGGCGGGCTCTTCGGCGTCGGCGGCGGCATCGTGATGGTGCCGGTGCTGACCGCGTTCTTCGGCCTCACGCAGCATCAGGCCCACGGCACGTCGCTCGCCGCGGTGGCGGCGACCGCGCTCGCGGGGATCGTGGTCTACGGCCTCTCGGGCCACGTCGCCTGGCTGCCGGCGGCGCTGATGGCGGTCTCCGGCGCCCTGACCGCCCGGCTCGGGGCGCGGCTTGCCCACCGCACCCGCCGCGAGCAGCTGACGCTGGCGTTCGCGGTGTTCATCCTCGCCGTGGGCCTTCGCATCCTGTGGCGGGCGCCGGTGCCGAGCGGTACCGGCGCGTTCGCAGGCGGGCCGTTCTCGGGGCCCCTGGGGCTCGCGGTGGCGCTCGCGGTCGGGGCGGCGGTCGGGCTGCTCGCCGGCTTCATGGGCGTGGGCGGCGGCATCATCGCGGTGCCCGCCCTCACGCTGCTCTTCGGCATGAGCCAGCAGACCGCGCAGGGGACGAGCCTGGCGTTGATCCTCGGTAGCGCACCGTTCGGGGCGGTGGAGCATGCGCGGCTCGGGAACGTCGAGAAGCGGCTCCTGCCGGGGCTCATGCTCGGTGCGCTGCTCGGTGCGCCGCTCGCGTCCTGGGCTGCGCAACGGCTGCCGCAGGCGACGCTCGCCCGCGGCTTCGCCATCTTCTTGATCGCCAACGCGGTGCGGATGATGTGGGCGGCGAGGGCCGGGAGCGCGGCGAAAACGTAGCTTGATTACCCACAGTCCGGGTTGCATCGCCCAGCGAGAGCGGTCGCGCGACCACCCGAGACGAACGGACCACTCGCGAAGCGAACTCCGGTGCCAGTTCGGAGCGCTCACGCGCACGGACACGCGACAAGGTTTTCCATGGCGCGTTTCGCGGGTGGAACAAATGGAGCGCGCGGCATTCTGTTCTTGCCCCGGGTGGGGCAGATGCCGCAAGGTTGTTGGATCCTGCTTCCTCCAGCGTGCGCCTCGGGCCGTTCCCGCCAGGACCGCGATCATTTCATGGAGTGGGTGGACATCTTCGCTTCCGCTTCAGCCCCCGATCCGGGGACGCAACACGCCTTGACATCTGAAAGGAGTCCCATGATGAAGCGACTCGCTACCCTTGCGGCGTTGCTCGCTCTCAGCGCCACGCCCGCGCTCGCCACGGTCCTGCTGTCCGAGAGCTTCACGTACCCGAACGGTGACCTGACGCCGAACGGCGGATGGGCCGTGTACAGCGGAACACCGCCGACGGATATCCAGGTCAGCTCCGGCCGTGCCGTGGTCAACCACAACAACGCGCCGGACGATCACATCCTGTTCCCGGTGCAGTCGACGTCGACGAAGACCTACGCCTGCTTCGACGTGATCGTGCCTCCCGTCGGTGGCAACCCGAAGCCGGTCTACTTCTTCGAGCTCAAGGACAACGGTTCGACCAACCTCGTCTCGCGCGTGTACGTGCTCGCCCAGAGCGGCGGTCTCACGTTCGGGATCTCGCACTCCTCCACCAGCACCTTGGTGGGCCTGACGCCGTGGACGGCGCCCATCACCGCAGGCACGAAGTACAACATCGTCGTCACCTATGACCCGGTGAACCACTCCTCGACGATGTGGGTCGACCCGTCGAGCGAGCTGAGCCCGAGCGTGACCGACGTGAACGCGGCGATCCCGGCGCTTGCGGTCCAGGGTGTCGGCCTTCGCCAGAGCTCCTCGGCCTCCGCGCTTCCCCCGGCCCAGGCTTCGGCTTTCGCGGGCACGCTGAACGCCACGGTTTCGGTGGACAACATCGGCGTGGGCACGACGTTCGCCGACGCCTGCGCGCAGTACCAGTCCACGCCGGCCCAGCGCAGCACGTGGGGCCAGGTGAAGCAGATCTACCGGTAGTTTCACCCGCAGCACCGCTTCGCTCGCACGGGACCCCGCGCCAGGTAGAGAGGGCGCGGGGTTCTGCGTTTGGGGAGATCTGCTGACTGCCGCCACCTCCCACTCCGCGACGGGTCGCGTTGCGCGATGCACGTCGGTGGGCGTGAGCACCCTCACCCAGCGCCCGCCAACCCATGCGGCGACACGATGTTCGCGCGCGCACCCTCCACGGGCGCGAGCACGGCCGGTGCCGCTGCGCCGAACCCCTGCGGCCACAAGCGGTTCCCGCGCCCCATACGCGACGCGGAACGCGCCCGGGAGAGCGGCCGCTCCCTTGCATCTCCCTCACACGGGGCCCGTCTTGCACGGCGGACCTCGACACGCGTTCCCCGCCACCCCACAGCCAACCAGAAGGAGCGCGCATGGCCAGGCCGTCACGGACCCGCCCGCCGCAAAGCCGCCGCACGCTCCGCGCCACGTCCGCGCTCGGCGCGCCGTCGCTGCACGCGCCCGAGGACCCCTCCGCGACGCCGCGCGTCGCCTATTCGGGGACGCTGCCCGCCGAGGTCTCTCGTCGTGCCCAGCGCGAGATGGACCGGCTGCGCCGGCTGCCCACGGGCTCGCCCGAGGCGGCGCAGGTGCGCGCCTACCTCCAGTGGCTGTGGGGCACGCCGTGGGAGACGCTCGCCGGTGAGGACGCCGATCTCCGCCACGTGCAGGCGGAGCTGGAGCAGGAGCACCTCGGCCTCGGCAAGGCGAAGGAGCGCATCCTCGAATACCTCGCGGTGCGCCAGTTGAAGCACGACCTCCCCGGGCCTGCCCTCTGTGTCGTCGGGCCCCACGGGACCGGCAAGACATCGTTGGGCTCGGAGGTCGCGCGCGCGCTCCACCGGCCGTTCGCGCGCGTCAACGTCTCGGGCACGAGCGACGCCGCCGAGCTGGTGGGCGAGACGCGCAACGCGCCCGGTGCTCAGCCCGGGAAGATCCTCCGCGCCCTGCGCACGGCGGGCGTACGCAACCCGGTGCTGATGATCGACGGCGTCGACAGGCTGGTGGGCGAGGGCGGCCACGGCGTGGTCGAGGTGCTCCTGGAGCTGCTCGATCCCGAGAGCGCGGCGCAGTTCACCGACCATTACCTGGGCGTGCCCATCGACCTCTCCCACGCGGTCGTGCTCATGTGCGCGAACCAGCTCGAGCTGGTGCCCGACGCGCTCCAGGAGCGCATCGAGGTCATCGAAGTCCCGGGGTACTCAGAAGACGAGAAGCTGGAGATCGCGCGCCGCTTCCTGCTGCCGCGCCAGCTCAGCGAGCACGGGCTCACGGGGCGCGACCTGGCACTCGGCGACGAGAGCGTGCGCGCGATCGTACGCCACTACACGCTCGAGGCCGGCGTGCGCGCGCTCTCGCGCCAGATCGCCACCATCTGTCGCAAGGTGGCGCGTGCGCGCGCCACGGGCGATCCGCGCCGCCACGCCGTGGTGCCGGCACAGCTCGAGGGCTACCTCGGCCACCGCGTCTACCAGCCCGAGATGGCCGGCAAGGAGGACGAGGTCGGCACCGCCATGGGCCTGGCGTGGACCGCGGCCGGCGGCGAGGTGCTGATCGTCGAGGCGATCAAGATGCCGGGCGCCGGTCGGGTCGTGCTCACCGGCCAGTTGGGCGAGGTGATGAAGGAGTCGGTGCAGGCGGCGCACTCGTACGTGCGCTCGCGCGCCCAGGCGCTCGACATCCCGGCCGACGCGTTCGGCCGCTGGGACATCCACGTGCACTTCCCCGCCGCTGGCGTGCCCAAGGATGGCCCCTCGGCCGGCATCACGGTCGGTCTCGTCATCGCGAGCGTGCTCTCGGACCGCGCCATCCACCACGACATCGCCATGACCGGCGAGGTGAGCCTGCGCGGCAAGGTGCTCGCCGTGGGCGGCATGCGCGAGAAGTCGCTCGCCGCCTACCGCGCCGGGTTCCGCGCGCTGCTGTTCCCGGCCGCGAACCTGAAGGACGTGGACGACATCCCGCTCGACGTGCGCGACAAGCTCGAGCTGATCGCGGTGGAGACCATGGACGAGGTGTTCGCGTGCGCGCTCTCGCGCGTGATCCTGCCGCAGAACATGAACGGCGCGTTCACGATCGACGATGTGGCGCTGGCCGAGGATGACGGCTCGATGGTGGACGACGAGGGCGCGGCCGCAGCGGACGACGACGAGGAGTGACGGCCTAGCTTCCGTCTTCCTCGCCGCTCACCACGTCCTCGTCGCGCACGCTGCCGCCGCGCTCCAGCGCGGCCAGGTACTCGGCGATGATCTCGCGCGCCTCGGCTGCCTCGGCCGGCGCCACCAGCAGCTCGCCCCAGGCGCTCGTCGCCCAGTCGCGCCGCACCTCACCGTACCCGGGAAGCGTGGCGCTGCGAAGAAACGCGCGCACGCCGTGGTGCTCGAGCACACCCGCGAGCAGCGCGCCCGCCGCGGCGTCGGGTACCCGGTGCACGACCACGGGCGCGCCGGAGCCGACCGGCTGCTCGTCGGTGAGCACGACCCGGCAGCGCGGGCAGGCGACGATCGCGTCGCCGTAGCCCGCCCCGCACTCCGGGCACCAGCGCGTCACGGGTTCGCCGCTCAAGCCGGGGCTTTCTCGGTGGCCCGGGACTTCCCCGCATGCTTCGCGATCCGCCGCCCGCCCTCGGCCACGTCCTCTGCGCGCGTGGCGAGCGAGAGCCGGACGTAATCGCCGTTCTCCGGCCCGAACGCGGTGCCGGGGAGCGCGGCGACGCCGAAGCCCAGCCACTCGTCGACCATCCCCCACAGGTCGCGCGTGCCGCGCGCGGCGGCGACGTTCGCGAAAACGTAAAACGCGCCCTTCGGCACCGCCCCGTGTACGGCCGTCCCGCCCGCGAGCCCGGCGAGCAGGAGCCCGCGCCGCTCCTCGTACGCCGAGCGCATCTCCTCGACGCACGCCTGCGGGCCGGTCACCGCCGCGCGCGCGGCGAGCTGCACCGAGGGGAACACGCCGTGCGTGGTGTAGAACGCGAGCAGCGGCGCCATCGCCGGACGCATCGCCGGCGGGCACACGGCGTAGCCCATGCGCCAGCCGGTCATCGCGTAGCTCTTGCTGAACGTGTAGATCGACACCGTGCGCTCGGCCATCCCGGGCAGCGACGCCATCGACACGTGCGCGGAGCCGTCGAACAGGATGTGCTCGTACGCCTCGTCGGAGAGCACCCAGAGGTCGCGCTCGATCGCCACCGCCGCCAGCGCTTCCAGGTGCTCGCGCGAGACCACCGCGCCGGTGGGGTTGTTCGGCGTGTTCAAGTAGATGCCCTTCGTCTCGGGCTTCAACGCCGCGCGCACGCGCTCGCCGAACTCGGCGGGCGACCACGCGCCCGAGAGCAGCTCCAGGTACACGGGCAGCGTGCGGTAGCGCGCACCGGCGGCGAAGCCCACGAGCTTCGGGATCGCCATCCAGTGCGGCGACAGCACCAGCAGTTCCTCACCCGCCGAGAGCAGGCACTGCATGGAGAGGAAGAGCGCATGGGTGCCGCCCGCGGTGACCACGACGTCCTCGACCTGGGTGCGGATGCCGTTCTCGCGCGCGAGCTTCTCCACGAGCGTCTCGCGCAGCGCGCGCTCGCCGTGCGCGTCGGGATAGTGCGTATGGCCATCGCGCGCGGCCTTGGCCAGCGCTTCGACGATGTGCGGCGGCGTGTCGAAGTCGGGCTCGCCGCGCTCGAGGTGGATGATGCGCTCGCCCGCCTGCTCGCGCGCGCGCGCGGCGGCCATCACGCGGCCCAGCTCCGAGGTCGTGTGCAGCACGGGACGATCGGCGATCAATCGGGGCATGGTGGACTCCTGAAGATGAAAGGGAGGTGGTTCGGACCCGCTCACTGTAGGCGATTCCCCAGCCTCATGGCAGGCCTCGGGCGGTTCGCGCGTTGCGCGCATTGCGCAACGCGTGCGCAGGCACGGGCATTGCCATGCCGGGTGGATTCACGCTCGCTACGGACCAGCATCGGGGGATCGCACCATGGCGAAGATCCAACTGCGGGACATCTGCGACCATTTGTCCGCCGCCGCCGAAGTCGAAGGGATCGTCGACGCGCTGCTCGCCTATCTGCGTGCCTACCAAGGCGATTGGCATCCGACGCTGGCCCTGGTCGACGGCCAGCACGACTGCATCACGCGCGTCTTCCAGCGTGAACGCGGCCGCCTGGACCATCGCGACGTCACCGTCCCGGTGGACCATCTGCCCGCGCGACTCGTGCGAAAATTCTTCCGCCCCAGTGCATTCTTCAACGCCGGCGAACGTCGTTCGCTGCTGACCAAGGTGTTCCGGGTCACCCCGGTCTATGAACCCGACCGGTTCGAGGCGCCGCAGATCCAGCCGCTGGTCGCCCCGGTGCCCTGGCACTCGTGCGTGGTGCTGCCGCTCGCCGACCAGGACGACCTGCTGGCGCTGCTGCTCGTGGTCTCGCCGCGGAAGGGCGCATTCCCGGCCGCGGCGGTGGAGGACGTGCTGACGATGCGCACCATGGCGGCACTGGCGCTCGCGCGCCGGCTGCACGCCGACGGCCGCATCACGCCCGAGGTGCGCGTGGCCGAGGAGCAGTCGCTGCGCTCGCAGGGCATGTTCCAGGAGCGCATGCGCCAGCTCGAGAGCGAGACCTCAGCGCTCTCCGAGGACAACCGGCTCAAGGCGGAGCGCCTCGAGCTGGTGGCGCGCGAGCTGGAGAGCACCCAGCTCATCGCGCACCGCGAGCGCATGGAGCTGGACCAGCTCCGCCAGCAGGTGCACTCGCTGGAGGAGCAGAGCTCGGTGGCCGCGCAGCACCTGCAGGATTCCTACACGCAGCTCGCGGGGGCCCAGCACCGGCTGAACGAGCAGAACGAGACGATGGAGTTCCTGCGCGAGGTGTTCGAGGCGTCCCAGGAGGCGTACGACGAATCGCTCATGTCGCGCGCGCTCGTGCAGCGCTTCTGCGACGTGTTCGAGGTCGATCGCTGCAGCCTCATGCGCCTCGACGACCAGAACCTGCGCATCGCCGCGCACCGCGGCATGGATGCCGACGTGGCGGGCCGGGTGACCGTGCCGCTCGGCGAGGGCGTGGCCGGCTGGGTCGCGACCCATCGCAAGCCCGTGCTCATGCGCAAGCAGGGCGACGCCTCACCCGTGCGCCCGACCGGCTTCGACCGCTACAACTCCGACTCGTTCGTGTCGGTGCCGCTCATCCACCAGAACCGGCTGCTCGGCGTGTTGAACCTGAGCAACAAGCGCAACGGGAAGGCGTTCGACGAGACGGACCTCGACCGCGCCATGATGGCGAGCGCGGTGGTGTCGATGGCCATGGGCACGCGAACGGGCCAGGCGCCGCTCTCGCTCGAGCAGCGCGAGCTGCCGCCGTTCGAGATGCACGGATAGCCGAGCCGCGGAAGTCCGGACAGGGATGCGCGCAGGCCCCCCGCGCGCGTGGCGCTTCGCTCGCCCACGCCACGGAGGGGCCTCGCCCGTCCGGCTCGCCGCGCGGCACGGCCTCACCGACACGAAGCGCTGATTCAGGCCTTCGCCAGCCGCTCGATCAGCTCCGCCAGCGCCTGCCGGTGGGAGGCGAACGCGAGGTCATCGGGGAGCGCATCGAGCGGGTACCACGCCAGCTCGATCGCGTCGTCGCCCGCGCGCAGCGTGCCTCCGGTGCTGACGCCGGTATAGAGGATGAGCACCGCGCGCACGCGCGGATCGTCGAAGCCGGCGTAGACCCCGAACAGCCCGGTGAGCTGGGCGATCAGTCCCGTCTCCTCCTCCAGCTCGCGGATCGCGCTCTGCTCGGGCGTCTCCCCCGCCTCCATGAACCCGGCCGGCAGGCACCAGGCGCCCGCGCGCGGATCCCAGCGGCGCTTCACCAGCAGCACGCGCCCCTGCTGCACGAGCACGACGCCGGCGGCGGGCACGGGATTGCGATACCAGACGTAGCCGCACGCGGGGCAGGTGGGACGCAGCGTGCCGTGGTCGTCCGCGCTCGCCATCGGCGTGGCGCAGCGCGGGCAGAACGAGGGCGTGAAGACCATGGACGCGACAGTCTAGCGGACCAGAAACAGAACCGCCGGTCGGTGGCTTCGACCGGCGGATCCATCACTTCCACCTTCACCCATCCACATCGACTTCGATCGTCGTTTCGTGGGGGCGTCGCGCTGCACCATCCGGCCTTACTTCGCCCCATGCTGGCACCTTTCGGTGACGGCCGGACGGAACGACGCCCCCCCGAGACGACGACCCGGGGCGTTGCTTATTTCTTCGTCTTGTTCATCTGCTCGCGGAGGTCCTGGATCTCTTTCCTGAGATCCTCGATCTCCCGCCGAAGGGCGTCGCTGTCCGCGCTGTCCTTCGACTTGCTGTACCCCCACGACCCGTAGCCGGGTTCCGGAATTCGGAAGCTGTAGGAACGGGGGGCCCGGAAGCGGACCTCGTCGCGCGTGGGCAGGTCCACGTTGACCGTGCGCCGCGCGCCCTTGCGCAGCACGTCGATGGCGACCTTGCCCTCGCTGTCTCGCAAAGCCCGTGTCAGGTCGTCGGTGTCGTCCACCGTGGTGGTGCCGACCTTGACGATCACGTCACCGGCGCGGATCCCCGCCTTCTGCGCGGGCGTGTCCTCGACCACCTCGCGCACCAGCGCACCCTTGCCGGCGGTGACGCCGAGCGCATCCGCCATGTCCTTGTCGAGCTCGTCCACACGCACGCCCAGCCGGCCGCGGCTGCGCGCCGAGGGCGTCATGAACATGTGCATGTTGTCGTCGCTCCACCACGAGCCGTCGTCGTCGAGCCCCTTGAGCTTCACCTTCATGTCCTTGAGCTTGTCCTTGACCTCGTCGTCGGTGAGCTCCTTCCCGTCGACCCACATGCGCGTGTCGCCGTCGTCGCCGCGCTCGATGCGCACCGACGACCGCGGGCTCGGCGGGCTCGGCGGCGAAGGCGGTGTGGGCGGCACCGGGGCGTCGAACGAGTCGTTGTCGCCGCTGTCCGTGACGTCGCCGACCTTCACGTCGATCGACTTGCGCGCGCCGTCCCGCCAGATGCCGAGCGCGATCGCGCGGCCGGGGGCGGTATTGCGCACCAGGTCCCGGAGCTGCTCCGGCGTGGTCACGCTGCGGCTGTTGTAGGTGAGGATCACGTCGCCCTTCTCCAGCCCCGCGCGATCCGCCGGGCTGTCACGCGTGACCTGGTTCACCAGCAGTCCGTCCTGCGTCAGGTCGAGGCCCTTCTTCAGGTCCGCGTCCGTCGACTGCGTGGAGACGCCGAGCCAGCCCTTTCCGGTCGTGGAGCTGCTCGCGGCGAGCGCCGGGGCGGTGACGATTACGAGCAGCGATGTTGCGGCCAGCCATCGCGCCAACTTCGATCGCATGGTGTTTCCTCCTCGGTTCCCGGACGTGGGGACGCAGCCCAGGGGCTTGCGAGCCGGGAAACGGCCGGGATAGCGTGTCGTGCTCAGCGGGGACTGCGTCGGTGTCGCTGGGGATAGACAGGCGGATGGCCGGAATGGTTCTGTCCGTACCCCGTGGAATTCGCGGGAAACCGGGCGGCCGAGGGCGGGACGGGATGAAGGTCAGGGACGTGTTAACGCTCGACGTGGAAGATGTCGCGCTGGGCGGAAAAGCGCTGGCCCGCGTCGACGGTCGCGTGGTGTTCGTGGACCGCGGCCTGCCCGGCGACCGCGTGCTCGCGCGCGTCACCAAGGCGAACGCGCGTTTCTCCGAGGCGCGGTTCTCATCTCTCGAACGCCCCTCGCCCGCGCGCGTGCCCGCGCGCTGCGCGCACGTGGATCGCTGCGGCGGCTGCCGGCTCCAGGAGCTGCCGTACGAGGACCAGGCGCGCTTGAAGGAGCGCCAGGTGCGCGAGGCGCTCCGCCACATCGGCGGTTTCGCGGACCCCCCGGTGCGCGCGATCGTGCCCGCGCCGTCGGCTTGGGGCTACCGGAACAAGATGGAGTTCTCGTTCGCGCCCGGCGAGCCCGGGAGCGATGGCTTCGCGCCACCGCTGCTGGGGCTCCACGAGCGCGGCACGTTCGATCGCGTTTTCGAGCTCAAGGAGTGCTGGCTCCCCTCGCCGCTCACGGTGGAGATCGTGCGCTTCACGCAGGTGTTCGCGCGCGAGCACCGCTGGCGCGCC
>Ga0207662_10000706_pt1 | contig 15281 bp, 16 predicted proteins | sample KBSS33LmetaG_FD_184338 | JGI IMG/M metagenome (GOLD analysis project Ga0207662, IMG submission 184338) | Switchgrass rhizosphere microbial communities from Kellogg Biological Station, Michigan, USA - KBS S3-3L metaG (SPAdes) (version 2) | ecosystem: Host-associated > Plants > Roots >... | reverse complement strand
ACGGCGTCCCGGGCCCCGAGTCCGACACGATCCGCCCGAAGTACACGTCGCCCCTGGGCGGCTCCGCGGCGCCCGTGCCGTGATGCAGCTCCGAGGCGAGCTCGCCGCCGATGAGCAGGACGAACATCGAGTAGTACATCCACGTCAGCAGCACGATGACTCCGCCGATCGTGCCGTAGGTCTTGTTGTACGAACCGAAGTGCTGGACGTAGAGCCGGAAGACGACGGTCGCGGCGATCCAGAGCAGCGTGGAGACCGTCGACGCGACGAAGACGTGCCGCCAGCGCTGCTGCACGTTCGGCAGGAGCTTGAAGACGAGCGCGCCGACGGCGACGAGCAACGCGACCGCGAGGACGACCTGGAGCACCGTCCACGCGACGACGAACGCATCGCCAATGTTGAACTTCGAGTCCATCCAGTTCGCAACGCGCTCCCCGTCGAGAAAGACGTACGTGGCGACGATCATCACCCCGCCCGCGACGAGCAGCGCGCTGATGCGCAGGATCTGCTTCTTCCACCAGGGCCGGGTCTCGTTCACGTCGTACGCGATGTTCAGCGCGTCCATCAGCGCGCCGAAGATGTTCGACCCCGACCAGCCGGCGAGCAGCACGCCGATCGACATGATCCCCGCATTGCCGCTCGACGTGATGATCTCGCCGAGCACCTTGCGCAGCAGCGAGAGCGTGTCGGACGGCATGGTGCCGGAAAGCCGTCCGATCATCGAGTCCATCAGCTGCTGCCCGTTCCCGACCAGTCCGAGCATCGGCGTGAGGAACAGCAGGAGGGGGAAGAGCGAGAAGAAAAAGTAGTACGCCGTCTCCGCCGCGAGCGAAGGGATTCGATCGTCGCGAATCTCCTTGACGGTCTTCTTGGCGAGCGGAACGACGTCGTAGCCCCTGAGCTTCATGGGCGGACGTCGGGGCAAAGCACGGGCCAGAGAGACGGTGAGTCGGTGAGTTGGATCGAGGGTTCGTGGGTTGGCCTCACCCACTCTCGACCCAACTCACCAACTCACCGCTTCACCGCGTCGAGCGCTGGATCTCGAGGGCGCCGATCACCGTCTCGGCGCGAATGCGCAGCTTGCGCGACGCGGTGTCCCAGTTGGTCGAATACCAGGCGTCGTCGCGCTTGACCATGCCTTCATGGTCGAATCCGGCAGCGACGCGCTGGATCTCGAGGCGCACGCCCACGTCGTCCGGCACGCGCAGCGTCATCTTGCCGATACCGATGCGTGTCAGCACGGTGAGGTCGCGCTGCCAGTTGCCGCTGAAGTCGAGATCGACCGTACCCATGCCGCCGCGGATGCGAATCTGGTCGGCGTTGGCGTTGCCGAGGTGCAGCGCGGTGAAGCTCGCCGCGCCGACGTCGACATTGAGCTCGCGCATGTGCGCGCGATTCGGCGACGTGAACCCGAGCGTCGCATCGGTGGCGCCACATTCCAGGTGCACCGACTGCAGCGAGAGACCGCCGAGCTCGAGCATCGCTTCCGCGCCGCCGAACTCCAGGTCGAGGTCGAGCGGGACGGCGCGGGGGAGCAGCAGGCGCAATTCGCCGCTCTGCGTGCGCGGACCGGACGCGACGCGCGAGGTCGCGCTTCGCGACTCGAGCCCGAGCACGGCGCTGTGCTGCTCGGCGTCGTAGCGGTGCACAGGTATGGCGCGCAGCTCGTCGTAGCGCAGATGCATTCCATACAACAGCGCCGCGTCCGTGCTGCGGACGTCGACGCGACCGGCGCCGTACTGCACCTTGATGCGCTGCGGTACGCTGTCACGCAGCTGCCGCGAGACGTCGAGCGAGCGCCACTGCGGATCGTCCTGCGCCGACGCGGCGAGGAGCGGCGCACAGAGTGCCAGCACGAGCAGGGCACCGGCTCTCATCGTGCCTCCTTGGCCGCCGCGACCGGCCGGCGCGCCGCGACGACGCCGGTGACCGGTGTCGGCGTCTGCCACGCCGCGAGCTCGACGGGCCGGCTCCCGCTCGCGAGCCGGCGGTGCGTCCCCGCGCGCGAGAGGATCGCCGCGCCCAGCCCGAGCGTGACCGCGGCCCACGAGGCGGCGACAGCGGCGGCGCGGATCACCGTGGCGGCCAACGGTGCCCACACGAGCAGGCTCGCCAGGAGCCAGAGCGCGAAGAAGATCGCCACACCGACGACGAGCGTGCCGACGGCGCGCGCCCGCTCCGTGACGTCGCGGCCGCGCCAGACCGCGCTGCCGATCAGCTGGGCGACGGCGAAAAAGCCGAGCGTCACGAGGCCGGCGATGGCGACGGCGTACGCGACGATGGCGAACGGGATGAGAAGAATGCCGATCAGCGTGAGCGCGAGCGCGATGCAGAGCACGACGAGACCGGGCAGGATCAACAGCTGTCCGGCGAGCCCGACCCAGAAGGCGCGCGCGAACTTGATCTCGACCGTCTCGACGACCTCACGGAGATTCGGGCCGGCGAAGAGAAGCACGCCGATGGCGACGACGAGGAGAACGCCGAAGCTGCCCATGACGACTTTCGTCGCGGCGATCGTGCGCTCCGCCGGAGTGGCGGCTCGCGCGACCGGCGCCGGTGCATCGAGCAGCGCGGGGAGCGTGCTCATCGTGCGAATCTCGCCGTCGACCCGGCCGCTGTCGGCGAGCACGCGTCCGCCGACGGACAGCACGTCGCCGGTGACGTGGCCACCCGGCCGGACCATGACGTCCGATCCCAGACTGACGACCGACCCCTCGACGGTTCCGAGCACGACGATCGCGCCCTGGGCGACGGCGGTCCCCGTCCGGGTCGTGCCGGCCGGGATGGTCAGCGTGCCCTTCGTGACGCTGTCGGCGGTGGGCAGCCCAGCGATCTGCTCTCCCTTTGCCAGCCGCTCCAGCGCTCCCTTCAGATCACGTGCCCCACCCGTCTGCCCCCAGAGGGCGGATGGGATCAGCGTGGCGAGAAGGGCGAGGAGGGGGCGTAGATGCGCACGCATCCTACGCCCGGCGCGACGACGCGGTCGCGAGCCGTCGGAGCGCCAGTACGGTGCCGAGCGCGGTACCCAGGAAGCCGATCACGAGGACCATCACGCCGAGCGTCCCCGACGCCTGGAGGGCGGCCATGGCCGACTCGCCGAAGACGGAGACGACGACGTCGCGGGCAGTCCCGAGGACGAGGGCCTGCAGGCGGTCGGCGAACAGGCCGGTGGCAAACACCACGGCGTCGCCGCGACTGGCGAGCCAGACCATGGCGACGGTGAGCAGGCCGGCGATCGACGTCCCGATCACCGCTGCGGCGGCGCGAGCAGGCCCCGCGCTGGGGAGCCAGCGGAACACCGAGTCCCTCGCGGCGACGTGCGCCGGAACGAACACGGGCACCTGGGCCATGACCCGATCCGCCAGCCGGGAATCCGGGGCGAAATGGGGCAACGCCTCCAGGGCGTCGACGACGATCATGGCGTCGTCGAGCCTGGCGCGGCACTCGTCGCACTCGGCGACGTGCGCGCGAAGCGGGGCGACGCCGAAGCCGGCCTCGCCGTCGACCAGAAGGTCGATCTCGTTGGGGAGCAGGTGTCTGTGAGTCACGGTGCCTCTGGTCCCTCGTACGGGGGGAGGGGTGTGGGGGTTTCAGGCGGTGTTCCGGGCTGCGTTCGGGTGCGGTCTTCGGGACTCGTACGGGTCATTCGCGCGTATGCTCCAACGCCCGGCGAAGCTCATGCCGGGCGCGGTGGATGTAGGTCTTCACGGTGCCGAGTGGGAGATCCAGGGTGGTGGCGATCTCCTCGTACGAGCGCCCCTCGACGTGTCGGAGCAGAATGCAGGATCGGTACTCGGGACGGAGCCGGGCGATGGCCTGCTCGATCGCCGAGCCGAGCTCCTTGGCCTCCATCTCCTCGAGGGCCGACTCGGAGGCATCGGACAGCTCGATCGCGGAGGCCATGACCGCGTCGGGGGTCGTCGCATGCGGGGACCCATCCATGCTGACCGTATCGAGCTGCCGGCGGCGCAGATGATCGATCGCGACGTTGTTCGCGATCTTGAACAGCCAGGAGGAGAACTTGAACTCCGACCGATAGCGATCGAGGTGCGACAGCACCTTGATGAAGCTGTCCTGCGTCAGGTCCTCGGCGAGCTCGCGGTCGCGCACCATCCGGAAGACCAGCGAGAAGACCGGTCGCTCGTATCGGCGAATCAGCTCGCGATGCGCGGCTTCGCGGCCCTCGAGCGCGAGGGCGACGACGTCGGCATCGGGAAGGTTCGCGAGGTCGAGAGCGTGGGGCATCAGGCTGGTCGGGGTCGCGCACGACGACATCGTGCGCGCGCTGTCGCGAGCGGATAGGAAGCTACCCGCGCCGCAGAGCGCAATCCAGCATCGCGCTTGCCCGTGCTCAGGACGGCGGCGAGCTTTCGTCGATGCACGAGACGGAAGTGGATGAGCGCGTCGCCGACGCGGCCGCCGAGGGCGGCGCGGAGAAGCGGGCGTACGTACGAACGGTGTTCGAGCAGATCGCGCCACGCTACGATCTGCTGAACCACCTGCTCAGCCTCAACATCGACCGGCTGTGGCGCCGGCGTGCGCTGCGAGCGCTCGGCTGGAGCGCCGCACCGAACGGCCGCTATCTCGATCTGTGCGCGGGAACGCTGGACGTGGGCGCGGAGTTGAGTCGGCAGCGCGGGTTCGCCGGCTTCATCGTCGGCGCCGACTTCGCCGTCCCGATGCTGCAGGCGGGGAAGGGCAAGGCACCGGCCAGCGTGCTCGCGCCGGTCGCGGCCGACGCGCAGCAACTGCCGCTCGCCGACGGCTCGATGCAGGGCGCCACGGTGGCGTTCGGGATCAGAAACGTCGCCTCGCTCGATCGCGGCCTGGCCGAAGTGTTCCGGGTGCTCTGCTCGGGCGCGCGGTTCGTGATCCTCGAGTTCACGACGCCGCGCTCGGCGATCGTGCGCACGCTGTACCACGTCTACTTCCATCACTTGCTGCCGTTCGTCGGTGGCGTGATCAGCGGTCATCGCACGGCGTACAAGTACCTCCCGCGGTCCGTGGCGCATTTTCCGGCCGAGCCGGTGCTCGCACGGCACATGAGCGACGCGGGCTTCGTCGACGTGCACTGGGAGTCGCTGTCGCTCGGGATCGCGGCGATCCACGTAGGTAAGAAGCCGTGAGTGCGCTCTGCGCGATGCGCGATGCGCCAGGCCTCGGGACGCCGCTACCTCGCGGTACTTCGCGCAGTAACGCAAAGCGCATCGCGCATCGCGCATCGCGCACAACGCTCTTTTAATGACTCTCGACACGCTGAACGACTTCATTCAGTCCATCGATGCGGCGGGAGAGCTGGTGCGCGTGCGGCATCCGGTGAAGGCGCACCTGGAGCTGTGCGAGATCGCCGACCGTGTGATGAAGCAGCCCGGGGGCGGCCCCGCACTGCTGTTCGAGCACGTCGTGCTTCGCGACGGGACGCGCTCGCGCTTTCCCGTCGGGATCAACCTCTTCGGCTCGATGTCGCGGATGGCGATGTCGCTCGGCGTCGACCAGCTCGACGACCACGGGGATCGCATCACGAAGCTGATGGACCTCAAGGTTCCCGAAGGGATCATGGGGAAGCTGTCGATGCTGCCGCGGTTGATGGAGGTCGCGAAGTTTCCACCGCGCATGCAGTCCGGGACGCCGGCGTGCCAGGAGGTCGTCTGGCGCGGCGACGAGGTGGATCTCGACCAGCTGCCGATCATCACCTGCTGGCCCGAGGACGGCGGACCGTACATCACCTTCCCGATGGTGATCACGAAGGATCCGAAGCGCGGGATCCGGAACGTCGGGATGTACCGCGTGCAGCAGCTCGGGAAGAACACGCTCGCGATGCACTGGCAGCGGCACAAGGTCGGCGCCGCCCACTGGCGCGAGATGGCCGAGCGAGGGGAACGAATGCCGGTGGTGATCGCGATCGGCGCGGACCCGGCGTCGATGTACTCGGCGAGCGCGCCGCTACCGCCCACGGTCGATGAATTCATCTTCGCGGGCTTCCTTCGACAGAAGCCGGTGAAGCTGGCGAAGGCACTGACGTGCGACCTCGAGGTGCCCGCCGACGCCGACTTCGTGCTGGAGGGATACATCGATCCCGCGGAGGCGCTCGTGACGGAGGGACCGTTCGGCGACCACACGGGGTTCTATTCCCTCGCGGATCTCTACCCACTGGTGCACGTCACGACGGTGACGATGCGGCGGAACGCGATCTTCCCGGCGACGATCGTCGGTCGGCCGCCGATGGAGGACTTCTACCTTGGCCACGCGACGGAACGGATCTTCCTCCCGCTGCTCAAGCTGACGATCCCCGAGATCGTCGACTATCACATGCCGGCGGAAGGGATCTTCCACAACCTCGTGTTCGTGAGCATCCGGAAGGAATATCCGGGACAGGCTTACAAGGTGATGAACGCGCTGTGGGGGCAGGGGCTGATGTCGCTCGCGAAGGTGCTCATCGTCGTCGACGACTGGGTGAACGTGCGCAATCCACAGGAGGCGTGGTGGGTGGCGCTGAACAACATCGACCCCGAGCGCGACACGCGCTTCACGATGGGACCGATGGACGTGCTCGATCACTCGTCGCGCGCGTTCACGTACGGCTCGAAGATGGGGATCGACGCGACGAGGAAGCTGCCCGAGGAAGGATTCACGCGCGAGTGGCCGCCGGTGATCGAGATGGACGACGCGACGAAGCGGGCCGTGGACGCGATGTGGCCATCGCTCGGCATCCCGACGCCATGACGAGCGCCGCGCCGACGCCCGGCGGTGCGCGCGAGGGACAGACCTTCGCCGGTGGCTCGCGGCTCGCGACGTACGCGAGCTTCGTGAAGCTGCCGCACACGGTGTTCGCGCTCCCGTTCGCGCTCGTCGGCGTGATCATCGCGTCGTACCGCCACACGGTGACGTGGGCGATGCTCGGCTGGGTGGTGCTCGCCTTCACCGCAGCGCGGTTCGCCGCGATGGGGTTCAACCGCATCGTGGACCGCGAGTACGACGCGCGCAATCCTCGCACGCAGATGCGCGAGCTGCCGCGCGGCGCGATGACCGTGCGCGAGGCGTGGCTGTCGGTGGCGGCGGCATCGGTCGTGTTCATCGCGGCGGCGGGAGCGCTGAATCCCCTCTGCCTGCTGCTCTCGCCGATCGCGCTGGGCTGGGTGTTCTTCTACAGCTTCACCAAGCGCTTCACGCGATTCGCGCACGTCGCGCTCGGCGTCGGGATGTCGATCGCGCCGGTGGGCGGGTACCTCGCCGTGATGGGGCGCTGGAGCGAGCCATGGTGGCTGCTGTGTACCCTGGCGACCGCGGTGGTGACGTGGGGAGCGGGATTCGACGTGCTGTACGCGCTGCCGGACATCGCGTTCGACCGCGCGCACGGCCTGCACTCGATCCCCGCCGCGCTCGGCGAGCGAGGGGCGATCGTCGTGTCGCGCGGGCTGCACGCGGTGACGCTGCTGTCGCTCGCGCTCGTGGGGATCGGCGCGTATCAGGGTGACGCCACCGCGTCGATGCTCTACTGGGCGGGGGTGCTCGTGGTGGCCGTGCTGCTGGCGTACGAGCATTCGCTCGTGAAGGCGGGCGACCTCTCGAAGCTCGACGCCGCCTTCTTCACGATGAACGGGATCATCAGCCTGCTCCTGTTCGGGTTCGTGCTCGCGGGTCGGCTGTACGTCGCCTGGACGGCACTACCGCACGGCGCACGATGAGCGAGCGCGCGCCGCTGCCGATCGTGATGGCGGTGACGGGCGCGTCGGGCGCCCCGTACGCGGTGCGGCTGCTCGAGGCGCTCGTCGCGGCGCGGCAGCCGGTGCAGCTCATCGTATCGGACCACGGGCTGCGGCTGCTGCGAACCGAGACGGACGTCGAAACCGTGGACGATCTGCGCGCTCGCGTTGGTGCCGACGGGTGGGACCAGTACGTCACCCTGTTCGACGACGGCGACCGCGGTGCCGCGCCCGCCTCCGGCTCGGCGCGCAACCGTGGCATGGTGATCTGCCCCTGCTCGATGGGGACGATCAGCGCGATCAGCCAGGGGACATCGCGCTCGCTCGTCGAGCGGGCCGCCGATGTCGCGCTCAAGGAGCGGCGAACGCTGGTGCTCGTGCCGCGTGAGACGCCGTACTCGACGATCCATCTCGAGAACATGCTGCGGCTGACGCGCGCCGGGGCGGTGGTGCTGCCGGCGAGCCCCGGCTTCTACCATCGTCCGACGCGCATCGACGAGCTCGTGGACTTCGTCGTGGCGCGCGTGCTCGATCATCTCGGCGTCGCGCATTCGATCGGGCGGCGCTGGGGAGAATCGCCGGAGGACGTGTGAGCGACGGCAGCTCGCACGTCATCGGCCTGATCTCCGACACGCACGGGATGGTGCGCGCCTCGGTGCACGACGCGCTCGCCGGCGTCGAGCTGATCCTCCACGCCGGCGACGTCGGCGGCCACACGATCCTCGACGAGCTCGAGGTCATCGCGCCCGTTCTGGCCGTGTATGGCAATACCGACGCGCCCGTCGACCCGCGGCTCGCCGCGACGATCGACCGGGAGATCGGCGGCCTGCGCGTGCACGTGAGCCACGGTCACGAGCTGGGAAGTCCCACGCCGGAGAAGCTGCTCGAGCGGTATTCGGCGGACGTCATCGTCTACGGACACACGCACAAGCAGCTCGTGGTGCGCGCGGGCGGACGGCTGGTGGTGAATCCAGGTGCCGCCGGCGCGCGGCGGTTCAAGCTGGAGCCGAGCGTGGCGCGGCTGACGATCGTGAATGGGCGCGCGGAAGTGGAGCTGGTTCCCCTCGGCGACTGACGCGTCAGATCTCGCCGGGGACGGGCGACGCAGGACGCGGGCGCGGCGGCCCCGGCAAGGGCACATGCATCAGGCCGAGCTCCGCGAGCCAAAGCGTATTCGGCGCATTGACCGCACGAACCCAGACCACGCCCGCCTCCAAGCCGAGCTGCCGCCTGGCGAAGAGCGCGCGCGCGGCCCAGTGGTACCCGACCCATCGGCCCTCCGACTCGCCCGCGACGCCCGCCGCATCCACTCCGACGGCCGGAACGAGATAGAGTGCGTCTCCCAATCGTACGGGAAGCGCCACGCCCATGCGCGCGTGCAGTGGAATCTCGCCTTCGCGGAACAGTCGTGGAATCGTCACGATCGCGAGATCGACACCCGGTCGCTGCGGAGCGAAGCGTGTCGCGCCCAGGCCCACCGCAGTCCCATGACCGTCCGGCACATCCGCGACGCGAATCCTTCCAACGAGCGCGCCGACGACCCAGCCATCGCGCGTGGTCGGCGCGGAGGTCTGCGCACGCGCGACTCGAGCGCTGCTCATGAGGAGAAGCGGGACGAACACCGCTCCAGCCAGTCGACCCACCTGTACCGTCAGCCTCGGCGTTTGCATAGACTCCGGCGTTCAGGAAAGCTTGGCGAGCCCGTCGCCTAAGCTGTGGGTTCATCCGACCGAACGCGAGACATGTCGTCACTCTGGCTCGAGTCGTCGCTCACCCCGTGGCGCCAGGCGCTGGACTCGTACTCGGCCGTGATCGCGGCGCAGGGGGTCACCAGGCTCGCGGAGCTGGACGCGTGGTATCGCGACGAGCTCCCCACGGCGATCGAGAAGCGGCACCCGCGACACGCCACGCTCGCCGAGCTGGTGAAGCTCACGGAGTGGAAGATGGCGCGCGGCGTCTGGCGCGCTCCCAACCTCGTGCTGGTGAAGGGGAACGAGGCGGAGGCGGTGAAGAGGACGACGACCGCCGCCCTGGCCAGTGCGCCACACCCGACCGCGCCGGTCGCCGCGCTGGCGAAGCTGGACGGCGTCGGGCCGGCGACGGCGTCGGCGCTTGCCGCCGCCGCGGAGCCGAGCGTCTATCCGTTCTTCGACGAGCTCGTGGCCGGCGAGGTACCGGGGCTCGGTCCAGTGAAATGGACGCTGGCGTACTACGCGAAGTATGCCGAGGCGCTGCGTGAGCGTGCTCGCCGGCTCGGCGCGGAGTGGACGCCCGCGATGGTCGAGCGTGCCGTGTGGGCGTCAGTCGGCGGCAAGGCCGGCGCGAGGGCGCGGGCGAAGGCGCGCTAGGGCTTCGTCGCGGGAGGCGGTGGTGCGCCGACGACGCGTGCCGTCTTGATGTAGTCCATCCGCGGGAACATGCGGTGGAGATACTCGTTCCCGAGCGTGGCGACGAGGCGGTACTTGGGCGTGTCACCGTAATCGTCGTACAGCGCGTCGAGCACCGCCATGCCGTCGACGACGCGGCCGATCGGAATGAAGTTCTGCGGATCGAGCTTCGGGTTGTCCTTCAGGTTGAAGAACAGCTGATGGGACCTCGTGTTCGGCGCCTCCGCGGCGAACGACAGCGTGCCGCGGCTGTTCGACTGCGTGCGCGGGTCGTCGGGAATCTTCGCATCGTCCCACCGATCGTTCTTCTTCGGGTCGGCGCTGGCGCCGAACTGGGCGATGTACTGCGGGATCACCCGGAAGAAGCGCTGGTCGTCGAAGAAGCCTTCCGAGACGAGCTGATAGAAGCGATCGGCACCATGGGGCGACCACGCCTTGTAGATCGCGACGACGACGTCGCCCTTGCTGGTCGAGAGCGCGACGCGGAAGGAATCGGGTGCGGGGCCGGCGACGACCTCTGGCGCTCGCTCGCTCTTGCACGCGAGCGCGGGTGGTAGCGTGGCGAACAGTGCGAGGAGCAGCGTGGGGGAGCGGAGGCGCATGGCGCCTGAATTACCGCGCCGCGCCCGCCACCGCAATCAGCGGCGCTCAGATCGGCTTGAAGTGCGAGGCGGGGTAGAGAAAATCGTCGCCCGAATCGTCGAGGATCCGGTAGAACGCGCCGTCGGCCTCGACGCCGAGCATCTCGTAGATGCGGCCGAGCGTGAGATCATGACAGCCGCCGGGCTCGTCACATCCCGGGTAGACGAGCCACGGATTCACACTGATGCACTGTACGAGCGTCGTCGGTTGCCACGAGGTCGTCATCGGTTGCCTCGGCGAGGACAGATGGATGTCGAACGCCGACGACTTGGTGCAAGAGCCTCGCCAGAACTGGTGAGTACGGCACCCGCACGTGGTCCACTTGCGCGCGCGTGCGTCGCAGTGTCCGCGTGCGGCGCGCGATCACGCCGCGGATGATGACGCGTCGTCGCCGAACAGTGGATCGTTCGCGGGATCGTAGTCGAGCGCGGGCGGCTCGGCGACGAAGGCGCTCGCGCCGCGCGAGCGCGCGAGCTCGGCCGGGAAGCGACGGAACCACGACGAGAGCAGGAGCAGCTCGTCGATCTCGTGCGACGGCACCTGCGTGGTGTCGCGCTCGATGGGGTCGAAGACGTTCTGCACCATCTCGAGCAGCTCGATGCGCTGACGCTCGGAGCGAGGGATCGCGTATTCGCCGCGCACGCGACCGCGGCGAATCAGGTAGATGCGATCGTCACCCTCGTGGCCCGGCACGGTGTAGACGAACGACAGCGTCTCGACGGCGAAGCGGAAGCGGATGAACTGCTCGCGCAGCCCCTCGAGGCGGTGGAGCTTGTCGCGCAGCGAGGCCGCGCGCTCGAAGTCCATGAGGTCACTGGCCGCGTGCATGTCGGCACGGAGCGCTTCCATCGGTCCATCGTCGGCGCCGTCGAGAAAGGCGCGCACGAGGCGGACGCGATCGTCGTACTCGCGCGACGTGCAGCCGCCGACGCAGGGGCCGAGGCACTTCCTGATCTCGTGCCGGATGCAGCCGGGCGTTCGCGGGAAGATCTGGAACAGCTCGGGCTGATCCGCGAAGTGCATCGGCTGGTCGAGCCGGCAGTCGCGCAGGCCGAGCGCATCGTTGAGCTCGCGCACCGCCTCACCGACGCGCTGCGCGCCGTGAAAGGGTCCGTAGTAGATCTGGGCGTCGTCGGCGCCGGCGCCGCGCACGACGAGCAGCTTGGGCGCCGGCCCGCGTGTGAGCTTGATGAACGCGAAGTGCCGTGCGTCGCGCTTCATCGCGACGTTGCAGCGCGGACGGAACCGCTTGATGAGGCGCAGCTCCTCGAGCAGCGCGGCGAACTCGCTCGGCGTGTACTCCCATTCGATGCGGTCCGCCTCGCGCACGATCCGCGCGCCCTTCTCCTCGGGGAAGGCGCAGCGGAAATAGCTCAGCAGGCGCGTGCGCAGCTTCTTCGACTTGCCGACGTAGACGATCTCGCCGTCGGACGAGAGCATGCGATAGACGCCTGGCCGGTCCTTCGCCGTGGCGCGGACGTGGGCACGCATCGCGGCGAGCTGCGCGTCCGAGGTCGGCGGGCGCAGGAGCGCTACTTTTGACAGCGAGCGCACAGCACCGTGGAGCGACCGTCGATCGCGTGGGTTTCGACGAGGCGAGCGCCGCAGCGAAGGCAGGGCTCGCCACCGCGACCGTAGGCCGCGAGCGATCGCTCGAAGTCGCCACGCCCGCCGGAGGCGTCCCGATAGTCGCGGAAGGAAGTGCCTCGGGCAGCGATGGAATCGGTGAGCACGCCCACGATACCCGCGTGGAGCGCGACGGCCTCCTCCGCCGTGATGCTCCGTGCCGCGCGCGACGGATCGACACCCGCGCGCCAGCAGGCTTCGTTCGCGTAGATGTTGCCGACCCCAACCAGGACCCGTTGGTCCATGAGCACCTTCTTCACCGCCTGCCGAGAGCCCCGAACAATTCCCGATAGATGGGAGGCGGTGAACGCGGGGTCAAGAGGCTCGATGCCGAGCGTCGCCGAGTATTCCGCGAAGCGGGCAGGGCTCATCAATGCGACGGTGCCAAGCCGGCGGATGTCGCGATAGTGCAGGTCGCGTCCGTCGTCCAGACGGAAGCGCACCGTGGAGTACGGCGCCTCGTGCTCGGGGAGGGGGCCCCGGCTGAGCAGCAGCGCTCCCGTGAAGCGTGGCTGCACGACGATGCGATCGTCGGAGTCGAGGTCGAGCACGACGAGCTTGGCACGGCGCCACGCGCGCACGAACGCACGTCCGGTCGCCCGCGCTCCGAAGTCCACGGGCGAGCCCTCGCGCAGCACGTCCGGCCTGGTGACGTCGACCTCGGTGACGCGCCTGCCGGTGATCGCGCGATCGAGATCGCGCGCGATCGTCTCAGTCTCGGGGAGCTCCGGCACCGGCTCGCTGCACCTGGCGCTCGATCTCGCGCCACCCGATGTCCGGGCGATACTGCTTCCCGTCGAAGCGCACGCGCTCGACGAACTCCATGCTGCGCGCCTGCGCCAGCTCCACGCTCGGCGCGATGGCACTGACCGCGAGCACGCGTCCACCCGCGGTGACGAGCTGACCGTCGGCGTTCCGCGCCGTTCCGGCGTGGAAGACGAAGACCCCTTCCTCGGCCGGCGGCAGCGTGATGACGTCGCCCGTGCGCGGCGTCTCAGGATAGTTCGCCGCGGCGAGGACGGTGGTGACGCACGCTCCTTCGGCATCGGCCGTCGAGATGCGCGACGACGCGCGCGCCGGATGCGCACCGCTGGCGTCCGGCACAGGATAGCCGGGGATCGGCTCGCCACGACCGACGGCGAGCAGCAGGTCGAGCAGCCGCGGTGCGATGTCGAGCACCGGCATCAACGCCTGCGTTTCGGGGTCGCCGAAGCGGCAGTTGAACTCCACCACCTTCGGCCCGGTGGGCGTGAGCATCAGGCCGGCGTAGAGCAGCCCGGTGAAGTTGCGTCCACGCGCCGCGAGCCCGCGCAGCGTCGGCCCGAACACGTCGCGCGCGGCTTCGAGCACGAGGGCATCCGCCGCCTCACGATCGGCGCTGAACGACCGATCGGGACCGTAGCCGAGCATCACCGGGAGATACGCGCCCATGCCGCCGGTATTCGGACCGAGGTCGTTCGGGAGCAGTCGCTTGTGATCCTGCAGCCCGGGGAGGACGACGAAGGTGCGGCCGTCGGTGATCGCGAAGAGAGAGATCTCCTCGCCCTGCATGAACTCCTCGACGAGGACCTGGGCGCCGGCGTGGCCGAAACGATTCCCCTCGAGCATGTCGTCGATCGCGCTGTCGGCATCGCCCAGCGTCTTGCAGACGATCACGCCCTTGCCCGCCGCGAGCCCCGATGCCTTCACGACGACAGGTGTGCCGAAGCGGCGTGCGGCGGCCTTGGCATCGGCAACGCGCGTGTGAATCTCGGCGCGCGCGGTCGGAATGCCCTCCTCGAGGAGGAGCGTCTTGGCGAAGGCCTTCGACGTCTCGATCTCCGCCGCCGCGCGGGTCGGTCCGAAGATCGGCAGTCTCGCGGCGCGAAACCGATCGACGATGCCCGCTTCCAGCGGCGCCTCTGGTCCGACGATGGTGAGATCGACGGCGCGCTCGCGCGCGAGCCGCTCGAGACGTTCGATGTCGAGCACGTTGATCGGCACGCACTCCCCGAGCTCGGCGATGCCGGGATTCCCGGGGGCGGCGATCAGCTCGAGGTCGGGCTCTTCACGAGTGAGCTTCCACGCGAGCGCGTGCTCGCGCCCGCCGCCGCCGATGAGGAGTACGCGCATGGGGGAATAATACTGCGCGATGCGCTTTGCGCGATGCGCACCGCGCTAAAGCGGAACGGCCTCGGGAAGTCAGTGCCTCCCGAGGCCGTCGCGCATCACGCCATGCGCATCGCGCATCGCTCTCTCACCCCTTGAACGCATCCGTGAACGCGTCCCTCGCCCGATTGAACGCATCGCCGACGCTCGACATCGCCTCGTTGGCCTTGTTCGAGTAGTAGTTGGCGGCGTCCGCGAAGTCGTCCTTCAGGCCCGGTCCGTCCTCGCCGCGGCGGGTGTAGGTGCCGGCGAGAATGAGGTCGTACGCGCCGCCCGTGCGCCAGCGCTCGAGCTCTCCGGCGCGCACCGTGTTGAACGGGTGCTCGCGGAAGGCGGTGTTGACCAGCTTGAGGATGCGGTCCCACGCGTCGCCACCGGTCTCGTAGGCGACGGCCTGGCGCATGAACTCCTCGACGCTGCTGACGTCGCCGTAGGCAGGGCCGCCGGCCAGCTTCATGAACGATCGCTGGGCGACGATGTGATCCTGCACGGCGAGCAGGCCGGCGCGATCGGTGGACAGCTCGCTCTTGCGGTGCCACTCGAGCAGCGCGAGCTGGAACGGGAGGAGCGCGACGCCGATCGGGAAGGGAAGCGAGCCGGTGCCGATGGCGAGCAGCACGAGCGCGATCGTGCGGTACGTCATGTGGCCGCTCATGATGTGCCCGAGCTCGTGCGCGAGGAGGAAGCGTCGCTCGTCGTCGTCGTCGAGCAGCTCGAGCGCTTCCGAGTTGACGACGATGAACGGGTGCTCGAAGCCGATGGCGTAGGCGTTGAC
>Ga0207662_10000704_pt1 | contig 15284 bp, 11 predicted proteins | sample KBSS33LmetaG_FD_184338 | JGI IMG/M metagenome (GOLD analysis project Ga0207662, IMG submission 184338) | Switchgrass rhizosphere microbial communities from Kellogg Biological Station, Michigan, USA - KBS S3-3L metaG (SPAdes) (version 2) | ecosystem: Host-associated > Plants > Roots >... | reverse complement strand
TTCAGTGAAGAAATAAGCGCCGGCACCACCATGACTTTTGCTGTCTTCGTAACTTCCTGGATCAAATGGTTTCCGATGTCACCCACTTCATCCTTGACGCGTCCGTATGCAGGAGTGCTTGTTAACTTCTCGAAGAAGCCCGGGCCATTGTCTTCCTCGTGACCATTTCCTCCTTCGCGCTGTTGCTGCCTCATACCTGAGCGTGCTTGACTCAATACTGGTTGGGCCGAGTAACTCCGGTCGCCAGCGTAATAGTTGCCATAATCGCCCGGCGAGTCGTCGTCGGAAACCATAGCTGCCACGCGGTAACCAACTAAGAAGCCAACACCAAGCGCTCCTACACTCCATACAATCGGGCGCCTCTTGAATTGTTCACGCCAATCGAGAGTGTCTTTTACTACTTGTACTTGATTAGCCACTGTCTCTTTGATCTCCGAAACTGTATTTGAGATCGAGTCTCGCGCTACATCCATTCGTCGCTGAAGTTCTTCTTTGGAGAGGTCTTCATTCGACTGTTGCGGAGCCCGAGCCAATCCTAAAGTTCGTTCTTCAGCCATTCTTTGTCCTTTCTCAGTTCTTCAACTGATCTGGTCGGCACCAAATCCTGATTCGCCAATCGACTCTTAATCGCCATGACGACAATTCCTCCGACCAACAAATAAAAGATTCCGGTGACGACGAAACCAAGTGCGTAGGACGCCGGCTCGCTGAAGTTCGCGTTTGCGAAAATGATCGAGACACCAAATGCGAGCGCGACATTCAACAGCGCGAAACCGACGAGTGCGACTACTGCGCCAATCGCGATTGTTACCGCGCCCCGAATGTAAGCATTTACGTCTTCTTTAATCTCAACCTTGAACAATGCAAACTGCGAATTGATCAGCTGCACTGCGTCGTCGCCTAAGCGACTTAGCAAGGTAGGCAGTCCCTCGGTTTCGGTGCGATTGCCATTGTTAACAACTAGACTCTGCCTTGTTGTCGCCATGTTTCTTAAAACCCCCTTCGTTCGAGCCTGGGCTATCGGCGTCCTCGCACGATGAGTCCGAGCAGCAATCCGACGCCGGCGGAGATCAAAATCGCCTGACCGGGATTCTTGCGCGCATAGTCTTTTGCGTTATCGGCGAGTTGTCCGAGATCTGCGTTTTGTAAATCTTTGAGTTTGTCGCCGACGACTGAAACCTTGTCAGCAACGTAATCCTTCGCCTGGGTTGCGACTTCAGTAACCTTCTTGCCGTAATCCTGCGCTGTTTGCGAAAGCGCTGTTGCAGTACCGCTGCCAGCACCGCTGCCGCTTGAACCTGTAGAACCAGATGAGCCCGCGCCGGTGTAACCTGTCGAGCCTGTACCACCGGTAGATGTGTTGCCAATTCCCGAGCCCGTAGGTTGATCGAAACCTCTGTTGTCTGCCATATCAAAAATTCTCCTTAATTAGATCTAGACCTTGACTGTTCGAAAGGGAGCAAAAGACGTGCCGACACGCCGACCTCACTTACGCGTTAATTGAAGGGGAAATCAGCTATGTGTGAGCGAAGTTTTGTCGCGAAAAGCGTACAAGAGAAAGATTCACAGGTCGGGTTTCGTACAACCGTTGTAAGCTGCGCTTTGCGGTTTGTACTTTGATCTTGGCGCTTGGTGCTTGCTAGTTTGTGCCTCAAGCAGCCCTGTCGACCCACGGATCAAAAACAAACTAAAAACCACCAACCACAAAGCGCCAAGATCAAAGTACAAGGGAATAAAGCCGGAACCTCACGTCGCTTGACACCGTATAAGTCCGATGGTAAGTAAGTACTTACTTTGCCGACCGGGGATCGTTCCCGTGTCTCGCTGAGGAAGGAAAAACAACAACAAACGTGAGTCGACCGATAACTAGTACTCCCAACGATCCGTGCCTTCCGGGCTCAGTCCGAATGGCTGGTGAAGAACGCCGGCTGCAGATTCTCGCCATCGCCGTTAGCCTGTTTTCGCAGAGAGGTTTCCGCGGCACGACCACCAAGGAGATTGCTCAGGCCGCTGGCGTTTCCGAAGCGATGGTCTTTCGTCATTTCGCGACCAAGGAAGAGCTGTATGCCGCCATTCTCGACCACAAGGCATGCAGCGGTAACTTCGAGCCAGAGACGATGGCGGCCGACGCGATCAGCCGGAAAGACGACCGTGCAGTGTTCGAGTCGCTAGCGCTCGGTGCTCTTGACTACCACCAAAAAGATCCCGAATTTCAGAGGCTCCTTCTCCATTCGGCTCTTGAGAAGCACGAACTCGCCGAAATGTTTTTCGATGAATTCGTCCGGCGGGTTTATGAGTTTCTCGGTGGATACCTTCGCGATAGACAACGTGAAGGCGCTTTAGTCGAGATGGATCCAGCGATTGTAGTTCGAGCTTTCATCGGTATGGTCATGCATCACTCACTCAACAACAACCTTTGGGATCCACAAAAACGTCTGCTCAACATTTCAAACGAAGAGGCAGCGCGTAATTTCACAAACATCCTTCTCGACGGCATCGCCACCACGAATGGACGGCGCCGTTCGCGTGGTTCAAGGAGGAACAGGTAAGACATGCATTCTCCCAACAAGATTAGGTTAGCAGCGCTCGCCCTGCTGCTCGCAGCATCTGTCGTTTTTGCCATTTCGTGTGGCGGGTCGAAAGCAAATGTCAGGAAGGAAGAAACCGGCCCTGTGCCTGCAGCAGTGGAAGTGACCACCGCTGCGGCGATTACGCGAGAGGTGCCAGGTTTCTTTGAGGCGACAGGCAGTTTGGCTGGCGATCAGCAGACCGATGTCGCACCACAAACGTCCGGCAAGGTTGTCGCACTCGGCGTAGACATTGGTTCGTACGTCAAACGTGGTCAGATGCTGGTGAAGTTAGACGACACAGAGTTGAAGCTTCGTGTTGATCAAGCGGTGACGCAGGTCGAACAAGCGAAGGCAGCGTTACGACAAGCCGAAGAAAAGATTGGTTTGCGACCCGGCCAGGCTTTTGATCCAAACAAGGTAGCGGAAGTGGCGGCAGCTCGGGTCACATTGGAGTTGGCTGATAAGAATCTTATACGCGCTGAGAAGTTGATTGAATCTGGCGACGTTTCGCGATCGTTCTACGACGAGCAGCGGGCAAGACGCGATCAACTCAAGGAACAATACGAAGCCGCTTTAGCACAAGCACGTCAGAACTACGCGGGAGTCGCCGTTGCGCGAACCAACGTATCGAATGCTGAAGCGCAACTGGCTTTGGTGCGCAAGAGTCTTTCTTACAGCGTGATTTTCTCGCCGATCGACGGCTTCGTGGCCGAGCGCGTCGCAGATCTCGGTGAGTATGTGTCGCCACAACAAAAGGTAGCGACGATCGTCAAAACCAATCCGCTCAGAATGCGCATCGACATTCCTGAGCAGGCGATTCCAGAGATTCAAGTCGGACAGTCAGTATCGATCACAACGAGTGCCTGGCCGGATCGCCAGTTTAACGGTCGGATCGCGCGAATCGCTCCGAACGTCTCGGCGACGTCACGGACTTTGACGGTCGAAGCGGAAGTTGAAAACGGCAGCGGTGCACTCAAGCCAGGGCAGTTTGCCACCGTCAGAATCATGCAGGATCGGCCGGCACCCGTCGTCTTCGTTCCCGCTCGAGCGGTGGTCAGCGAAGCAGGCGTTAGCCGGGTGTTCGTGATTAAAGAAGGTCACGCAGAACAGCGTGTCGTTCAAACAGGACAGACCGAGTCGGACCTAATCCAGGTGAAGTCAGGCGTTTCAAATGGCGAGCAGGTGGCTACGAGTAACCTGGAGAAGCTGGCTGATGGGATGACTGTGAAACAGTGACCTTGAGCTTTGTACTTTGAACTTTGTTCGTCGATCAGTCGACAGCTGACATCCGGCGAACCTACTAAGCACAAAGAACAAAAAACCAAGAACAAAAGTCATGCAAAAACTAGCTGAAATATGCGTGCGGCGACCGGTATTCGCGACGATGTTGATTCTCAGTCTGACCGTGGTCGGGCTGTTCTCCTACAAGTCGTTAGGCGTCGATTTATTTCCGAAGATTGATCTGCCCACGATCACCGTCACAGTTGTGAATCCAGGTGCTTCGCCCCAGGAGATCGAGACTGAGATCACTGACAAGGTTGAAGGTGCAGTTAACACAATCTCGGGCATCGATGAACTGCGTTCGACGTCAGTTGAAGGCGTGTCTCAGGTTTTCATCACTTTTTTACTGGAGAAGAACCCGGACATCGCCGCACAGGAAATTCGAAACAAGATCGATCTGATCGTCAACGACCTTCCCGTCACGGCCGAACAGCCGATGGTCCAAAAGCTGGATACTGATGCTGCGCCGGTTGTTCGCATCGCGGTCTCGGCTCCGCGGTCGCTTCGAGAAGTCACCGAGATAGCCGATAAGAAGATCAAAGAGCAAATCGAATCAATCAGCGGTGTCGGTGATGTGCAAATTATCGGTGGACGCACACGTGAGATTGAGATCTGGGTTGATCCTGACAAGCTGCGCGCTTTCAACGTTACGGTGGCACAAGTGGCCGATGCTGTTCGTGCGCAGAACATGGAACTTCCCGGTGGCCGCGTGGATGAAGGAACGCGCGAACTGACAGTGCGGACAATGGGCCGCATTGTTGAGCCGGCAGATTTCAACAATCTGGTTGTCGCAAACCGAGGGACTTATTCAGTCAAGCTCAGCGACGTTGGGTACGCTGAAGACGGAGCTGAGGAGCCACGCACTGAAGCTCGTTTGAATGGTCAGCCGGCGGTAACTCTGATCGTCTCCAAACAATCCGGTCAGAACACGGTTGCAATTGCTGACGCTGTAAAAGCGCGTCTCGCGGAAATTGGACCGACGTTACCTCCGGGATTCCGAACCGAGGTTGTTGGCGATCAATCGATCTTCATCAAAGCGTCGATCGAAGCAATTCAAACCCACTTGATTGAAGGCAGCATCCTCGCGGCCATCGTGGTGTTTATCTTTCTTTGGAGTTTTCGCTCGACAGTTATTGCCGGTCTGGCTATTCCGACTTCGTTGATCGCGACGTTCGGCATCATGGCGGCGATGGGCTTCACGCTCAATCAAATCACGATGCTGGCGCTCACGTTGATGGTCGGAATCGTCATCGACGACGCAATCGTCGTATTGGAAAACATCTTTCGCTTCGTCGAAGAGAAGGGCGTTCCTCCATTCCAAGCGGCCATCGAAGGCACAAAGGAAATCGGCCTGGCCGTTACGGCGACAACGCTGTCGCTTCTGGCTGTGTTTTTACCGGTCGGCTTCATGGGCGGCATTGTTGGCCGATTCATGTCGTCATTTGGTCTCACTTCATCGTTCGCGATCGCCGTGTCGTTACTCGTGTCGTTCACACTAACACCGATGCTCGCTGCGCGTCTGATCAAACGGAGCGACGATAAGAAGGAGCGGGCTTTCGAGCGAAATACTGAGCCATCTGATCATGGTTCGAAAGAATCGCGTTTCTACCGTCCGATCGATCGCACCTACACAGCAATGCTGAAGTGGTCGATGGCTCATCGCTGGGTTGTTGTCGCTGCCTGCTTGATTGTGATTGTCAGCATCGTGCCTTTGTTCATGTTTGTCGGCAAGAACTTCCTACCGGTCGACGATCAAGCTCAATTTGAAGTAACGGTCCGCGCACCTGAGGGTTCGTCTCTCGCATCGACCTCGCAATTGACAGAGCGTATTGCCACAGACTTACGTAAGTTGCCCGGTGTGACTGACACGCTTACAACGATCGGTGGCGGCCAACAGGAACTCGTCAACGTCTCTTCGGTTTATGTGAAGCTGGTGCCGATTGAAGAGCGGAAGATTAGCCAGCAGGACCTGATGGTTCGCGCTCGCACCGAGGTTCTCGGCAAATATCTGAAACAGTATCCCGGTCAGCTGAGAACAAGTATCCAACAAGTCTCTGCGATTTCGGGCGGCGGGTTTCGGAACGCAGATATTCAATACGTCATCGGAGGCCCTGATCTGGAGCAGCTTACGAAGTACTCCGATGCCCTGCTGGCAAAGCTAAAAACGATTCCGGATGTCGTCGATGCGGATTCGACGCTGATCACGGGCAAGCCCGAATTACGGGTGATCATCGATCGAGCCCGAGCAGCCGATCTCGGTGTCAGAGTTGGTGACATTGCACAAGCGCTAAACACGTTGGTGGCAGGCACAAAAGTTTCGACCTTCAACGCCGGCACAGATCAATACAACGTACGCGTGCGCGCAATTGGTGAATATCGAGCAAGCGCAGAGGGTTTGAAGCGCATGATTGTGGCATCAACGAAAGTTGGCTGGGTCAGTTTGGATAATCTCGTCAAAACTGAAGAGGCGACTGGTCCATCGGCAATTGACCGGCTCAACCGGCAACGGCAGGTGACGTTGTTGGGAAATGTACGACCAGGTGGGTCGCAGGCGGCAGTGATTCAAAAGCTGAACGAGTTTGTGAAGGAGATAAACATCGATCCTTCGTACAAGACCGGATTAGCTGGTCGTTCAAAAGAACTCGGTCGCGCCGGATATTACTTCGTGTTGGCGTTCCTTCTTTCCTTCATCTTCATGTACATGGTGCTGGCCGCACAGTTTGAATCCTTTATTCACCCGATCACCATCTTGTTGACACTGCCACTGGCAATTCCGTTTGGCATCTTGTCCCTTTTGATGACGGGCCAAACGGTGAACATCTTTTCTGGTCTCGGACTGCTGTTGTTGTTCGGCGTGGTCAAGAAGAACGCCATTCTTCAGATCGATCACACCAATCAACTTCGAGCGAAGGGCATGGAGCGCATTGAGGCGATCATTCGCGCTAATCGCGATCGACTACGTCCAATCCTGATGACGACCATCGCTCTTGTCGCTGGCATGTTGCCCCTGACAGTCGCGAGTGGACCAGGATCAGGAACAAACCGTTCGATCGGCGTGCTAGTTGTCGGTGGACAAACATTGTGTTTGCTTCTCACCTTGCTGGCAGTGCCGGTTTTCTATTCGCTTTTCGACGATGCCGCCAGGAGTCGCGTGTGGAGTTGGTCGCGTTTGGCGCTCAACCGTTTGTTTGGGCGTGTGCGACGAAGAGCGGCCAGCGTTGCTACCTCGATAACAGGAACAATCACCAGGCACTAATTCAAGAGTATTAAAAGTTTATGAGAGCCTCTATACGAGCACTTCCAGCAGCAAAAGCGTTATTTGTGCTGACGTTCGGTTTGTTTTGGACGCAGGCGCAGGTCAACGCTCAACAACCCACGCCAACTCCCGCGCAGGACATGCAACAGATGCCTGTGCCGCCGGCTGCCAATGATTATCGAGCCACGCCTCGGCCGCTGCCTGAGATGGGTCGCGTCGGCGTCGATCTTAATCGGCAAAGACCGTTGTCGGTGCGCGATGCGATCTCGATGGCCTTGCAGAACAACAAAGACATTGAAATCTCTCGCGCGGCAGTGAAGATCGCGGAGTTTGACCTGCTTGGCGGTCGTGGTCTTTACGATCCGAAGTTTTCGACAACTGCATTTTACGAACGCAACAAGAGTCCAATCGCCAGCTTTTTAAGTGGCGGCTCAAATGGCGCGGTTACGCAAAGCGATTTCAACGGCTCTGCGCGGCTCGAAGGATTAAGTCCGAAGTACGGCGGCAACTATGTGATCGACTTCTCGTCCATCAGGCTAACTACAAACAATCAGTTCACGCCTCTTAGTTCACAATATCCAACAGCTCTGACATTCAGTTATGTTCAGCCGCTGTTTCGTGGTCTCAAGATCGACAAGAACAGGCGACAAGTCGAAATTGCGAAGAAGAACCTGTCGTTGACGGACGCGCAGTTCAGACAGAAGGCGATTGAGACGATCACGAACGTCCAGCGCGCGTACTGGGACCTGGTGTTTGCGTTGCGCAGCGTTCAGATCCAACGCGACGCAGTGAAGGTTGCGAGAAGTCAGCTGGAACACAACAAGCGTCTGGTCCAGGAGGGACAGCTCGCACCCATTGATGTTGTTGCGGCTGAAGCGCAGATAACGACATTCGAACAGAACGTCTACAGCGCGCTCGAAGAAGTGTCGAAGAGCGAGAACAATCTGAAGAATTTAATTGCTGAGAATCAACAGAGCGAGCTTTGGCAAGAGTCGCTGCTGCCGACCGATCCGGTTGATCTGACAGTGCCGCAGGTGTCGTTGCCTGACGCTTTGAAAACGGCGATGGAAAATCGGGCCGAGGTACAGCAGTCGAATGTTGCTAAGGAGATTAATAAAATCGACCAGGCGTTCTTTAAGGATCAGAAAAAGCCGGAAATCGATCTTGTCGGCACTTATTCTATGATTGGTCTCTCCGGCGCGTTGGGTAATGCCACAAGCCCGCTCATTAGTTCGTCACTCGAGCTACGCACGGCCGTAAACAAACTGTTAAAGAATGCTGGGTTCGATCCGTTGCCGGATCCACCGTCGCAGAGTATTTCGCCAGATCTCGTCGGTGGTCTATCGCAGTCGGTTCAAAACCTGCTGAGTAATCGTTATGGGAATGTGCGAGTTGGCGTCCAGATCAATCTGCCTATTCGCAACAGGACAGCCGAGGCGCAGTATGGTCGCTCGTTGGTTGAAGGGGAGCGAATCGTCGCTCAACGTGAACAACTAGAGCAGACTATTCAAGTGGAAGTGCGGAATGCGTTACAGGCGATGCGGAGTGCGGAGGCGCGCTTACAAGCGGCTGCGGCCACGCGCGCAGCCAATGAACAGCAGCTGACGAGTGAACAGAGACGCCTGGACGCTGGTCAATCAACGACGTTCCTCGTGCTCGAAAGGCAAACGGCGTTGACAGCTTCACGCGGCGCTGAACTGAAAGCGCAAACGGATCTGAACAAGGCTATCGCCGATCTTCAACGCGCAACTGGGAACGCGCTGACGGCTAATAGCGTTGTCGTGAGTGTGCGCTGATCTTTGTGAATAGTGAATCGTGATAGCGACCAAGTGCGTGATAAGTGATAAATCCCGAGCGACGGTTTCTTGTCATTTATCACTCAACACTCGATTCACGATTGCCGATTGCCGATTCACGATTCAAAGCAACTGTTCGATGATCACAAAAGCGGCATAAAGACCTATCAGGCAGCCAACAGTTGTTAAAACGTACCAGGGCGGGAGCCTCGATTCGCAAGCAGGACATCTACGTCTAGTCCAGCCCACTTTGCGATCGCAGTTTCTGCACTTCACAGATGATTATTCTCCTCATGGGGTGTTCCGTACCGCTTCTTTGTCGGACAACACTTTCACATTGGCCCAAAGCGGATAATGATCAGACAAACTAACCTTCTTATCGATGCCATACGTCACTGCCTGGACGCCTCTTAACCAGACCCAGTCAAGCCGAAATTCAATTGGCACGAACAACACACGAGCTCTAAAAGTCGATTGGCTACCGAAGGGTGTGTAGAGGCCGGCTTCGCGGAAAAGCTTAAGAGTCTTACCTTCAGCGCTTCCTTCCCACGTGTTGAAATCTCCAACCAAAATAACCGGCATGTTTTCAGGAAACCGCTTCAGGTCTTGAATCAGCGTGTTCATCTGCTCGACCTTCTTGTCCATTGCAATGCGTGTTTCGCCATGCATTGAATAAACGCGGAAATCCTTGCCGTAGATTCGAACAGTTGCGGCGAGAGCGACTCGTCGTCGCCGATTTGGTCCTTCATGCGGCAGGACGATGCGCCGAACATCGGAAACCGGAAACGGACTCATGATCGCGACGCCTGTCTCTTCCTCGTCGCCTGGACTCGCAGTTGGTGGAGCAGCCCATGCGTAGTTGAAACCCAGAGCCTCCGCGATAGTTTTGGCTGTGTTGGATTTGCCCGTCCGTTTCTTATTTCGATCAACCTCCTGCAGACCGAGAACGGCAGCGTTTCCGATTTCTGGATCCTTCCGAAATAGTTCCACAAGTTGATTTAGATCCTCACCACAGCGATAGCGAATGTTGTACGTGACGATTTTTATCTCGCCATTCGATGGCGCGATTTCGTGAGGCTTCGTGGGTTGCCCGGATTCCAGCAGGGCAGAGTCTGTTTGATCTGACATGCGTGATTCAGATCTTGCAGGGCCATCGCTTTTCTGAATGACAATAACCGTCGTGGCGAGCAACGGCAATGCTACGATGAGCAGCGACTTTGCCAGAAACATTTCTTCCCCCTTGTGGCGCTTGCGCGCTTAGATAATCAGAGTCAGTCCGTCCGTTGCTTCGATGGTTTTGCCGGGCCAGATGTGCTTGGCTTCATCGACGATGTTGAACTGGTCCCACTCCGGATATAGATGCGTTAACACTAAGTTTTCAGGAGCGGATGCAGCGGCGATCTTCATTGCCTCAGCGAGCTCGAGGTGCGTTTCGAGCGGCTTGGTACGTCTGAAGGAGCATTCCAGCAACAACAGATTGGCCCCGGTACAAAACGGAATCAGTTCATTAGCAAATCCTGTATCTGAAGTGTAGACCAGACTCTTCCCGTCGACGTCTGTTAAGCGTAGTGCCAGGCTCTCTTTCGTGTGTGGCGTTCGCATAGCCCGTGCCGAAACATCTCCAGTCAACCGGATTTCGTCCTCCGAGTTGATTTCCCGGATGTCGACAGGAAAACTCTGATCCAGCAACTTGAAACTGTTAGCCGCATTGATCTGCTCGAGCGTTTGCCGCAAGCCGCCGCCTCCGAGAATCGTCAGCTTCGCGGTTCTGTTTTGGGTTTGCGGTGCCCATTTCATACCAAAGAGCAAGGCTAGCAATCCCGCAAAGTGGTCCCAGTGATAATGACTAATCCAAACTATATCGAGGTTGGGCCAATCAAGGTTTTCCTGGGCCATCCTGTGGGGCGCGTCGGCACCAGCGTCTAACAGCATGCGGGTACCGCGCGTAGTTTCAAGCCAATACGCGGCTGAAGTCCGCTTCGGATGAGGTATGGACGTTCCTGACCCTAAGACGACGAGCTTCATCTTGCATAACGGCTTTCCGCGTGGTTGTGTCCGGGGGTGTGCGGGACGAGCGTACTGCAAACAGATCGAAAGACTCAAGGGCGACGCATTGATGACGGTTGATTGTAGATTTTAGACGGCGCCAGACTGGACGACATAATCAACTGACGTTCATCAATCGACAATCGACAATCGTCAATCTACAATCAACAATCATCAATCTACAATGACGACTACAATTCAAGAGGTCGACGTTCTCGCCGTCTTTGCTCACCCCGACGACGCTGAACTTTCGGTAGCAGGAACGCTTCTGAAGCTGAAGTCTCTCGGCTATCGCACCGCGGTGTGCGACACGACGCGAGGCGAAATGGGTACGCGCGGCACGCCCGAAATCAGGGCCAAAGAGGCACTGGATGCCGCAACGATTCTAAAGCTCGATGCTCGATTGAATCTTGAATTGCCTGATGGTCACGTATGGCTCACCGAAGAATCTCGCACTGCAATGGTGCGCGTCATTCGGCGGCATAAACCTAAGGTGATCCTCACGACACATTGGGACGATCCGCATCCTGATCACGCAAGCACCTGCCGCATCGTTCGCGAAGGTGCACGCCTTGCAACTATGCGCCGCTACGATGAAGGAGCAGGACTGGCGCCAGTGAAGATGCCGGCGATCATGCATTCGCTGTTCACACGGAGCGTCGTGCCATCGTTTGTAGTGGATGTATCTGATTTTGTGACGGAGAAGATGAACGCAATACGCGCGTACGCGTCGCAGTTTTATAATGAGAATTCCTCCGAACCTGAGACCAGAATCAGCGACCGCGGATTTCTTCGGCAGATTGAAGTGCGCATGGGATACTTCGGTTCTTTGATTGGTGTGGACGCCGGCGAGGCGTTCTACGTGCGCGAGGCACTCAATGTCGATGACCCGCTGGCGTTGCTGACGCGGCCAATGAATATCTACTCATAGAGGTATTTCGCGATCAGCAGTCCTGGGCGAACGGTTTGGCCCTTGTGAGGAGAACACGACTGGCACGAACGTTCATCATCGTACTTGCAATCTCCGTCGCCACCCTGTGCGGGTGCCGAAACACTGCCGCACCGGTTACAAACTCCTCAGCGACTGCTCAGCCAACTAACACACGGTTTAACGAATTACCCTCGAACCAGATTCCTCTGACGCCTCCATTCTTGTCAGGTGACATTGCGAACCTCTCAATCTACCCAGTGCCAAATAACACCAGGAACGTGGCTCTGACGGTTTTCATATCAGTGAAAAACGTCGGCTCACCAACGGTGGCTAAGAATTGGAAACTAGTTATGGAATCCGGGGGCGAAGAACCGCGCGAATTACAACCCGTGCATGTGAATGGAGTTGTGGGGATTCCTGGAGGTGAAGGACAAGTCGACTTGGGAAAGGAAGACCTGGCGCTAAAAAGTAAGAATATCCTTCTGACTAAAGGCAATTCATTGGACGGTGTCCTTACCTTCGTTCTTGCGGATACGTCCGAAAAAAATCTTTCGAACAACAACTCAAGCTTTGTCGTGAAGTTTGAAGACAGCCAGGGCCGTTTATATCAAACGAGGAAATACGTTATTGGCAATAAGCGTTGAGCGAGTTGCGGCTGTGCTTAATTTGCGGCAGGCTTCTTCGCCGCGGTGGCAGCCGGCTTCTTCGGATCCAGCACTGCACGCGCAATAGCGATCGTCGCCACGGCACGCGGCCCTTCTGCCTGGAATCCCTGCGCTAACTCCACCGCGCGGTCATAGTCTTTGTCGGCAAGCGTTCTGAATATTCCCGCCACATCAAAATCGGCGACAGTGTGGTCTGAGACGGACGACTGACTCTTGCTACTGAATTTCAATACAATTATTCCGTCCTCGCCCGTGAACCCCTCGGCTGAATTAGCAGCTTTGACTGCATCGAATGTTGCATCCCATGCACGTGGGGGATCGATTTCGTTAAGAGTGTTCGCAACAGCCAGCAACGCTTTGGGCCTGTCAGCATCGGACGTGTCGATCCGCCGCGCCTCATTTCCGGCATCTTCAATTATATCCATCGCTCGTTGTCGATCCGTTTTTGCCAACTCCTTTGCTGCGGAAGCGAGCGCCCATGCTTTTAGTACATGGGTGAGATCGCCTTTGGCGACCAGTTCAAGCAACAGGTCGATCTTTTTCTTCTCAACTAGTTGGACAACCAAAGTTCCATCTACGTAAGCCCCAGCTTGTTGACGTAACTCCGGATCTTCAATCTTACTTATGAACTCTCGTGCGCGAAGATCTGGGGCGCCGAATGAGCTGTTGGCTAACTGAATATAAAGGGAGTCGCGTTCGGCAGAAGTTTTCGCGCGATCGATCCGATCCAGAAGTTGTTGCTCGCGATCTTCAGCACGAACCTCAGGCTTGACTCCGCGTCGCATCCACTCATCATCACGATTCCTCGTACCGTCTGGCACAGCCGCGGCGAGCGTATCCAATTGCGTCTGCATACTCTGAGCTTGTTCGGGTGAACCAAACTGCTCGAAGAACGGAAGCAACCGCTTAGTCACCAGATATCTTCCTTCGATACCCGCTCTTCCCTGGTCTTGCCCGGGAGCGGGTATAGGCCTCAGCAAGATCGACGCGGCTGTGTTTAAAAAAGCGGCTCTTAATTCTGGGGAAACTTCTGCAGGTTGAATCTTGTCGGTAGCCTGCGAACTGCTGGTTCCATTGCCGGTGAAAGTAATCATCAGGTGTGGCGTAAAGACATAAGAAGAGAGAAGGGAAACTGTGTTGGCGTCTGCCTGAGGGTTCATCGCCTGCTGCGTGAGCATCGCGGCGTAACGCGCGTCTGCGAGCGCTGGATTAGCTTCTCTGACGTATGAGAGGAAGTCGATGTTTTCCATCGTTACTCTTCCGAAAATTGGCTCCGCAAACTGCAACGCTCGCTCAGGGTCGCCTTCAGTGAGGAGTTCCCGTGCGACTCCCAGTCGCTGGCTGTCAGCGTCAGATGAGCGCAAAGGGTTTTGTGCCGCTTCTTTTTGCTGGATCTTTAGCTTCTCGAGGAACTCTTCGCCTAGCGTCGTGTCGTGGCGCGAGACGAGACGCAATACTTCTCGCCGAAGATTAGGCGGCGAGCTAAATGCAAACGCGCCGCTGCCAGTTTTCGCTTTTCGTTGCTCGTATTCCTCTTGTAGCTTACGGTCACTCTCCTGGTCGGCTACCTCCGCTGCTTCCCATGCTTTGCGAAACATCGAGCGTGCTTGTTCTGGATCGACGGCCCAAAGCGTATCGGCGATTCGCGCCAACGAACGTGCGCGCAATGGTTGATCGCGAAACGTGCGCGCATCGACTGACAGTGCAACCAGTAGAGATCGCGCTTGAGCACGACGTTGACGTGCGATGCGATCGGCATCTGGATCTTTTGCTTTCGCGGTAGTGGCAGCCGGTTTTGTTTTCTCGGGTTGCTTTGCGTCACCAGATTGCGCGTACACCGCGCATGTCGCTGAGATCACAACGAGGCAGAGCTCGAGGAGGCGAGTTGTTGAATTCATCAGAGACTCCTGAAGCGGAGAAGTGTGGTGGCGGAAGTATACGGATGGTGGACCAATTAAGGAAGGATGAGGGATAAGGGATGAGGGATGAAAGGTTTGTTTTCATCCCTCATCCTTACCAGAGACCTACGGCGTATTTGTTGACGCTCGGTCTGGCTCTCTCTTTTCGAGAACAGAGCGTGCGATTGCCAACGTTGCGACTGCGCGCGGGGCCTCACCGGTAAACGTCTTTGCCACCTGAATCGCCCTGAACAGATCATTGCGCGCCAGTAGTCGAAAGGCGGTAAGCAAATCGAACTCAGGAGCGGTTGCGTTCGACATCACAACCATCTGCGGAGTGCGCAACATCGACAAAATCCGACTGTCCTCACCTGTGAAAGTTTCTGCACCGTTCGCAGCCTTCACTGTTTCACTGAGTATTTCCCATGCGCGAACTTGATCGAGATTCACAAAACCCGCGGCGACCGCTGTAAGAGCACGAGCGCGATCCGGATCACTCTGACTAATGCGACGAGCTTCAGCCAATGCACTCTCGAGTAGTTCTACTGCACGCGTTCTTTCTGTTTGAGCTACAAAGCCAGCGGCCTGGGTGTAGGCCCAAACTCGTTGGATGCTGGTAAGTTCAGCATTCTGCGCAAGACGACCGATTTCGTTAACGTCTTTTTTCCTGATCGCCTGCTGTGTCATTTGAAAATCAGTGTACGCTTTGACTTTAGTCCGGAACTCTGTGTTTTCGATCTTATCGATCAGTTCCCGACCTCTTGGATCACCTTTCTGCGTGAACGCTACCTCGTAATCTGCATAGATCGCGTCACGCTGATCCGATGTCTTCGCCTGATCA
>Ga0207662_10000703_pt1 | contig 15291 bp, 13 predicted proteins | sample KBSS33LmetaG_FD_184338 | JGI IMG/M metagenome (GOLD analysis project Ga0207662, IMG submission 184338) | Switchgrass rhizosphere microbial communities from Kellogg Biological Station, Michigan, USA - KBS S3-3L metaG (SPAdes) (version 2) | ecosystem: Host-associated > Plants > Roots >... | reverse complement strand
GACGATCCCGGCCGCACGCATCCGTCTGATCCTCGCCATCGTCCTGCTGGGCTTCGCGACGGCCCGCCTCGAAGCGCGGCCTGGAGGCGGCCAGGGATATTCAGGCGGGTCCAGCGGGAGATCCTCGGGCTCCTCGTCCCGATCCTCCTCGAGCCGCGGATCGAGTTCCTCATCCTCCAGCGGGTACACCGGCAGCTCGGGTCCGGCCGTCAGCGTGAGCGCCGATGATCCGTTCGTCTGGATGGCGCTCGCCGTGATCACCGTCTGCGTCGTCGGGTACTTTGGCTTGATGAGCGCCGCCGAGGCCTACCGGATCAAGCGCGACGGTGAGACGAGGACCTGGGACAGCCGCAGCGAACGGCCGGTCGCCTCCTCGCCCGGAGACGGCGGTCCGGCCTGGTGGCCACCCAAACACGCGTTCGCGCTCGTCCGCCCGACGGATCCCGAGTTCTCCGCCGTGCTGTTCGAGGACTTCGTCTACGGCCTGTACGCGGCCGCGCATCGCGCGCGTCATTCCCGCGAGTCGCTGGCCCTCCTCGCCCCCTATCTGTCGATTCCGGCCCGCAACGGGCTGCGAGCGCTCCCTCCGGAGGGTGCCATCGTGCAATCCGTCGTCGTCGGCGCGATGCGCGTCCTCGGCGCACGCCCGAATCCTCCGGACCCCGCACGCCGGTCGCACGAGATCAAGATCGAGATCGAGTCCAACGTGACGGCGATCCCCGCGTCCGCGTCCGGGCTGGTCGCGGCGTACCTCAAGGAAGTCTGGATCCTCTCGCGAAGCGCGCAGGCGCACACGCGCCCCTGGAAGGGTGCGCGAACGTTCGGATGCCCGGCCTGTGGTGCACCTGCCACCGAGATCGGAGACGGCCGCTGCCGCGCCTGCGGCCAGGTGACGGAGCCCGGCCGCTTCGACTGGCAGGTGACTTCCGTCGGCGTCGTCGAATCCGAGCCGCGCCCCCCGGCGCTCACGGGCGAGGTCGAAGAGCGCGGCACGGACCTTCCCACCGTCGCCAGCTCGTCCCTCGCCGTGGACTGGGAGGCGCTCACCGCCGCCGATCCCGCGGTCACGAATCAGGCCATCGCGGAGCGGCTCACCGGGATCTTCTCGTCCCTCCACGCGGCCTGGGCCGCCCAGGACCTGCGCCCGGTGCGACCCTACGTGTCCGACGCGCTCCTCCAGTACCTCCAGTACTGGGTGGACGCGTACAGGGTCCAGGGCCTGCGCAACGCGGTCGAGAACGCGCGCATCACGCGGCTCGAGAAGGCCAAGGTCACGCGCGATCTCCACTACGACGCCGTCACGCTGCGGGTCTTCGCCACCGGCTTCGAGGTCACGACGAACGCGGCGGGCGAGGTCGTCGGGGGCAGCCGCCGGCGCGAGCGTCCCTACTCCGAGTACTGGACCCTGATCCGCGGGGCCGGCGTGCGTGGGCAACCCGCCCGCGCGCAGGCCTGCCCCGGATGCGGCGCCGCCCTCGAGATCAACATGGCGGGCTCGTGCGCGTACTGCGGCGCGCACGTCACGGCCGGCGAGTTCGACTGGGTGCTGAGCCGGATCGAGCAGGACGATTCGTATTCCGGCTGAAGCGGAGGGCACCTTGGCGAGGGCGTTCCTGGACGACCGCGGCAAGGAGGCGCTGCGCCGCGCCGTGCGCGCGGTGGAGGAGCGAAGCGCGGCCGAGGTGGTGATCCTCGTGCGCGAGCGCTCCGGGCCCTATCTCCACGCGAGCCTCCTCTCCGGTGCGATCGCGGCCTACCTGACGCTCTGGTTCCAGCTCTTCTCGCCCTGGGAGTACTCGCTGCTCCTCATCCAGCTCGCGCCCGCCGTCGCCGGCACGGCGATCGGGCTGCTGACCTCGGTTCTCCCCGACCTGCAGCGGCTCCTCACGCCGGGACACATCCGCGAGAGCTACGTCCGCACGAAAGCGCGGGCCGCCTTCCACGACCACGGAGTCGCGGACACGCGCGGACGCACCGGCATCCTCGTCTACGTCTCGCGGCTCGAGCGGGAGGCCGAGGTCCTCGCCGACCGCGGCGTCCGCGATGCCGTCGAGGCGCAGGCCTGGGAGAAGGCCGCGCGGGCCATCCGGTCGGCGGCCGGGGGGCGCCGGCCCGATGCCGCCGCGCTCGCGATCACCATCGCCTCCCTCGGCGACCTGCTTCAGCCCGTGCTGCCACGCCAGGCGGGCGACGTCAACGAACTCGCGGACGAGCCCGCCTGACGTCCGCGCCTGACCTCCGGCCCGCGGCAGATCGAGCGGAGGGCTACCGTAGCCCGAACTGCAGCTTGATCGTCACGGAGACGGTCTTGCGCTTGCTGCGCGTGTCGTAAGCGCCCGACCAGGAGAACTCCGCGCTCGCGTCAGCCCGGCCCTCCCGTTCGCGCACCGTATTCCTGTTCGACCCGAACGAACACGACATCCCAGCGCATGTGACGGCTCGTGGCGATGGGAGGCGGCGAGAAATGCTCGTCGAGCATGCGGACATCCCGCATGTCGGACACCTTGAATCGGCGCCAGTCCGGCAGCTTCCCCGATCTGCTTTCGCCGCCGACCTGGTAGACCAGCACGTGCTCCACGCCGTCGAAGTTCCCGTACGTGTGCGGCTGCGCGACGCGTCTCAGTCCGTGCAGGAGAAAATCGATCAGCCGCCTGTCGTTGATGGCATGACGCAGGATCCCGTCGACGTCCATGGAAAGCCTCCGCGAATGGCCGGCTTCCCTACTCCCATGTTCCCAGCCTACGGCGGCAGGCCGGAGCGACGAAAGCCCCGCGAGACCGATTTACGGGATCACACCGCGTCGTCGTCGAGGACGGCGGGCAGGATCTCCTCCACCGCCCCGCGAAGCGCCACCACCGCCAGGCGATCGAGCGGGGTCGGCTCGCGGTTGACGATCAAGATCGGCACGCCGGCCCGAGCCGCGGCCTCGGGGATGGCCGCCGCCGGATGGACGACCAGGGACGAGCCCAGGACCAGGAGGAGGTCGGCGGTCCGCGCGAGCTCGAAGGCGGCGTCCAGGACGTCCGCGGGCAGCGATTGGCCGAAGGAGACCGTCGCCGGCTTGAGCGGCCCGCCACAGGAATCGCAGAGGGGGACGGCGCAGCCCGCGGTCAGCCGCTCCTGGATCTCGGCCGCGGGGTACGAACGCCGGCAGGCGAGGCATTCCACGCGCCGGTTGGTGCCGTGCAGCTCGAGGACGCGCTGGCTGCCCGCGTCCTGATGGAGGCCGTCGATGTTCTGGGTGATCACGCCCAGGAGGCGCCCCTGCGTCTCGAGCCGCGCGAGAGCGCGGTGCGCCGCGTTGGGACGGGCGCCCGCGAACTCCGCGTACGTCTCCTTCTTGTAGCGCCAGTATCGGCGGCGTGCGTCCTCACTGGCGAGGAACTCCTGGATCGTCACTGGGCGGTAGCGGCTCCAGATCCCGCCCGGGCTGCGAAAGTCCGACACGCCGGAAGCGGTGCTGACGCCCGCGCCGGTGAAGGCGACGGCGCGCCGGCTCCCGCCGACGAGCCGGCGGGCGGAATCGTAGATTCGGCTCCCACCAAGGCATCGGACTTCGTCGTCGGCCATGGGTGGAGACACTACGCGCCTCCGGATCAGCTGTCGATGCGCACCCTCTGGCCGCAGCAGGAAGGCCGAGCGTGAGCCCTGGGCTACCGGCGGATCACACGGAACGAGTATTCCGTGTTCACCACCCTGGAAGATCCGAACGTCCGGCGGCGAGCCTTCGAGGCCGGAGCCTCGGCTTTCGCACAAGCTCGCGTTGGACGACGACCTGCTCTCGGCCATCAAGCGCCTCTAGGTCGCCGCGCTTCCCACGAGCCCGCGGGCCGAGTCAGCGTCCCGCCTGCTCGTGCCAGCGGAGGACGCGCAGTGCGCGGAGGGTGTTCCACCGGCTCGGCCGTCCCTCGCCTTCGTCCATCTCGATCGGCATCCGCCCGGGATAACGGGTCTCGAGCGGCCACCGGCCCTCACCGTCGCGCTTCGAGGCGACCAGCTCGACCGCCTCCGCGACCCGCTCGTCGGGCGCGACGCCGGCGCGGCGCAGGTACTCGAGCCCCCGCAACACGTCGTAGTGCCACCAGGTCGGGAAGGCGAAGCGCGTCCAGGCGGCGCCGCCCTTGCGGTCTCGCTCGATCGCCTCGCCGGTCGACCGCCGCCGGAAGAGGCGGCGCTCCAGGAGGTACTCCTGGCCACGCAGCCGGGCCTCGGTCACCTTCGGGCTGCTCCCGACCGCGCGTTCGTGCTCGAGAAGGGCCTCGAGCACGCAGATCGTGGTGTTGAACGACGACCGGGTCGAGCCGCTTTCCGCCTCGCAGTTCCAGCCGCCGTCGGGCAGCTGCTCCCCGAGCAGCCGGTCGACGATGCCCCGGACGTCCTGGCCGAAGTAGGCGCCGCTCGCCGCGACCTGGCCGTTGATGCACGGCTCGACCTCGCCCGCGAAGTAGGGATTGGCGTCGCATTCCGGCGGCCCGCTTCCCTGCCATGTCACGCGGTCGCGGACGAGACGCAGCGCGCGCCGTGCCTCGGAGCTCGCGGGATCGAGACCCATTTCCCGCAGGAGCGACAGGACGTGCATCGTGGAGTCCCATCCGCGGTTCCAGGCCGCGCCACCCCACCGCCCGTCGGCCGCCTGGAGGGCGAGCAGCCGCGCGCCGGCGCCCTCGGCGCCGACCCGCGCGCGCTCGGCCGCGACCTCCTCCGCGGACGCATCCGTCAGATCCCGCATCACTTGCCACCGGATCGATGCGTCCGAGTCAAGCAGCCAGTCGACCACGCTCATGCGCATACCGCAGTCCGTCGAACCACGAAGGGCCTACCGCAAACCAAACTGCAGCTTGATCGTCACGGAGGCCGTCTTGCGCTTGCTGTGCGTATCGTAGGCGCCCGACCACGAGAACTCCGCGCTCGAGTTGGGCTGCGTGATCTGGAAGACGCCCAGGTTCGAGTAGTGCAGGGCGCCGAGGCTCCCCCCCGCCGCCTCCACGATGCGTTCGGCGCGGGTGCGGCCGTCCCGAGTGGCGGAGGCGATCATCTCCAGCTTCAGCTCACCCAGCTTCGTGTAGTAGTACTCGGGCGGAGTCGAGTAGAACTCGATTCCGGCGTCGATGAGGCTCATCACGTCACGCGAGAACACCTCGATCCGGTCCACGTCCGCCGACTCGATCTCCATCCGCTGGGTCAGCAGGAAGCCCTTGGGGGTGCGCACCAGGCGTTGCGCGCTGTCGGTGCTCTCTTCGAACTCCTTCTCGATCTCCACGGGCGCAAACGCGATCTCCTCGGGCTTGACCCCCTTGGCCGCACAGAACTTCTTGACGGCGTCCAGATCGTGCCGCAGCCCTTCGGAGGCCGTCCTCAGGTTCGGATCGCGGCGCACGAAGTGGCCCTTCCAGACCACGAGGTCCGAAACGAAGTCGCGCTTGGCCAGTCCGGTGACGTTGACGAGATCGTTGGCACGGGCGCGCGTCTTGAAGGTATACGCGCCGATGAGGACGCTCACCAGGGCGGTGGCGCAGGCCAAGCCGACGGTCGCGAAGCTCTTCACAGTGGCGCCATTCTATGCGGTGGATCCACGTGGGCACGGAACGTCATGAAAGCGTTTTCGGACAGAAACCGATCGCTGACGTGGTCAGTTTTTGCTTGACCAGAGCGAGCAGGCTGGCGTCACACTACGCATATCCGAGCCGGATCAAGGCGGCAGTCGCAGGAGGAGGTATTCCATGAATCCACGTTTCCAATCGAGAGTGGCCACTTCCTGCGTGTGGGTTGTCGGCGCGATGCTGGCTGCGTCTCCCTCCGCGCAGGCCGCCATCGGTTTCGACGCCGCCAGCCGGGCCGCCACCACGTCGACGGGACGGACGTCGTTGTCGTGGTCGCACACAGTCGGCGGCGGAGCCGATCGCGTGCTCGTGGTCGGCGTGGCCGTCGAAGACGCGTCCACGGCCGACGCCAACATCACCGCCGTCACCTTCCGCGGCGTGGCCCTGACCGCGGTCCCGAACTCCAAGCGGAGCGGCGGCGGAACCGGCATCATCCAGACCCAGCTGTTCTACCTGCTTCACACGGGTGTGGGCGCCGCCGGAGCAGGCACGGTGAATGTCACCATGCAGGGAGCCGTCGACGGAATCACAGCGGGCGCGGTGTCACTCACGGGCGTGAGCCAGGCGGCACCGCAGTCCGTGGCCACCAACGTGGACACCAGCGGCGCCGATTCGATCTCCACCAGCATCAGCACCGCGACCGCCAACTCCTGGATCGTGGACGTGGTCGGCAGCGGGAACTCGGGCTCGTTCACCGCCGCGAGCGGTCAGGTCGAACGCTGGGACATCGCGGCCAGCGGCCTGACCGGTGCCACCAGCACCAAGGCCCTGACCGCCGCGGGAAGCACGACCCTCGGCTGGACGCACAACGGCGCCAACCGGCTCGCGCACTCGCTGGTCTCGCTGGCGCCGTCCGGGACGGGCACCCAGACCTTCACGCTGACCACCAACGTGAGCGGCTCGGGGAGCGTGGTCCGCAACCCGAACGCGTCGAGCTACGTCGCGGGCACGGTGGTCACCTTGACCGCGACGCCGGCCGCCAACTTCCAGTTCTCGGGCTGGAGCGGCGACCTCACGGGCTCCGCGAATCCGGCCACCATCACCATGAGCGCGAACCGGACGGTGACGGCCACCTTCACCCCCGTGACCGGCGGCCCCTTCACGCTGACCACCAGCGTCACCGGGCAGGGCAGCATCACGCGCAATCCGAACGCCACCAGCTATCCGGCGGGCACCGTGGTCACGCTGACCGCGAACGCCGCGAGCGGCTGGCGCTTCGACAGCTGGAGCGGAAACCTTGCCGGCTCCGCCAACCCGACCACCATCACCATGAGCGCAAACCGGAGCGTGGTCGCGAACTTCGTGCAGGTCACCGGGAACCTGGACTTCAACCTCTACGGGTTCGCGGCCACCGGCACCGGCACCACCGGCGGTGCGGGCGGACCCACGGTGGACGTCAGCACCCTCGACCAGCTCCGGAGCGCCTGCGGCCAGACCGGTGCGCTGATCATCCGCGTCTCGGGAACCATCACCGGCAACGAGGCGATCCGGGTCGAGTCGAACAAGTCGATCCTGGGCCGGCCCGGCGCGCACCTCGTCGGGATCGGCTTCACCATCGGACGCAGCAGCGCCTTCGGCCAGGTGAGCAACGTGATCATCCGCAACCTGATCATGGAGAAGCCGCTGGCACCGATCGACAAGGTCACGGTCCAGTACGGCGCGCACCACGTGTGGATCGACCACAACGAGTTCTTCAGCGACCTGGACCACGGGATCGACTTCTACGACGGCCAGGTCGACCTCACGCACGGCGCGGACTTCATCACCATCTCCTGGAACGTGTTCCACGACCACTTCAAGAACTCGCTGGTGGGCAACAGCGAGAACACGGGCGACGAGGACAGCGGCCACCTGCGCGTGACCTACCACCACAACCTGTTCACGCGCGTGGACGGGCGCAACCCGAGCATCCGCTTCGGGACCGGCCACGTCTACAACAATCACTACCTGGACATTCCGGACTACGGGATCGCCTCCCGCCAGAACGCCCAGGTCCGGGTCGAGAACAACTACTTCGACAACGTCGAGACACCGATCCGCGCGGATACCAGCCTCAGCGACGTCGCCGGGTTCGTGAACCAGGTGAACACGAACGTATTCGTGAACTGCGGCCCCAACAGCATCACCACGCCGGCGGGGAACTTCGTTCCGCCCTACAGCAATCCCCTGGATCCGGCGGCGAGCGTGCCCGCGATCGTCCAGCAGGGAGCGGGGGTGGGAAAGGTGACGTTCTAAGCCGCCTCTCCAGTGGCGTTCGCCCCGCGCAGCACACGGAGGGCGCGCCGTGTGTTCCAGCGCCTGGGCTCGCCCGCCCGTGGTGATGGCCCATGGGACCAAGGTCCCATGACGCGGGCGCCGCGCGTTCGTATAGATAAGCCATGCGCGAGCCGAGATGCTGACCCTCCTGCTGAAGGAGATCCGCCACAACCCGCTGCTTTGGCTCCTGGTCTTCGTGCCCGCGGTCCTGGCCGGGGAGAAGCTGGCGCCCGACGCCCACACGCTGCTCTTCGTGCTCTCCGTCCTGGCCATCGTGCCGCTGGCCGCGCTCCTGAGCCACGCGACGGAGTCCGTGGCCGCCAAGACGGGCGACGCGATCGGCGGCCTGCTGAACGCCACGCTGGGCAACCTGACCGAGCTGGTGATCGCGCTCGCGGCGCTGCGCGCCGGGCAGTACATGCTGGTGAAGGCGTCGATCGCCGGCGCCATCGTCACCAACACCCTGTTCATGCTGGGTGGCTCGTTCCTGCTCGGCGGGCTGAAGCATCACGTGCAGGAATACAACCGCATGGGCGCCCGCTTCCAGGCCGGCCTGCTGTTCCTGGCCACGATTGCGCTCCTGATTCCCTCGGCCATGGCCGGGGCCGACCGCGCGCCGGGGATTGCCTTCACGCGGACGCTGAGCCTGGGGCTCGCCGTCGTGCTCGTCGCCGCCTACGCGCTGAGCATGCTGTTCTCGCTCAAGACACACCCCGAGCTCTTCGCCGGCGCCGCGCACGCCGAGGACGAAGAGGTGCCCTGGCCTCTGGCCCTGGCCCTGCCCACCCTGGCCGGCGTCACCGTCGTGGTGGCACTGGTGAGCGAGGTCTTCGTGGAGTCGGTGCAGAAGGCGGCGACCGAGTTCGGGATGAGCCCGGCCTTCGTGGGTTTCATCATCGTGGCCCTGGTGGGCGCGGCGGCGGAGATGGCCTCGGCGTTCTCCGGGGCGCGCAAGAACCGCCTGGACCTGAGCGTGGGGATCGCGCTCGGCAGCGCGTCCCAGATCGCGCTCTTCGTCGCCCCGGTGCTGGTGCTGCTGAGCTACGTCATGGGTCCGGCCCCGATGGACCTGCAGTTCTGGCCGGGCGCGGTGGTGATGATGCTGATCTCGACGCTGACCGCGTCGCTGGTGACCAACAGCGGGCGCTCGGCGTGGTTCATGGGCGTGCTGGTGCTTCTGGTGTACGTGATCTTCGGAATGACGCTCTACCTGTTGCCGCCCGCCGCCCAGTGAAGCGCCCCCTTGACCCGGCGGCGCCGCAGCGCCTGGTTGAGCGCGAAGAGGACGACCATCACGGGCGGCAGGGCGAAGACGTCCCAGAGGGCCGTCACCCGATGCGTTGCCGGCGCGACGGGAAGAAGGCACGACAGGTCGCTGGCCCGACCGGCCCGGCTCACCGAGACGCCGAGCCGCCACTCCCCCACCTCGCCCAGGTCCACCTGCGCGGCCTGGAGCAGCTTGTTGGTGGCCTGGGACCGGAGTGCGCGAACGGCGAAGCCGGTGCTCGAGGGCGAGGGCGGGTCGAAGCGAAGCGTGACCTCCGCGTCCAGGACGGGCGCGCCCGAGGGATCCTGCACGAGCACGCTCACGTCCTGCGGCCCCGCCGGTAGCGGATCGGGCGCGGTAAAGACGGTCACGACGAGTGCGCCCCGGCGCTCGCGCAACCGCACGACGCCGCCGTCGGGCCAGGCCGCCGGCACGGCCAGGAGAAACAGCACCGCCAGCGCCGCCGCGCGCCGCTGCGTACTCAATGGACCATCCCCCGCATGGCCATCGGCTGCAGGAAGGTCCACACCCCCACCGCGTAGAGCGACACGGCGACGGTCACCCACGGCACGAGCGGCCCGCGCGTGAGGCGGAGCCCCGCACCAGCGCCGCGCACGATCCGCCAGCCCACGTACAGCGAGACCAGGAGGCCAAGGTCCAGGAGCAGGATCTGCAGCCGCAACATCCCGTCCGCGGAGACGAGCGGCGCAACCATGCTCCAGCTCGCCTCCCCCAGCGCGTGCAGGCCGAGGTCCGTGGCCGCGCGCTGGGCGACCGGCCAGAGCGAGCTCCATCCGGTGAGCAGGTGGAACAGCACATGGGCCGACCACATCGACAGACCCAACGGCACGAGGGCGAGGGCCAGGCGGCACCAGACCTGCCCGGACGCCCGCAATCGCGCACGGCCTCTCGCCGCCCACGCCATCGTGCCGGCCCAGGGGACGAAGACGAGCGCCGCCACCGGAACGGCCAGGCCCGGCCCGATGGGGGTCACCATGGCGGCGGCGCTCGTGAAGGCCGCGACCACGAACACGAGGGCGAGGGCGGCCACGTCGGGACGGCGCGAGAGCCGGCCCAGCGACGACCGCATGGGATCGCCGACGAGGTCGCGGCCGGGCGCTCCGATCGTGATGCCGACGTTGTCGTGCGGGCAGGCCTTCACGCAGTCGAGGCAGAGCGTGCAGTTCAGGTTGCCGGCCTTGCGCGGCAGGTACAGGCCCGTCTCGCAGCCGCGCTGCGCCGCGTTCCCGCGCAGGCAGTCGTGGGTCGTGCAGCCCGCGCACACGTCCGCCTTCCGCACCGTCACCTCGAGCGGCGAGACCAGCGACCCGACGAATTGGAATTGCCCGATCGGGCAGACGTATTTGCAGAAGCTGGCCCCGCGGAAGAAGGTGTCCACGAGGAACGCGGCCGCGAAGTAGCCCACGAGGACCCCGGCCGTGGCGTACGCGCTGTCCCAGAGGGAGAACGCCTCGTAGGCCCAGAAGAAGGCGGCCAGCAGGAAGGCAGCCAGCCACTTCGAGCGGAAGGCGCGCGGCCAATGGCGCGTGGCGAGCCCGAGGCGCTTGCCCAGCTCACGGGGGAGCATGAAGGGGCAGGCCATGCAGAAGACGTTGCCGGCCACGAGGAGGGCCACCACCGCGAACCCGCGTCCGTAGGTCCAGGGAAGCACGCCCGCGAGGTTCATCGCGCTCATCGGATTGCCGCGCAGCCCGTCCGCGACGACCGCCGCCGCCAGCAGGAGCATGACCGCCTGCAGCGCGCGGCGGCCGTGGCGCGCGCGGAGCAGAGGGCCGACGAGAGGAAGGCGCAGGAGATCGAACGGACGCGCCGCGCGGGTCGGTTCCCCATCGGACCGGGAGGCGGGAACGCTGGGCGCGGCCGCACGCGGCGAGAGGAGGCGCCACGTGATCACCATCGCGGGAACCAGGAACGCCAGCGAGCCAGGGACCCACATGAGAGCCGCGGCGAGCACCTGGTCGGCGGAAGAGGAGAGGCCGAAGAGCCGAGGCGCGGTCTCGTAGGCCGGATACAGCACGCGATCCGAGAAGGCGAGCAGCGCGGCCAGGCCGGTGTTCACGAGGTCGCCGAGCAGGAGATACGGAGGAAGGCTCCAGGCCGGCCAGTGCGCGCGCGTCGGCCAGGGCTGCACGACGGGCCACCAGAAAAGGAGCCCGCCGGTGAAGAAGCAGAGATGTTCGACTTCGTGCCAGGAGGTGGATCGAAGCGCGAGCTGGTACGGTCCGGGCAGGTGCCACCCGATCATGGCCAGCGACAGCGCGAGCCATCCGATCACGGGATGGGTCAGCGCATGGCCGAAGCGGCGCAGGGGCGCGAAGGCGAGGAAGGGCCCGAGCGCATCGCGCGCCGCCCAGCGCGGCAGTCCGAGGAGCAGCGGCACGATGGGAGCGCCGACCAGAACGAGGGCCGGCGCCGCCACCATGAGCAGCAGGTGCTGCACCATGTGCGCGCTCAGGAGGAGGCCCGCGAAGGCGTCGAGAGGCGAGGCGACCGCGATCCAGAGAAGGGCGAGACCGCCGACGAAAGCGGCGAGGCGCCCCCTCTGCAAATGAGTGGAGCGGAGCCGCCGGGCGCGGCGCCAGCCGCGCACGTAGACGGCGCCCAGCAGGACGAGCGCGGCCAGGGCCCCTGGCCTCAGCGACCAGGATGAAAGCGCCGCGGCGAGCGGTGAGGGATCCGCGGCCGCCTCAGCGCGACGAGAGGGTCGCGGGCGAAGCCCCGGGAGCAGGCGTCCCGGGCTCGGCCGAGTCCCGGGCCGGCTTCTGGCCCTTGGGAGCGCAGGACTCGAGGAAGGCGACGAGGGCCGTGGTTTCGGCCGGGCTCAGGCTCTTGCCGTAGGCCGGCATGTTGCCTCCGCCCTGCAGGACCTGGCGGATGAGCTGATCTCGGGTGAGGCGCACGGCGACGTCGTCCAGAGCCGGTCCGCGCCGGCCGCCTTCGTCGCCGAGCTCATGACAGTTGCGGCACTGCTTGGCCTGCAACACGAGCGCGCCCTGCCGCTCGAGCGCGGTTCGGCCTTGCAGGTGTGCGGCAGGCACCGGAGCCGCGCTCCAGGCGTTCATGACCGGGGACCAGGGCGCGGTGGTGCCCAGCCGCGTGAGCGTGCCGAGAGAGACGGCCACCAGCACGATCGTGAGCACGGCCATCGGCCGCCGCCGCCAGCTCTTCTCGCCCTCACCCGCGATGAAAGGCAGGGCCAGGAGGAGGCCGATGCCGATGACAGGTCCGACGAGCAGCGCCGGTGTCTCCAGATGCGGGGGTAGAAGCGAGGCCACCGCGAAGAGCCAGAGGAAGAAGTAGTCGGGCCGGGGAAGGGTGTCCACGATGGTGGGGTCGGGGAAGCCCTTCGGCCCGAAGGGCCCGAAATAGGCCGCGCAGGCCATCACGGCCAGGATGATCGCGCCCCCGAAGACGAGGTCGCGCGTGAAGGCCACGGGCACGAAGGGCACGCCGTCCTTGTGGACGAGCGCGTCGTACTCCTTCACGTAGGTCTTCCGGCGGACGAGCCGGCCCGGCATCGGCCACTCGTTGATCCCGAGCTTGACGACCATGAGCAGGTGAACGCAGAGAAGGCCGATCAGGGTGCCGGGAATGACGAAGACGTGAAGCGCAAAGAAGCGGGTCAGGGTTGCCCCGGCGATGATGGGACCGCCCAGCATCACCTGCACGATTTGCGGTCCGAGGACGGGCGTGCGGCCGGCGATGGACGCTCCGATCCCGAGGCCCCAATAGGCGTCCTGGTCGAAGCGCAGGATCTGTCCGGTGAAGGCCAGTCCCAGCGTGCACAGGAGCAGGAAGACTCCGACGATCCAGGTCAGCTCGCGCGGGAACTTGTAGGCGCCGAACAGCACGACCTGGACCATGTGGAGGAGGACGACCGCCACCATGAAGTTCGAGCCCCAGCCGTGCATGGCGCGGAGGTACCAGCCGAGCGGCTGCTCGTAGTTGAGGGCCTCGAGGCTCTGGAAGGCCTGGTCCGCCGAGGGCACGTAGACGAGGGCGAGACAGATGCCGGTGACGATCTGGAGCATGAAAAGAACCATGCTCGCGGACCCGAAGACGTACCACCAGCTCGCGGTGCGACTGGGCACGGGGTGGGTCGCGGCTTCGTGGATGGTCGCGCCCACCTGGAGGCGCTGGTCCAGCCACGTCCAGACCGGGCGGATCACGCGCACGGCTTGCGTCCCCCGAGGAGGCTCGTCCAGTAGCGCCCCGGTGTCGGCATCATGCCGGCCGTGATCCAGAGCTGATCGCCTTCGATCTTGTACTTGTACTTGAAGAGCCCGGTGGGGGGCGGGCCCGAGGCGCGGGCGCCATCCGCGTAGTAGGCGCCCCCGTGACAGGGGCACATGAAGAGGCCGGACTGCGGGAACCACCGCACGGGGCAGCCCAGATGCGCGCAGTTGACCGCGAAGACCTGGAACTGGTCCGCCGCCGTGCGTCGTACCCAGCAAGGGATCGTCCCGGTGGCGCCGTCCCAGGGACGGGTGGTCGGGTTCCGGAAAGTGGCCATCCGCGTCTGCCCTTCAGGGAAAGTGTCGAGAGCACCCAGCGACACCCAGTCCAGCGACTGGAGCATCCTCTCGCGCTTGCCGGCCGACAACAGGTAGCCCACGATGGGAGCGGCCACCAGCACGCCCGCAATCGCATTGAGGGCCACGCCGATGGTCAGGAGGACGCTGCGCCTCTCCTTCGACTGCGGCGCGTCGGGATCGCGAGCGATGTCTTCAGGCATGAGGCTCCTTCCCGTCAGCGGCTCGGATAAGGCTGGCCCGGAGTGGCGGTGCGCAGCGAGCCCAGCCAGGCCACGACGTCGGTGACTTCCTCGCCGGTCAACGCGCGGCCGGGCACGGCACCCCGCCAGTCGGGCTGGCCGATGTCGGGACGGCCCGCGATGACGGTCGTGCGCAAGCTCTGGTCGCTCACGAGCGCGAGGTAGGAGCCGTCCACGATCGAGCCCGCCTTGGGCCCGCCCTTCCCCTCGGGCCCGTGACACGACGCGCAACCCGCGGCAAAGACCTGGGCTCCGCGCGCCGCATCCCCGCCGGACGCCGCGTAGGGCGGAGGCGAGGCGGGCGGCCCGTCCGGCGGCGACCAGCCGCGGAGGCCGTGGACGAGAATCTCGACCTGCTTGTCCGTCAGCATCCCCCCCGCGGTCTGGGCGAAGGCCGGCATCTGCGTGCCGCTGATGCCCTGGGCAATCACGCGCTGCAGGACGGCATCGTCGGCGAGGGCCAGGTACACGGGATTCGCCAGGGCGAGCGCCGCGTTGCCCTTGCCTTCGGAACCGTGGCAGCCCGCGCAGTTCTGGGAGAAGAGGACGGCGAAGCTCTCCACCTCGTCGGGCCGCACCTCGCGCTGCGCGGGCTGGGGCCGCCCGGGCAGCGAGTCGCAGCCCATGAGGGCGATCGCCCCCATCAGCACGGCCGCGAACCGACGAGCCCCGCTCTTCATTTCTTCGGCTTGCCCGTGTCGGCGGTGCCCGAGCCCAGGAACCCCGCGCGCACCGCGAAGCTCTCGAACTGCCAGGTCTGCACCATCGCCGTCCGCTGGACCACCACGCCGGCCACGATGCCGAAGGCGATCTGCGACGCGGTGAACCACCGCCAGTCGATCAGGGCATCGAGGGTCGGGTTCACGACCCCGAGCACCGAGCGTAGGAGGCCCGTCCAGAGCAGCGGCGCGATCACGCCTCCGAGGAGGATCGGCCGCCGCGGGAACATCGGGAGCATCACGCCGTAGAGCACGCCCACCATGACCGAGGTGAAGGCATGGATCACGGTGCCCAGGAGCAGGCCCTGGAGGCTGAAGGCCTTCAACGCCTCCGGAGAGAGGCGGGCCATGCTCGCGGAGGCGCCGGCGGCGAGGAGGTTGATCGGATACCAGATGCTGCCTTGGAGAAGGACCCCGTAGAGGACGGCAAGGGCGGCCATGGCGGCGCTGCCGGCCAGGCCTCCCTTGATGCCGGCCGACACCGGGTGGATCTCGATGGGCAGGCGCGCCCGGTGCCCGATCTCCCCCAGCTCCAGGCGCGCCACGTTCAGGGCGATCGTCTTCGGGAACTCGGGGACGGCCTCGACGGGTACCGTCTCGTGATGCTCGTGGGGCAGGACCTCGAGGAACCAGGCGACACAGCTCGCCGCGACC
>Ga0207662_10000702_pt1 | contig 15293 bp, 10 predicted proteins | sample KBSS33LmetaG_FD_184338 | JGI IMG/M metagenome (GOLD analysis project Ga0207662, IMG submission 184338) | Switchgrass rhizosphere microbial communities from Kellogg Biological Station, Michigan, USA - KBS S3-3L metaG (SPAdes) (version 2) | ecosystem: Host-associated > Plants > Roots >... | reverse complement strand
TGAAAGCAGCCACGAGGCGCATGGTCTCGCTGCGCAGCATCCCGTTGCCGAAGACGTCGCCCGCCATGTCCCCGATGCCCGCCACCGTGAACGGATCCTTCTGCACGTCCAGGCCCAGATTACGGAAGTGCTCGCGCACGCACTCCCAGGCCCCGCGGGCGGTGATGGCCACCTTCTTGTGGTCGTACCCCACGCTGCCGCCGGAGGCGAAGGCGTCGCCCAGCCAGAAGCCGTATTGGGCGGAGACGCTGTTGGCGGTGTCGCTGAGGTGGGCCGTGCCCTTGTCCGCGGCCACCACGAGATAGGGATCGTCGTCGTCGTGGCGGACCACTTCCGGCGGGTGCAGGACCTTGCCGTCCACGATGTTGTCGGTGACGTCGAGGAGGCCGGAGACGAACTCGCGGTAGCGGTCGACGAGGTAGGCGTCGAGGGCGGGACGCACGGGCACGTCGCCCTTCAGCACGAAGCCGCCCTTGGACCCGACGGGGACGATGATCGCGTTCTTCACCATCTGGGTCTTCATCAGGCCCAGCACTTCGGTGCGGAAGTCGTCGTGGCGGTCGCTCCAGCGGATGCCGCCGCGCGCCACCTTGCCCCCGCGCAGGTGGATGCCTTCGAGCTTGCGCGAGTGCACGTAGATCTCGTACATCGGCCGCGGCGAAGGCATGCCTTCGACCTTGCGGCTGTCCACCTTGATCGCGAGCACGGGCCGGGCCGGGCGCTGGTAGTAGTTGGTGCGCAGGGCGGCCCGCAGGAGGTTGTCGAACGCGCGCAGCACCTCGTCGTCGACGAGGCTCACCACCGCCTGCAGCGCCTTCTTGATGCCGGCCTCCGCCTCCTTCATGGCCTCCGCGCGGTCGCCCGTGATGCGCGGATCGAAGCGGGCCTTGAAATAGCGGTAGAGGGCCACGGCCGCGGGGCTGTTGCGCAGGAGCACGCCGTTGACCGTCTCCCCGTTGTAGTGCGGCCGGATCTGGAGGATGTGGTTGCGGACGGTGCGCAGAACCTCGACCTGCTGCCAGCTCAGGCCGCCGAGCAGGATGAGGCCGTTGAGGGGGTCGTCGGTGGCGCGCTCCTCGTCGAGGGAGCGCAGGGCCTTCGCGAAGCGCTCCTCGCTCGCCACCAGCGACGCGATGCGGTCGGTGGTCGACTCGATGTCGAAGCGGTACAGGAAGCCGCGGCGGCCTTCGGGCAGGGTGAGCGGCACGCGCAGCTCCTCGGTGACGGTGAGGCCGAGGTGCTGGAGGGTGCGCAGGGTCTCCGTGAGCCCCAGCTGGCGCACCGCATACAGCTTGAGCGTGGCCGACTCCGTGGTGCGCGGGATGACGCGCACCTCGAGGCGGCCTTCCAGCCGCTCGAAGTACTGGATGTCCTCCACGACTTCGTTGGGCTGCGTGGCCTCGCGGTAGAGCCCGGAGAAGCTCTCCTCGTAGCGGCGGAAGAGCTGGCGGCCCGTCCGCTCCTCCCTCGAGGCCACGAGGGCCGCGATCACGCGGTCGTCCCAGGTCGTGAGGTGGCTCTCGACGATGCGACGCACCGCGCCCGGGTCCAGCGGCTTCTCCAGGCGAGCGGCGTCGAAGTAGAAGACGAGCAGACTCACCGCGCCCAGATCGGCCGAGGTCGCGAAGTTGATGGCCCCGAACTCGTGCGCGAGCTCCTGGCCCAGCTCGCGTTCGATCTCGTAGGAGTACCGCACGCGCGAGAAGGCGATGGAGAGGGCCATGTAGCCCTGGCCGCGGCGCGCGTGCACCGCGATCTCGTCGTCCCCGGACATGTAGACGATGCGGTCGATGATGTCCTTCAGGCTGGGGGCGGAGGCGTAGAAGAGCTCGCGCTTGGGGAAGCGGTTGAAGAGGGCGCGGATCTCCCGGTAGACGTGGCTGTTCTTGATGTCCCCGCTGTGGGCGAGCAGCCAGTCGTGCTTCTGCTTCAGGAGCGGGATGTCCGCCGCCTTCTGGGTGAAGGCGACCTTGGCCAGCCGGCCCAGGAACACCGTGGCTTCCAGCAGCTCGCCCTGCGGCCCCCACTCACGCACGATGACGTTGTCGAGCGGATCCACGTGGTGCAGGGCGGAGGCGTTGTTGGCGAAGTCGATGTCCACCACGCGCGGGTCCTCGGAGGAAGGCTTGAGACGGGCCTCGACCTCCTCGACGAGGTTGGGGAACACGACGGGCAGCAGGCTCTCGTCCGTGAATGCGCCCAGCGCGCTCTCCCCGACGCGATGGGCCTGGCCGTCCGCCGCGAATCGGTAGCGGACGCTGCCCAGGAAGATGAAGTTCTCGTCCAGCATCCAGCTGAGGAACGCGCGCGCGGGCTCGACCCGGTTCATCCCTTCCGTGCGATCGCGCAGCTTCTTGCCGAGGTCGCGCGCCGTACGCTTCATCTCCTCGTAGTCCTCGACCGCCGTGAAGACGGACTTCAGGACCGAGAAGACCTCGTGTTCGATCCGGCGGAGGCGCTCCTTGGACTCGACGCGCTCGATCTGGAAGCTGCAGTACAGCTCCTTCGCCCCGTCCTCCTGCGGGCCGCCCATCCACACCGGCCGCTCCCACTGCCGGCGCACGGTGAAGATCTGATGGATGGCCGAGAAGACGCGCAGCCCCGCCTTGCGGAAGTAGTTCTTCAGGCTCTCGAAGATGAAGGGCGCGTCGAGGGTGTGGGTCTCGACGATCGTCGTCTCCAGGGGCACCCCTTCCGTGGTCCCGAGCGCCGCCGCTTCCTCGTCGCTCGGGTTGCGCGCGGCGACGTGGATGCCGGGGAGACCCTTGTAGAGCTGGATCGCATGCGGGATCTCGCGGGCCACGAAGCGGAACGCCGCCAGCATGCGCGTGGCCAGCGCCTCCACGGGCAGGTCCAGGGCGATGCGGTCGGGCATGCCCGAGAACACCACGGGCGCGAAGGAGAGGACGAGGTCGCGATCCTCGGGCGCCGCGCGTCGGACGAGGGCCCCCTTGAGCTCCTCGAGGCGGGCTGCCCGCCGCCCTGGATCGGCGGTGATCATTCCGTTGCCGATCTTATCTCAGGGGGGGAATTCATTGCCCACCGAGCGATGGCAATGAACTCCCCCCCTGAAACCCCCCTCGCGAGATCGCCGCCGCCAACGGGCGGCGGCGCCTCGCTCTGCGGTCGGCTTGCCCAGCGCAGGCGTGCGCTAGAATCCGCGCACGTGAGACTGCGAGTCGAATACCCGAGCGGGGCGGCGCACGAGGTGGAGTTTCCCGGCGGCGTCGCGACCGTCGGCCGGGACCCGTCGAGCGACCTCGTCCTCAACGACCCCAAGTGCTCGCGCCGTCATGCCGTGATCGAAGAGTCTCCGGACGGCATCACCATTCGGGACAGCGGCAGCGCCAACGGCGTTCTCGTCAACGGGAAGAAGACGGAGCGCTCGCGACTCCACGAGGGCGACCGGATCAAGCTGGGCGACGTGGTCGTCACCGTGCTGGCGGACGCCGCCGCGGGCACGATCGTGGTCGAGGACTTCCAGGGCCTGGCCGCACGGGCCAAGACCCTGGACACCGAAGCGACCACGCCCGATCTGCCCGAGTCGCTGGCGCCTCCCGTCGACGCGAAGAGGCCTCTCACCGGCTCATTCCGTTCGGCGGCAGAGGTGCGACACGAGGGTCCGGCCGAAGGCCCGGGCACCTTCCGGGGATCCCGGCGCGCGCAGCCCTTGACGGTCACGGTGCTGGTCGGGCTCTGGGCCGCGAGCGTTCCCCTGTACCTCGTCGCGGCGGCCGCGCTCGCGTTCCGGGCCCAGGGAGCCGGACGCGCCGCGCTGATCGTGGCCGGGCTCGTGATGTCGGCCGTCTCGGGGGTCATGGCGTTGGGCCTGGTCCAAGGGCGGCGCTGGGCCTGGATCGCGCAGCTTGCGGTGGCCGCGATCGGCGTGTTCGTGTGCCCGTTCACGCTCGCCTCCATCGCCGTCCTCATCTACATGCTGCGGCCGGCGGTGCAATGGCATTTCTCCGACCGCCAGCGGCCGGAGCCGGAGAGCTCGGGACAAGGGGAACCGATGTTCGCGGGGGCTCTGCTGGCCGCCGTGGTCCTGGGCGTGCTCCTCACCGGGGCCCTGACCGTGCTCGCGCGGACGGCGCGGACGGTCGCGGGCTCTCGCGGCGGGATGCTCGGGCGGACCCCTCCGGCGGAAAGAGGCGCGGCGGAGCAGCTCCGGACCCTGGCCGCGGCCGAAGACGCGTTCCATGCCGTGTGCAACACCGGATATTCCGATCTCCAGGGGCTGCTCCAGCCGGGAACGGTGATCCCCGATTACCCGGCCGACGGCCCGGCGTTCCTCCGCGAGCCGGCGTTCGAGACGGCGGAGCGCGAAGGGTACCGGTACGTCCTGACCGTCGAGGACGAGATGCCCCGCAGCGCCGGCTGCCCGACTCGCCGCTTCCGGCGGTTCCTCTACGCCGCCACCCCGCTGGCGGCGGGGCGATCCCTGGCCGTGGGGCCGGACGGCGTCGTACGCGCGGCTGAAGGCCGTCCCGCGCAGCCGGACGACCCGCCGGTGGAGTGAGCCACACAACCCGACGCGCGCCAACGCGTTGACGCTCCCCCGCGCAAAGCGGTATAAGCCAATGAACGACACTCGAACGGAAACAAGGAAGATGGATCGAAATCAGGCGATGGCGTTGTACCGGCAGATGCTCCTCATCCGCCGCTTCGAGGAGCGCTGCGCCCAGCTGTACGTCGAGGGCAAGATCGGAGGCTTCCTCCACCTCTACATCGGCCAGGAAGCCGTCGGCGTGGGCGCCATCAGCCAGATGCGCCCGGACGACTACCTGATCGCGTATTACCGGGATCACGGGTACGCGCTGGCCCGAGGGGCGGATCCCCGCCTCCTCCTCGCCGAGCTGTGCGGCAAAGCCACCGGCATCAGCCGCGGCAAGGGCGGGTCGATGCACTTCTACGACGTGCCCGCCGGCAACTTCGGCGGGGACGGCATCGTGGGCGGGCACCTCCCCCTGGCCGCGGGCATCGGGTACGGCATCCGCCTGCGCGGCACCGACCAGGTCTGCCTCTGCTTCTTCGGCGACGGCGCCGTGAACGAAGGCGCCTTCCACGAATCGCTCAATGTAAGCGCTCTCTGGGACCTGCCCGTCGTCTACGTCATCGAGAACAACCGCTACGGCATGGGCACCTCCATCGATCGCGCGTCTTCGGTGAAGGACCTCTACACGCGCGCCTCCGCCTATGGCATTACCCGGCGCGACGTCGACGGCATGGACATCCTGGCCGTGCGCAGCGCGCTGGGCGAGGACATCGAGCGCGCGCGCAAGGAGAAGCGTCCGACGCTGATCGAGGCCGAGACCTATCGCTACCGCGGGCACTCCATGTCGGACCCGGGCAAATACCGCACCAAGGAAGAAGTCGAGTCGATGATGAAGTCGGACCCCATCCTGCTCTTCGGCCGCCGGCTCATGGAGCAGGAGCGCTTCACGCAGGCGGACCTCGACGCCATCGACAAGGACGTCATGGCCCAGATGGAGGACGCGGTCACGTTCACGGAGCAGAGCCCGGATCCGACTCCGGAATCCCTGTACGAAGACGTGTACGTCCGGTCCCCCTACATCCACCTGAAGACGGCGGAGAAGGACCCGGCCTGGCGGGCCGCGATCCGCGAGGACCGCGTGCCGGCCCAGCTGCCGCCGTGGAAACCCGTGACTCCTCCGTCTCCTGAGCCGGCCCCGGCCGCGCAGCCCGCGGAAGCGGCCGCCTCCGCCGGGAAGGTCAAGTAGCCATGGCCCTCCTGACCATGCGCGAAGCGCTCAACGCGGCCCTCAAGGAGGAGATGACGCGCGACCCCAACGTCTTCATCCTCGGCGAGGAGGTGGGCGCGTACCAGGGCGCGTACAAGGTGACGCAGGGGCTGGTGGCCCAGTTCGGCGAGTGGCGCGTGCGCGACACGCCGATCGCGGAGGAAGCCATCGCGGGCGTCGCGGTGGGCGCGGCCTTCATCGGCCTGCGCCCCATCGCCGAGATGATGACGTTCAACTTCTCGCTGCTCGCCCTGGACATGATCGTGAACCACGCGGCCAAGTACCGCTACATGTCCGGCGGCCAGATCCGCTGCCCCATGGTGATGCGAGGCCCCAGCGGCGCGGCCACGCAGGTCGCGGCCCAGCACTCGCAGGGCTTCGAGAGCTGGTACGCCCACATCCCGGGCCTGGTGGTGGTGATGCCGTCCACGCCCAAGGACGCGAAGGGGCTCCTGAAGAGCGCGATCCGGGACGACAACCCCGTGATCTTCATGGAGAACGAGATCCTCTACAACCTGAAGGGAGAGGTGCCGGAGGAGGAGTTCCACATCCCCCTCGGCCTCGGCGACATCAAGCGCGAGGGCAAGGACGTCACCATCGTGGCCTGGAGCCGCTCCGTCATCACGTCCCTGGCCGCGGCCAAGACGCTGGCCGAGCAGGGCGTGGAGGCGGAGGTCGTGGACCCGCGCACGTTGCGGCCCCTGGACGAAGACATCATCTTCGATTCCGTGCGCAAGACCGGGCGCTGCGTCGTCGTCGAAGAGGGCTGGCGCTATGCCGGCTTCGGCGGCGAGATCGCGGACCGGGTACAGCGCGAGTGCTTCGACTCCCTCGACGCTCCCGTCATCCGCGTGACCGCGGCGGACGTACCCATGCCCTACGCCAAGATCCTCGAGAAGGCGTACCTCCCGCAGCCGGAACGCATCGTAGAGGCAGCGCATCAAGTCCTGTACAGGTGAGACGCATGGGTCGTCGCCGCGCCTAGCGCGCGTGGCAAGTGGCACGTAGAGACCGGCGGCGCCGCGCAGCGGCGGCGCCGGGCGAGGGGGTTTCAGGGGGGGTCGCGAACGCCCATCGCGATCATGCGTGAGTGCCCCCCCTGACTAGATAACTTAGGGAACAACAACCATGACCGTCAGCAAGGTCGTCCTCGCCAAGCTCTCCCCGACGATGGAAGAGGGCACCATCGTCAAGTGGACGAAGAAGGAAGGGGACGCCGTCAAGCAGGGCGACGTCCTGGCCGAGATCGAGACGGACAAGGCCAACATGGAGATGGAGGCGCAGGGTAGCGGCATCCTCCGCAAGATCCTCGTGGAGGCCGGCGGCAAGGCGCCGATCGGCACGCTGATCGGCGTGATCGCCGAGGCCAACGAGGACATCGAGCCCCTCATCGCCAAGGAGGGCGCGAAGGCCGGCGCCGCGGCCAAGGCGGCGGCGGCTCCCGCACCGGCCGCTCCCGCGCCGGAGCCGGCGCAAGCGGCGGCCGAGGCGAGCGCGAAGGCCGCGCCCGCCGATCAGCCGGCTTCCGCCGCCGCCGCCGAGAAGACGCCTCCCGCTCCGCCGGCCCCCGCCGCCCGTCCCGCTCCCGCTCCCGCACCTGTCGCGGCCAGCGCCAGCACCGGCGGTGAGGGCGGCCGCGTGAAGGCCAGCCCGCTCGCCCGCAGCATGGCCGCGCACCAGAACATCGATCTCTCGTCGGTGGCGGGCAGCGGCCCCGGGGGCCGGATCATCAAGCGCGACATCGAATCGTGGGCGGGCCCGCGCCCGAGTGCGGCCCCCGCGCGCGTGTCGGCCGCGCCCTCGCCGCGTCCCGCTCCTCCCGGACCCTCGATCACGCCCGGCCAGGAGCTGCCGCTCTCGAACATGCGCAAGACGATCGCCAAGCGCCTCTCCGAGAGCATGTTCGGCAGCCCCCACTACTACGTCACGGTCGAGATCGACATGGACGCGGCGGTGGACCTCCGCGAGCAGATCCAGCGGCTCGAGGAGGGCAAGGTCTCCTTCAACGACCTCGTCGTGAAGGCGTGCGCCAAGGCCCTCACCCGCTTCCCGATGGTGAACGCGTCCTGGGGCGGCGACAAGATCGCGACCCACGCCGACGTCAACATCGGCATCGCCGTCGCCATCCCCGACGGGCTCATCACGCCCGTCGTCCGCAACGCCGACCGCAAGTCCATCCTCGACATCGCCCACGAGGTGCGCGACCTGGCCACGCGCGCCCGCGACCGGAAGCTCAAGCCGGAGGAGTTCACCGGCTCGACCTTCACCATCTCCAACCTCGGGATGTTCGACGTCGACTCGTTCACCGCCATCATCAATCCCCCCGACAGCGCGATCCTGGCCGTGGGCGCGGTGCGGAAGGTGCCCGTGGTGGATGGCGAAACCATCCGGCCCGGACACCGGATGAAGGTGACGATGAGCTCCGATCACCGCGTGATCGACGGCGCCCTGGCCGCGCAGTTCCTGGCCGAGGTGCGGCGCCTGCTCGAGGCCCCGGTGGCGCTGGTGATGAGCTAGCGAGTCAGGAGCTCAGCGACCACCCGGGGGCTTCCTGCTAGACTCCCGCGCGGAGTCCGGAGGGCACAGTGCGGAAGCTCCTTGTCCTCGTCGTCCTGGCCTACGTCGGCTACAACGGGTTCGTCGAGTACACGGCCCGGCGCGCCCGCGCGCGCCAGGCGCGGCTGGCCGCCGTCGAGCTGACACCCGGCATGACCATGGGAGCGCTGCGAGCCAGTCTTGGACCACCGTCGCGCTTCGAAGACCGATACGAATGGGACGATGGCGCGGTGCTCGCCTTCACCAACAAGGACACGGACGATGCCGTGCCCTACCTCATCACGGCCGATGCCCACTTTCCCGGGCGCATCCAGAACGTGCGCGCGGGAGAACCCTGCGGCGTCGTCACCGGCGGCCAGGAGGGCCATTCCTCGAACGTTCGAGAGTTGAGCACCGCGGCCGCCCCGGACAGGGTCTGGTTCCTGGTATGGGAGGAGTCAGGGGACCACAGGCTCCAGAAGCTCGCGCTGGCGCGCATGGTCAAGCAGGAGACGGTCACTGGCTTCTGTCCGCGTGGCCTGCCGGAGATCTCCGGAACCATGAAGTACGACGCGGACTAGCCGGCTGCTGAAAACGCCCGGCTAGCTGCTCGACGTCGGGGGGTTGCGGCGGGCGTAATCGTCGATCACGCCCTCGATGCACCGGCGGTCCTCGGGCGAGAGATCGGCGAACCTCACTCCGAATCCCGGGGGCAGGCTGTGCACCGGGTGCTGCTGCCGCGGGTTGAGCCAGGTCACCGTCCCGCGCAGCACGAGCTGCACGTCCTTGCCCGGCGTGGCCAGCGTGATCGTCACGGCCTGGCTCAGCTGGGGCATCTGGTCGCGGGCCACGTAGGCGCCGAGCACGTTGATGTTGACGGTGAACGTGCTGGCGGAGGTGCCGTCGTCGAAGGCCAGCGCGCAACGCCGGATGAACGGCACCCGGAGGAGACCGTTGTTCCTGCGCTCGACGGTACGGCGGACTGGATGCGGCCGGCTCGCCACGGCACCCTCCCTGAGAGGAGCCAACGCGGCATCATACGGCATTTCCTCCGGGAAAGTTGCGGCGGGGATCGCGCCCGGGCTCAGCCGAGGACGAAGCGGTCGGCGCCCGTGCGCCGGGTCACGCGCTCGCGGTCCAGGTACTCGAGCAATGGGATCACGAACTTGCGGCTCAGGCCCGTCATCTCCTTGAAGGCGGCCACGTCCAGCCGTGAGCCAGGAGGCCAGCGGCGCCGGACCTCGTCCTTGAGGGCGTCCAGACGGCCGCTCTCGACGAGGGCGTCGCCGACCCGCCGCACGACGCCTTCCGCAACGAGCGTGCGCCCCATCTTCTCGAGCAGGCGGCCGTCCGCGGCCACACCCGCGGGGGGGTGCGCCAGGTCGACGCCGCCCAGCTCCGCGGCGCGCACCGCGGACAGCAGCGATGCGCGTACGTCCGCTTCTTGGGGAGTCAGCCGCACTTCGTGATCGGCGAGAGCCACCGTCTCTCCGGAGACGCGCGCCCGCCCCGCCCGCGCGAGGCCGTCGAGGACCGCCTCGAAGACGCCGCCCGGCGACCGCGCGAAGACGCGGCGCCGCAGCTCCTCCCGCGGCATCCCGCCCTCCAGCCGTCGCGTCCCGTGGAAATCGCGCAGGCGCGCCTCCGCCGTGTCCGCCAGAGCCGCCAACGAGCGCGGTGACACCAGCGACACGGGTTCCCCACCGAAGGCCACGACGTCTTCGCGGCCGCGCAAGGCCTCGAGCAGCACGGACAGGGGCAGGGTGACGCGCGCGGCCAGGGTGGCCGCGTCCAGCCCGGATGTCCCCGCCTCTTCCACCATCCGCACCGCCGCCGCCGCCGCATCCGCGGCGCCGGGGATCGACGACACGCTGCCCCGCCGGCGCTTCCCGGCGAGGGGATCGACCACGACCGCGCCCCCGATCGTGATCGCGGGCGAATACGACCGGAGGACGAGGCGGTCACCCCGCCCCGCGACGGAGGGCGATTCCAGCCGGAGCTGCACGCGGGCGGTGGCGCCGGCGGCGATGCCCGGGCCCTCCAGGACGCGCACCCTCGCCAGGACTTCCGCGCTGGCGATGTGCACGCGCACGCGCGCCTGGTCCTTCAGGGCGCGCTGGCCGGGGAGAAGGGTGAGCTCGGCCTCGACGATCGAGGTGGCGCGCAACGTCCCCGGCCGGGTCACCACGTCGCCGCGGGCCAGATCGTCCACGTCCAGCCCGCTGAGGTTGACCGCGGTGCGGTGTCCCGCCTCCACGCGGTCGGCGGCCAAGCCGTGGACCTGCAGTCCCCGCACGCGCGCGCGCCGGCCCGAGGGCAGGACCTCGACCTCCTCCCCGGCGGCGAGCGCGCCCGACACGAGCGTCCCCGTCACCACCGTGCCGAACCCGCGGAGGGTGAAGGCGCGGTCCACCGGGAGCCGCAGCAGGCCGGTGTCCGGCCGCGGCGGCGTCGCGCGAGACAGGGTACGGAGCGCGTCTTTGAGCGCGTCCAGGCCCTGCCCCGTCCGCGACGAGACGCGGAGGATGGGCGCCCCCTCCAGGAAGGAGCCGGCGACGAGCTCGCGCACCTCCATCTCGGCCAGGGCCTGCAGGTCGGAGTCGGCGACGTCACATTTGGTGAGGGCGACGAGGCCACGCGGAATGCCCAGGAGACGGCAGATGTGGAAGTGCTCGCGGGTCTGGGGCATGACGGACTCGTCGGCCGCCACCACCAGGAGGACGGCGTCGATCCCGTGGGCGCCGGCCAGCATGTTGCGGACGAACCGCTCGTGGCCCGGGACGTCGATGAAGGAAGCGACGAGGCCCTCGCCCAGGTCCAGATGGGCGAAGCCCAGGTCGATGGTGATCCCGCGTTCCTTCTCTTCCTTCAGGCGGTCCGGATCGACTCCCGTGAGCGCCCGCACGAGCGCGCTCTTCCCGTGGTCGATGTGACCCGCCGTGCCGACGATCAGCGACCGCATCACGGCCATCGTCGCGCGGGAAAGCGGCGGGCGCTACCCGGCCCGTCGAGGAAGGGTCACTCCTCCCGCGTGGACACGCCGAACACCGCCTCCGCCGTCTTGTGCAGCTTCGCGGCGAGGGCCAGGCGGGCCTCCTTCTCGGTGCGGACGATGAAGGAGTAGTTCTCGCGCGCGACCTTGATGAGGAAGAGCAGCTCGTCGCGGGTGAGGTTCAGGACGATGCGGTTCTCGTTCTGGTCGAAGAAGCCTTCGAGCAGCTTGTCCCGGAGCCTCAGCCGCGCTTCCTGCTCCTCGTCGGTGATGAAGTGGTACTCCTGGCGCGTGACCTTCTGCAGGAAGATCAGCTCCTTGCTGTTGAGGTTGAGGGCTACGCTGCGGACGTCGGACACCATCGCTCGATCCTCCGTCAGGCGGGTCCTGGCGCCACCCCGGCGGACGCACGGTTGGCATGTCGAAGGGACGCATCATATGCGACCCTCCCCCGCCCGTCATGTGTTCTCGGCCACGCCCCCCCGGGGGGCGTGGATCAGCGCCGCCGGCGGCCTCGTCCGCGCCCCGCGGCCGCGCGCCGGGCGGGCGGACCGTCCCCCCCTCGGCTTCGGCCCCGCTCCCGGCCCCGGCTCGCCGGCCGCGAAGGCCGGCCCGGACGTGCGGGCGGACGTCCGGGGCCCTTTCCGGCCGCGGCCCGCTCCATCACGTCGACCAGCGCGAAGTCGATCTTGCGCTCTTCGAGCTTGACCGCGGCCACCTGCACCTTCACGCGGTCGCCCAGGCGATAGACGTTCCCCGTGTTCTCGCCCTTCAGGAGGTGGGCCTTCTCGTCGAAGCGGTAGTAGTCGTCCGTCATGGACGACACGTGTACGAGCCCCTGCACGTAGATCTCGTCGAGCTCCACGAACAGGCCGAAGGCCTGGACGCCCGTGACGTACCCCGAGAACACCTCGCCGAGCTTGTCCGCCATGAAGCGGACTTTCTTCCACTCGACGAGCTCGCGCTCGGCGTCCGTGGCCCGGCGCTCCATCTCCGAAAGGTGGAGGCCCATCTCGGGGAGGGGGGCCGACATATCGCGTTCGGCCTGGTCGCCCCGGCCGTGGCGCAGGGCCCGCAGCGAGCGGTGCACCACGAGGTCGGGATAGCGGCGGATGGGGCTGGTGAAGTGCGCGTACATGTCCGTGGCCAGGCCGAAATGCCCGAGGTTCTCCTCGTGATAACGCGCCAGCCGCATCGTGCGCAGCAGCAGGTACGACACGAGCTTCTCCTCGGGCTTGCCCTCGACCTGCTTGAGGATGGCCTGGAAGTCCTGCGGCCGGATCTCCTCGAGCTTGGCGGGCAGGCGATACCCGAAAGACGAGACGAGCTCCGCGAACTCCTCGACGCGTTCCGCATCCGGCTGCTCGTGGATGCGGTAGAGGGCGGGCGTTTCCCCGCGCGCGAGCTTCTCCGCCACCGCCTCGTTCGCGGCCAGCATGAACTCCTCGATGGCGCGCATGCTGTCGAGGCGCGCGTGGGCCACGATCCCCGTCATCTGGCCGGCGGCGTCCAGCACGAGCTTGGGCTCGGGCAGGTCGAAGTCCAGCGATCCGCGCTCGTAGCGGCGGCGGCGCATGAGCTTGGCCAGCTCGTCCATGCGCTCGAAGAGGGAGACGAGAGTCACGAACTGCCGCCGGAGCTCCGCATCCCCGTCCACGATGCGCTGCACTTGCTGGTACGTCATGCGCGCGCGGCTCCGGATCACGCCGTCGTGGAACTCCGCCTTGCGGACCTTGGCCTTCGCGTCCAGCTCCAGGACCACGGTCTGGGTCAGGCGGTCCTGGTTGTCCACGAGGCTGCAGATGCCGCTGGAGAGGGCGTGCGGCAGCATGGGCACCACGCGGTCCGGGAAGTAGACGGACGTCCCGCGGAGGTAGGCCTCCTGGTCGAGCGGCGATCCGGGGCGGACGTAATGGGCCACGTCCGCGATGTGGACGGCGAGCTTCCAGCCGCCGCCGGGTAGGCGGTCGAGGCTGATGGCGTCGTCGTGGTCGCGCGCGGTCTCCGGATCCACGGTGACGGTGTCCCAGGCGCGGAAGTCGGTGCGTCCCGCGATGTCCTCCGGCCGCACCGTCCGGGGCACGCGCTCCGCCTCCGCCTCGACCTCGGGCGGGAAGGCATCGGGGAGCGCGTATTTGGCCATGATGACCTTCAGGTCCGTGCCCGGATCCTCGAGGCGGCCGAGGACCTGGAGCACGCGGCCCGACGGGTTGCGCGTCGCCGTGGGGGGGCGCGTGATCTCGGACAGCACCATGTCGCCGGGCTTGGCCCCGCTCTCGTCTCCGGGCGGAATGAAGATCTCGTGGAGCACGCGCTTGTCGAAGGGAATGACGTGCGCGCCGAAGCGCCCGTCGGCCTCGAAGCGGCCGACGATGTGCTGCTGGGCGCGCTCGAGGACGCGGATGATGCGTCCCTCCGCGCCTTTGGGGGTGTGGCGCTCCACGCGCGCGACCACGCGATCCCCGTGCAGGGCCTCCTTCATGTGGACCGCGGAGACGTAGACGTCGCCCTCGCGCGAGCGGGGCGCGCCCGCCGGCTTGTCCGGCACCACGAAACCGAAGCCGCCCGCGTTGGCGGTGAGGCGCCCCACCACGAGGTTCATGCGGTCGGGCAGGCCGATGCGCGTGCCGTGGATCTTCACGACCGCGCCGTCGGCGATGAGGCGGCGCAGCACGCCCTTGAGCTCGTGGCGCCCCTCGGCCTCGAGGCCGAGGCGACGCACCATGTCGCGCACGGTGATGGGCTTGCCGTGGCCGGAGAGAAGCGTGAGCACGGCGGCGGCGAGGTCGCCCGGGGGGCCGGCGGTGGGTTTGTCACGGGTGGTCATTCAAGGCTCCATGATGGCGCGTGCTAAGCTCACGGGCTTTGCCACTGATGGAAATGGCTCGCCCCGCGCTCTCCCTCGTCATGCCAGCGTACAACGAGGTCGGAAACATCGAGCGCGCCGTCCGCGCGGCGGCGGCGGCGGGAGAGAAGGCGGGCACCTACGAGGTCGTGGTCGTGGACGACGGCAGCCGGGACGCCACCCGCGAGCGCCTGGCCGCCCTGGAAGCGGAGATGGGGGCGCGCCTGCGGGTCGTCCGTCACGAGAAGAACCGCGGCTACGGGGCGGCCCTGCGTAGCGGGTTCGCGGCCGCGGAAGGCGACCTCGTCTTCTACACCGATTCCGACAACCAATTCGACCTCTCCGAGCTGGCCAGCGTGATTCCGCTGATGTCCGAGTGGGACGCGGTCCTAGGCTATCGCATCGACCGCAAGGACGCCCGCCGCCGCCTCCTGACGTCCTGGGTGTTCAACCAGCTCTCGTGCGCCGTGTTCGATCTCGACGTCCGCGACCTCAACTGCTCGTTCAAGCTGTTCCGCCGCGACGTCCTGCGCGCGCTGCCCCTCGCGTCCGACGATTTCTTCATCGACACCGAGATCGTCGTGCGCCTGCATCGCGCCGGATTCCGTTACGTGGAGCGTGGAGTCACGCACCTGCCTCGCCTGGCCGGACGCTCGACCGTGCGCCTCTCCGACATCCCGCGGACGCTCCGGGCCGTGGCCCGCATGCGAGCGGAGATCAAGTCCGAGCCGCCACGTTGACCTCCCGCTCGCTCCGGCTCGCGGGCCTCCTGCTCGTCGCGACCGCGGCCGCGGCCGCCGCCGCCTACCAGGTGATGCGTCCCGTCGTCGTGGACCTCGGCTCTCCGCTGGCCGTGCCCCTGCCCCTGCGCGGGTTCTACCCCGCCGAGGAGGGCTACCGCTGGACGAACGGGCAGGGCGAGATCGAGCTCCCCGGTCCGGGGCCGGCGCGGGCGGTCACCGTCGACGTGATCGTCTCCGCGTGGCGGCCGCGCGGGACTCCCGCCCCTCAGCTCCGCGTCACCACCGAAGGCACGAGCGCGCTCGCGGAGCCGGGGCCGGCGCCCATCGCGCTGCACCTGGCCGCGCGCACCACGAGCTCGGCACGCGGCGCCCTGGAGGTCCGCGTGGAGTCGGAACGGTTCGCTCCCGGCCGTGGC
>Ga0207662_10000700_pt1 | contig 15303 bp, 16 predicted proteins | sample KBSS33LmetaG_FD_184338 | JGI IMG/M metagenome (GOLD analysis project Ga0207662, IMG submission 184338) | Switchgrass rhizosphere microbial communities from Kellogg Biological Station, Michigan, USA - KBS S3-3L metaG (SPAdes) (version 2) | ecosystem: Host-associated > Plants > Roots >... | reverse complement strand
CGTTCACTTTGCTTTTCTCATCCGCCGCGTAGCGTGTGACCGCGATGAACCCACCGGACGGCGCAAACGCGAAGGACTTCACGTCCGGGATCGCAATGCTGTCCCCCGTGGCCAGGTCTCGCGCCACGAAGGCGGTACGCACCGACTTCTTCTCTTTGGTGAGCCGCTCACGCTCCTTCGCCGAAACGCCGACGAGATACGCGAACCACTTCGAGTCACTCGAGAACGCAGCGGACTGCCCGAAGGGCACAACGAGATGCGTGTCCTTCCGTCCACCTCGCAGGTGCAGGCTTCCGTCCTGGTCACCACGCGTGACCGACCAGCTCAGCCACGCCCCGTCGGGCGAGCTCGCGGGCAGCGGTCACGCCCGCATAGCCGCCGCCGATCACGACGACCTCGGTGCTCGCCGGCAGCGGACGACCGGACCGGTCGGGGAGTGCCGGCATCGACGCCTGCCAGTAGGCGCGGCGTTCGTAGTCGTCGTTCAGGGGCGCGATCGCTGCCATCGCCGCGAGCGTAGCGGAGCCGGTCGACCGCTCGCATGGCCCCGCGTCAGGCCGACGCCGTCCCTTCGGCCCGCGAGGCACGGATCTTGAAGAACAGCCAGGTCGCGAGCGTGACCTCGCCGTAGATGAGCACGAGCCCCAGAGCGATCGCGACCCGGGTCTGCCGCAGCGCATCCAGGTATGCGTCGTTCTGGTTGAGCAGCAGATGCCAGAAGAGGAAGGTCGCCAACCCGAACAGTCCGGCCCAGACGAACTTGTTCCACTCGAAGACCGTGGCGCCGTCCATGAACGTGATCGGGATCATCGCGTAGAACAGGCCCTCGATCCCGGCGACGAAGATCGTGACAAGCGCAGCCTGGAGCACGACGATCCACCACGGCCCGTCCGTACCGGCAGCGGGCCGCACAGCGGGGATCAGGGCCCACGCGAGGAGGCTCGCGGCGAGGAGGGCGAGCGCCGGCAGGATCACGAGCGTCGCCGACTGGCGCCGGTCGAGGACGACCGTGCCCAGGAATACGCTCGACGCGACGAAGCCGTAGAGGATCCCGGGCTGGAAGTCCATCAGCCGGGTCAGCCCGACACAGACGATCGCCACGACGACCGCCGCCACGTAGAGACGTACCGATGCGGGCGCACGCATGCCGCGCGATGCCAGCAGTGCTCCGCCGCCTTCCGTGAGGAACGTGATGAAGCCGACGCCGACGATGATCGACACGAATAGCAGCACACTCGAGGGGTCGAGTCCGAAGTCGGGCGACAGGAACCCGTAGATGACGCCCGTGACGCCCAGGATCAGAGCGACCCGGATCGGCCGAGCGACGAACCGCTGACCGGGGATCCGACGGGCGGCCGCGTGGATCTCGTGGCCGATGGTCGTGAGCGGCCGCATGCGACGCTCGCCCGCGGCCATCAGCCCATCGATGTCTTCGCGATTCGACTTGATCGTGCTGTTGAAGAGCGACGAGGTGAGCCCGAACGTGATGACCACGATGATCGTCAGGAGGAAGTTCGTGCCGAGCACACCGAGGTCGGTCGACAGTGCCGGTGGCCCCTGGATGTCGGCGACGAGGGCCGGCACGTGCACGTCGTCGAACGCGGCCGCGAGGGCAGCGAACCCGGCACCGGCGCCATCACCGCCAGCGGCCGCGGGAGCGGCCGCAGGTGTGCCCTGCGCCGCGAGGACCGCACCGGTCGGGGTCGGCGTCGGGACGACGCCAACCGGCGCGACGACGGGCGTCGGTGTCGTCGTGGGCGTCGGAGCCGGCAACGAGCCTGCCGATGGCGACGGGGTCGGGGTCGCGGCTGCGGGCGCCACGACCGGCGTGGGCGTGGGCGTCGGCTTGGGAGTCGGCTTGGGCGTCGCGGTAGCGACGGTCTTCGGTGTCGGCTTCGGCGTGGGTTTCGGGGTGGGCTTGGGTGTCGGTTTCGGAGTCGGCTTGGGGGTCGGCGTGGGGGTCGGCGTGGGAGCGGGCGCGTCGATGATGTAGACGTCACGGGCAGGTTCGATGCACGCACCGGTGACCGACATCATGCAGGCGTCGACCAGGTGACGCCCCACCGCATCGCCTCCGGCAGGCGGTGTCACCGCGATCGAGATCGAGCAGGTCCGACCGAATGAGCCGGAGGTCAGCGCCTGGCCGTCCCAGCCGAACCGCACGGTCGCTCCGGGGCAGCCAGTGGCGTCGGTCTGGTAGGTGATGGTCACCGAGTCCGCGGCTTGTCCGTGACTCGGTGAGACCGCGAGGGACGAGGTCGCGAGGACGATCCCGGTCGACAGCAGTAGCACCAGGACGGCAAGGACGGAACCCGTCGCTACCCGCCGCGCCGCTCGCTCTCGACGAACCACCCTGGACCCCTCCACACGTCCCCGGAGCGCACAGCAAAGCGTTCGCGGCGAGGTTCGTCTATCGACTGAGCGAAACCGCGGGGCGGACGAATGACGATGTCAGGGTCGCGACGGCTCGGCCATCCGACCTACGACGCCGTGGGGGTCAACCGGCGGGTGGCAGCTCCCAGCCGGGCTCCGGCCGGACGACCCGTCGCGCTGTCTCGCCATTGATCCGGGCGAGGTGCGCGAAGAACCGGGCCCGCCGATGGGAGAGGATCAGGGGGTCCTTGCACGGGCATCCCTCGACCAGGCATCCCGTCCGCGGTGGGTGATCCGGGAGGGGTCGCGTCATCCGATCATCGAGGTCCATGTCCGTGCTCCGCGCCCGAAGGCGCTTGCGTGCTATCGCGTCGATGGTCTGCTGACCTCAGGTACGTCGATGACGCCCGAACGGACGAATCCGTTGCACGCACAGACCGGACACGCGCCCGCTCGCGTCACACCGGAGGCGCGCGGCGTTACATGCGAGCAGCAGCGCTCGACGGCAGGGGCTAGACGGCGACGAGGGCCGGTGCTTCGTGCGCCACGCGGCCACCGGCCAGCGTGAGCAGGACGCGACCCGGGAGCTCCATCCCGAGCAGCGGTGAGTGCTTCCCCTTGGAGAGGAGCGCGTCGGCCGTGACCATCCAGCCGTCCGAACGATCGAAGACGACGAGGTCGGCGGGTGCACCTTCGACCAGTCCCCGCTGACGGCCGATGACAGCAGCTGGACCCGTGGTCAGCATCTCGATGGCACGTGGAAGCGTGAGCCGTCCCGCGTCGACCGCCAGAAGGACGAGCCCGAGCGCCGTCTCGATCCCGGGGATCCCGTTCGCCGCCGTCCCGAACTCGACCGTCTTGTCGACCTCGGTATGCGGGGCGTGGTCGGTTGCGATCGCGTCGGCGGTGCCATCCGCGAGCGCTGCGAGACACGCGAGTGCGTCAGCAGGTGTCCGGAGCGGCGGATTGACGCGGAGCGACGTCGCGTACGGAGCAGCCACGATCGCCTCGTCCCGCCATGGGTCGGCGTCGGCTCCGGCCTCCCAGGCGAACCGCCGCGCACCGGCGATCCACTCGTCGGTCAACGCGATGTGATGCGGCGTCACGTCGCAGGTCACGGGCAGGCCCGCGGCCTTCGCCCGCCGGACGAGCTCGAGCGACCCCGCCGTCGACACGTGCGTCAGATGCAGCCGGGCGCCCGGGACGTCACGAGCCACCTCGGCGAGGATCGCCAGGTCCCGCGCCACGGCAGTCTCCTCGGCCGCGATCGGCCATCCGCGAAGCCCGAGGATCGTGGCGATGAACCCGTCGTTGGCCTCGGCCCCCTCCGTCTGGGTCGCATCCTCGGGGTGGTCGACGATCGGGAGATCGGCGGCACCCGCGTAGGCGAGCGCGTTCCGCAGGATCGCTGCGGACCGGACCGGCGCGCCATCATCGGAGAAGCCGACGACGCCGGCGTCGGCGAGCTCGCCGAGCGCCGCGAGCGTCTCGCCCGCGCGCCTCACCGTCACGGCTCCATAGGCGAGCAGCTCGACCGGTGAGCCGGATACGCTCGCGGCGCCTCGGACGGCCGCGAGCACGCCAGGCTCGTCGAGCGTGGGGGTCGTGTTCGGCATGGCGCAGACCGTGGTGAAGCCGCCGTGCGCGGCCGCCGCCAGCCCGCTCGCGACCGTCTCCGCATCCTCGTTCCCGGGCTCGCGAAGGTGCGCGTGCAGGTCCACGAACCCGGGCGCGACGACGACGCCGGTCGGGTCGATGCCGTCGGCCTCGGCGCCTTCTAGCCACGTCACGGTCTCGAGGATCCCATCCACGACGACGAGCTCGCCTGGCCCTTCCCTACCCTGCGCCGGGTCGACGAGCCAGACGCGACTGAGGTCGAGATCCGTCATCGCGCGGCGCCCGCGAGCAGGTACAGCAGCGCCATCCGGATGGCGACGCCGTTGGTGACCTGGTCGGTGATGACCGACTGGGCTCCTGCGGCGACATCGGCGGCGATCTCGACGCCCTCGTTCATCGGCCCCGGATGCATGACGAGTGCCTCCGGCTTGGCGGTGGCGAGTCGCGCCGAGGTGAGCCCGTAGCGGGCCGCGTATTCGCGCAGCGATGGCAGCAGGCCCGACGCCATCCGTTCACGTTGGATGCGGAGCGCCATGACGACATCGGCGTCACGCAGCGCCTCGTCGACGGACGACGTGACGTGGAACCGGCGCGAACCGGCCACGCCATGCCGCGCCCACGCCTCGAAGCCGCGCAGCAACGTCGACGGTCCACAGAGCCAGAGGTCGGCGCCGGCCGCGGTCAGCGTCCAGATGTTGGATCGCGCGACCCGTGAATGCAGGACGTCCCCGAGGATGACGACTTTCCTGCCGGCGAGCGAGCCCAGCCGCGATCGCATCGTGTACAGATCGAGCAGCGCCTGGGTCGGATGGGCGTGCCACCCGTCACCCCCGTTGAGCACCGACCCGTTGAACACCTCCGCCGCCAGGTACGGGGCGCCGCTGACGCTGTGGCGCATCACCAGCATCTGGGCACCGAGCGCCTCGAGCGTCCGTACGGTGTCGACCAGCGACTCACCTTTCGAGACCGACGACGTCCCGGCGGCGACGTTGACGACGTCGGCCGACAGGTTCTTCGCCGCGACCTCGAACGACACACGGGTCCGGGTCGATGCCTCGTAGAACAGGATCGTCACGTTCCGGCCGCGCAACGCGGGAACCTTCGCGATCGGCCGGGCGAGCACCTCGCGCATCGCGTCCGCGGTGCGCATCACGAGGTCGATGTCGTCGATCGACAGGTCGTCGACGTCGAGGAGATGGCGATGTCTCCAGCCGACGGCCCCGTCCTCGGGTGCGACATCGACCGACGGGATGACCAGCTCGCCGGCGTCCGTGGGCCCGTCGAGCACGTCTGTCACGCGACGGGCTCGACCGCTCGGCGACTCTCGACGACCCGTTCGATGTCGACGCCGTCCTCGCCGTCGATCTCCTCGAGATGGACCCGGACGATCTCCTCGCGGGACGTCGGGACGTTCTTGCCGACATGATCGGCACGGATCGGCAGCTCACGATGGCCGCGGTCGACCAGCACGGCCAGACGGATCGCCTGTGGTCGCCCGAAGTCGACGAGGGCGTCCATCGCGGCGCGGATCGTCCGGCCCGTGTACAGCACGTCGTCGACGAGCACGATGGTCCGCCCATCGATGCCGAACGGGAGATCCGTGCCTTTGACGACTGGCTGCTGCGCGACGAGCGAGAGGTCGTCGCGGTAGAAGGTGATGTCGAGTGCACCGACCGCGATGTCGACCGATTCGTTCTCGGCGATCGCTTCCGCGATGCGGCGGGCCAATGGGACGCCTCGACGCTGGATACCGATCAGCAGCAGGCCTGACGTGCCTGCCTGCTTCTCGACGATCTCATGTGAGAGACGGATCGTCGCTCGACGGATCTCGTCGGCGGTCATGATCCGGCGTCCGGTCATCCGTACCTTCCTGGCCTCACTGGGCCACGCTGGCGGCCTCACGGGGCCACGGGCGAAAGGGTCAGACCAGAGGATACCGCGCGACCCTCAGTAGACGTGGACCGTGACGTTCGTCACACCACTCCACGAGGGGCAGCCGCAGATCCGGAAGAAGTCCGGCTTGTACAGGTCGACGACGCGAGCCGGGTCCTGCGGGCCGTAGTCGGTGACCGTGCGTTCGATGCAGCCGCCGCCACCGCAGATGATCACGACGGTGCCGCGGGGCAGGCGCATCGCGGTCGTCCCATTGTTGTAGAAGGTGGCCTGGCCCTTGAGCGAGTAGCGCGCCGGTTTCCGGGCGCTGTCGGGGGCGGTCTCCGGCTGATCGACCTGGACCCTGTCGGTGGGTCCCGCATCGGGTTCCGCACCAGGCTCGTAGATGGCGGTCTGCGCATCCACGACCGCGACCGACTGCTGGGCAGGGTCGAGCCCCTCGATCGTTATCGGCGATCGGGCTTCGCGCGCGGGGACCGAGAACGGCTGGAACGCTCCTGCGGGTACAGGCTCCACGGCGCTGGGGACGCGGGAACCTGCCAGACCCGGCAGCGATACCAGGGCGAGGGCGGTGCTGATCACCGTCCCTACGACCAACAACCTTGGTCGCACGATAGGGCGGGAACGATACGCTGCCCACCGGACCTATGCCAACCCCCACGGCGCGGCCCGCGTGACGCTGCCGGATCCGCCCGATCAGGCGCCGCGACCGTCAGCGGATGACGATCGGATCCTCGCCGGGGTTGCTCTCGACGATGCCGACGTCGGTCTTGGACCACGCGGCGATCTGGATGCGGCTTCCCTCGCCACCCTGGCCGCGCGGCGTCGCCCACGCCAGCCGGCCGTCGCCCATCGAGAAGCCCGGCAGCGCCCGGACATCGACCGGTGCCCCATCGAGGCGCTCCAGGCGGTCCTTCTCGGTATCGACGTGGAAGAGCGTCAGCCGCCCGACGACGTTGTCATCACCATCGGCGACCCATACGGCGACCCATTCACCGGTCTCGTCCCAGCGGACGTCGAAGTCGCGCGGCGCCGAGTCGGTCACGACGCGGTCGCGCTCCGAACCTTGCGATCGACCAGCCCCGTCGCCGGACCAGCTCCGGAGCTCGAGGCGCCCCTTGTCCGGCACCCAGCTGGCGCCATCGTCGGCGACCTTGAGGGTCCCGACCCAGACGATCGCGCGCTTCCCGGTCGGATCCACCGCCGGACGCCAGACGTCGCCGGCGTCGCGTTCATCGCCGTTGGCCGGGTCGACGCGCACCGTCACTGGATCGGACTTCGTCGCGCCCTTGTCGCTCGGCCGGCTGACGATCATCTCGTTGTCCGCCCAGGAACCGAAGTACGAGGCGCCATCGGTCGTCACCCGCACCGCGCGATCGGAGCCGACGCGCCACGCATAGACGTCGGCGCCGTTGGTCTGATCCGCGGGATGCGCGGTGAATGCGAACCAGGTGCCATCGGGCGAGAACGCTGCGGATTCACCGACCACCTCGATGCCGCTCGCGATCGCGATCACACCAGCGGTGGCGGAAGGCGTCGCGCTCGGCTCGATCGACGCGAGCGATGGGGTCGGGCTCGCTGTCGCCTCGGATCCGCTCGGGCTTGCCTCGGGCGGGTTCGATGGTTCGGTGCTTGCCGACGTAACGGGGCTCTCGGTCGGAGATGGCGGCACCGGGGTCGGGGCGGCGGAAGCCGACGCGACAGGTGTCTTTGTGGGCTGGGGACGCTCGGTCGCCTCGGGCAGGTCCACGACCACGACCTCGTCCGTGCCGGCATCCGTATTGGCGATCGCCACGGCCTTGTGCTTCGTCGGCGAGGCGAGGATCGTCTTGGGAGCTCCGGCGAAGACGGTCCCCAGCTGGGTCCCTTCGCGAACGGGGCAATCGGCCTTGTCGGTCGCCGGGCAGACCTCGTCGACGCTCAGGCTCATCACGGTGCCGGGTCGGTCGTTCGAGACATATCCGACCGCCTCCGGATCGACGGCGATCGGCGTCGCGTCGGCGATGGCAGGCAGAGAAACCGCGGGGCTCGCCCCGGCACCGCCACCGGCGACCGGGCTCTCGTCGCCCTTGACGCCGCCCGTCGGCCCGAATGGCAGGTTCGCCGTCATGAGGCCCACGCCCACCATGACCACGACGACCATCAAGCCAGCGAACGCGCCGAGCGGAAGGCTGCGTCGGACGCTCCTCTCACGCTTTTGTCCGCCGTCGAGGCTCGCGGCTTCGATCGCCGCCGACGTGCGAGCCCACAAGTCGCGGGGCGGTTCGGGCGGCTGGTCACGGAGCGATCGCAGCGCCTGTCGATCGGCGTCGTATTCGGCGGCGACCGCCGTGCACGCCTGACAGCCGGCCAGGTGCTCGTCGAGCCAGGCCGACTCCTCGAGCTCGAGCGGGTCGTCGAGACGTTCTGCGATCCGTGAACGTGCTCGCTCGTGCAGGTCGCGCCAGTGGTCCCGTCGGCGGCGCAACCGGGCAGCTCGGCTCATCGGTCGACCTCAGCGGGCCGGCCGCGGTCATGTCCGTTGTCGCGGGCAGCCTCGGCGGCCGCATCGGCTTCCCGTTCGGCAGCGAGCGCCTGCCGCAGGGATCCGCGTGCGCGCGTGAGGAGTGCCCGCGCGGCCACGTGGCTGACGCCAAGGGCAGCGGCAAGCTCGAGCCCGGTCATGTCGTGGAGCTCCGCTAGGAGCAGCGCGGCCCGCTGCCGTTCTGGGATCTTGGCGAGCGCCCGCTGGAGGTCGCCCGACAGCCGCGCATCCATGACGAGGTGCTCGGCGGACGGGGCCGACCCGCGCGACTCACCGGTCCACGGCAGGAACCGGACGATCTTTCGACGACGGATCTCATCGAGCGCGACACGGTGGGCGATCTGATACAGCCAGGCCCGAGCGTTCTCGGGTTTCTCGAGCGTGTCGTAGTTCTTGTATGCCTTGACGAACGCGTCCTGGGTCATGTCCGCCGCGAGCTCGGAATCCCGCATCATCCGGAACAGGTAGGCGTAGATCTCGCCGTTGTGCTTGGCGAAGAGCTCCTCGATGAACGCGCCCGCCTCGTCGCGGTCCCAGACGCCACTCATGGCGCGTGCCTGCCTGGTCTCGAGACGGTTCGCCGGTACGAATCCGGCGTGATATCGCGCGGTCGATGGATCGAGGGCCACGGTCGCTCCGTGCAGATGGGCTCAGGCGACGCACGTCGGGGGATACGCACGCCCGTTGCGCCAGAGACGAGGCATCTCCCCCGGTTGTGACGCCCGCCGCCGGGCCCTGCGCCCATCAACCCGACCCACCTCCCTCGGGATCGGCCGCGCTCAGCGCGCCTGCGCCAAGCAGCTCCTCGACCGCGTCCTCGGGTGAGACGGGGTTCACGGGAAGGCCGGTTCCGAGTTCCAGGCCCGCGATCTCGCGAAGACGCGGGTGGATCTCCCAGTGCCAGTGGTACGTGCCGTCGACCTGCTCCTTGAGCGGGGCGGTGTGGAGGACGAGGTTGTACGGAGGGCCGTCCAGGGATCTGGCGAGGTCGCCGAGGACCTGCCGGAGAGCCTCGGCCGTGGCGGTGATGTCGGAGGCCGCCGCCCGCGAGAAGTCGGCCTCATGGCGGCGGGGCACGATCCATATCTCGAAGGGCGACCTCGACGCATATGGGGCGAATGCCACGCTCGCGTCGTCCTCCCACACGAGCCTGTCGGGTCGGATGGTCTCCTCGCGCACGAGCCTGCAGTAGGGACACTCCCCTTCACGGATCACGAACCGGGCAGCGCCACCGAGCTCCTCCGCGATCCGATGCGGGATCTGCGGCAGGTCGTACAGATCGAGGCACAGGTGGTTGGTCCGGGCGCCCGCTTGCGCTCCCCAGTTCTGGACGACCGTGAGGTACTCGGTCTGATCCTCGCGACGGGCCTCGGCGAGGGCGTCGCGCGCACCGGTGATGAGCCCCTCGATGAGCTCCGTGCCGACGGCGTGGAGCGGACGATGCTCGCCAGTCGGAGCGATGACGGTCCGCCATGAGCCGGTCGCGCGCGCTTGCGCGATCGAGACCTGGGCGAGGCCGTGCTCCCGGTCGAGATCGCGGGCGTCCCCGTCGGTGCCGACGACGTGGAAAGCGAAGTCCTTGAGCATCCGGGTGCGAACGCCGTCCCCGGGCACGGCGCAGTTGCTACAGCCGAACAGGCGGTCGTCGACGGGCTCCGCCGCTCGTGCGAACCGATCGCGGTGAAAGGCACGGTCGACGACCGTGGCGACCCACCAGTTCGTGATGGGGTCCTTGCGCAGCTCGAAGAGGCCGCTCGCCATCTCGCTAGTCGTCGGTGTGGAAGGAGCGGCGCTCCAGCGGGGCATCGATGGCGGACGCGAAGCCGTCTGCGAACAGCCATGCCGCTCGTTCGACCGACGCCGTCGTCGGCGGCTCGTCGGCGTGGCCCAGCTCACGGGCGATCGAGGTCGAGACGACACCCGGCATCCCGCACGCGTCGATCAACCCGAATGCGTCGAGATCGACGCTGATGTTCAGCGCGATCCCGTGGTAGCTGACGCCGCGCTCGACGCGCAATCCCAAGGCCCCGATCTTTCGAGGCATCGCGCCGTCAACGTCGCACCAGCAACCTGGGTGGCCATCACGTCGCGCCGCTTCGACTCCGAGGTCGCGACAGGTTTCGATCAGGGCAGCCTCGAGCGCGCGGACGAACGGGCGCAGGAGCAGCCCGCGTTCATGCAGCCGCACGATGGGATACGCGACGAGCTGGCCCGGGCCGTGATAGGTCACCTCGCCTCCACGCTCGATGCGTTCGACGCGGATCCCACGATCGGTCAGCTCCGCTTCCGTCGCCAGGATGTGCGTGGGATCGGAGTTCTTGCCGAGCGTGAGCACCTGTGGGTGTTCGAGGAGGAGCAGCTGGTCCCCGACCAGCCCGGAGGCTCGCTCGTCGACGAGACGCTTCTGGAGCGCGTGGGCATCGCGGTAGTCGATGCGACCCAGCCATCGAGCCTGCACGGCCACGCCGCCGGAAGGCGACGGGCGCACGGGAGCGGCAGTATCGAAGAGGGTGGCCACGACGGCACGATAGCAGGGGACTCCCTCCCGCTCGTCCGCACGACGGGTGGCCCAGTGGTACCGGTCCGTGGCCGCCGACCGGGTCGCTGCACAGATGTGGCAGGTCGGGTAGCGTACGCCCGCTCACCGTCACGCCCTCGAAGATCGGATCGACATCGCATGTCTGCGTATCTCGTTCGCCCGCGCTCGTCCATCGCCGACCCTGAGCTCGCTCGCGCGGCGACCGTCGACCTCCCGACCGGACGCTCATTCCGGGACCTGCAGCCACCCCAGGCGCTGCTCGATGCGGTCGCGTCGCTGCGCAAGCCAGCCGAGCCGGAACTCCCGATCGTCCTCACGTTGGCACCCGTTCCGGCTCGTTCCCAGCGGTAGCGCCCTCGTCCCGGGCGTCCTGCCCGTCGCGCCTGACTCGCCGCCTCAGCGGCTCGAGCGCTAGCTCGCCTTGGCTGCCGCGAGCGCTTCGGCCGGGATGACCATCCCGTGGGCGCCCTCCATCGCGGTCTCGATGCGGCTCCCCAGATCTGGATCGTCGAACGTCGCCTCGAGGACGACCATCTGGATGTCGCCGTCCTCCCCTACGACGCGCCGGAGGGTGTAGCGGATCTCGGTCGATGTCGTGGTCATGAGACGCACGGCATACGACGCATCGCGTTCCTGGGCGAACGCGGCGGCGACCGCATAGGTGCGCTGTCTCCTCAAGTTCCGCATGGGGCTCAGGCTCGGCTATGAAACCTAGGTATCGCAATCCGCCGTTGGGCGGGGTCCTCCGCGCCGGAAGGTCATGTGCGTCCGGTCACCACCCGGTGCGCGCTCAGCTGGCCTCGGTGGAGCTCCGACGCAGGACTGCCGGTACGCGGAATCCCGGCGTCCGTGCCACCACGACACCACCGACGCAGAGCAGGCCACCGAAGAGCGCGATGACCGGTGGGGTCTCGGCGAGCAGCACCCAGCTGATCAGGATGGCCGTCGGCGGGATGAGGTAGGTCATCGCGCCGGCGCGCCCGGCACTCATGCGGGCGAGGGCATACGCCCAGGTCGTGAACCCGATCGACGTCGGGAAGATGCCCAGGAAGACGAGCCACGCGAGGTTGACCGGCTCGGCGACGCGAGCCTCATCGATGAGACCGGGGGCGAACGGCAGGCAGGCGATGGCGCCGACCAGGCACGCCAGCCAGGTGACCTGGAGGGCGGATACGTTCCGAAGGACCGGCTTCTGGAGTGTCACACCGGATGCATACAGAAGCGCGGCCACCAGACACAGCGCGACACCGAGTGGGGTCGACGAGGAGGCCGACGCGTCGGCGGACGTCGCCACGCCGATGATCACCGCACCCGCGAAGGCCACCGCGCAGCCGGCCAGGAGTCGCCGCGGGAAGCCCTCGCCGAGGAACAGGCCTGCAAACAGAGCGATGAAGATCGGGCCGACGGCCACGAGCATCGCCGCGGTCCCAGCGTCGACGAGGCGTTCCGCCGCGTTGAGGATCACGTTGTAGCCGGCGAACCAGGCGACGCCCGCCGCCACGATGAGGGCGAGGTCGCGACCGCTGGGTCGCACCCACGGTCTCGTCAGGGCGAACACGCCCAGCACGAGGACACCGACGATCAGTCGCGCCAGCGCGATCGAGCCCGGCGAGAGATCGACCGCGGCGGCACGGATGCCGACGAACGCCGACGCCCACGACACGACCGTCACGAGGGCCGCCGCGACGGCTTTCGTTTCCGATGAGGCCGGGGCTTGATCGTCCACGCCTACAAGAACCGCCGTCACGCGCGAATGGTTGCGCGGATCAGAGCCAGACGGCGATGACGCTCACCGCGACGAGGCCGCCGAGAACGAGGCTTACCGCACGTCCAGCCCGCTCACCGGATAGCAGCCGAGACATCGCGCCACCGGCCACGGCCCAGGCCGCGGCGCAAGGCAGGATCACCATCATCATCGTCCCCGCTACCGCGAGACTCCCTGCGATCGCCGAAAGCTCGGCGGGTCGGAACGTCGTGACGGCACCGAACGCGAAGATCCAGCCCTTCGGATTCAGCGCCTGGAAGGCCGACGCCTCGAGGACGTTCATCGGGCGCGCGACTGTCGTCCCTTCGGTCGAGCCGGCGCGCGCGATCCGATACGCGAGAACGAGCAGGTACGCCGAACCGATGAGCTTCAGCAGGATCGTCAGTGCCGGGATCGACGTCACGAGCAGACCGACCCCAGCGGCGACCGCGACCGTCATCGCTCCGATCCCCACCGCGGTGCCCACGACGTGCGGCAGCGTCCGCCGGAACCCGAACGTCGCGCCAGAGGCCCAGAGCAGGACATTGTTCGGCCCGGGCGTGCCGGCACTGACGAGGGAGAACCCGACGAGCCCGATGAGCCATGGCATACGCCGACGCTACGCAGCCGGGGCCTGGTCGTCTTGTACGATCCTGCGATGGAAGCGGCTGGCGTCGACGTGCGGGCATGGCGGCCGCCGGTGCCCGGCATCCGCGAGGTCCTCCACGCTTCGCTCGCTCATCCGTACCCGCCGCATACCCACGACACCTGGACCCTGTTCATCGTCGACGAAGGGGCGGTCCGCTACGACCTCGACCGCCGCACGGGCGGCGAAGGGCGGACGATGGTGTCGATCCTCCCGCCGCATGTCGTCCACGACGGTCGGCCGGCGACCGCAGACGGGTACCGCAAGCGGGTCGTCTATCTCGAGACCGACCTCCTCGGCGAGCACCTGATCGGGCCGGCGGTCGACAGGCCCCAGTTCCCCGATCCCGCGATGCGCGACGAAGTCGCCCGCCTCCACGATGCCCTTGCCTGCACGGATGACGCGCTCGATGCCGAGACGCGACTGCACGTCATCGTCGATCGCATCCGGCGTTCCTTCGGCGACACGGCACCAGGCGAAAGCGCGACGAACGAGGCCGCCGAGGCGCTTCGCGCGTACCTCGATACACACCTGTTCGAACCGGTGACGCTGACGGCGGCCGCGTCCGAGCTCGCGGCGTCACCGACCCAGGTCGCACGAGCGTTCACGGAAACGTTCGGCATCACGCCGCACGCGTACGTCATCGGCCGCCGACTCGACGCCGCCAGGACCCGGATCCTCGACGGCCAGCCGTTAGCCGACGTAGCGAGCGAGGTCGGCTTCTACGACCAGGCCCACCTCACGCGGCGCTTCAAGCGGTTCCTCAGCGTGACGCCTGGCCAGTTCGCTGCATCCACACGGCACGCGGCGGGCTGATCACGGGGACATTCGTGCTCATCCCGGGCGCCGGTGGGGACGGCTGGTACTGGCATCTCGTGGTAGCCGAGCTCGAGCGGCGGGGTCATCACGCGATCCCGGTCGACCTGCCAGCGGGTGACGAGCGCGCGGGCTGGACCGAGTACGCCGACGCTGTCGTCGAGGCGATCGGCGATCGCCGAGGTGTGACCCTCGTCGCCCAATCACTCGCTGGCTTCACGGCCCCGGTCGTCGCCGAGCGGGTCCCCGTCGACGAGATCGTCCTCCTCAACGCGATGATCCCCAAGCCCGGCGAGACCGGCGGCGAGTGGTGGACCGCCACCGGCCAGGGCGACGCTCAGTCGGCGTACCTCAGGCAGATCGGCATCGATCCTGGTGTCGCCGACGACGATGACGTCCTCTACTTCCACGACGTCCCCGCGGCCGTCAAGGAGGAGACCTACGGACGGGGCGAGCCTGCGCAGACGATGACCCCGATGGGACAGCGATGGCCACTCGAGGCATGGCCCGACGCGCCGACTCGGGTCTTCGCCGGCCGCGACGACCGGCTGTTCCCGCTGTCATTCCAGCGACGGATCGCACAAGAGCGGCTGGGTCTGGAGATCGAGGAGCTCGACGGCGGGCACTTGCTTGCTCTCAGCCATCCCCGCGAACTCGTCGACAAGCTGTTGGGTTAGCGTCCGTCCAAGAGGCGATCAGCTCGACCCAGGGCGGGCGCGGATCGCCTCGATCGACCTACGGATGCGCGTCTTCGACGCCTATCGACTCGACTATCATGGCGCCGCCGTGGGCCGCGGATGCCCGTCACGATCAGCACCGGACCCCGTCGCGGCAGCAACGAGAAGGGAGCTTCCGATGAGGAACCCGCCGGTCCTGGTCGCGGTACTCGGCTTCTTCGGCGCCCTCGCGGGCTTCGGCTTCCTGTTCATGGGATTCCGCATGCTCGGATTTGACTGGTTCGGGCTGTTCGGCGACCTGCCGCGGTTCGAAAGCGTCGGCCTCTGGGGCTGGCTCGCGGTCATCACCGGGTTCGTCTGGCTGCTCGCAGCCCTCGGCCTGTGGTCGCTCCAGCCGTGGGCGCGCATGTTCGCGATGATCATGGCCGGGTTCGGTCTGATCGAGGCGACCATCGCGTTCATCCAATTCCCGGG
>Ga0207662_10000698_pt1 | contig 15313 bp, 10 predicted proteins | sample KBSS33LmetaG_FD_184338 | JGI IMG/M metagenome (GOLD analysis project Ga0207662, IMG submission 184338) | Switchgrass rhizosphere microbial communities from Kellogg Biological Station, Michigan, USA - KBS S3-3L metaG (SPAdes) (version 2) | ecosystem: Host-associated > Plants > Roots >... | reverse complement strand
GGAAAACGATGTCGGCTTCGCCGAGCAGCCGGACCGCGCGCACCGTGAGGAGGTCCGGCGCGCCCGGCCCGGCGCCGACGAGATAGACCGCATTCATGCCGGCCCCTTGGCGTGCGCCACGGGCGCATGCTCCGCGGCGATCTTCGCCAGCGTGGCTTCGAGCGCCTGCGTCACTGGTTTTGCTGATAGCTCGTGCTGAATACGTCGAAGCCGGCCAGCGCTTCCTTCGCAATCTGATACGTGTAGCGATCGTCGGGCGCGGCGTCCTCGAGCACCGACGCCGACTCGTGGAGCAGCGCGTTGCGCCGCTCCTGCAGCGCCGGCAGATCGATGGCGTTGTCGTGCATCTCGGCGAGCAGCGCGCGGTACTTCTCGCAGACCACCCACATCCGCGCCGCGCTGACGCGATGCCCGTAAATGCGCGGCTGCTGGTTGAAGCCGACGTAGGCGGCGCAGGCGGCGAAGGTCGCTGCCGCGAGGATCGCGAACGCCAGCTGCCAGGCGTAGCCGTTGCCGACCGCGATCGCGCCGAGGCCGGCGGTGATGCCCGAGAGCGAGAGCAGCGCGATCTTCGCGTACGAGGTGAATCGCGTCAGCCGCGCCGCGGCCTCGGCGTGCCCTTCGTAGGCGGCCAGTGCGCTGCCAAAGCTGAGACGCACGTGCTCGACGAGCGTGAGCTGGAACATGCCGGAAACCGGGCAAGGACTGCGCCACCTCATCGAGCCCGTCGTCATTGGAGATTCCGCCGTTGGTCGCCGATCCGTGCGTCAGCGGGGGAGACACGCCGTGAAATTTCTGGATGGTGGTCCGCCGCCGCTACCCGCGGCGGCCGGGCAGGTCGAAGATGTGGATCGACTGGTCCGTCTTGCGGCAGCCCTTGCGGTAGGTGCGCTTCGACAGGTCCGAGACGAGCACGAAGCGCGTGTTCGAGAGCCAGCAGAGGCCTTCGAGCGTGCAGTAGCGCGGGTTGCCTTTCTTCGTGCGCGGGAATTCGTAGATGCGCCCGTGCCCGTGGATCGTCCAGGTGCCGCGGCGGAGGCGGCCGATCCACAGCTTCGAGTCCATCTGCGAGATGACCGCGATGCGATCCCCCTTGAGCGAGACCGCGGAGTAGTCCTCGAAGTCGACCGTCTTCGGCAGCTTGATCCTGGCCAGCGAGATCCACATCGAGCCCTTGCGCGTCAGCACGTGGATGCGGCCGCCGCCTCCCTTGCGGCCTTCCTTGCCGGCGCGGCAGCGATTGCCTTCGCAGAGCGCGAGCAGGTATTCGGTGCCCTTCCAGCTGACCGTGGCGAGGCCCTCGAGGCCGGTGTTGCGCTTGGCAAACGGGATGTCGACCCAGTGGCGCCCCTTGAAGGTGCCGTGCTCGTCGCACTCGTCGATGAGCGGCTTGTAGCTGCCGTCGGCATGCTTCTCGGCCTCGATGAGCAGGTAGAAGCGGCGGTTGGCCGCACTGTAGGCGATGTCCTCGTAGCCGTCGCCGGCGCGCCGCCGGCCGAACCAGCCGTGGCGCTTGGAGGCGGGCGAGAGGCTGCGATCGATCCGCGCCACGTGGCGGACGTTGTCGAAGATGACGTAGAAGTCGGCGCCCCTGGCGATGACGCCGCTCGCTTCCAGCACGCCGCTGCCCTTCGGCGGGGCAATGAGATCCACGAGCCTGCGCTCCTTGACCAGCCGGAGTTCCTGTCGCGCCATCCGTCCTCCTGAACCGAGGGGGTTCTACGGTTCTAAGGTTCTAGGGTTCTACGGTTCGGAGTTCTGGTTCGCGGTTCGCGGTTCGCCAATCCTCTCGGGAGCAGAACGATGAACCCCGAGAACCCCTAGAACCCTAGAACCCCATTCTAGAAGTGCAGATTCAATCCCACCGACAACCCGATCGCTTCCACGTCGGGGTTTCTGCTTCGTCCCTTCAGGCCCCCGTTCGAGAGGTGCAGCAGTTGCAGCGCCGTGACGACGTGCGCGCGCCCGTTCAGCCGCAGCATCAGGCCGCCGCCGCCGATGGCGAGATAGTTGTAGCGCGTGCCGCGCGTCGGCGCGGCCACCGCGGTGTGCGAGATGCCGACCTCTCCCTGCAGGAATGCCGCGGTTCGTCCGCGCTGCAGCACGCGCCCGCGCACGCCGATCGTCAGGCCGAGGATCACGCCGTCTTCGCCGCGCTGTGAGACGTAGATGAACTGCTGGTTCATGCGCAGCGCGAGGCCGTCGCGCAGGCCATAGGTCAGCCCCTGCTCGAGACCGTACATCTCTTCGTGCGACGCGTTGTAGTTCCACGCTTCGAGCGCCGCCTGCCCGGCGAACTCGAAATGCCAGCGGCCGCGCGCGAACGGTGAGCCGGGGGCGGCCGGCGCCGCCGCCTGCGCCGCGGCGCTGCCTGCCGCCGTGAGAACGAGCAGAATTGCGTGGAGTATCGTAAGGCGCATGTGGCGTGCCGCGGTCGTCTTCGCTGCTCTCGTGTCGTCATTGGCGCCCTCGAGTGCCGCGGCCCAGGACCACGTGACGCTCCGATCCGACATCCTCTTGTACGGCGACAACACCGAGTTCCGCAACCCCTTTCGCGAGGGGGAAACGATCTTCGGCGCCGCGGCGAGAGTCTACGCCGAGCTCGAGCTGAATCCCCGCGTCAGCGTGTCGCTCGGCGCGTTCGGCAACCAGCGGTTCGGATCGGAGGACGCGTTCGAGCTGGTGCGGCCGGTGATCGCGATGGCGGTTCGCGGACGGCGATCGCGGTTCACGTTCGGCACGCTGCCGGCCCTGTCGGTGGACCTGCCGATCGGCCCGGATCGCGGCGGGCCGCACGGCCTGCTGCCGCCGCTGCAGCGCGAGACGCTGTCGTTCGACCGGCCCTACGAAGCCGGGCTGCAGTGGGACTTCACGGGGACGCGGCTCACGCACAGCATCTGGATCGAGTGGCAGCGGCTGAACACCGCCGCGCACCGGGAGCGCTTCGACGGCGGCGCGAACGCCGAGCTGGCCGTCTCGCCGCACGTCTCGATCCCGCTGCAGCTGCACGTCGTGCACGAAGGTGGGCAGCTGTTCAACGCCGGCCCCGTCGCCGACAGCGCCGCCGCGGCCGCCGGCGTCGCGCTCCACGGTCCGGCCGGACCGCTGGAGAAGCTGTCGCTGGAGCTCTTCGGCGCCGCGGCGCGAACGGTCCCGGATCGCGAGCGGCCCAGCCTCGATCGGTCAGGGCCCGGCTTCTTCGGCCGCGCCGCGGCGGAAGCGCACGGCTGGCGCGGGCATCTCATCATGTGGCGCGGCCGCACGTTCATCAAGGACGAGGGGGATCCCAACTACCTCTCGCTCCGCCGCGACGGCCACGTCTACGGCGGCATCCGCGACTACGCCGAAGCCGGCCTCGCGCGGCGCTTCACGCTCGCCGCCGACGCGGCGCTCGAGGTGTCCGGCCGCGTCCATCGCGTCGAGGGCTTTTATGAGTACTCCTACCGCGTGCTCGCCATTGCCACGCCGCACTGGCGGCTGCGGTGAGCGGGGTGCGGGGTGCGGGGTGCGAGGTGCGGGGGAAGGCGAATGGTGGACATTGGAACGCTGCAAAAGCGGCGATAGAATGCAACCCCTCATGACTCGACACACCCTGATCGCCCTCTCGTTCGTCTTCTCCGCGGTGCCGGTTGCCGCGGTGGCTCAGCCGCCGGCCGCGCCACCGGCCCAGCCGCAGCCGGCCGCGGAACGGCCGCAGCGTCCGCAGCCGCAGATGGATCCGGAACGCGCGCGGCGGCTCTACGTCAGCGCCGATCCGAAGGATCACGCGGCCGGCACGAACTTCCAGCGCGACATCGACGAAAAGAAGAAGATCGACGAGCGCTACGCGCAGATCACCAAAGGCGTCGTCGACTTCCAGAAGATTACCTACCGCAGCGGCGTCGGCGATCTCGACATTCCCGCGTATCTGTTCCAGCCGCTGAAGAAGCGCGGCGCGAAGGGACACGCCGCGATGGTGTGGATCCACGGCGGCGTGCACGGCAACTGGGACAACCGGCTGTGGCCCTTCGTCAAGGAAGCCGTCGATCGCGGCTACGTCATCATCTGTCCCGAGTACCGCGGCAGCACCGGGTATGGCGAGGCGTTCCACAACGAGATCGACTACGGCGGCTACGAGATCGACGACGTGCTGAGCGCGTTCGATTATCTCAAGACGCTGAGCCACGTCGATCCTGAACGCGTCGGCGTGATGGGATGGAGCCACGGCGGCTACATCACGCTCTTCAGCGTGTTTCGCGACAAGACGCCGTTCAAGGCGGCGGCGGCGATCGTGCCCGTGACCAACCTCGTCTTCCGCCTCTCGTACAAGGGTCCCGGCTATCAGCGCAGCTTCGCCACGCAGAAGCGCATCCAGGGACTGCCGTTCGAGAAGCCCGAACTCTACATTCAGCGATCGCCGCTCTACAGCGTCGACAAGCTGCGCGTCCCGCTCCTGGTGCACGTCTCCACCAACGACGAGGACGTGAACTTCGTCGAGGACCAGCAGATTGTCGATGCACTGCGCGCGCGCAAGCCCGATCTCGCCGAAACGAAGATCTACGTGAACCCGCCAGGCGGGTACGCCAGCGTCGGCCACACCTTCAGCCGACGCGTGAACATCGACACGCTCCAGCGCGAAGACTCTCCCGAGCAGATCGACAGCTGGAACCGCGTGTGGACCTTCTTCGACTGGAATCTGCGCCCCTACGAAGATCGCTCGAAGCCGTCGACTGCTTCGAGTTCTAGCCGCTAGAACTTGTCCTGCCCTCGCGCGAGCGAGGGCGGGACCGCACCTCGCCGCCGCACCTCGCCGCCGCACCTCGCGCCTCGCCCCCCAGGCCCGACGCCGCACACGATGGTGCCGGGCCCCCCACGATCGGGCCATTCTCCGCTCGCCCTCCCCGCCCGTATCCTCCCGTGCGATCCGGAAACCACAAAACGGGAGGTGTGTCTTTATGCAGTGTCCATCGCCACCGCATCGCGGGAGATCCCCGCACGCGGATTACTGGCGTGGCGCGGCGCGCTGGTCGTTCGTGCTCGCGTGCGGCCTGTTGCTGATCCTGATCAGCGCAGGATCCGCGCGGGCCAGCACCACGTCGCCGCTCGTAGCCGCCGTCGACAGCATCGCCGCCGAGCAGGCGCTCGGCGCGGCTGAATCCCCACTCGCTTCCCAGCCCGATCAGGTCATCGACCACCAGCCGGTCCGCGACTCCAGTTCCCCGGAGCCCGCCGACTCACGTGACCTCATCGACGAAGAAGACGACGACCGGGATGACGACGACGGCGCCCAGGATCCGCGCGATCCGCTCACGTTGCATCTCAGCGTCGACGAAATCCTCGGCCAGCGGTGTCCGTCCCGCACAGCCGGGGCGCCGCTCTCGCCGGACGGAAGTTCACTCGGAACCACGTACTTAACTGAGTCGGTCAGGAGGTTGTGATGTTGGCATCACCCCGCAAAGTTCCCCGTCCGTTCAAAATCCTCACATGTCGTCGTACTCCTTCCGCCCGCCGCTGGGCGATCGTGGCCATGCTCGCCATGATGCTCACCAGCAACGGCGCGCCGCTGTTCAATCCGATCGGCAGCACCCTCGTCCACGCGCAGGTCGGCCAGCCGGGTTCGGCCGTCGGCTTCGTCCTCAACGCGGGCGACCTCCGGTTCATCTTCAGGCAGATCCAGCTCGCGCAGGCGCACGCGGCCGCGTTCCGGACCAATCCGAATGCGTCGCCGCGCGACGTCAGCCCTGAGCTGCAGGGAGACCCGCGAATCCCGTTCGGCCTGCGCACCGTTGATGGCCGCTGGAACCATCTCGGGCCGGATCAGGTCACGTTCGGCGCCTCCGATCAGCTCTTCCCGCGCCTGGCGCCGGCGCAGTTCCGCACCGCGGAAGCCGGGACGAGCTATGCGAACAACGCCAGCGTCACCGACGCGCAGCCGCGCATCATCAGCAACCTGATCGCCGATCAGACGGTGCGCAACCCGACTGCGGTCCAGGTCTCGACGGACCAGAACTTCGGCACCCTGCCTGCCGCGGGAGAGCTCGGCACGCTGCCGATCGGCAACGTCGCGCCCGACGTCGGCCTGTCGGCGCCGTTCAACAGCATGTTCACGTTCTTCGGCCAGTTCTTCGATCACGGCCTCGACCTCGTGAACAAGGGCGGTAACGGCATCGTGACCGTCCCGCTGCAGCCCGACGATCCGCTGTTCGGCATCACGCCGGGCAACATCATGGTCCTCAGCCGCGCCACCCACGTGGTGGTCAACGGAGTCCTGGAAGCGATCAACCAGACGACGCCGTTCGTCGATCAGAACCAGACCTACACGTCGCATCCGTCGCACCAGGTGTTCCTGCGCGCCTACGAGCGAATCACGGTGGGTGGCCTGCTGACGACGCAGCCGACCGGCAGACTGATCGACGGCAGCGACCCGTTGAACCCGGGCGTCAACGTCGGGAACATCGGCAGCTGGCGCGAAGTCAAGGCGCAGGCCGCGACCCTGCTCGGCATCCAGCTCGTGGACACGGACGTGTTCAACGTTCCGGTCCTGGTGACCGATCCGTACGGCCACTTCGTTCCCGGCCCGACCCGCGGCCTGCCGCAGTTCGTGCTGAACAACGGCGCCACGGTCGAGGCTGGCGCGGGAACCAGAGCCGCGTTCACGGCCACGCCCATTCCCGCAGGTACTGGCGCCGGCAGCCCGACGGCCGGCCGCCGCACCAACCACGCGTTCCTCGACGACATCGCCCACAACGCGGTGCCGGCCGACGGGAACGGCAACCCGCTGACCGCGGATGGGAACAACACGATTCAGCCGATCACGCAGCCGCCCGCGCCTGGCACGTACGACAACGAGCTGCTCGACGCGCACTTCTGCACCGGTGACGGCCGCGGCAACGAGAACATCGCGCTGAGCGCCGTTCACTCGGTGTTCCACGCCGAGCACAACCGCGCCCGCAACTCCATCGACACCCTGCTCAACACGCCCGGGTTCCTGCCCGCGGCCGAAGTACAGGCGTGGCGCGACGTCGATCCCGGATCCGGATGGGGCTACGGCGAGCGCCTGTTCCAGGCGGCGCGCTTCGTCACCGAGATGCAGTACCAGCACCTCGTGTTCGAGGAGTTCGGGCGCAAGGTCTCGCCGTCGATCAACGCGTTCATCGGCGACGGCATCAACATGCAGTCGCAGCTCAACCCGGCGATCAGCGCCGAGTTCGCGCACCAGGTCTACCGGCTCGGCCACTCGATGCTGACCGAGACGATCGCGCGCACCCGGCCTGACGGCACGGTGTTCGACATCGAGCTGCTCGACGGGTTCCTCAACCCGGTCGAGTTCAACAACAACGGCGCCGGCGGCCGCTACACCGCGGCGCAGGCGATGGGCGCGATCTTCCAGGGGGGCACGCGGCAACTCGGGATGGAAATCGACGAGTTCGTCACCGAGGCGGTGCGCAACCGCCTGGTCGGACTGCCGCTCGACCTCGCCGTCCTGAACCTCGCGCGCGGCCGCAGCGAGGGCATCCCGGCCCTCAACGTGCTCCGCACGTCGCTGTACCTGCAGACCGGCGATCCGCAGTTGATGCCCTACACCGACTGGACGCACTTCGGGTCGGAGATGAAATACGGCGGGGCGTCCCTGTCGAACTTCATCGCGGCGTACGGCATCCACCCGACGCTGACGGCGGCGGGGAACAACGTCGCGGCGCGGCGGACGGCGGCGGAAGCGCTGCTGGACAACGCGGCGTTCATGTTCGGTCCGGCGGCGCAGACCGGCGTCGACCGCATCGACCTCTGGATGGGCGGCCTCGCCGAGCGCGTCGCCCCCTTCGGCGGCCTGCTGGGATCGACGATGAACTACGTGTTCGAGCGGCAGCTCGAATCGCTGCAGGACGGCGACCGCTTCTACTACCTGGAGCGCCTCGACGGCCTCAACTTCCTGTCGCAGCTCGAAGGCAACTCGTTCGCCGAGCTGATCAAGCGCAACAGCACGCTGAGCGGCGTCTCCGCCGACGTGTTCGCGCGCCCCGGCCTGGTGCTGAACGTCGGGACGATCGTCGTCCTCACCCCGACGCCTCACATCGTCGACGATCCGACGACGCCGGACGTGGACGAGGCGGCGCTGGCGGCGAGCGGCGAGCTCGTGCTGCTGGCCAACGGCACCCAGATCCGCTACCTCGGCCCCGAGCACGTGATCTGGAACGGCACCGTCAACGGCGACAACATCGTGTCGAGCGAAGGTGACGACACGCTGACCGGCGGTCCGGGCAACGACCGCATGGAAGGCGGCGCCGGCAACGACAACCACATCGGCGGCGACGGCGACGACATCCTGACCGACACGTTCGGCGACGACGTGATGAAGGGCGGTCCGGGCAATGACGCCATCGCCGGCGGCTCCGGTCCGTTCGACCTGCTGCAGGGCAACGAAGGCAACGACTTCATCTTCGCCGGCAACGACGAGTCGGAAGTCTTCGGCGGCCCGGGCAACGACATCATCTACATGGGCGCGGGGCTGAGCGAGTCGGTCGGCGGCGCCGGCGACGACTGGATGGAGGGCACCAACGCGCCCGCCAGCATCGCCATCGGCGACGACAACAACCAGTTCCAGAACGACCCGAACGGCGGCAACGACATCGGCATCGCCGGTCCGGGCGACATGGACTTCGACATGGAGGGCGGCGACGACATCATGGTCGGCAACGTCATCCCGACGCACCGGTTCGAAGGCATGCTGGGCTGGGACATGGTCACCTACCGTGGGGAAACCGTGTTCGTCGACGCGGACATGCTGATCACGGGCGCGATCGCGGTCAATGCGCCCTTGAACGAGAATCGCGACCGGTACGACCTCATCGAAGGTCTGTCGGGCACGAACTTCAACGACCTGCTGCGCGGCGACAACCGCCTGGCGGCGGACCTGATCAACGACGGGCTGACCGGCGTCACCAACGGCCACGTGCTGACCCAGGCCAACCTCACTCGGATTCCGGGCCTGAATGTGGTCGTCGCGGGTGCGCTGACGGTGGACACCGACGGCAACGGCGTCGCCGACGCCTTCGCCGGCGGCAACATCATCCTGGGCGGCCCCGGCAGCGACCTCCTCGAGGGGCGCGCCGGAGACGACATCCTCGACGGCGACCGCTGGCTGAACGTGCAGTTGAGCGCGCCGAGCCCGACGGTCGTGGGCCGCACGCTGCTCTACAACAGCATGAAGCTCGGGCCGACCAACTGCGTCGGCCTGGTGCCGGCGTGCACCGCGGCGGAGCTTCGTCCGCTTCGCGCGGCGGTGTTCGATACGGTCAACCGCGTCCCGGTCACGTCGATTCAGATGGTGCGCAGCATCGTGACCCCGCTGCCCGGCGCTGACGTCGACACAGCGGTCTTCTCCGGACCGTTGGCCAACTACACCATCCAGGTGGAGGGCACCGGCGTGGACCGCGTCCTCATCGTGGCCGACACGGTCGGCACCGACGGCACGGATCGGATCCGGCGCGTCGAGCGGCTGCAGTTCACCGACACGACCGTGAACACGGTCGGCATCGGCGGCGTCACCGTCCCGAACGTGGCCGGCCTGTCACAGGCGGCGGCGCTCGCGGCGATCGACACGAACTTCACGCCGGGGACGATCCTCAGCCAGAACAGCCGGACGATTGCGTTCGGCACGGCGATCGGCACCGATCCCATCGCGGGATCGACCGCGCCGGCCAACAGCGTCGTGAACCTGATCGTGTCGCTCGGGCCGATCATCCCCGACGTGCACGACATGACGGTCGCCGACGCGGCGATCGATCTCGCGGTCGAAGGTCTCGTCGTCGGGACCCTCTCGTTCGCGAACGACGCGGACTTCGCGGCGGGCACGATCATCACGCAGAGCCCGCTGCCGGGCGGCGTCATCGCGCCCGGAGGCGCGGTGAACCTGGTGGTGTCGCTGGGTCCGGCGCCGGTGGGCGTCGTGCCGAACGTGGTCGGCGTGCTGCAGGCATCGGCGGATGCGTCGATCGTCGCGGCGGGCTTCACGCTCGGCGCGGTGACGTTCCAGAACAACGCGACGATCGCCGAGGGCGCGATCATCAGCACCAATCCCGCTCCGGGCACGTCGCCGGCGGCGGGCAGTGCCGTGGCGAGAGTCGTCTCGCTGGGCACGAACGGGCTGGTGGCGGCCTTCGCGTTCGACGAGACGAACGGGAACGTCACGACCGCCCGCGATTCGTCGGTCGTGGCGCGTGACGGCACGATCCGTCAGGCGGTGCGCGTGCCCGGCAAGTTCGGCACGGCGCTGTCGTTCGACGGCGTCAACGACTGGGTGACGGTCACCGACGTGACCGGCAGTCCGCTCGATCTGACGACGGGCATGACCCTCGAGGCGTGGGTCAACCCGACGCAGATGAGCGGCTGGGAAACCATCCTGATGAAGGAGCGCGGCATCCAGGGCGAAGGGCTGCTGGCCTACGCGCTCTACGCGCACGACGGCGCGGCCGGCACGACCGGCGCAGGGGCGAGACCGGCGTCTTACCTCCGCACGGATCCGGTGGCCTCGACCACCGATCGCCGTGTCGCGGCCAGCACCGGTGTGCTGCCGCTCAACACGTGGACCCACATCGCGTCGACCTACGACGGCGCGAACTTCCGCTTCTACGTCAACGGCGTGCTCGTCGGCACGACGGCGGGGAGCGGCTCGATCAACGTCGCCAACGGCGCGCTGCGCATCGGCGGCAACAACTCGTCGCTGAACGAGTTCTTCCGGGGTCTCATCGACGAAGTGCGCGTCTACAACCGCGCGCTGTCGGCGGCTGAGATCCAGGCGGACATGAACCGGCCGATCATCCAGCCGTAAACGTTCACGTCGAGAAAGGGGCCACGGATCGCCACGGATCGCATGGAACGAAGGGCAGCCGTTCCATGCAGTCCTGGCGGTTCGTGGCCGCCTTCACCCGACCGGCGGTTTTCTTGCTTGGCTGCTGCCCGAGACTGCCCGCTTTTTCTGGAGGAAACGACATGAAACGGACGCTGATCCTTGCGTCGTGCGTATACCTGGCCGCCGCGGCCCCCACATTGGCGCAGTACCCGAAATCGGCGCCGGCCAAGGCTCCGGCCGCGGCGCCCGCCGCCGCGGACAAGGCGGCGCCCGACGCCGGCGGGCCGGCCACCGACCCGCTCACCACGCCCGATGGCCGGCCGCGGACACCCGACGGCGCGTTCGTCGCCGCGGCGGCGCAGTCCGGCCTCGCCGGCGTGACGCTCGGACGCATCGCGCTCGAAAAGAGCTCGCGCCCCGAGGTCAAGAAGATCGCGCAGGACATGGTGCAGCTGGGCGAGCGGATGAACGCCGACGTCACGCCGCTGCTGAAGGCGCAGCATCTCACCGCGCCGATCGAGATGGACACCCGGCAGAAGAAGGCGCACGAGTGGCTGCTGAAGCTGTCGGGCACGGACTTCGATCGCGCCTTCGTCGCCAGCATGACGTCGACGCGCACCACCGAGCTGATGGTGTTCCAGCGCGCCGCCGATCGCGCCCACGATCCCGCGCTGAAGGCCTGGGCCGCCAGGACCCTGCCGAGCCTGCAGGAACAGCAGGAGGCGCTCACGAAACTTCGCTGACCGGTCGGGCGGGCCCTCGGGGCCCGCCTCTCCCTCCCGGGTGCATTTAGTCGTCCCACCGGCAGAACTCCCGCGCCCGATCAATGACTTACCGTGGAACGCGGGTTGCTGGTCGGCCCCGGCATGAAGCGCATGATCGGATTCGCCCTCGTGCTCGCGCTGGCCCTGGCTCCCGTGGCGTGCTCCAATTCGCAGGAGAAAGCGCGCACGAAACTGGCCACCATGCGCGTCCAGTACAGCGACGACTCGTTCGTCGAGCGCGCCAAGGCCGGCGACCTGCTCGTCATCGAGCAGTTCCTCGCGGCCGGGATGAACATCAACGCCGCCGCCAAGGACGGCAAGACCGCGCTGATCGCGGCGGCGGAGGAAGGGCGCGCGCCGATGGTCGCGCGGCTGCTCGCCGCCGGCGCCGACGTCAACGCCCGCGACAAGAAGTTCCAGGCCTCGGCGCTGCTCTACGCCTCGGCGCGGCAGCATTCCGAAGTGGTCAAGATGCTCCTCGACAAGGGCGCCGACCCGCGCGTCCGCGAGACCAAGCAGGGGATGACCTCGCTGCTGTCGGCCGCCATGCGCAACGATCGCACGATCGCCAGGCTCCTCGTCGAGCACGGCGCGCCGATCAACGACAAGGACAAGGAAGGGCGCACCGCGCTCATCTGGGCGAGCTTCAGCGGCAACATCGAGATGGCACGGCTGCTCCTGCAGCACGGCGCCGACGTCAAGCCGCGCGAGACGACGCACGGGGCCGACGCGCTGCTGATCGCGGCCGCCCGCGGCCGCACGCCGCTCGTCCAGCTGCTGCTCGAGAAGGGGGCGGACGCGCGCTCGCTCGACACCGACGGCAAGAACGGCCTGATGTGGGCCGCGGTCAACGGCCATGCCGAGACCGTCAGCCTCCTGCTCAAGGCGGGCGTCGATCCCTCGGCCAAGGACGGCGAAGGCAAGACCGCCGCGGCGCTGGCTCGCGAGGCCAAGCGCGTCAACATCGAAGAGCTGCTGAAGACGCGCCGGTCGTAATCATCCGAGGGGCTTCGCCCCTCGGACTCCCCGACACGCTCTCTCGCGCGCCGCTGCGCCGGCGCGCTCCGTTCGCGTGGCTCACTCGCTGCGCTCGTTCGCTCTAAATCATCAATCATCCGAGGGGCTTCGCCCCTCGGACTCCCCTACACGCTCTCTCGCGCGCCGCGTCCCGCCTTCGCTCTTCGAGCTACGGCGGGCAGGCTGCCGGCTTGCTCCTTGTCCACCGTAGCAGTCGAGCCTCAGGCTGCGAAGGTGGACGTTCGCGTGGCTCACTCGCTGCGCTCGTTCGCTTCTGCTGAGAGCAGCTATTCCGACCCGCCGGGAACGCAACTACCGCATCGTCAGGGTGTGCGCGGCCGCGGCGCGGACCGCCTTCTGGCTGAACGCGAGCGGAAAGTAATCGTTGTCCGCCCACATCTTCAGCAGGCTGTCGTAGTAGGGACTGCCCGGCTGGCCCGACTGGCCGGGCACGTTGATCGCCAGCGAGCGATCCCAGTCGGCCACGTCGAGAATCTCGCGGTAGGTCGCGCCGTCCGCTTCGACGGTGCCGGCGCCGCCGCTGCGCTCGACCGGCGCGAGATCGAACGCGCGCAGCAGCGGATGGCGGAACGCCCGCGTGTGCTGCTGTCCCCAGCGGCGATCGACGGCGCCGTCCTGCGCCATCGCCTTGAGCCTTACCTCCGCCGCTTCTCGCGTTGGCCTGGCCCGAGCAGGGTCGAGGGGCAGCGCGCCGCGGCCACGTCCCCGTCCACCGCCCTCGCCCGCGGCACGCCACGTTTCGTAGAGCGCGGCGCCTCTGCTGTCCTTCGTATAGACGCCGTCCCACGCCGCGATCTCCGCGCGCAGCGTCTCGACCTGCGGGTCCGCCGACGTCCAGCCACGGAAGAGCGGCAGATCCGCCGCCGCACGCAGCGAATAGGCGTCGTGCTGCATGCGCCGGTGATCGTCGAGCGTGAGCTTCTGCGGCGCGCCGTCGAGCATCTGGCGCAGCCTGGTGATCCGCTCGAAGCGCGCGTCGGCGTTCTTGAACATCAGCGGCGTGGACCCGGGCGGGTTGATGTTGTTGTTCGCCGTGGCGATGTAGCCGCGCGAGGGGTTCAGCTCCGAGGGCAAGTCCTTCCTGAATCCCTGCCACTCGTAGGCGCCCGTGCCGGGAACCGGCAGCCGCCCCGTCCATCCCTGGCGCGCGGGCGAGAGCGCCGACGGCCGCCACGAGATGTTGTCGGCGACGTCGCCGCAGATCAGGTTCTCGGTCGGCGCCTTCCAGTACATCGCCGCGTCGAGGAACTCGCGGCAGTCGCGCGCCTGCGCCAGCCGCAGTCCGCCGAGGTACGGCGCGGTGCCCGGCTCGGCGGCCGCGCGCCTGATCGCGTAGGCGAGGTGGCGCGTGGCGTCCTCGAAGAACACCGGCCCGTGGCGGCTGAACTTCAGCTCGACGATCTCGTCGCGGCCGTCCTTCACCTTGATCGTGTCCCTGACGATCTTCAGCGGTTCCCACGCGCCGTTGAACTTCACCTCGTTGGCGTTGGCGGGGTTGACCTGCTCGACATAGACGTCTTCCTGGTCGGTGCCGACGATCGTCAGCCCCCATCCGACGCGCTCGTTGTGGCCGACCGCGACGCCGACAAAAGGCGGCTCCCCGGCGCCGATCACGTTCCAGCCGGGTGCCTGCAGGTGCACGATGTAGCGCAGCGACGGATTGGTGACTTCGCGGTGCGGATCGTTGGCGACGACTGGATGGCCGGTGGCCGAGCGTGAAGGACCGACCACCCAGTTGTTGCTGCCGGGCTCGCGGATCGCGCTGTCGTCGCGGCCCGGCTGCGCGTCCTCGCGGAACTGCGGCAGCAGCGGCGGCAGCACGGCTCCGCCCCCGGCGCCGCCGGCGCGGAGGCTCGCGATCGCCTCGTCGCCGATGGCCGCGGGGTCGAGGCCGTCCGGGACTCTCAAATCGTCGGGAGGATCCGGGTTCGCGGCGCGATTCGCCGCCTCCACGCCGAGCCGCGCCACGTTGCGCGCGAGCTGCAGCTCGGCGCTCGCGTCGCCGAAGGTTGGCGGCCGCAGCACCACCTGCTCGATCGTCCACGGCTCCGGCGTGAGGCCGGTGACGAGGAACTCGATCGGGAGGTGGTCCTTGTGCTGCGTGATGTAGGCGTTGACGCCGTTCACGAACGCCGTGAAGATCCGCTTGCCGTCGGGGTGATAGCTGGTCCACTCGCGGTCGTCGAACGGCCCGCGGTATTTCAGCAGCCGCGCCACGCGGTCGCGCGCCACGGCGGTCGGCCCCGCGACCTCCGCCAGGCGCCCTTCGCCGGCGCGGCGCCACATCTCCATCTGCCACAGCCGGTCCTGGGCCATGACGTAGCCCTGCGCGAAGAAGAGGTCGTCGGTGGACTGCGCCGTGATGTGCGGCACTCCCCACGTATCGCGCACCACCGTCACCGGCGCCCGCACGCCGCCGACTCGGATCTCGCCGTCAATCTGCGCCAGCGACGACTTCGCCAGCGTTCGAACATCCGGCTGACTCTGCGCGGTGAGGGCCGTTCCGGAGACCAGTACCGCTGCGACAAGTTGTTTCATCCGACCTCCGACCTCCGCAGCGAGCCGCCATCATTTGCGGCTGGCGAGTATCTTCTCCATGTCGTCCATGACGCGGTTCATCTTCTGCAGCGTCAGCCGCAGCGGCTCGTCCGTCGTCATGTCGACGCCGGCGTCCTTGAGGAGA
>Ga0207662_10000697_pt1 | contig 15325 bp, 14 predicted proteins | sample KBSS33LmetaG_FD_184338 | JGI IMG/M metagenome (GOLD analysis project Ga0207662, IMG submission 184338) | Switchgrass rhizosphere microbial communities from Kellogg Biological Station, Michigan, USA - KBS S3-3L metaG (SPAdes) (version 2) | ecosystem: Host-associated > Plants > Roots >... | reverse complement strand
CGTTCGGCCCCCTCCATACTCGCGACAAGCAGATGGGCGAGGACTGCCTGTACCTCAACGTCTGGACGACGGCGAAATCCGCGAAGGCCAGGCAGCCGGTGCTCTTGATGTTCCACGGCGGAGGCTTCGCCGCCGGCTCCGCCTCCGAGCCCCGGACGGACGGCGAGTGGTTCGCGAAGCAGGGGATCGTCGTGGTCGAGCCGAACTACCGGCTCGGCGTCTTCGGTTTCCTGGCCCACCCGGAGCTGACCAGGGAATCGAACGGTCACGGCTCCGGCAACTACGGGATGCTGGATCAGGTGGCGGCGCTCCAGTGGGTGACGCGCAACGTCGCGGCGTTCGGCGGCGATCCGGGCAACGTGACCATCAACGGCGAGTCCGCGGGATCGCTGTCCGTCAGCGCGCTCATGGCCTCGCCGCTGACGCGGCAGCTCGTGCACAAGGCGATCGGACAGAGCGGCGCGTTCTTCACGAGCCCCACCCGGGGCCTGGCGGAGAAGACGGTGCCGGAGAAGGAGCAGGACGGGGTCGAGTTCGCGACCTCGGTCGGCGCGTCTTCGCTGGCCGAGCTCCGCGCGAAGCCCGCGGACGAGATCCTGGCTGTGGTCATGAAGACGGGCGGCTGGGGCTACAGCCCGGGCGTGGACAACTACTTCATGCCGGAGAAGGTCGCGGCCGTCTATGCCGCGGGCAAGCAGTCGAAGATCCCGCTCCTCGCCGGCTGGACCTCGGCCGAGCTGGGGATGGCGGTGGCCATGAACCCGCAGAAGCCGACGGCGTCCACCTTCCCGGACAAGCTGAAGGAGCAGTTCAAGGACCAGGCGGACGCGGCGGCCAGGGTCTATCCCACCACTACCGACGCGGAGGCCCTGCAGTCGGCGGCCGACCTGGCCAGCGACATGTTCATCGCGTATTCGACCTGGAAGTGGATCGAGGTCCATGCCAAGACCGCGCCCGTCTACCGCTACCGGTTCGACCGCGCTCTGCCGGAGGCGAACGGGTCCAACCGATTCGGCGCCGCCCACGCCTCCGACATCGAGTACTCCTTCAACACCCTCGACTCGAAGAAGGCGGACTGGACGCCGGAGGACCGGGAGGCGGCACGGGCGATGGCGGGCTACTTCGCGAACTTCGTCAAGACCGGCAACCCGAACGGGCCGGGCCTGCCGCCGTGGCCCGAGTTCGGCAAGACGCGCGAGGTGATGGTGCTCGACGCCGTCAGCAAGGCCATTCCCGAGCCGGGCCGCGCGCGCTACGAGTTCATCGACGGGTTCGCCTCGAAGTAGCGGCTATACGGACGCCGGGTCCGGATGGACCCAGGGTGCGCGGTAGGGACGCCGCAGGAGGCGATTGGCCTCCTCGTCGCCCACCACGCGGCCTAGGGCTGCGTCCCACTCCAGCGTGCGTCCCAGCTTCATCGAGAGGTTGGCCAGGATGCAGGCGGTGGTGGAGATGTAGCCCTGCTCGATGTCCGCGACCGGACGGCCACGCGTCTTCATGTTCAGGAGCAGGTCCTTCATGTGCCCGCGGATGGCCGGGGCCACATGCCGCTCGAGGTCCTTCTCCGTCTTGTCGATCGGGTACTGCTCGTATTCGTAGGTGACGTCCTTGTGGACGGCTTCGCCGCCGCCCTGGGGCACGAAGTCGTAGCTCATCACGCTGGCCTTGAGCGTGCCCTTGTCGCCGTAGAGCGTCGCCCCCCACGGGTACTTCGGGTCGGGCGCGTCGCCCCAGGTGCGATGGGTCCACACCACGCGCAGGTCCGGGAACTCGAACGTCGCCGTCTGGCTGTCCGTGATGTTCGCCTTGCTCGCCTTGTCCACGAAGATGCCGCCCGTGCTGCTGACGCGCGTCGGCATGCCCAGGTCCATCATCCAGCGCACCATGTCGAGCATGTGGATGCACATGTCGCCCATGATCCCGTTGCCGTACTCCATGAACGCGCGCCAGCCGCGGGGATGGACGAGCTTGTTGTAGGGCCGCATCGGCGCCGGCCCCGTGTAGAACTCCCAGTCGAGGCTCGCGGGCGGCGCGATGTCGGGAGGGTTCTCCGTCGCGCGCATGTGGTAGTAGCAATAGACCTCGACCAGGGCCACCTTCCCCAGACGTCCCGTCTTCACGATCTGCTCGCGCGCTTCCATCAGGTGGGGCGTGCTGCGCCGCTGCGTGCCCACCTGCACCACGCGCCCGTACTTGCGGGCGGCGGCGAGCATGGCCTGGCCTTCCAGCACGTCCACGCTGACCGGCTTCTGCACGTAGACGTCGGCGCCCGCCTTGACCGCCTCCAGGAAGGGAAGCGCATGCCAATGGTCGGGCGTGGCGATGAGCACGAGATCGAGGTCCTTCTCCGCGAGCATGCGCCGGTAGTCGGCGTACGTGCGCGGCGTCTTCTTCGAGACCTGGCGGCCCGCGACCTGCTGGGCGGCGTCGGCCAGCATCGCGCTGTCCACGTCGCACAGCGAGACCACTTCGACCGGGGCGACCTGGATGAGGCGGAAGAGGTCCGCCTTCCCGTACCAGCCGGTGCCGATGAGGCCGACGCGAAGGGGCGTCTCGGCGAAGGCCTCGGCGTAGCGTCCGAGGCGGCTGCTGGCGACGGCCAGGGCGGCCCCGCTCGTCAGGAACTGGCGGCGGTTCATCGGTCTCCTCCTCGGGAGCCCGCATCATAGCCCCGCCGCCCGCCGGCCGTGCCTTAGCGGTTGCGCGGACCCCGAAACGTGCAGGTGCCACGGTAATCGAACGTCGGGTTCCCTTCCGCAGTGAGGCCGGTCCCCACCACGTCGAGCTGGCAGCGGACCTTCGGCCCCGCGATATGGTCGAAGAGGTAGACCTTGCCTCCCTCCTCGCCCGTGGCCAGGTTCACCCGGAAACGGAACTGGTCGTCATGGATCATCACCGGCGCCGATCCGGCGACCGTGCCCGAAAAGACCTGGTCTCCCGTGTTCACCAGCGTGCCCGCCCCGAAATCGAACACGGACGTGACGTGATAGAGCACGAACCCCTTCAGGTCGCCTCGGAGCTCGACGGTCTCCGTGCTCTTCTGGATCTTTCCGGTGGGGGTCGTCTCCTGGGAGTGGACGATGGCGGTGGTCAGGTGGTCCTCTCCACTCCCCGCGACGGCGATGGTCGTGACGGCGTCGGCGCGCGCTTCCGCGGCGTCACGCCCCTCGTGTGCCTCGGCGAGGGGGACCGACAGCATGGCGGCAGCGACGAGGTGGGTGGCTCGCAACGAGATCATGTGAGGCCTCCTTCGTGAATCGATTGACGCGAACGTACGCGTCGGGCTGGATCCGCGAAAGACGACAAAGCGGGCCGGCGGCTCCTGGCCCACTTTGGCCGCTCCGCAGCACGGGCTCGGCGGCTTCTCCCCCGCGCGTAGAATGACGCCGCAGTGCCCGCAGCCTCCGACGACCGCCTCGACTCGTGGAAGGAGATCGCGGCCTACGTCCGGCGCGGCGTGCGGACGGTGCGCCGCTGGGAGACGGAGGAGGGCCTGCCCGTGCACCGCCACGTGCACCGCGCCCTGGGCAGCGTCTACGCCTTCAAGTCGGAGATCGACGCCTGGCGGCGGTCCGGCCCGCGCCGGCCGCAACCCCGATCGATTCGTCCCGGCATTGCGCAGCACGGCCCCGAGAAGTCCATCGCGGTGCTTCCTTTCACGAACCTCAGCACCGATCCCGAGAACGAGTACTTCGCCGACGGCCTCACCGACGAGGTGACGGCCGATCTCTCCAAGGTGCGCGCCCTGCGCGTGACGTCGCGGACATCGGCCATGACGTTCAAGGGCACGGCCAAGGACTGCAAGACGATCGCGCGCGAGCTGGGCGTGCGCTACGTCCTCGAAGGCAGCGTGCGCCGCGCGGGAAGGCGGCTGCGCATCACGGCCCAGCTCGTGGACGCGAGCACCGATCATCACCTCTGGGCGGACAAATACGACGGGGACGTCGAAGACGTCTTCGCCTTCCAGGAGCGGCTGGCCCGCATGATCGTGGACGCCCTCAAGCTGGAGCTCAGCGCGGACGAGGATCGGCGGCTGGGCGAACATCCGATCGGAAGCCTGCCCGCCTACGAGTGCTACCTGCGGGCGCGGCAGGAGGGCTGGCGCTGGCGCAAGGACGCCATCGACCGCGCCGTTCACCTCCTGCGTGACGGCCTCGCCATCGTGGGCGAGAACGCCGGCCTGTACGCCGCGCTGGGTCTCGCCCATCTGCAGTATCGCGAGGCGGGCATCGACTTCGGAGAAGGCCCGCTACGCGAGGCCGAGGTCTGCGGCCGCAAGGTGCTCGCGCTCGCGCCGGACTCCTCGTCGGGGCGGCAGCTCCAGGGCTGGATCCACTATTCCCGGGGGCGCATCCAGGAGGCCGTCCGCGACCTGAAGGCGGCGCTCGCGATCGACCCCAGCAGCGCGGACACCCTGCTTCTTCTCTCCAACTGCTACCTGATCTCGGGCCGCGTCGCCGCCGCGCGGCCTCTCCTCGACCGGCTGCGGGCCGTCGATCCGTTGACCCCGCTGACGCGGTGCATGCCCGGCTTTGCCGATGTGCTCGAGGGGCAGCTCGCGGCGGCCGTCGAGCCCTACCGCCAGATGTTCGAGATGGACTCCGGCAACCCCATGGGGCGCCTCTTCTACGTCTGGGCCCTGGCCGTGAATCGCCGGTTTCCGGACGTCCAGGCGATCGTGACGGGGTTCCCGCCCGAGATGTGGGACAGCGTGCCCGGTCGCCTTGCCCGCTTCCTGGGTGGCGCCCTGGCCGGGCAGGGCCCAAGAGCCTGTGCGGCGCTGGCGCCGGAGATCGAAACGATGGCCGCCGCCACCGATGTGTTCCCGCGGCTCCTCGCCCAGGGGTACGCGCTGGCCGGGATGCCCGAGCCCGCGCTTGATTGGCTGGCCATTGCGGTCGACCGCGGGTTTATCAACCACCCGTTCCTGGCCCGCCACGATCCGCTGCTCGCGAGCCTGCGCGGCCGCCCGCGGTTCGAAGAGCTGATGGAGACGGTGCGCGGCCGCTGGGAGCGCTTCGAGGCCTGAGGCCTACCGCACCGCCGGGCCGTGGTCGTAGCTGAGGACGCGCGACATCTTCCAGGCCCCGTCCTTCAGGGTCCAGAGGTGCGTGAACTTCGCGCGGCCGTCGAGGAACTCGGCCTTTCCCTTCTGCTTGACGTAGAAGACGTGCTCGCCGGAGAGAACGGCGCCGTAGGCCACGTCGTTCTTCTTCAAGGGGAAGACGTGAACGGTGCCGTCCACGGCCTCGCGTCTCAAGGTCGAGTCCGGGTTGCCGCAGAGGCCCTCGCGCAGGGCGGCGACGAAGGCGGGATGGCCGAGCGTGGCGCCGCCGCGGTCGTGGTAGAACTCGACATCCTCCGTGAAGAACTCGGACATGGCCTTCACGTCGCAGGCGTTGTAGGCCTTCCAGAAAGCGCCGTCACGTTGCAGGACGCCTGCGGACACGTCGCCGGGAGCATCGGCGGAAGCCCCGTGCACGGCGACGCCCAGGACCAGGATCAGCGTAGACAGTCGAATCGTGTTCGTTCGCATTACCCCGTCTAACGGAAGGACGCGCGCGCGGGTTCGAAAATCTACGGGAGAGAGCCCGGGGGTGGAACGATCGGGGTCGACGCGTCGCCCGGACCGTTGCGCGGGCGACGGCTCCGCCCGCGCGGCCGGCCCGCCGGCCATTCCAGGCGGGACGACCGGAGCCGCTCGCGCTTGGACTGCAGCTTGAGCACCTTCTCCGTGCCATCCGGCGTTACTCGCACGGCGAGCAGGCCTCCGGGAACGGCCCCCGCCGACGGAAAACGGCTGATCCGGTCCATCTCCGCGCCGAAGAACGGATAGGAGCCGATGCGGCGCGCGAGGAGGAGCACCGCGCCCGCATTCCGCGGATCGGCGAGGGTCTCGGGCGTGAGGAGCTGGAAGCGCTCGTCGTAGCCCGCGTGGGGGAACAGGCCGCTCTGGACGAGGACTCGCGGCTCGGGTCCGAGCTGGGTGAGGGCGTCCTTCACCGCGGCCGTCTCGCTCCTCCAGGGCCGGAGGCTGTAACCGCGGTGTCCGCTGCCGACGAGCAAGGGCCCGAGCAGGACGGCGACGGCCGCCGCCAGTTGGGCGTGACCGGGTTGGGTGATGAGGCGGCGGGCCACCGCCAGCGCGCCCGTGGAGGCTCCCAGGACGAAGAATGGCATGAGCACGATCGCGTAGTAGATCCCGAACGCGCGCACCTGCTCGTTCGCCGACGCGCCGTACAGGGCGACGATCGGGAGCGTCCCCAGCGCCCACCGCCACCCGATGAGGGGCAGGAACAGGTGGGGCTGGATGGTCCGGAAGGCGCCGGAGGTCGCCGCGCTCTTCGCGACCTGCCAGGGGTGCGTCAGCATGCCCACGAGGGCGGACATCGGTGTCGGCCCGTAGTTCGCCCAGAAGTGCGCGTAGGTCGGGCGGCTGGTGGCGCTCAGCATCGGGATGACGTAGCCGTAGTACAGGCCGAGGCTGGACAGGGCCAGGACGTTCGGAAGGACGAGGAACACGAGGCGGCGCGGCCAGGTCAGGGTGCGGAACTGGTGGAGCGCCAGCGCCACCGTCGCCCCGAAGACGGGCAGGCAGGCATCCTCCTTCACGAGGACGCTGGCCAGCGTCGCGGCCAGGAACGGCGCCGTCGCCCCGCGCAGCCCGGCGTCGATCATCCAGGGGATGAACCAGGCGTAGAGCACCTCGGGATGGAACCCGTAGTTCAGGGTGCGCGCGGTGTTGTCGTTGAGCACGAACGCGAGAGCGGTCGCGATGGCCAGGGCGCCTCCGGCGCCGAGCCGCTGCGCGATGCGCAGCACGTGGATCCCGCCCGCGACGATCGCGATCACGGACAGGGCGTGCAGCCACAGCGGGCTCGGATGGAGGGCGTACGGTGCGCAGACGGCGAGCATCGCCCAATACGCGTGATCGGCCAGCTCGCTGTGGCTGGAGAGGCCCGGCGTGTCGGAGACCTCGACGAACAGCGGGCGGCCGTGCACGGTCTGATAGCAGGGCCGGTCGTAGTAGATCGTGAAGTCGATGGCGTTGATCTCGCCGGAGCGGAATCGCGTGAGCACGTACCAGAAGAGGAGGCCGCCGATGAGCACCGCCGCCGACCAGACCAGACGGCGCGAGGGTTGCCAGTCCGCTCGGAGCAGCGGGGAATCCCGCCAGTAGCCGCGAGGCATCACGGCCAGGGCCAGCAGGAGCGCGGGCACCAGGATCGCCGGCAAGCGCACGACTCGGATCCATCCGAAGAGAGGTGCGCCGATCATGACGACGAGCGCGCCGAAGCCGATCACGCCCAGAGCGAGGGGCGCTCGGCCCAGGCGGACGTCGCCCGCGCTTGTCACGAAACGCTTCGCACGGATCGTCCCCGCGAGGAGGGACGGCCGCGCCCAGTCGTCATATGAGAGGCGCGGACTATACCTTCAAGATATTGGTTCGTCCAATGGAGTGACGGCCGTCACCACCGACCGGCCCCCGTCCCGCCTCTTTATCCGCGAGCATCATGCGCACGGTCGCGGCCGGCCAGGCGAAGGAGACGCCATGAAGACGGACGAGCGGACGGACTTCGCCGCGCAGGCCATCGTGGCGCGCGCGGAGGAGCGGTTCCAGGCGCACCGGATGGAGATCCTGACCTGGGCCGACCGGTTCTTCGCGCGCCTCCTCGTCGGCCAGTGGGTATTCGCCATCGCCATCGCGCTCGTCGTTTCACCCTACGCCTGGGAGGGCAAGACGCGGACCGTCCACGTGCACGTCTGGTTCGCGATCTTCCTGGGGGCCGCCATCAGCGCCTTCCCGGTGGCGCTGGCCGTGCGGCGCGCGGGCTGGGTGGTGACCCGTCACGTCATCGCCGCCGCCCAGATGTTGTGGTCGGCGCTGCTCATCCACCTCACGGGTGGACGGATCGAGACGCACTTCCACGTCTTCGGGTCGCTCGGGATCCTGGCCTTCTACCGTGACTGGCCGGTGCTCGCGACGGCCACGGTCGTGATCGCGGCCGACCATCTGATCCGTGGGCTCGTCTGGCCGGAGTCCGTCTACGGGATCGCCAGCCCCGAATGGTGGCGTTTCCTCGAGCACGCGTTCTGGGTGCTCTTCTCGGTGGTGTTCCTGGCCGTGTCGTGCCTGCGCGCGCTGAAAGAGATGCGTCTCATGGCCGAGCGCGGCGCGCACGTCGAGGCGCTCTCCGAGGCGGAATGGCGAAGATCGTCCGTCCTCGAGCGGGTCGCGAAGGTATCGGCGTGACCGGCGCCGCTCCCGCCGCCTCGGCCGGGGGTTTCGATCACGTCGACGTGCCTTCGCGCGGCGACGCGCCGCGCCAGCGGCTCACGCGGCGCGATTTCGAGGCCCTGCCGCTGAAGGAGAGGATCGGCCTCCTCGTGCAAGGGACGCTGCGCTTCTATCGCGGCGACCGCGAGATCGCGGCGTCGGAAGCGATGCGGGCCGCGTATTGACTGGCGATTTCTGTTCCCCGGGAGCGCTGATTCCGTGGATCGCACGTGTGCCGTCCGATAGGTGTGAACGGAAGGAACGCCGCCGATCACAGGGCGGGGCCGCAAGGTGAGTTCGATCAGCCCTGGCTTCGAGCGACCTCCGCTATCCTCACGAGCTCACCTCCATCCGGGGGCCTCATGATGCTGGTTCCGGTGATCGCGTTGCTTGCGCTGTCTGGCCAGGCACAGCCGACGGCGGCCGTGCGCATCAAGGACACCGCCTACGCGCGTGTCGCGCGCGCGCAGGCCATCGCCCGTGAATCCTCGATCCACTCGGCGGTGTCGGCGAGCAATGCCCGCGTCGAGTCTCCGGAGCTGATCGGCCGACGCGATGCGCTCTGGATGGCGAACCCGCGTGATCCCCTCCGGCAGGAGATCGTCCAGGCCCCGTGCTCGGCCAGGGTGCGCGAGATGGTCAAGGACGACCCGCTCGTGGTCGAGGCGTTCGTCATGAACGACCGGGGCACGCTCGTCTGCAGCACGATCGAGACGTCGGACTACTGGCAGGGCGACGAGGCGAAATGGCAGCGGACGTTCGTCGACGGAAAGGATCCGTTCGTCGAGGAGCCCGCCTTCGACGCCAGCAGCGGGAGATACGCGATCCAGGTGAGCGTGCCCATCGCCGAAGCGGGCAAGCGCACGGGCGCCGTGACCCTGACCCTCAAGCTCACCCGGCAGGACGCCATCGCCAGCACGCGTTGATCGTCACGTCCTGGGCGGAACGGGTGTTTCGTTGAGATTGGCGATTCCTGGTCCCAGGGGGGCTGATTCCGTAGATCCACCACGGGCCGTCCGCTAGGTGTGAACGGAACGAACGCTGCCCATCACACGGCGGGGCCACACCGTGATTCTCATCAGCCATCGAGTCGGGGATTACCGCTATTGTCACGCTCCATGGCGACTCGCTGCCGGGCGACTTCGGGCGCCGCGGCGTGCGGAGAGGGGACTTCGATGGGTCGGGGGAAAGGCTGGCTGGCTTTCGGGGTCGTCTGGGTGCTGGCCCTAGCCCTCGGCTTCACCCTCCTCTGGAAGTACAAGATGCGGCCCGGCGAGGCGGACGGCGCTCCCGCGACCTGGCCCATCGAGAGCCGGATCGCGCGGCGTCCGGACCGCGCGACATTGGTGCTCTTCGCCCATCCCGAGTGCCCGTGCACGCGCGCCAGCCTGGCCGAGCTGGCCCGCCTCCTGGCCCGCTTCGAAGACCGCCTGACCGCCGACGTGGTGTTCCTGCGGCCGTCGGACGTGGGCGTCGCCTGGGATGGCTCGGATCTCTGGCGCGCCGCCTCGGCGATGCCGGGAGTGACGGCCGTCCGCGACGACGACGGTGTCGAGGCCGTGCGCTTTCGCGCCACCACTTCCGGCGCGGCCGTCCTCTACGACGCCCGCGGCCGGCTCCTCTTCAGCGGCGGGCTCACGTCGGCGCGCGGCCACGAAGGCGACAGCGCCGGCCTTCAGCGCATCAGCTCGCTGCTTCGCACGGGCCAGGCGGACCGGTCCGACGCACCCGTTTACGGGTGCTCCCTGGCCCTCGGAGCGCGCTCCGCGCGGGCCAGCCTAAAGGAGACGCCATGACGATGGACGATCGAGTGGAGCAGGCCGCGCAGGCCATCGTGGGCCGGGCGGAGGAGAGGTTCCAGGCGCACTGGATGGAGATCGTGTCCTGGACCGACCGGCTCTTCGCGAAGCTGATGGTCGGCCAATGGCTCTTCGCCATCGTCATCGCGCTGGTCGTCTCGCCCTACGCCTGGGAAGGCCGGGTGCGGACCATGCACGCGCACGTGTGGTTCGCGATCTTCCTGGGCGGCGCCATCAGCGTCTTTCCGATCGCGCTGGCCGTGCGGCGGGCGGGCTGGGTCGTGACCCGCCACGTCATCGCGGGCGCGCAGATGTTGTGGTCGGCCCTGCTCATCCATCTCACCGGCGGCCGGATCGAGACGCACTTCCACGTCTTCGGCTCCCTGGGCATCCTGGCTTTCTACCGGGACTGGACGGTGCTCGCGACGGCCACGGTCGTCGTCGCCGCCGAGCACCTCATCCGCGGCCTCGTGTGGCCGGAGTCGGTGTACGGAGTCGCCAATCCGGAATGGTGGCGGTTCCTCGAGCACGCGTTCTGGGTGGTCTTCTCGGTGGTGTTCCTGGCCATGTCCTGCCTGCGCGCCTTGAAGGAGATGCGCCTGATGGCCGAGCGCGGCGCCCACATCGAGGCGCTGTCCGAGGCCGAGTGGCGAAGGTCGTCCGTGCTCGAGCGCGTGGCGAAGGTCTCGGCATGAGGGAATGTTCGTGAGCCTGCTCGATCGCGTCCGGGCCGCCGCCGCCGGTCCGCAGGTTCCGCTCGGAGGAGTCGCCGCCGTCGGGGGCTTCGACCACGTGGAGATGCCCCCGCGCGGTGATGCGCCCGGCCGACGCCTCACGAAGCGGGAGTTCGAGGCCCTTCCCCTGCCGGAACGGATCAGCCTGCTCGTGCAGGGGACGCTGCGGTTCTACCGCGGCGAGCGCGAGATCGCGGCTTCGGAGGCGATGAAAGCGGCCTATTAGTCCGGCCGCCCCGCCAGCTGCGCGCGCCGGGTCGGCTGGCTCCCGAGCGAAACGTTGTACTCACGGTCCATGACGACCCCGCCTTCCGCGAAACGCAGGGTCAGGTCGACGCGGAAGGGCGTCTCGTTCAAGTACACGCGGGCCACGTAGGTATCGTCGGACGTCCAGGCCCCGCTGCCCGCCGTCGCTTGATCCACGCCGTCCGCGCCGGGTAGCGTGCCCCCTCGCCGCCATCCGCCCGAGCCGCACGGGATCCTGCCCTCGCGGCCTGCCACCTTCGTAACGATCGTCGCGGTTTCGCCTTCGAGGTCGAGTCGGACCGACTCGAACTTGTCGTCGTTGGCGGGGAACAGGTACGTCTTGCCCGAGACGGACGGGGCGAGCGATGAGGTCGAGCGTCCGGCCTGGGGAGCGAGCTTCAGCGCCGCGAGCTTCTTCGTGAGCTCCGCCCGCGCCGCTGGATTCGCGGGTAGCGCGGCCGGCTTCATCGGGCCGAGGACGTGCTCCCAGACGAGGTCGAGGACGCCCTGGAGGTCGCGCGTGCCGCTGGTGATGGCGACCACGGTGTCCTGCTCCGGCATCACGACGCAGAACTGCCCGAAGGCGCCGTCCCCGCGGAACGCGCCGTGGCGGCAGCGCCAGAACTGGTACCCGTAGCCCTGCTCCCAGTCGCTGTTGGGGCTGCTCCCGTTCGAGGTCTGGCGCGCGGTGGCCTGCGCGATCCAGGCACCGGGGACGATCTGCTTGCCGTTCCAGACGCCCTTGCGCAGGTAGAGCTGGCCGAACCGCGCGATGTCTTCCGTCCGGATCTTCAGCCCGTACCCGCCCAGCGAGATCCCGTCGCGGCTCTTGTCCCAGGTCGGATTCGTGATCCCCAGCGGCTGGAAGAGGCGCGGCCCGAGGTAGTCGAGGAGATCGGTGCCCGTCGCCTTCTTGAGGATGGCGGAGAGCATGTAGGTCGCGGGCGTGTTGTAGAGGAAGTGCGTGCCCGGCTTGTGGGCCACGGGCAGGGCGAGGAAGGCATGGGTCAGGCGTTCCTCGCCGGGCCCCGTGAACGAGAACTTCTGCAGGTCGTCCGTGTGCTGGCCCGTGGACATGGCCAGGAGGTCGCGCACGCGCATGGCCTTCAGGTTCGGGCCCGGCTCCGCGGGCGCGTCTTCGGGGAAGTAGGGCAGCACGGGATCGTCGATGGTGAGCTTGCCTTCCGCGGCCGCCAGCCCGATGCCCGTCGACGTGAAGCTCTTGCTCAGCGAGAACATCACGTGCGGGTCGTCCTTCGCGTACGGCGCCCACCAGCCCTCGGCCACCACGACGCCGTGGCGCAGGATCATCACGCTGTGCAGCGCGTCGATCTTCGCCTCCGCGGCCTCGAGGAAGGCCTTGATCGCGGGGGAGGGGATGCCCTGGGCTTCCGGGGCGCTGCGGGGCAGGGGGGTCGGCGCGTGGTCGGCGCCGAGCGCGGGCAGGCTGGCCAGCAGGGCCAGGGCGGCGAATCTGGGGATCATGGGGCGGGATTCTCTCACCGCGGGCCCGAAACGGGCCATCGGGCCCATGCCGGGGCCCGTCCTGTCAGAATGGTGAGGATGGTGGATTCCGCCGCCAAGCGCCCGGTCCAGGAAGAAGCGCTCCGTCTCAGCGAGCAGCGCTTCCGAATGCTGGTGGAGAGCGTCCACGACTACGCCATCTTCATGCTCGACCCCGAGGGCTACGTGACCAGCTGGAACCCGGGCGCGGAGAGGCTGAAGCTCTACAAGGCCGGGGAGATCATCGGAAAGCACTTCTCCATCTTCTACCCGGAGGAAGCGCTGGCCCGGGGCTGGCCCGAATACGAGCTGAAGATGGCACGGGCGGAGGGGCGCTTCGAGGACGAAGGCTGGCGGGTGCGAAAGGATGGCACCCTCTTCTGGGCCAACGTCTTGATCACGGCCCTCCGCGATTCGTCCGGCGAGCTCGTTGGGTTCTCCAAGATCACGCGCGACCTCACGGAGCGCCGGCGCCACGAAGAGGATCTCCGCCACAGCGAGGAACGCTTCCGCCTGATGGTCGAGGCCGTGCAGGACTACGCGATCTTCATGCTCGACCCCGAGGGGCGTGTGGCCAGCTGGAACGCGGGTGCGCAGCGGATCAAGGGCTACACGCCCTCCGAGATCATCGGCCAGCACTTCTCCCGGTTCTACCCTGCCGACCGGATCGCCGCGGGATGGCCGGAGCACGAGCTGGAGATGGCCCGCAAGACCGGGCGCTTCGAGGACGAGGGATGGCGCCTCCGCAAGGACGGCTCACGCTTCTGGGCCAACGTGGTCATCACGGCCGTGCACGCTCCTTCCGGGGAAGTGCAGGGATTCACGAAGGTGACGCGCGATCTCACGGAGCGCCGCCGCGTGGAGACGCTGGAAGAGGAAGGCCGGCAGATCAACGAGTTCCTGGCCATGCTCGGCCACGAGCTGCGCAACCCGCTCGCTTCCATCCGCAACGCCGTGGCCGTGATGGGCGTGAAGGCAGAGGCCGATCCCACCACGTCCTGGGCGCGCCAGGTCATCGAGCGCCAGGTGCGCCACCTGGGCCGCCTCGTGGACGACCTGCTCGACGTGGGCCGCATCACCAGCGGCAAGATCACGCTGCGCCGCGAGGCGGTCGAGCTCGGGGCCATCGTCAGCCGCGCCGTGGAAGCGGCGCGGCCCCTGCACGAGAACCGTCATCAGAAGCTCGAGGTCGACCTCGAGGGCGAAGGCGCTCCGATCCTGGGGGATGCGACCCGGCTCGTCCAGGTCGTCCTCAATCTCTTGAGCAACAGCGCCAAATACACGCCGGAGGGCGGCCACGTGTGGGTACAAACGCGGCGCGAGGGCCACGACGCGGTCCTGCGCGTGCGCGACGACGGGGTGGGAATGAGCCCGGAGCTCATCCCCAGGGTCTTCGACATCTTCGTGCAGGGCGACCGCAGCCTCGACCGGTCGGAGGGTGGCCTGGGCATCGGGCTCACGATGGTGGAGCGGCTCGTGGCCCTGCACGGGGGGACGGTCACCGCCCACAGCGAAGGCCCGGGCAAGGGCAGCGAATTCGTGGTGAAGCTCCCGCTCGCGGCACCGGGGTCGCCCCCGCCCGCGGGCGGGCGACCGGCGGCGCCGCGGAAGGCCCGCCGCTTGCGCGTTCTCGTCGTGGACGACAACCGGGACGCGGGAGAAAGCATGTCCCTCCTGCTCGGGATGTGGGGACACGACGTCACGACGGCCCACGACGGCACGACCGCGCTCGCCATCGCCGAGCGTGAGCAGCCGCAGGTCGTGCTTCTCGACATCGGCCTGCCGGGGATCGACGGCTACGAGGTCGCCCGGCGCATCCGCACGCAGCCGGGCGGCGAGAACATCGCGCTCGTGGCCATCACCGGGTACGGGCAGGCCGAGGACAAGCAACGCGCGCAAGAGGCCGGATTCGCCCTCCACCTCGTCAAGCCGATCGAGCCGGAGGCCCTCCAGCGGGCACTGGCCCGGTTCGAGCCGCGGCCTCAGAAGGCGTGATCCGGCGGGCCATCCAAAGACGCAGCGAGACGCCCAGGACGGTCACGGTCACCGCCACCAGCATGCGCGGCACGCCCTGGCGCAGCGCGGGGACCACGGTTCCGACGCCGAGAGCCAGGAACGAGTCGTGGGTGGCGATGAAGTTCAGCATGGCCCCGTTCATGTGGTGCGCGAGCCACCAACGCCCGTCGCGCGCCGGCGCCAACGCGAGCCTCCACATGTGGGCGCCGAACCCGACGCCCAGGAGCGAGAGGAACATCGTCAGCGGAAGGCCGCGGGAAGCGCCGAGGACGAAGAGCGAGCCCCCGGCGAGCATCAGCCACGAGGCAAGGCCGCGGTACACGCCGCCCGTGAGCGCTTCGGGCTCGCGGCGACGGCGGACTGAGAACCACATCAGCCAGGACGCCGTGCCGACCATCGAGATCAGGAAGGCGAGGAAGATGGCGATCCCGGGGTCGCCGCTCACGGCTTTCCCGGCGACCATCAGGAAAGAGAGCGTCATGACGGCGAGCAGGGAAGCGAGATAGACCCTTCCCGCCCGGCGGTGTCTCGCTCCCCGGCCTCTACAAGGTCGACATCAAGGGTGACCGTGGCGGAACCCCGTGCGTCGTGAGTGGATGGATCCACGTGCACGGCTCACTGGTGAAGTCGCCGGTCTTCTGGCTCGGCATCATCTTCGTGCTACTCGGACTCGGGTGGCTGTTCCCGTTGTTCCGGCCGTGATGAGGCGGGAGACGGAAACGATGCAGACAGACGACGTGAAGGAGGGC
>Ga0207662_10000693_pt1 | contig 15368 bp, 15 predicted proteins | sample KBSS33LmetaG_FD_184338 | JGI IMG/M metagenome (GOLD analysis project Ga0207662, IMG submission 184338) | Switchgrass rhizosphere microbial communities from Kellogg Biological Station, Michigan, USA - KBS S3-3L metaG (SPAdes) (version 2) | ecosystem: Host-associated > Plants > Roots >... | reverse complement strand
ATCTCGACGCCGCGGTTCATCGGGCCCGGATGCATGACCAGCGCGTCCGGTTTGGCGTAGGCCAGCTTCTTCTGGTCGAGCCCGAAATAGTGGAAGTACTCCTGCGTCGAGGGCACGAACGAGCCGTTCATCCGCTCGCGCTGCAGGCGCAGCATCATCACGATATCGGCGTCGCGCAGGCCCTCGCGCATGTCGCGCGTCACTTCGACGCCGAACCGCTCGATGCCCACCGGCAGCAGCGTCGAAGGCGCGACCACGCGCACCCGCGCGCCAAGCGCATTGAGCAGGATGATGTTCGAACGCGCGACCCGCGAATGCAGAATGTCGCCGCAGATGGCCACGGTCAGCCGCTCGATGCGACCCTTGTTGCGGCGGATGGTGAGCGCGTCGAGCAGCGCCTGGGTCGGATGCTCGTGCGAGCCGTCGCCGGCATTGATCACGGAGCAATCGACCTTGCGCGCCAGCAGCTCGACCGCGCCCGAAGCGTGGTGCCGGACCACGATGATATCCGGGCGCATGGCGTTGAGAGTGATCGCGGTGTCGATCAGCGTTTCGCCCTTGCGCATGGAGGACGAACCGACCGACATGTTCATGACGTCGGCGCCGAGCCGTTTGCCGGCGAGCTCGAACGAGGCCTGGGTGCGGGTCGAGACTTCGAAGAACAGATTGATCAACGTGCGTCCGCGCAACGAGCTCTGCTTCTTCTCGATCTGGCGATTGAGCGCGACGAACTCCTCGGCGAGATCGAGCAGGCCCAAGATCTCCGCGGGCGAAAGCCCTTCGATCCCCAACAGGTGGCGCTGGTTGAGGACGAATGTGGACTTTTGGGCGATGTTCATTAAAGCCGGTTCTATAGGCTCGGAGGCGCCTTGCTGCAAGCATCGCAAGCCCGCCGGTCGAACGCGGCTGTGGATGTCTCTGCCGCGGGCGGCAGGCCGGCCGGACCTCCCGCCGGTTCCATCGGACCGGCGGCGCGGTCACTCGATCTTGATGCCCGCGTCTCGCACGACTTTGCTCCACTTTTCGATGTCGGCCTTGATCTGGGCGGCGAACTCGTCCGGCGTGCTCCCCACCGCCGCGAAGCCGAGCGCCGCCAGCCGTTGCTGGATGTCAGGCAGCAGGACGATCCGGGCCAATTGTCGGGAGAGGACATCGACCACGGCTTTCGGGGTCGCCGCCGGCGCGCCCAGACCGATGATCAATTCGGTCTCCTGGTCGTCGAGACCGCTCTCGGCCATGGTCGGAACGTCGGGGACGATCGGAGATCGCTTTGGGCTGGTCACCGCCAGTGCGCGGACCGCCCCCTCCTTGATGTGCGGCGCCGCCGGAGGCAGCCCGATATAGGCCACGAGGGTATGGCCGGCGACGGTCGAGGCGAGGATGGGAGCCGCGCCGGGAAAGGGCACCCGGACGATCGGCAGGTTCAGCCCGAGCCGGAAGAGCTTCTCGCTGGTGAGGAGATTCTGGCCGAGGCTCATGGATGCGAAGCTGTACTTTGCGGGGTCGGCGCGCGCGAGCTGGATGAGCTCCTGCAAGGTTTTCGCCGGGACCGAAGGATGGACCAGGACCACCGATGGCGACGACGAGACCAGGCCGACCGGCGCAAAGCTCTTGATCGGGTCGTACTGCAGCTTGGATGAGATCGTTGACGTGACCGCGAGATCATTCGTTACGAACAGCAACGTCTGCCCATCCGCCGGAGCGGCGGCGACCATCGCCGCGCCGCGTGCGCCGCTCGCTCCGCTGACGTTCTCGACATAGAACTGGTGGCCGAGCGCTTCGGAAAGTTTTTGCGCGCAGAGGCGCGCGATGATGTCGGTCGGACCGCCCGGCGGATAGGGCACGACGATGCGGACGTTTCCGCTGGGATAGGTTTGAGCGTGACTTGCGCTTGCGAGCACAAGCGCTGCGAGACATGCGACAGCTCGAAGGGCGCTCACCATGTCCTCCCCCTGCTTGTCTTTGCGGGTTGACGATCATTCTGCTCGATCGTGCGGGTCGGGTCGAGCGCCGATGCCGGGGGGACCTATGCTAGAATTCCGTGGTCGCGAGGAGGCGCCCCATGGCTGCCGACATGGCTGCTCAGCCGCGTTCCGACGAGCTACTCAATCAGTCGCCGCCCTATGTGGACGTCGATCTCTACGCGAGCGACCAACCACTGCGCGGCGCCGTTGCGGGTAACGGCGGCGAGGGCGACGCCGCCGCGCTCTCCGCCTTCGGCAAGCATTGGGGCAGCGCCGACATGTTCGAGCTCGGGCGCCAGGCCAACGAGAACCCACCGAAGCTGAAAACACTCGACGCCAAGGGCTATCGCCGTGATTTCATCGAGTTTCATCCGGCCTATCACGATCTGATGGCCGCGAGCGTCGCCGCCGGTCTGCAGGCATCGACGTGGCGCGACGACGCGACACCGGCGTCCGCACCGGCGCAGGTCACCCGCGGCGCGCGCTTCTACATGGCGGCCCAGGTGGAGACCGGACATCTCTGCCCCATCACCATGACGCGTGCCGCGGTCGCGGCGCTGGCGGTCGAGCCGTCGCTCGTCGCCAAGCTGATGCCGAAGATCGTGTCGCGGCGCTACGACGATCATTTCCGTCCGTGGTGGGAGAAGACCGGCATCACGCTCGGCATGGGCATGACGGAAAAGCAGGGCGGCACCGACGTGCGCGCCAATCGCACGCGTGCGCAGCCCATCGGTGAGGGCTATGCGGTCAACGGCGACAAATGGTTCATGTCGGCGCCGATGTGCGACGCTTTTCTGGTGCTCGCGCAGGCGCCCGGCGGCCTCACGTGTGTCCTGATGCCGCGCTTCCGCCCAGACGGCTCGGTCAACGGCCTGAATTTCCAGCGCCTCAAGGACAAGCTCGGCAACCGGTCGAACGCCTCCTCGGAGGTCGAATTCGCCGACGCCTTTGCCTGGCGCGTGGGCGAGGAGGGGAGGGGCGTGCGCACCATCATCAACATGGTGCAGCTCACGCGGCTCGATTGCGCCATCGCGTCCGCCGGCATCATGCGCATGGCGCTCGCCCAGGCGCTGCATCATGCGCGCTACCGCAGCGTGTTCCAAAAGCGTCTGAGCGATCAGCCGATGATGCGGGCGGTGCTGGCGGACATGGCGCTGGATGTGGAAGCTGCGACCGCGCTGGTGATGCGGCTTGCGCGCTCGTTCGATCTCGCGGTCGCAGATCCGCTTGAGGCCGCACGCGCTCGGCTGCTCACGCCGGCGGTGAAATACTGGGTGTGCAAGACCGCCCCGGGTTTCATCTATGAGGCGATGGAGTGTCTCGGCGGCAATGGTTACGTCGAGGAGAGCCTGTTGCCCCGGCTCTATCGCGAAGCGCCGGTCAACGCGATCTGGGAAGGATCGGGCAACGTGATGTGCCTCGACGTGTTGCGCGCGCTCGCGCGCGACCGCGATGCGGCGCGAGCCGTTCTGGACGCGCTCGCGTCCGAGGCCGCCGATCTACCCGGTGCGCGCGAGGCCGCGGATTTCGTCGAGCGCGCATTTTGCGCGCAGGATGTCGAAGCGCGTGCGCGCGCCGGCGTGGGCCGGCTCGCGCTGCTGGCGGCGGCAGCGGCATTGCGCAGCGGCGCGCCGCCGGACGTCGCCGAGCTCTTCGCCCGCACGCGGCTGAGCGCCCATCACGACGCGATATACGGAACCGACGATCTCGGTGCCGGCGAAAGTGCTTTGCTCGAGCGCGCCTTGCCGCCGACCTGAGCAGCTGGACATCCCAACACACGTTCTTGTGAAGCACGAGTTCCGCGCTGCAACACCCGCGCGGGAACCGCGTCGCGCGAACACACGTTTATTCAGCATGCTATCGGCATCGAAACAAAGGAGGCCAGCAATGGCGAACATCTTGAGACATGCGGTGATTGGATGCGGGCTGGCCGGCGCGCTGGTGGTGGGGGCGGTGGCGCCGTCGTCTGCGCAGGGCGTCTATGCCAACCCTTATTATTACTCGGCCCCGCAGGGCTATGCCGGATATAACGGCTACGCATATTCCCCCGGCTACGTGGCCCGTTCCTGGGACTATCCGGCAGGGTATGACACCAGCGGGATGGCGTATTCGTACCGGGATCTCGGCTGGCGGCCGGACGGCACCCTCTGTTATCCCACCCTGCGCGCGCAGAACCGCTGCTAGCGCTCGGCACGCACTAAGTTTGCAGATCTGAACCAACCGAACTCGGCTTGCCCGGGTTCGGTTGGTTGTGCGCTTTGCGAGGCCGCGCGCGATCGGCGATCAGTGCGCCATCACGCCGCGGGCCAGCCGGTCGAGCGCGCCCTGCAGAATGAACACGGCGGCATGTTGATCGATGACCTTGGCGCGCCGGGCGCGCGTCACATTCGCGGCAATCAACTCGCGTTCGACCGCGGCGGTGGAGAGGCGCTCGTCCCACAGCGCGATCGGCAACTGGGTCAATCGCGCCAGGTTGCGGGCGAATGCGCGCGTCGATTGCGCGCGCGGACCTTCGGTCCCATCCATGTTGACGGGAAGGCCGAGCACGAAGGCGGCGGCCTGACGTTCGGCCGCCAGCACGAGAAGCCGCGCGGCATCAGCGGAGAAATTCTTGCGTGCAATCGTCTCGACGCCCGTGGCGAGCCGCCGGTCAGGGTCGCTCGAGGCGACGCCGATGGTCTTGGTGCCGAGATCGAGTCCGATCAGGGCGCCACGAATGGGCAGGTAGGGCATCACCTCGATGAGGGGAAGGATCAATGCCGGCATCGGCGATAGGTAACATGCTCCGGCAGCACCCGCCAACATAGCGGATGCTGCCCCGGCTGCAGCACGCATGGCCCGGCCGACGCTCAGGTTGCGGGCGGCGGCGCGAAGAAGCAGCGGCGCGTTCCGTCCGGACGTTTGCAGCGCCAGAACTCTCCGTCGGGCGAGGGCTGAGCTTCGCTGAAAGGAACCGCTTCGTATTGTTGCGGCCCGACGCCGGCGAGCGGCCCATGGATGATCACATAGCCTTCGCCGGTCATCATGATGCGTTCTTTCGGGATGACGAAACAGTCGCCATCGCCGCAGCACCATTCACCGGCGGCGTTGCGATGGCCGCCGCGGGAAATCCAGCTGTCATGGGCTAACGTATCGGGAATGACGAGCGCGAAGATAACGAAGGCCAGCGCAAGCCGGATGAGGCTTCGGAACATGGGTTATCCCTTTCGTTGTCCCGGCGCGGCGATCGATTAATTCAAGCAGATGGCTCCTGCGTTCCAGCTTGGTTGCAAGCCGCACGTTTGCACGCGGCCCTGCGGACGAGCGCTATTCCCTGGGTCGATTCGCCGCCCAAGCGGTGGAATCAACCCCTTGATATGGAATTATAAACGCCAACGGAGAAAACGCACAGCCCAAATTATTGCATCGCACCATTGCGCGACCGAATTAGGGCGGCGACGGGCCGGGTCCGACCTTACGCAGTCCGCTCCGCATCGGAATGGCCGGACATGGCCGGCGATAAGACCCCGATCAAGGAAAGGGTCGCTGATGTCCTCTCCGGAGTTGCTGTAGGATGTTCGCAGTCATGGAGGAGCAAATGAGAATGACGTTGGTGGGCGTTGCGATGGTGCTCATGGCCGCAGGCGCGCCGCGCGGTGTTGCGGCGGCGGAAATCAAGGTGCTCACGGCCGGTGCCTTCAAGCAGGTGCTACTGGTGCTCGTGCCGGAGTTCGAAAAGCAGACTGGTCACAAGGTCATCCTTGAAAACGACACGGTGGGTGCGCTGACGAAGCGGATCGAAGGCGGCGAAGCGTTCGATCTCGCCGTGCTCACGCCGGCCGCGGTCAACGACCTTTCCGCCAAGGGCAAGTTCGTCGCCGGCAGCCGGACCAATCTCGGGCGTGTCGGCGTCGGCGTCGTGGTCAAGGAGGGGGCGCCGAAGCCTGATCTCAGCTCGGTCGACGCATTCAAGCGGGCGCTGCTCGCAGCTAAGTCGGTTGCCTATATCGATCCAGCCGCCGGTGGCTCGAGCGGCATCTATGTCGCCGGACTGCTCGACAAGCTCGGAGTCGCCGCAGAGGTCAAGCCGAAGGCGAAGCTGATCCCGGGCGGAGCGGTCGCAGAGCACATCGCTCGCGGCGAGGCGGAGCTCGGCATTCATCAGATCAGCGAAATCCTTCCAGTGAAGGGCATCACGCTGGTCGGTCCACTGCCCGCGGACATCCAGAACTACACCGTCTATGCCGCCGGACTTGGCGCCAACGGCAAGGAGAGCGAGGCGGCCAAGGCGTTGCTGAAGACACTCTCGGGTCCGGCTGCGGCCGACGTGCTCAAATCCAAGGGCATGGAGCCGGCGGGATCTTGAGCACTCGCTAGCGGGCAGCACGCCATGTCCGTGAAGGCGCTGTTCTTCGACGTGTTCGGCACGCTGGTCGACTGGCGTGCCGGCGTCGCGCGTGAGGCCGAGCGCATTCTCAAACCTCGCGGGCACGCGCTCGACTGGCTTGCCTTCGCCGATGCGTGGCGCGCCGAATACCAACCCGGCATGGAAGAGGTGCGCGCCGGCCGCGTACCGTTCAGCAAACTCGACGTGCTGCACCGGCGCAATCTCGATCGCATCCTGCCGCGCTTCAAGATCTCGCATCTTGAGGAGGATGTCGTCCGCGATCTCAACCTCGCCTGGCACCGGCTCGATGGCTGGCCCGATGTTGCGCCGGGCCTGGCGCAGCTCAGGAAACGGCACCTGCTCGCGCCGGTCTCCAACGGCAACATCTCGCTGATGGTCGATCTCGCGCGGCGCAACACGTTTCCCTGGGACGCGATCCTGGGCGCGGAGACCGCGGGCGACTACAAGCCCAAGCCGCGCGTCTACCTCGCCGCCTGCGCGGCCTTCGATCTGCCGCCCGGCGAGTGCATGATGGTCGCCGCCCACACCAACGATCTCCTCGCGGCCGCCCAATGCGGGCTGCGCACAGGGCACATCGCGCGGCCCAACGAGCACGGGCCGGGCACGGGTGAAGCCGCGCCGAAGGCGCCCGTCGATGTCGCGGCGAGCAGCCTGGAGGATCTGGCCGCCAGGCTCGAGGCATGAGGTCGCGGCCGGTCGTCGTCACCGCGCTCGGCATCGCTCAAATCCTGGCCTGGGGCAGCTCGTTCTATTTTCCGGCGGTGCTGGCCGAACCGATCGTCGCGGATACTGGTTGGTCGCTGGGCTGGGTCGTCGGCGGCCTGTCCATCGGCCTGCTCGTCGCCGGGCTCATTGCGCCGCGCGTGGGCTCCATCATCGAGCGCAGAGGCGGCAGGCCGGTGCTCGCCGCGAGCTCGCTGCTGTACGCGGCCGGGCTCGCCGGAATCGGCCTTGCTCCGACGCTAGCGGTGTATCTCGCGGCCTGGGTCGTGCTCGGCGCCGGGATGGGCACCGGCCTCTACGATGCGGTGTTCGCCGCGCTCGGCAAGCTCTATGGCAAGGAGGCGCGCACACCGATCACCAACCTCACGCTGTTCGGCGGGTTCGCCAGCACCGTGTGCTGGCCGCTGAGCGCATTCCTGGCGGAGACCGTCGGCTGGCGCGGCGCCTGTTTGGTCTATGCCGCTCTGCATCTCGCCGTCTCGCTGCCGCTGCAGATGGCGGTGATGCCGGGCCTTGCGGATTTGCCGAAGGGCGGCACCGGCGCCAGCGCGGCAGCGCAAGTGCGGCAGGCCGCGCGCATGCCGCTGCACGAATACCTGACGTTTGGGTTGCTCGCCCTGGTGCTGACAATTGCCGCCGGCATCGGCTCGATCGTGGTGGTGCATCTCCTGATCTTCCTGCAGGCGAAGGGCGTGACGTTCGCCGAGGCGGTGACGCTCGGCACGCTGTTCGGCCCGGCCCAGGTCGGCGCACGCTTCGTCGAGCGCATTTTCGGCGAACGCTATCATCCGATCTGGACCATGGTCGTATCGTGTGGCTTGATGGCGACGGGGCTCGTCCTGCTGCTCGCGACGTTTCCGATCCTCGCCGTCGCGATCGTGATCTATGCAGCCGGCTACGGGATCATGTGGATTGCGCGCGGCACGCTGCCGCTCGCGCTGTTCGGTCCCAACCGTTATGCCACCCTGATGGGACGCTTGGCGTTCCCGAGCCTGATCGTGCAGGCGCTCGCGCCGTCGGCCGGCGCGCTGGTGATCGAATATTTCGGGGCCGTGGCGACGGTGGCGACGTTGACCGGATTCGCCATCGCGAACCTGGTGCTGGTCGGAATTCTCTGGGCGACCTGCCGTCCGCCGCGCAACGCAGCCGTGAGCTAGTTCGAAGGCTGAATGCCTGACGTCTTGATCACCTTGGTCCATTTGGTGATCTCGTTCTTCACCCGGTTGGCGAATGCGTCGGGAGTACTCCCGATGGGATCGGCGCCCTCTTGCGAAATGCGCCGACGGACGTCCGGCACGTTGAGCATGCGAACGAGCTCGCCGTTGATCTTGGCGACAACATCTTTCGGGGTGCCGGCGGGTGCGAACACGCCCTGCCAGGAGCTGATCTCGTAGCCGGGGAAGCCCAATTCGGCGATCGTGGACACATCGGGCAGATAGGGCAGGCGTTCCTCGGTGGTGACGGCGATCGCCCGCAGCGTGCCGGCTTTGATGTGCTGCAGCACAGCAGGCACCAGCGCGAAATAGATCTTCACATGCCCGCCCATGAGCGAGTTCATGGCCTCGGCGTTGCCCTTGAACGGCACGTGCACCAGTTCGATGCCTGCCATCGATTTGAACATCTCGGCGGCGAGATGCGGCGAGGTGCCGGTGCCGGAGGAAGCGTAGTCCCATCCGCCCGCCTTCGACTTCGCCAGCGCGATGAACTCCTGCAGGTTCGTCACCGGCAGGGATGCATGCACCACCAGCACGAGCGGAAGCGAGGCGAGCTCCGTGACCGGGGTAAAATCCCCGATCGGATCGTAGGGCAGTTTCTGCAGGCCGGCATTGATCGCAAAGCCGATCGTGGTGACGAGCAAGGTATGACCGTCGGGCGGCGCCTTGGCGACGGCGTTGGTTCCGATCGTGCTGCCACCACCCGCGCGATTGTTGACCACCACGGTCTGGCCCCAACTATCTGAGAAGCGCTGGGCCATGAGGCGGGCAATGTTGTCGGTGGTGCCGCCGGCAACGAACGGCACCACGAGTTCGATCGTCTTTTTGGGATAATCCTGCGCCGCGGCCGGCAAGGGCGCCGTCAGAGCGATTGCGAGAACGCAGGCCGTTCGTGCGAGCAGGGCGATCATTTCCATCCTCCGCGGGCGCCGGCTTCGCCGCCGGGAGCCGACCATGTGATCCGGATCGAAGCGCGACGTACTCAATACGGCCGCACCGTGCCCTTGACCGTGGTGCGCAGCATCAGCCGGCGTTCGGCCGAGGAGAAATCAGTGCGCGCATGCGACGAGCAGCGGTTGTCCCACAGCAGGAGGTCCCCCACGCGCCAGATGTGCTCGTAGACGAATTCGCGCTTCTCGGCGTGGTCGAACACGGCGTTGAGCAACGGTTCGCTCTCCTCCGGCGGCATATCGACGATGCCGACCGTCATCAGCCGGTTCACGTAGATCGCCTTCTTGCCGGTGTCCTCCTGGGTGCGAAACACCGGATGCGTGCATTGACCGAAGGCCGCAGTGCCGCGGCCGTCACCCTTCTGCGTCGACCCGTAATTGTAGTGGTGCATGGCCCTCCGGCCCTCGAGCCTGCTGCGGATGGCCGGATCGAGCGTGTCATAGGCGGCGTAGCCACTGGCAAACAGCGTGTTGCCTCCGGCCGAAGGAATTTCGACGGAGTACAGCAGCGTCCCCTTGCTGGGCACTTCGGCGTGGATCATGTCGTGATGGAACATCATCTCGCCATCGGGGAGCGCGCCGATGGGCTCGCCGTTTTCGCGGATGTTGGAGATCAGCATGATGCCTGGCAGGAGGCTGGAATAGCCCTTGGGAAAGTATTTCGCCGGCCGGTGCAATTCGCCGAGCTCGCCGAAATAGCCGGTCACGCGGATGAAATCCTCCTGCGCCAGGCTCTGGCCGGGGAAGACGATCACGAGGTGGTCGAGCCACGCCTGGTAGATGGCGCGGATGGTCTCGTCATCGGGCTTTTCGCGCAGATCGAGCCCACGAATTTCAGCCCCGATGTGCGTCGTCAGCGGAACCACGTCGAACCGCGTCCGGGTCATGACGTTCATGGCGTTTCCTCCGCGGCTCTTGCAACGCTGCTGAGCCGAACTTTGTTATGTCGCGCGCCGAGGGTGTCCTCGTCTCCTCATGTCATGTCCACCCGACCACGCCGGTTCCATAAGAAAAAAGTCTTTGATGGCGCGTGCTGGACGCTGTCCTATTCCGCCGCTGCGGCGGCCGCGTGATGGGCCGCCTTGCCGTGCTCGACTTCGCCGCTCGCCAGCGCAGCAAGAATTCTCTCGACCAGTTCGCGCGCGGATTGGGCGCTTAATTCCACCGCCACGCGCTCGCGACCGCCTTCGGCCTCGTTGATGAAGTCGATGCCGAGCGCATGATCGAGCGGCGCGTGAAAGGGATGATCATAATAGACGTTGGCGGTGTCGATCCGCATCCAGCCATTCGGCCCCTTTGCGCTGCCCAGGAGCTTGGCCTTCTCCACGATATACGAGCACATGATGATCTCCTCGAAGTCACTAGGCGGCGCGGGCCGCGGCCGGCGTGGCGAGATGCTTGTGGAAGAACGCGAACACTTTGGTCCAGCCGTCGAGCGCCTGCTCGGCGCGATAGGCCGGACGTGAGGCGTTGAAAAAGGCATGACCGGCGCCGTCGTAGCGGTGGAACTCGTAATTCTTGCCGAGTTTCTTGAGCACGGCTTCGGTCCGGTTCACCTGATCGCGGTTAGGGTTTTCGTCGTCATTGCCGAACAGACCGAGCAGCGGCGAGCGCATCTTCTCGGTAAGGTCGATGGGCGCCACCGGCCGTTTCGGATTGAGCTGCTTGGGGTCATCGACGATGACATTGCCGCCCCAGCAATCGACCGCTGCATCGATGCCGGGGAGCGAGCACGCGGCAAGATAGGTGTGGCGTCCGCCCGAACAGAAGCCGATCACGCCGACCTTGCCGTTGGCATAGGGCTGCGCGCGCAGGAACTCCATGCAGCCCGCGACGTCGCCGATCACCTGCTCGTCGGCCACGCCGCCGGCCGCGCGCACCCGCGCGCCCACGTCATCGGGGCTGCCGGGACCGTCGCGGAAATAGAGATGGGGAGAGATCGTCGCCAGGCCGTGATGGGCGAGCTTGCGCGTCGCCTCCTTGATCCATTCGTCCCAGCCGGGCATGTGATGGATGAGAACGACCCCGGGCCACGGCCCGCCGCCGAGGGGACGCGCGTAGTAGGCTTCACCTAAGTCTCCTTTGTGGCCGCGAAAGGCGACCGTCTCCGCAAGCATACTTTCATAGGTCATGCTGTTCCTCTCCCCGGGAGTGGCGCGGCGGCGCCGCTGGCCGATTATACATCTGGGCAATTGTGCCCGTCGCGCAAAAATGCCCCGTAAGACGGGGCATGTGGAGGACTTGGACCGACCTGCCGCGAACGCGCCGGCCGCTCACTCCGGGCACTTGTAGAGCGTGGCCTTGTAGGTCTGGTCCTGGTCCGAGAAATCGACGATTTTGTCGTCACGCGGCGTGAAGTTGACATCACCCAGCATCTGACTGCCGCCGGGGCCCTTGCACTCGACATGCACCGCAAAGGTGGCACCCTCGCGTTTCCTGCTCAGGATGGTGCAGAGTCCGAACACCGAGTCGATGTCGCGTCCCGTGATCTTCACGCGCGACACACCGGAGTCCGAGCCGTCGCCCTTGCACACCTGGTTTTCCGTATACGTGCCGACGAGCGGAAAATCGTCCTCGCCGAGTACCGGCGTTGCGAGCGTCGCAAGCGCGACTATGCTCAGCGCCGTGGCTGCACCTTTGATCACTCTTTAAAACCCTCCCAGCCGAAGACCACACGCGCCGCACTGTAGAGAATGCCGCGCGGGCGGCCAATGATCAAATCCAACGTCGCCGCGGCACCCCGTCGCGGCTTTCCATCAATACGCCTGATACGAAGATATGGCTCGCGCCTTGGAATTGTCGTAAGCATCAGTCGCAATGAGTGCAGCGCTACGCCCTCTGGTTTCCATTCCGGTCGTGGATTTTCGCGAAGGCGGCCTTGTTGGCCACGCCCGCAACGAGCGCGGCCGCGCTCGCGCCCTCGGGGACGAGTGTCTGAGCTGGTTGCCGCGGCCCGCGCGCGCAATGCTGCCGGCGCTGGACGCGATCACGCGCGGCTGGCTCCGACGTTCGTACTCTCCTTACACTGCGGACGTCGAGGCCATTGCCGCAACGCTGGACTTTCCCGGCATCTGGTTTCTCAACGGCTCGTATCAGTGGGGATGCACCACGGTGGCGCGTGACGAAGACGGCGTACCGTGGCTCGCGCGTACGCTCGACTGGCCGTTCCCGGGGCTGGGGCGCCATCTCGAGATTGCCCGCATGCGCGGCCACGCGGGGGACTTCATCAACGTGACCTGGCCCGGCTATGCCGGAACGCTGACGGCGTCGGCGCCCGGACGGTTCGCGGCCGCGATCAACCAGGCGCCGCTCTGGCGCCGTACCAGCCACCCGTGGCTACGGCCCTATGATCTCGCCATGAACGCGCTGCGGACCTGGCAGATTCGCTTCTGCCCGCCGGATCACCTGTTGCGCGAGGTATTCGAGATCTGTCGCGACTTCGGTGAGGCCAGACACAGGCTCGAGACCGTGCCGATCGCGCGGCCGGTGATCTTCACGCTCATCGGATGCAAGCGCGGTGAGCGCTGCGTGATCGAACGAACCGAAGAAGGCTTTGCCACGCGCGACGAAGACACGTCAGCGGCCAACGACTGGATGCACAGCGCGCCCGGATGGGAGGCGCGGGTGTGCGCGACACGGTTGCTCACCGTTTCACCAGCCGAGGCCGCAGCCAACAGCAACGAGCGGCGCGAGGCGCTGTCGTCGTGGCCGCAATCGTTCAAGCACGCCGATTTCGCCTGGGTGACGCCGCCGGTGCTCAATCCTTATACCCGTATCGCGGTGGAGATGTGCGCGGCGAGTGGGGCGCTGCGGGCGGTCGGCTATGAGCTGGAGCATGACAGCCCGCTTCCGCAGCCGGTGACGCATGTTTGCGAGTTGGCGGCGTCGGTCGCGAACGTTCCGGCGTGAGCCGCGTGCGGCGTGAGCCGCGCCCCCCGCGTCAGCTTTCCGAGCGCTTCACCGCATCTTTCGGAAGGTTGCCGCGTTCCCCGGTGAACAGAGCGGCCGGAAATTGCGCTGCGTAATGGCGGCTTCTCGCCGGCCGTGGAAGGACCTGATGAGGGTTTGGATCCGGCTCGACCACCTTGCGATAGAGGTGCCAGGTCGAATGCCCGAGCACCGGAACGACCACGGCCAACCCGAAGAACAGCGGCAAGGAGCCGATCAACAGCAGAGCGGCCACGATCAATCCCCAGATCGCCATCATCAGCGGATTCCTCGCCACGACCCGCACCGATGTCAGCACCGCTTCGACCGCGCCCACATCGCGATCGAGCAGCAAAGGAAACGAAATCACGCTGATGGTGAGCACCCCAAGGGCGAACAAGAACCCGACGAGATTGCCCACGATCATCAGCATCCGGCCGGCGGGCGTGGTGAGGACCTGATCGAGAAAGTGGGGAATGGAAGCGGCCGGCTCATAGCCGAAATACGCGACGTAGATCGCCTGGGCGACCGCAATCCAGATCACGAAGATCGTAAGCAGCAGAAGGCCGAGCGCCGCGATCGCACCACGCGAGGGCGAGCGCAGCACGTCGAATGCGTCCTGCCAGGAAGCGTCGAGACCCTGCTCGCGGCGGCGGCTCAGTTCGTAAAGACCGATGGCGGCGAATGGCCCTAGCAGGGTGAAGCCGGCGGCCAATGGAAACAACAGCGGCAACACCTCGTAGCCCAGCGTCAGGCGCGCGAGCAGCACGCCGACAATGGGATAGATCAGGCAAAGGAACACGGCGTGGCTGGGCATGGCCGAAAAATCAGCGATGCCCTCGGCGAGCGCATTCTTGATATCTCTCAGGCCGATGGTGCGGACGATCGGGCGGGCACGGTTCGACTCCGCCCCCATGAGAACATGTTGGTGCGCCATGGTCGTACCTCCTGCAGTCAGGGGTCGCGACGCCAGGTGACGCTTCATGCCGTGGTCGCCGTGTCGCGACCGCGGAAGAATAACACGACGCACCAGACCTTCGGTAGTAGCCAATGAGGAAGGGCCGGGCCGGCGGGCGGCGTTAGCAGCAGGTCAGCTCAGTCGAGACGGATGCCCGCTTCGTGGATGATCTTGATCCACTTGCCGTATTCGGACGCGATGAACGGCTTGAGCTGACCGGGCGGCATGTCGATCACTTCTCCGCCATTCTGCTCGAAACGCGGTTTGAGTTCCGGCAGCGACTGGGCGATCGCCTCCTGCAAACGCGCGATGACCGCCGGCGGCGTCTTGGCGGGAGCGAACAAACCGATCCAGGAATCGATCTCGAGATTGGGAACACCGGCCTCGGTCATGGTCGGCACGTCGGGCATTTGTGCGGTTCGTTTCGAGGACAGGATCGCGATCCCTTTGGCCTGGCCGGATTTGATGTAGGGCAGGGCTCCCGGTGTGGAATCGACAAACAGGTCGACACGGCCGGCGAGCAGATCGGGAAACGCCGCCGACGATCCGCGATAAGGCACCTCGAGGAACTTGGTGCCGGTGAACTTCATGAAGGCCGCGCCAAGAATGTGCTGCCCCGTGCCGGTTCCCGCATTGGCGAGCTTCAATCCGCCCGGATCCTTCTTTGCCGCCGCGATCACCTCGTTCGGGGTCGAATAGGGAAGATCCTTGTGAGCAACCAGCGTGTAGGAGATGTTGAACACCAGCGCGACAGGACCGAGGTCGGTCAGCGGGTCATAGGGCAGCTTTTGATAGAGGCCGGCGTTGAACACGATGTTGCTCAGGCCACCCACGAGCAAAGTATAGCCGTCGGGCGGCGCATTGATCACCGCCTGCGTGCCGACGATGGTGCCGGCGCCGGGCCGGTTCTCGACCACCACGCTCTGTCCGAGCCGCTTCGAAAGCTGGTCCGCAAGCAGGCGCCCGACGATGTCGTAGCTGCCCGAAGGACCGATCGGCACGATGATCTTCACCGGACGATCGGGATAGGTCTGCGCGCCGGCGCTCACGGGCGCCGCGATCAGAGCGGCGAATGCGAGCAGCACGGTTGGCAGCGTCGTTGAGCGAGCTGGCATGATATCTCCCTGGGCGCTGGTTGTTCGCCGGTTGTTCTTATTCCGGGGGATGATACACGACTGCTGCGAACGGCAAACCCGAACGGACGTAATGCCGCAAGGGCGAGTGTCCCGATTCCGAAGTTCGCAT
>Ga0207662_10000691_pt1 | contig 15371 bp, 13 predicted proteins | sample KBSS33LmetaG_FD_184338 | JGI IMG/M metagenome (GOLD analysis project Ga0207662, IMG submission 184338) | Switchgrass rhizosphere microbial communities from Kellogg Biological Station, Michigan, USA - KBS S3-3L metaG (SPAdes) (version 2) | ecosystem: Host-associated > Plants > Roots >... | reverse complement strand
CACGCCCGGGTCCTTGGCGGCGACCTTAACGCAGGCGCGCGGGTCTTCGCGAGCCGGGTTCAACCCGGAGCTAGCCGGAAGCGGTCGGCGTGGGGGCGGCCTTGGGCAGCTTGGCGCGGTAGCGCGCCAGGTAGCTCTCCGCGGCGCGCTGCGGGTCCAGGCGCAGCGCGCGCGCGTACTCGGTGACGTAGCCGCGGACGTAGACGGCGGCCGGCATCTCGGTGAACTGCTCCTCTTCCAGCGCGCGAAGATAGCGTTCGCTGATCTTCGTCCGTTGCGAGATGTCGTGCAGCTCCAGCCCGCGGATCTCGCGCACCTTCTTCAGGAAGGCGCCGGTGATCTCGGCGTTGGCGTCGATCACCACCTCGGGTGTGTCGGGCCGGTCGTCCGGCCCCGCGCCGCCGACCGCCGCGGCCGGGCGCTGCACCGCCGCCGCCGCCCGCACCGCGCGCGCCAGGTCCGCCTCCGGCAGCGCCAGATCGTACAGCCGCCGGCGATCGGGCGCGAACAGCGTGTCGTGCGCGGCGTTGATGCGCGCGTGCAGGGCCGCCAGCTCGTGCTCGTCGTAGAGGCCGGCGATCACCATCGACCCGCTCGCGTAGTTGTCCTTGACCGTGCGGTGGGCGCGCCGGATCTCCTCGTCGCTGACCCCTGGCTCGGTCTCCAGGATCTCGTAGTAGGTCTGCTCTTCCTCGACGCGCAGCGGCCCGCTGACGGGGCGTTCGCGCTCGCGCTCGCCGTCCAGCGACAGCAGCCGCCGGCCCAGCCGTTCGATGTTCTTCGACGCCTTGCCGTCGGGATACTCCGCGATCAACGACCGCCGCCGCTTCGCCGCCAGCCAGACAGTCTCGTCGGATTCGACGTGTCCCAGGTACTCGAGCGAATGGCCCAGCCGCCGGCGCGCCGCGGTCGCCATGAACCCGCCCAGCTTCTGGTCGGGCAGCGTGCGCGTCTCGTTCATGATGAACGTCGGCCGGAAGCGCCGGATCTCCTGCGCCAGCCGCTCGGCCGGTCCACCCGCCTCCTTGATCGACTTGTAGATGTCCAGCGCCGCGGGCGGCGGGCCGGTCGTATTCGCGATCAGCCGGTCGAGGCCGCGAATGGTGCGCAGGCGCCGGATGAAGGCGCTCTTGGCGAAGCGATAGGTGGCCTCGATCGACGCCGGATCCGGAGTCGTGACGAGGATCGGGATATCGGCCGCCAGCCATAGATCCAGCGTCAGCGTCGAATCGGGGTACCCGAGGTCGAGCACGACGGTGTCGACGTCCAGCGCGGAGATCGCCGCCAGCGTCACCTTGGAGGTCATGCGCGGGCGCGCGGCGCCGAACGCGCTGCCGTCGCCCGCGATCAGTCCGACGCCGGCGATCGGCGTGTCGGCGATCAGCTCGCTCAGCCGCGTCGCCTTCCCGCGCAGCAGCTCGCCGAAGCCGCGCGCCGGCCGGTTGGCCCCGAGCATCAGGTGAAGCGGGCCGCCCGCCGGGTCGGCGTCGAGCGCGACCACCTTCTTGCCCGCCTGCGCCAGGTAGACGGCGAGGTTCGCCGCGAGCAGCGACCGCCCGCTGCCGCCGCGTCCGGCGGCGATGGCGATCAGCTTGACGCGCGATCGGGGCGACGCGGTGGCATCCGACGTCTCGGAACCCGTGGCAGTCGCCGGCACCTCATCATCGGTGACGACCAGGTCGTCGTCGCCATCGCCACCCGCCGCGGACACTTAGTCTTCGAGCTCGACGTTCCAGTAGGACGCGTCGGCCACGCCGAGGAACGGCAGCCACTCGCGGTACCGCACGCGCCCGCCGTTTGTCCGGAAGGTCGGCGTCCAGCGCGGTCGGAGCGGCGGCTTCATCAGCTTGAGCCCCGCCTGCTCCGGCGTGCGGGCGCCCTTCGACAGGTTGCAGTCGACGCAACAGCAGACGACGTTCTCCCAGGTCGTGCGCCCACCTTGCGCGCGCGGAACGACGTGGTCGAGGTTCAGCTCGGCGCGCGGCAGCTCGCGCCCGCAGTACTGGCACATGTTGCCGTCGCGCATGTAGATGTTGTGGCGAGAGAAGCGCACCTTCGTCTTCGGGATCCGGTCGTACAGCTGAAGCACGATGACGCGGGGCACCCGGATGGCGCGGTTGACGGTGTGAATGACGTCGTGCGGCCCGTGAACCTCCGAGGTCAGGTCCGCCCAGGAGTCGAAATCGAAGGTCTTGAACTCGCGGTCGATGACGCGAGCAACCCCGAGATAAAGCAGCGAAAAAGCCCGCCGGACGTTGGTGACGTGAATCGGCTGGTAATGCCGATTCAGCACCAGCACGGCCGCGTTAGTCACCCCTGCAACATAGCAGGCCCGGAAGGGGGCAGCAAAAGGCCACTAAGGTAGAATCGTTACACTTTGAGCATCCAGCCGGTTTCCGCGCTGCTTGCCGCCATCGTCACCTTCGCGATCGGCGGGTCGGTGCTCCTCCGCGACGCACGCCGGCGGTCGCACGTCCTGTTCGCGACGTTCTCGTTCAACATCACGGTCTGGAGCCTGTCGATTGCCGCGAAGCGCCTGGATGCGGCGTTCTTCGACTGGGTGTCGCTGGTGGTGGCCGTGTCGCTGCCCGCCACGGCGCAGCGGTTCTTCCAGGCGTTTCTGGGCGAGGAAGCCGGGCCGCCGCCGCTCAGCCGCGTGACCGTCATCGGAGCGGGCGCGTTCTACGTCGGTCTCTGTTTCTCGAAGTTCGTCGAGCCGCTGCACACGACGGTCTGGTTCCGGACCGCCTTCCTGGGCTACGTGTTCGTCGGCCTCTACCTGTCGGTCTTCTATCTCTACGCCCGCTACCGCGCGACGACCTCGCGGGTGGAGAAGACGCGGCTCCTGTACCTGGTCATCGGCGGCATCGCCACGGTCTCGGCGACGCTCCTCGAAGAGCTGCCCCACGGTCCCAACTTCGGCAACGCCTTCATCATCCTCTACCTCTACTTCCTGTCGCAGAACCTGGTCCGCCACCGGCTCCTCGATCTCAACGAGCTGCTCGGCCGCATGGCGGTGCTCGCCGCGCTGGTCGTGTTCCTGATGGCGATCTACGGCGGGTTCACGCTCCTGGTCGGGCCCAGCCTCCTCAATACGCTGCTCGCGTCCGCCGCGATCGTCATCCTGATCGAACCGATGCGCGTGAACGTCGAGGCGTGGATCAGCCGCCTGGCGTTCCGGGAGAAGTTCGAGCTGTCGCGGCGCATCGAGATGCTGCGCGCCGAGCTCGCCAACGTCATCGACATGCGCGTGCTGGTGCCGCGCGTGCTGGCGGCGCTGGAGGATTCGCGGCGCATCACGCACGCGTCGGTGTATCTCGCCGACCCCGACGGGTCGGGTTACGAGCTGTCCGGTCACGTCGGCCCGCGGCCCGAGGCGCGCTTCGACGCCATCACCAACCGCGCGTTCTTCGAGCGCCTGCGCCGCACCGGCGTCATCACCATCGAGGGCATCGAACGCGAGGTGGCGGCGCGCCGCCCGGTCTCGACCGAGGAGCAGGAGAGCCTGCAGATGGTGCTGCGGACCCTGGAGCAGATGAACGGCTCGGTCGCGCTCGGGTTCTCGAGCGAGGACCAGCTGCTCGGCGCGCTGATCATCCGGGACGAGCGTCTGCGCGAGGCGTATTCGTCCGACGAGATCGAGCTGTTCCGCGGCGTCGCCACCAGCATCGGCATCACGCTGCAGAACTCGCAGGTCTACGAACGCATGAAAGAGCGCGATCGTCTGGCGGCGCTCGGTCAGATGGCGGCCGGTCTCGCCCACGAGATCCGCAACCCGCTCGGGTCGATCAAGGGCGCCGCCCAGTACCTGCAGCCCGGTCAGACCGCCGCGACGACCCGCGAGGGCACGCGCGAGTTCCTCGACATCATCATCGAGGAGGTCAACCGCCTCAACAAGATCGTCTCGCAGTTCCTCGACTACGCCCGCCCGTACCGCGGCGAGCAGCGGCAGCTCGACGTCGGGGAGGTGCTGCGCAAGACGCTGCCGCTCTTCGCCAAGGAGGCGGAGTCGCTCGGCAAGGTCGAGATCCTGACCGACCTCGTCGACAAGCTGCCGCCCGTGCGCGCCGACGCCGAACAGCTCCTGCAGGTGTTCCTGAACCTGTCGCTGAACGCGCTGCAGGCGATGCCCCAGGGCGGCAAGCTCTGGATCTCGACGGCGCTGCGGCGTTCGACCCGCCGGGGCGCGCCCGCCGCGTTCCTGGAGGTCCGTTTCCGGGACACCGGCGTCGGCATCCCGGCGGGCGATCTCAAGAACCTGTTCATCCCGTTCTTCACGACCAAGGAGAAGGGGACCGGCCTGGGCCTTCCGATCAGCCAGCGCATCATCGAGAACCACGGCGGCACCATCGAGGTGCGCTCGCAGCCGGGAGAGGGCGCGACATTCACGGTGCTGCTGCCGATCGAGGCCGACGTCTACGCCGCCTACACCGAGGCCGCGCGCGCGGCCGAGGCGGCGCGCCGGACACCGCCCCCCGTGGTCCTGCCGCCGCCGCCGCCGGGACGGCTGCCGCCGCCGGCGCCGGTCCCGGGCGCGGTGCGCAGGCCGACGCCGGCCACCGCCCGCCGCGGAAAAACCGCGTAAGGCGACGGGAGTACCATCGCGGGAGGGTTCGGGAACCCGTCCAGGATTCCTGAGCTAAGATGTCCCCGTGACCGCCACCGCCACCGCCGAAGTCAGACGCGTCCTCGTCGCCGACGACGAGCTGAACATGCGCCGCGTGCTGGAGGCGATGTTGCGGCGCGAGGGTTACGAGGTCATCACGGCCGCGAACGGCGTCGAGGCGCTCGGCGGCATGAGCGCCGGCGTGCACACGGTCATCACCGATCTCAAGATGCCCGTGCTCGACGGGATGGCCCTGCTCAAGAAGCTGTCGGCGGAGTACCCCGACGTTCCGGTGGTCATGATCACCGCGCACGGCTCGGTTGAGAACGCCGTCGAGGCCGTGAAGCTGGGGGCGTTCGACTACCTCGAGAAGCCGTTCGAGCAGGAACAGATCCGGCAGGTCGTCGCCAAGGCCATCAACACGTACTCGCTCGCGCGCCGCGACGCCCGCCCGGAAGAGCCGTCGATCCGCGGTCGGTTCCGGCTGGTCGGACAGGCGCCCGCCATCCGGCAGATCTACGGCGTCGTCGAGAAGGTGGCCAGCACGCCCTCGACGGTCCTCATCACCGGCGAATCGGGGACCGGCAAGGAGCTGATCGCGCGCGCGCTGCACGAGAACTCGGCGCGGCACGCGGGGCCGTTCATCAAGATCAACTGCGCGGCGATCCCCAAGACGCTGATGGAGTCCGAGCTCTTCGGCTACGAGAAGGGGGCGTTCACCGGGGCGGTCGGCGCCAAGCCGGGCCGGTTCGAGCTGGCGCACGGCGGGACGCTGTTCCTCGACGAGATCGGCGAGATCCCGGTCGAGATGCAGGTGAAGCTGCTGCGCGTCCTGCAGGAGTCGGAGTTCGAGCGCGTCGGCGGCATCAAGACAATCAAGGTCGACGTCCGGCTGGTGACCGCGACGAACCGAGATCTGCTGCAGGACATCGCGGCCGGGTCGTTCCGCGAGGACCTCTACTACCGGCTGAACGTCGTGCCGATCCACATCCCCCCGCTGCGGGAGCGCCGCGAGGATATCCCTCTGCTCGTCGACCATTTCCTTGCAAAGTTCAACGATCGCTTGAAGAAACAGATCGGCTCGGTCTCGGCGGACGCCGTCAGCCGTCTGGTCAGCTACCACTGGCCGGGCAACATCCGTGAGCTCGAGAACCTGATGGAGCGCACGATGCTGTTCTGCGAGCACCCCGAGATCCAGGTGTCCGACCTGCCGCCCGAGATCGGAGGCCTGCCGGCGGCGGCGCTGCCACTGCCGGGCGCCGCGTCGCTGAAGGAGGCCGTCCGGGCCGAGACCGAGCGCGTCGAGCGCGAGCTGATTCAGAAGGCGCTCGACGAGACCGGGGGCAACGTCACGCAGGCGGCGCGCAAGCTCAAGATCTCGCGAAAGAGCCTCCAGACGAAGATGAAGGAGCTGGGGCTGCGCACGACCTAGGCCCGGACCCAAAAAAAGCGGCCCGGCGAGCGGTTGTGTTATCGTCGGGCACCGCCTTGGCAGCCGACACCTTCAATTTGAAGAAGTTGTCCTGGGCAGTTGGACCGCTCCTGATGCTGGTGGCGTGGCCGGCGCAGGGAGCGGAGGTGACGCGCGTCGTCTCCGCGATGGACGGCAACAACCGGTTCGACTTCAACCTGACCGCGACCTGGGTCCACGAGGTCAAGAGCGCGTTCGTGAAGCGCGAGCTGCAGTCCAACCTCGCGCCCGAGACCGAGATCATCAAGGACCTCCAGTTCGCGCAGACCCGCGACATCCTCAACCTGCGCGCCGACGTCGGCATCCTGTGGGACGTGGGCCTGCACGTCGATCTGCCGCTGGTGCTGTCCGATGCCTCGAGCCTGGACTTCGACCGCAGCGAATCCAACTGCATCTACCCCGAGAACAATACGGTGCGGCCCACCTGCGTCGACGTGTCGAACTCCACCATCCTGCGTGACGGGATCCTGCCCGGGTACCAGACGGACAGCTGGGGTCTGGACGCCGAGCACAACCGCCAGTACAGCCGCGCCGCGGGCACCTTCCCCGGGCCCTCCAACGTGTTCAAGGGCCCCTCGCGCAAGGGCTTCGAGAACCTGGGCATCGGCATCACCTGGGCGCCGTTCAACCAGAATCGCGACGACACCAAGCCGACCTGGACGCTGAACTTCGACGCGAAGCTGGACATCTTCAAGGACAAACGCTTCGACCCCGGCGCCCCGGGCGCGAACACCGCCGTCGGGCAGGGCTACCACCAGTTCATCTGGTCGACGTTCGTCGACAAGCGCTTCCGGTGGTTCGATCCGTACTTCGGCGCCTGGTACATGCTGCCGGCGCGCACGAACGGCAGCCCGTTCCAGAAGTACGGGCCCACGCAGACCAGCGTGAACCCGCAGCAACAGGCGGGCGTCATGGCGGGCGTCGAGCAGATCGCCTGGGAGAACCCGCGCGGCGACCAGCGCGTCACCGTCGAGGCGCGCGCTCACCTCGAGCAGCACTTCTTCGGCCGCGAGCGCAGCGAGATCTGGGAGCCGCTGTCGGGTGATTCACGGTGCAGCGTCAACGCGCCGGCGAACTGCCGCGGCGGCATCGACCTGGACACGAACGCCGACGGCGTGCTCGACACGCCCCACCCGGGGATCACCGACATCGAGAGCTACGGGACGATCGGCGGCGACGTCGGCCTGAACGTCCAGGTCGGCCGCTTCATCCGCTTCCGCGGCCTGTTCGGACTCAAGAGCGACATGCCCCACATGATCACCGCGGCCGGCGCGGGAGTCGACTCCGACCCCAAGGACGGGCGCGTCGATCCGACGAACCCTGCCGAGGCGAACCCCGCCTACCGCCAGTCGATCGATTTGCCCGGCCGGCGCTTCCGCGTCGAGGGCTCCAAGATCTGGACGCTGTTCCTCCAGGGCTCGATGATGTTCTGAGCCGGCTGGCTCAGAACCGCCAGGCGATTTCTCCCGCCAGATTCATCGACAGGACCATCTGGTCGCCGGTCACCCAGACCATCGGAGCGAGCAGCTCGGTGACGAGATCGACCGTCGGCGTCACCGAGAAGGCGAAGCCGGTCGCGACGCGGGCGACGGGCCCGTTGCGCGGCAGATAGCCCGAGGCGAAGCGCAGCGGGATGCGAACGCCGCCCGGGCGTCCGATCAGGTACTCCACCTGCGCGTAGGGAAGGACGTCGTGCGCGCGGCCGTCCTTGCCCTTCAGGTTGGCGTAGCCGAGGTAGCCGCCGAAGCTGACGTGCGGCGAGAAGACCAGGTCCAGCCTGACGCCGACGAGGTGGTTGTAGAAATCGCCCGGGAAGACGCCGACCGCGCCCTCCGTCTGCAGGGCGAGGCGCATGGGGATGCGTTCCTTCTGCGGCGCGGGCGAGAGAGACGCCGGGGCCTGTAGCCCCGGCGCCGGTCCGGCTGGCGGCGCGCCGCCCACCTGCGCGGCCGCGGGCCCGGCTGCCGCGAGCAGCGACGCGACGACCAGCGCGCGCGCGACGACCCTCATCGCGCCTTCCTCGTGGCGGCGGCCGCGATGACCGGCTCGGCCGCGTCCAATAGCGCGCGCGCGTAGCGGGGGTTGTGCATCTCGGCGGCGGGATCCTCGAGCACCAGGAGCAGATCCCAGATCGCCCGCCCGAGCGGCGTACGGCGATCGGCGCGGACACCGGCGGTCGGCGTCGCGTGCGCCGGCCCGGCGTTCCCCGCGTCCCCCTCGGAGGAAATGCCCCGCCACAGTTGCTGCGCGCGCACGCGCAGCTCCGACGACGGTTGGCGCCCCGGATGGCACGAGGCGCAGACCGAGGCGGGGGCGCGGAAGCCGTGGCCGCCGCCGCGCTCGACGTTCTCGGGACCGGCGCGGTGACATCCGATGCAGCCGCCGGCGACGGCCGCGTGCGGCGCGCCGCCCGTCAGCGCAGCGCCCGTCTCGGGATCGAGCCCGCCGCGTCCCAGCCACAACGCCGCGGCGGAGGCACCCGGGCGCGCGTCGCCGCCGTCGGGCGTATGGCAGGGGAGGCAGACGTTCTCGATCGCGCCGGCGAGCAGCGCGGGCGCCGGCGTCGAGCGCAGGAGGTGTTGCTCGCCGGGCCGCTTCGGGTCGTGGACGGCGTGGCAGGCGCTGCAGCTGATGCCGACCAACCCGACGTCGTCGGGTGGACGGCGGTCCACGGGCTTCCGTTCCGGCGTGGCGAACGCCTCCAGGAATCCCCAGGTCGTGTGGCAGCGCGCGCAGGCGCGATCGCTGCGCGCGCGCGGGTCCTGATCGGCGCGCGCCATCGCCGTCTGCTGCCAGGCGACGACGTGTCCGTAGCGCGGCGGCGCGTCGTGGCAGACCGCGCAGACATCCGCGCGCAGCACGCTCCAGCGCGCGGACGTCTCGGGGATCGCGCCCGGCCCATGGCAGGCGAGGCAGCCGACACCGCCCGCGCGGCGCAGATCGCGCGGCAGATCCTCCCACCGGCGGGTGAGATCGCCGGCGGCGCCCAGCTCCGTCAGCGTGTGCGAAAAACCGCCGTCCTGCGCGCCGGGCTCGCCGGTCGCGTGGCAGGCGAGCGCGCAGGCCGGGTAATCCGCGCCCGCCGGACGCTTGTCCATGAACCGGGCGAGGACGCTCGTCATCCGCGTCGCTGTCGCCGCTTCGGTGATCGCGGCATGGCAGCCGGAGCGGCCGCAGTCGAGCGGCGTCTCGTCGTAGCGGCCCGTGCGCAGCGCGAGCGTGTGCCCGTCGCTGTCGGCGAGCCGCCAGTCGCCGGCCATGTCCGGCAGCAGGCTCGCGTTACGCCCGGTGGTGATCGGCGCACTGCTGCCGGCCGGGCGCTCGGTGATGTGCCAGCCACGCCCGCCGAGGTAGACGCGCACGCCCACCGGCGTGTTGGGCAGGCCGCGCGACCGGTGGGCAGCGGCCACGCGGGCCTCGCGCTGCAGGGTGCGTCCGCGATCGTCGCTCCAGGTCGCCTGCAGCACCACCTCGGCGCGCGTCCGCGCCGAGAGCGGGACGATGCCCCACGGGACGGGGCCGAGCGCCGGCATGCGTCCGGTCAGCTCGAAACCGTCTCGCGCCGACGACACGGCGACCACCGGTCCCCCGAGCTGCTTCCAAGCGACGTGGCCGCCCGTCAGCTCCGCGCAGGTCATCGTCGCGGTGATCGCGAACGGCGCATCGAATCCGACCGGCTCGCGCGGGACATCGAGGCGGAGGCACTCGGCGGGCTGCGCCTTCTGCCGGCGGCAGGCGAGGGGCGTGGCGGCCAGCGCCGCCGCGCCAACCAGCGCCCCCGCCCGAAACAGGCGTCTCTTCGGGAACCCTGAGAGGGTTCCCGAACCCTCCCGCGATGGTCCGCGCCGAGCAAAGCTCGGCGGCTCCCCACGCGACATCCCGGTCCTCACGCGCCCCCCGCCAGGCAGCTTCCGAAGCGGCAACGACCGCCCGGGCAATCCTCCGGCAACCAGCAGGCGGGCGCCGGCCGCCCGGGCACGCAAAGGCCGTCGACGCAGCGGCTGCCATCCACGCACAGATGCTCCGCATCGCAGCTCTGGGCCAGCGTATGCGCGCCGATGTCGCGCTCGCAGATTCGCCGCGCCGGCCCTTCGTGGATCATGTGACATCGCCATTTCCCGGCCCGGCCATCGGGAAAATCCGGTGACAGATCGACGCATACGCGCGCCGGCTCGCCGCCGCGCCGCGGCCCGCAGAACCAGCCCGGGTCGGCCGGCGCGGCCGCCACGCCCGCCGCGCGCTCGCCGCCCAGGCAGACCGTCGCGCCGCCGCTGTCCGCGCACTGCCATTCGCCGTCGTCGGGCATGCGCGGGTGCCGCTGCTCGCAACTTCCCCGCGTGCAGTCGAACTCCGGCGCGCTCGCCGACCGTTTCGCGCAGGTGAGCGCTGCACCGCTTCCGACACAGCGCCAGCCCATCGGCGACCAGGGGTTTGCCGTCGGCGCCGGCCGGTTCACCACCCGCGGACCGCCCCGATCCCAGCAGACACGAATCATCTCGACGTCCGCGCAGTCGCCCTCGCTCTCCTGTGGCCCGGGCGCGCTCGCCCGTCCGTGGCAGGACGCCGCGAGTGAGATCGCCGCGACGAGAACCGCGGGGGCCGAATTTCGCACTGGAGAGGAGCATGGCACCGTCAGCGCTTCCCGCGCCGGGTCAGGCAAACGAGCGCCATGGCCAGCGCCATCGCGGCGGCGAGACCGTCCGGGCGCCCGCCCGCGTCCCCGACGCTGCAGCCCCGGAAGAACGGCGGGTCGGTCGTGTGGACGCACGCCGTGACGTCGCCGCTCTGGGAGATCTGCCCGGTCGTGTCGCGCACGATCGCGGCGAAGCAGATCTCGCCCACCGCGTCCTCCTTGATCAGCCTCACCTGCGTGTGCGTGCCGGGCCAGGCGCGCCCGGGGAGCGGCATCGGCATCCCGTTGACCTCGGGCCCGCTCGTCTGGAACAGCAGCAGCGTCAGCCCGTCGGTGCCGCCATCGTCAATTGCCTCGCCGAGGTCGATGTCGAACACGAAGCGCTCGGTCAAATCGTCGACGCAATCGTCCTGTTCACGTACGAGGTCCCAGGACAGGCCGGTCACGCCCGGGAAGCTCGGCGCCTCGCTGTCACTGGTCAGAGCGGTCGTGAAGCGCGCCGTGCCGCCCAGACCGGGCGCCGCCGCGTTCAAACCGCGCAGCGCCGGCCAGCGGATCTCGTAGTCCTTCCCCGCATCCAGCAGATCCGTCGGCGTGACGGAGAGGAGCTGTTCCGTCGAATCCCACGTCGCGGTCAGCGCCTGCTCGGTCTTGTCGGGCGGGGGATGAACGAGCACCACGTCCTCGCCGAGATACTCGGCGGCCGCCATGTAGTGAGCGCCGAGGCGCGCGTTCCGCGGCACCGCCTTCGCGAGATCCGGGGGCACCATGTCGACGAGGTCCGGCTTCCCGCACTGGGCCGCGCGCGCGGCAGGCGCGGGCACCAGCGCGCCCGCCGCCAGCGCCACCGCCAGGGTCACGGGTCTCAGGGGTCGCACGTCACCGCTTCGCAGCGACCGAGCATCTCCGTCCGATCGTTGTCGCCGTCCACGTCGAATTCATCCACGCAGCAGTATCCATTCTTGATGCAGCAATCTTCCAGTTCCCGCGATCGCATCATCTTCTCGGCGATCTGCTTGCACTGGGCCGGCGGCGGCGACTCCTTGCAGGCGCTCCACGACAGGCCGTCGCTCGAGCACTGCTGGCTGCCCCAGAAGGTGCAGAACGACGTGATGCAGGTGCGCTTGCTGCCGGGCACGCAGACCTCGCACCGCTTCGGGCATTCGGAGTAGTGGCCGCCGACGCAGTAGCGGTAGCCGCCGTCGGGGCAGGGGATCGCCGGCTGGTTTTCGTCGACGTCGCCGTCGCAGTCGTCGTCCACCCCGTTGCAGGTCTCGGGCTGGGGGATACAGGCCGGGGGCAGATCCGGCCGCATGTCGGGCGGGAGATCCGGTCGCACGTCCGGCGGGTGCTCCATCGGCATCTCCGGGACCAGGTCGCGCGGCGCGTCCATGTGGTCGGAGGGGAGGTCCTTCGGGGCGTCCTTTGCGCCCGCATCCTTGCTGGATGGCGGGTGAAGGGGCTCGAGCGCGGTCCGCCCGCAGCTCCCGGCGGCCACGGGCACGGCCGCCACCAGCGCGATCAGCAGGCTGCGCACGCTGGCATGGACACCGCCGGGCCGGCGGGCTGAAAATAGTTTGCGGTCCCGGGAGGTCGCGGTGTCTGTTGAATACATGGCCAGTCGATCTGGGAGGCTCCACGCCCGGAGGCCGCGTGCCGTGCAGCGCGTCTGGAGCCGGCAGATCCAGGGTATCACCGGCCGGCTTTCGAACGCGCGGTTCGCGCTCGCGGCGGTGGTGCTGGTCACGGGCGCCGGCCAGGCGCGGGCCCAGGCACCCGGAGGGGCGCAGCCGCCGCCTTTCGCCGAGCCCGCGCCCGAGGGGCAGCAGCCGCCGCCTCCCGCGCCGCCGCGCCAGGCCTATCCGCCGCCTCCGGGGTATCAGCCGCCGCCGCAATATGCGCCGCCTGCCTACCCGCAGCCACCTGCGTCCCCGCCGCCTGCGTATCCGCCGCCGCCCGCCTATCAACCGCAATACCCGCCCCTTGCGTACCCTCCGCCGCCAACGTACGCGCCGTCCACTTACACGCCGCCGTCGCCAGCGGCCTCCACCCCGACGGTGACCGCCCAGGCGACGGCGCCGCCCGCGCCACCGGAGGCGTGGGCTCCCGATCCGCAGGGCGATCGCGTCGTCCTGCTGCCCACCGCGACCACCCAGCCGGCGGGATCGTTCTTCGTCTCGAACTACGAGCTCTTCATCTTCCAGGTGGGCTACGCGTTCACCGACAACACGCAGATCTCGCTGACGGCGGTTCCGGTGCCCCGCGAGAGCGTGACGCTGCTCGATGTCAGCCTGAAGACGTCGCTGTATCGCGGCGGGCTGGTGCGGGCGGCGGCGCTCGGCTCGGTGAGCGGCATCGCCGGGCAGGAGGTCGGGGTCGGGTTCGTCGGGCGCGCCGGCGGCGTCGCGCAGCTCTGCCTGGCGCGCGCCTGCGACTCCAGCCTGTCGCTGTCGACGAACATGGTGCTGATCGGAACGGTGCTGATGGTCAACGGCGCGGGCGGCATCTTTCGCATGAGCGAGCACGTCTCGTTCCTCGCCGAGCTGGCGACGATGATTCCGGTCGGGAAGCAGGGGGGACAGTTCAACGGCGGCATGGTGGGCGGCGGCGTGCGTCTGCACTACACGCACTGGGGGTTCGACTTCACGCTGCTCCACGTGCTCGAGACCGATTCCGACGCGGCGACGGTCCCGTTCGTCGCGATGACGTGGCGCCAGTAGCGTGGGGGCGAGGCCGCGGCTCAGTTCACGACGCGCTGATAGCCGAGCGTGAGGACCCAGTAGTCGCCGCGAGTGATTTCGTCGAGCCCGAACACGGTGCCGAAATGGATCTGGTTTTCGCCCAGCGTGCGGACGCCGACGGCCAGCGTGTGGAGGAAGCGTTGTTCGATGCCGTTTTGGGTCGAACCGTTGACCGACGCGAAGTTCACGAGCTCGGCGGTCAGGTCGACCTCCTGGACACGGATGCCGCCGCCGATGTTTGCGCGGAAGAAGACGCTGGGGGCGTTGCTGGCCGTGGCTGGCTTGTCGAGGACGAGGTCGAACCCGCCGTCGGCCCGGAAGAAGAAGTCGCCGTTTCGCTGGAAGGTCGACACCGACAGCCGGCCGGTCGTGTAGTTGGGAGCGATGAGGAGAAGATCCGTGAGCCGGTCGAGGGGCGGCGCGATGATATTCGCGATCAGATCGTTTCCGGAGTCGGAGGCCGTGCTCAGCGCCAGGCCGGCGCGCAGGATGACGTCGGAATTGTTCATGGGCAGGAAGAAGCCGCCGAGCTCGAGGTTCCCGATTCCGGTCCCATCGGCGCCGTTGAAGTTGACGAGGTGCGTGATCGGCAGATGCCCGTAGAAACCGACCGGACGGCCCGGAAGGAGCACCTGGCCGTAGGGTTCGAAGCGCATCACGAACCCGTCGCTCAGACTGAGGGCGTCGATCTTGGTCCAGGCGACCTGGATGCCGACGCGGGTCTGCGAATCCATGCGGTCGAGCGTCATGAATCCGGGCAACGGTTCCGGCGTGCCGCCCACGACGCCACCCGGCTGCCCCGGTTCGTATCCGGGCGGCGGCGCGACGAACGCCGGCGGCGGACCCTCGGGCGGTTCGTCCGCGCGGGCCGCGGACGTGGCCGAAACAGCGAACAGCACACCGACGAGGACGCCTCGAAGCACACGCCGCAACATGGCCGCAGGGTACGGCGGGCCCAAAGGGCGCGCAATATCTAGCCCCGGGCGGTGGTGATCAGCTTGTAGACGTCGCGCCGCTGCCGGCCGGTCAGCGTCGCGATCTCGCGGGCGGCGTCGCGGGTGGACAGCCCGTCGGCGATCAGTTGCTGGGCGCGCTCGACCAGCGCGGCGTCGTCCAGATCCTCCTCGGCGGCGTCCTCGGGCGCGCCGGCCACGACCAGCGTGACCTCGCCCAGGGGCCGGTCGGCGCCGTAGCGCGCGGCGAGCGCCCCGAGATCCTCGCGGACGATCTCCTCGTGCGGCTTGGTCAGCTCGCGCGCGACGCAGGCGCGCCGGTCGGCCCCCAGCGTCGCCGCCAGATCGGCCAGCGTCGCGCCCGCGCGCAGCGGCGATTCATAGAACACCAGCGTGAAGGGCAGGGCGCGCACGCTCTCGAACAGCCGCCGCCGCGCCCCCGGTTTGCGCGGCGGGAAGCCGAGGAACAGAAACTTGTCGGTCGGCAGCCCCGCCGCGACCAGCGCCGCGAGCAGCGCGGACGGCCCCGGGACGGGCACCACGCGCGCGCCTGCGTCGACCGCCGCCGCGACAATCCGGTAGCCGGGATCGGACACCAGCGGCGTTCCCGCCTCGGAGATCAGCGCGACGCGCGCGCCGCCCGCGAGCAGCGCCGCGACCTCCGTGGCGCGCGCGCCCTCGTTCGCGTCGAAGCAGGAGAGGATTCGCGGAACGGTGCCGGCACCGGCGCCGAGCAGCAGCTGGCGGGCGCTGCGCGTGTCCTCGGCGACGATGACGTCGGCCTCGCGCAACGCCGAGATCGCGCGCGGCGACAGATCGGCCGGGTTACCCAGGGACGTGGCGACGACCGTCAGCGTCCCGGGGCCGGGGCCGGGCTTCACTTGGCGGTGTCCGGCGCCGGTCGATCGCCCAGCGAATCGCCGAGCTCGGTCTCCAGGTACGTCCGGAGCTTCTTCTTGAGCCGCTC
>Ga0207662_10000689_pt1 | contig 15389 bp, 9 predicted proteins | sample KBSS33LmetaG_FD_184338 | JGI IMG/M metagenome (GOLD analysis project Ga0207662, IMG submission 184338) | Switchgrass rhizosphere microbial communities from Kellogg Biological Station, Michigan, USA - KBS S3-3L metaG (SPAdes) (version 2) | ecosystem: Host-associated > Plants > Roots > Rhizosphere... | reverse complement strand
CGCCACTCAACAACAGTCGACTTCGCCAGGACACCTTCCAGAGCAACAAAGCTCCGATCCAAAACACCGGTAACAACAACGCGTTCGCTCGCAACCAACACGACAAACCAACTAGGAGTCCAGCCAACAATGCGGGAACTAGCTTTTGTCTTTTTGCAGCAACCATCAAAAGCCAGACTGCGCCAAGCACCAACCAACTCGTTGGCGCATCGGCAAGCGGTACTGCTCCAGACAAAGCCAGGAGTGGTGATAACGACGCGAGCAAGCCGGACACAATGCCGACGCGATAATCGAATGCGGTGACGCCGATTCCCACAACCAGGAGGACAGACAACGCGTCGAGAATCCACTGAATTTTTTGAACACTGGAGGGCGAACGTTCATCTGTCAATTTGTAAATGCCAGCGATCCACAATGGGTACCCGGGTGGGTAGACGGCCGACTCAGTGTGAGTCGGATCGTCAATCCAAAACGCCGAGGCCTTGTGATCGAGAATGTCCTGGGCTTTGCGATCGAAGAGTTCGTAAGTGCCTGCTTGAAACCAGGCAGGATCAGAGAGATGAGTGTGAATGAAGTAAGCAGTAAGGCCTCTCACAGAAAGCGAGACCAGGAAGATGACTAGACAAAGAATCGTTTTCCATTTGTCAGCTAGCATTAGCTCTCAACTAATCGAACTACGCTGACCTCTTAGCTATTCTCGTCTGCACCAACTCGGGAATGGCCGGAACTTTCTCCGCTAAGGAGCCATAAGCATCGAGCACGCGCTGGGCGTTGTGCTTCCAGGTATAACTCCGCACAGCAACTGCGCGCGCGTTCTCGCCGAGGCACTTTCGCAGGGACAAAGATTCAGCCAGACGCTGAATTGCCGCCGCCAGGGCTTTTGCATTACCGGGCTCGACCAGCAGCGCCGTCTCGTTATCTCGCAACACTTCACCGATCTGGCCCAGGCGACTCGCCACGATTCCCTTCCCCATCGCCATGTACTCAAACAACTTTGTAGGCGAGCCGAAAAATTCGCTGCCATCCGTCAACGGCACGTGCGGCGATGCCAGAACGTCGCACGCGTCGAGCAACGCAGGTACTTCTCCATGCTTAACAGGACCGGTGAAAATCACTCGTTTGCGTTCACACTCGTTCTGCAATAGCAGTTGGACATCTCCGTGCAAGCTACCATTGCCAACAAACACAAAACGAATTGGGACACTGCAAGATATTGACTTGATCGCTTCCGCCAGTACCAACACTCCGTGCCAGGGACCAAAGGTACCGACGAAACCAACCACTACTTCGTCTTGCGTCAGCCCTAACTTTTGCCGCGCTTCGTTGCCGCCAACTCCTGGATGAAAGACGGTCGAGTCGACACCATTGGGATTGATGACAATCTTTGCCGGATCAACTCCTCTGCGCTCAAGGTTCCGACGCTCGACATCCGACACGACAAAAATGCGCGTAGCAGCTTCGAGATTTAATCGTTCGTAGCGTTCGAGTAGATCGAGTTTGCCGACACGGTCCCAATAACGACCAACCCAAACTTCCGACCCGTTGTATTCGAGGAATAATGGTCGCTTCGCCTTTAATGCTGCGGCAACTCCTGCCCAACTGAAACGCGCATAACGTTGGTACATAAAGTCGGGAGCGTTTCCATTAATCAACGGAAGCAGAGCGCGTGTGAAGTTGAGGTTGTTGTTGATGTCAAACATGGCCCGCGTTCCGCCAGACGACACGGGTTCGATCAAGGTAACCGGGGCTTTCGTCTCGTCGAATCCAGCGATTCGATCGTTACTAACCATTTCTACGCTCGCGCCGAGTTGGATCAGCCCTTCGACAACTCCCTTGATATGACTTGCTGCGCCGCCAACTTGCGTACCTGGTCCCGGCGTCGACCTTAAATACATGATGCGCGGATGCTGGGATGCACGTCGTTCAATCGGCACTCTATCGTTTTGTATCGCTTGTTCGAGACGAATGAGTTCGCGCCGAGCATTCGAAGACAGGCGAGCATTCGAAATCGCATCGCCACTTAATTTTGCTGGTGAACCAAGCAGTACGCTGACCCTTGATCGTTTCAATTCGCCACCGTGTGCATCAAGCATCACCACGTCGCGAGCACCCACAAGCGCACCGAACAGCATGAAGAGGTTCTGGCCGCGCTGCCACGACAGTCTCTCGGTCGCAATCGCAAACACATCAGGATGCAGCGCTCGAAATGTTCGCAAGCGCTTTGCAAACCCGCCGCCCTGCACTTCTCCACGAGGGACCAACTCGATCAGAGCGTGAGGATACTCCGCGGCCAGTTTTTCGCGTGCCTGGGCCGGGTCGCCACTGAGGACCAGTAAGACAATCTTCGGGCGTCTAGTCCCATTGCCGTTGCCAGTGGTTTCACGACTAAACATCATTCACAGTCTAGACCATCTCCATGACTTGCGACTCTATTTTCTCGGCGACAGGGGCGGCGCCCGCCCGTTCTTTTTTATCCTCGATCGATCCAGCGTTCATACCATAAGCTTAAATTCAACAATGCCCACAAATGGAAGCCCCAATCCTTCGTCCTATTTCGATGCTCGGTCAACATCCGACCTATAAAGTCATAATTAAGTAAATTGCGGCGTCGCATTGAAGAATTCATCAGATGATCATCGAACCACCCACCAAGGCCTTCTCTAAACCACTCGCGCACGGGTGCCCCAAATCCTCGCTTCCGCTCGTACAACAAATCGCGCGGAAGAACATCCTCGAGAGCTCGTTTGAGAATGTGTTTCCCACTTACTCCCTTGACTTTTAACGCACGCGGTAACGCAAGCGCGTATTCAACCAGGTGGTGGTCCAGGAACGGAACGCGCGCTTCCACACTAGTGGCCATCGTTATCTTATCGACCCTCATCAACAATAACTCTGGCAGCCGCAACTTCAATTCGAGATAAGTCATTCGAGCCAGGAAGTCGGAGTCCGGACACTCACGTTCGATGTGTTTCAGGTAACCCTCTACAACATGAAGCGACGACAACCCATTCACCCGTTCAAGCAATTGTTTCGACAACACTCGCGGCTTGAATGTTTCGTCATAAACAACCGCCCCACCCCAAAACAACGGTTCACCAGCACCAAGTCGTCGAATTAGTTCAATTGCCACCCGCTTCCGGCCGGTCGCTTCAAGGGCTGGACGCGAAACGTTTGAAACTGCGCGGCGCAATGTCAGCGGGATCGACTCGGCATGGCGCCAGAACTTTTCGTAAATCCTCAAATGGCGAACGTAGTTTTCATAACCGCTGAAGATCTCATCTGAACCTTCTCCCACCTGGACCACGATTGTCCCTGAGTCACGGGCCAACTTTGAGACGTAGTAGAGCGGGACACAAACAGGATCTGCGATAGGCTCATCCTGGTGAAAGACCATGCTCGGTAAGAAGTCGCTCATCTCTTTTTCAGAGATGATTACTTCGTGGTGGTTAGTGCCAAACTGTTTTGAGATTCGTCGCGCTGAATCGAGTTCATTCAGATATTCCGCATCACTGAAGCCAACCGTGAAAGTTTCAACTGGCCGCGACATTTGTTCAGACATGAGGGCAACATTCGCCGAGGAGTCGACGCCGCCTGACAGAAACACGCCAAAGGGAACGTCCGACATCATGCGTTTGCTGATTGACTCTCGCAGCAACCTCATGATCTCGGCCTGATGTTCCTCGTCGCTACGCACCAACTCCTGATGCTTCGGCAAAGCATCCCAGTATTGTTGAATGTTCAACTGCCCATCTCGAGTAAGGGTCAATAGATGACCGGCCGGCAGCTTGTGAATGTCTTTGAAGAGGGTGGCGGGAGCGGGTGTCGTTAAAAAAGTCAGGTAGTGGTAAAGCGACTGTTCATCAATATCCGGGGTCACGGCCGGATGTTGAACTATTGCCTTGATCTCGGAACCAAAAATGAAGCGACCGTCTTTGTAAAAATAGTAAAGGGGTTTGACTCCGATGCGGTCTCGAACAAGAACGAGACGCTCTTTGCTTTCGTCCCATAAAGCGATCGCATAGTCACCCTCGATCTCGTGTACAAGATCGAGCCCGACTTCTTCATACAGGTGAAGGATGGTTTCGGAGTCGGTTCGGGAAGAGTATTTATGCCCACGTTCTTCCAGCCCGACTCGTAGCTGTGCGTGGTTATAGATCTCGCCGTTAAAGACTAACCAGGTCCGCTTGTCACAACCATGCATTGGCTGATGCCCCGCGGCCGAGAGATCGATAATGGAGAGCCGGCGAAAACCCAACGCCCCACGACCTTGATCGAATGACAACTCACCGGAGTCATCTGGGCCACGATGCGACATTTCATCGCGCATGCGTACGATGAGCGATGAATCAACTCGCCCCGTCGTACCGTACTCCCAGACGCCGCAAATACCGCACATCAGATGTTTACCTGGATGGGAATCATAGAGACTTATGCTTTAGAGCCTCTTGCAAAAGTCACGACCAACGGAAAAGGGATTGAAATTTCAGAACAAGTTGGCCTAATTAAGAGCTACATCGAGGTTGTTTTTAGTCAGGCCAGCGGGGGTAAACTGCCCTTCCCAACTTGTTCTATTTTTGCAAGAACCTCTTTAGCTTGTCGGGAATGGTCAAGCAACCAGGTCTTGATACTCCTAAACTGTTTCAAAGTTTTCGCTATTGGTCGCTAATCATGTGGGGTCGCAGAAGCCAACGCAACTTGCCCGGCCGTCCTGACACGCGCCAACAGGCGGTTACCGAGTCCCTTTTCTCACCGTAGTCGCGCGACGTTGATTGAACCTCGAGGAATAATTCTCCGGGATCAAGCGCTGATACTGTTAGAGCAGCCATACCATTAGTCGCGGTAACGGCACTTTCCAGCAGCTTAACGTCCAACTCGGGCGCAAAGTGAAATCGCACCTCGTAGTCGTGCTCACCCTCGCCGAGGAACTCATCCTCAATCAGCCACGAACCTTCAACCTTATCGAAAACGATGGTCCGCCGGTGAACCACTGGCGCCTGTAGTCGCGCATAACCCGAGTGTTCGGCAACTACCTTGTCTTCCATGTCTCCGGTTTCCCATTCCAGTACACGAGGATGCGCTTCGTCACCAATTACAAATGGCATGGACTCGAGCGTTGTGTTCTGTTCTTCGCCATCAATCTTCACCGTCGAGTGATAAGCAGTTGAGCGAAAAAGGTGTCGTTGATGTAAGTCCGCAGTGTACACATGGGTCCCCGGATCAACGATGAAAGGAACGCCAGCCGCATAAACTTCGAAACTCAGTGAATCGTTATGACCGTGCGAGCCTCGTCCGTTTATCCCAGCGCCACTCGCGTTGAAACAAAGATAACGGTCACCTTTACGCATGACATAAGTGCCCGCATGAGGAAACGACTTTGAATCAACTTCATTGCCCGAAAGATTTCGAAAGTTGTTTACTCCAGCGTCGCCCAAAAACCAGTGCAACTCCGGCGCTACTTTTAGATTCGGGGTAACCAAATTCGCGTCTTTGAAGAATACCGCCCCAATTGCGAGGACGTGCGCATGCTCGTCCGCTCCGCGCTGCCAAACGGGAAACACCTGGCCACTGTCTGCATCGCCAATCAACGGCGCCAACCCGTCAGGTCGTAAGTAGCAGCGCACATAGTCGAGCATAGCGCGGAGCTTGGTCCAGTACCTCGGTTCGACGTCGACGTCGTTCTGCTGACAAAGAATGAATGAGTAGAGGAAAAGTTCGAGGGCGAAGCGGTGATAACCTGTCGAAGATTCAAAGTCGGCGCCATCCGGCAGCACTTGCTTATCCATCTCCCTCAGAATTTCGACGAGTCCGGTGTCGAAGAAATACTCAGAATCAACAAACTCGGGAAGCATTAATCCAAGCCAGAGCAAGCCGGTGACGTCCGAAAGATAGTGATTGCTGGTTGAGATGTGGGAAAACTCGGGGTTTCGACAGATGTAGGTGCCGTGCTGATGAAATAACCGAAGGAACAGTTGCAGTGTCTCGGCGTTGAAGTGAATGGACTGTTTCAACAACTCGAAGATCGTGAGGAGATTCATTGACCTCAACGCAACTTCCATTGCGCAGTTCCAATTGACGCCACGACCGTAAGGATTTTGTTTTGCCCAACTCTGCACCTGTGCGATGCATTCAGCGCTGAATTGTTCGTCGCTGCTGATTGCGTAAGCCGTCGCTAACTTCACCAGGTGTCCGAGTCGGTTGAGTTCCCAAAGCACCCGAGCATCCGAGCCGTCGTTGCGAATTAGCTGAATGTCGCGGTGGTAATCAAGCGGCCAGACATGTCCTGAAAACGGATCACGACTCCATTCGATTTCATCCCCAAAGTTTTTGACTCCAAAACCCAGTAGGGGCCACGAGTGATCTGTGACGATCTGCCGGGCAGTCTTAAAGAGAGCTTCGGTGTCTTCAGGGAATTCTATTTGGAGACTGGCGAGCGATGTTGGGTTCGCACCAGGAAGGAAATGAGGTTCAACGCGGGTTTGAAAGTGCTTGAGTTGGGCTTCCGGATCCTTTGCCGACAACCGGAGTTTCGGCATCTCGATATTTATTGAATCGAGACTCGCGCGCTCTTTGCTAATCTGACGTTTCGATCGTGCACGTCTCAACGCCTCTCGAACGATTGTCTTTGGCTCGACCTCGCCGCGAAGTGCGCGCTTCAGTTTTCGAACGATGCTCATGAAACTTCCAGTGGCGTTGTAGTCAGTACCATATCGCGGTAGCGAATGGCTCTCTCGGAGAACTCCCGCTGCAAACCAACAGCGAGCCATTCGCTACCGCGATATGGTACTGACTACAACGCCACTAAGACCCGCTAACTTCTTGAAGCACGGCGAGAATTCTTTCAGCTGTGTGGCCATCCCAAAGCGGTGGCTGTCTATATTCAGTGCTTGACGACCGACTCAAGATCGCACTCGCTTCCGAAACGATCTTCCGGGTATCGGTTCCGACAACTACATTCGTTCCCATCTCAACTGTGATCGGGCGTTCCGTGTTTTCACGCAATGTCAGGCAGGGAATCCCGAGCGCAGTTGTTTCCTCCTGGATGCCCCCCGAATCGGTTAAGACGAAACAGGCCGCGCTGTATAGACTTAGAAAATCAAGATAACCAAGTGGCTCGATCAAATGCAGATTCGCGATTGCAGCAATCCGATCAGTCAAGCCAAATTCTGCGATGGTCTTTCTGGTTCGAGGGTGTACAGGAAACATTACCGGCAGGGAGAGACTGATCGTTTCCAACGCATTCACTATTCCTTCAAAGGTTTTGCGATTGTCGACATTCGAGGGTCGGTGCAAAGTCAGGACAACATAGCCACCGTCTACCAAACCCAATTCAGATTTGATTTTTGATTGCCGGGCGCGTTCGAGATTCCCCAACAGAGAATCGATCATAACGTTGCCAACCATACGAATGCGCTCCGGTGGAATTCCTTCAGCCAACAGGTTTTCGTCCGCATCGTGCGACGGCGTGAGCAACAAGTCGGCTATCTGATCGGTCAACAAACGATTGATCTCTTCGGGCATTGTTCGATCGCGACTGCGCAAACCGGCTTCCACGTGAGCGACTTTGATCCCGAGTTTCACACACACCAGCGCACACGCTATGGTCGAGTTGACATCGCCAACAACCAGCACCCAGTCGGGTTTTTCATTGAGCACGACGGGTTCGAAGCGTTCCATGACGGCTGCTGTTTGCACCGCATGTGAGCCCGAACCAACTCCGAGGTGAATATCGGGTGGTGGAAGATTAAGGTCAGTGAAAAACGCGTCGGACATTGCCGCGTCGTAGTGTTGACCTGTGTGGACGATTAGCGGAAGAAAGTCGGAGGGACGCCGCTTCATTGCGGCAACGATTGGCGCCACCTTCATGAAGTTAGGACGGGCGCCGACGACGTTGAGGACTTTTAGCATTCGTGTACTTGGTGGGTGGGGCTCATGCTTAGTACTTGGTACTTAGTGCTTTGCACTTTGTCGTCTCATCGAAGTTACGCATATAAAGTCGAATTAAAGCACTAAGGACAAAGTACAAAGCACTAAGAACCAAGTACAAACTCAGAGACATCAACCTAGAGCCTGATCACCCGCGCACTACTCTCTCGCCTCACTTCTCCGTTTAACGCATTGCGCGTATCTACGATCAAAGGCGTCAATGCACAGACTCGTTTGTAATCGACCTCGCTGTGATCCGTAACGATGATGACGCAATCGGCCGATCGCAACTCGTCGTCAGTCAGCGGAACTGATTGCAACAGCTCTCCATCGGCGTGTGTGTGAGCCTCGTCAAAGCTAACTTCCTTCACAAACGGATCGTGGTAACGAACATCGGCGCCTTTCACGCGCAGGCGATCGATTATCGAGAGCGCCGGACTCTCACGCACGTCATCAATGTCCTTCTTGTAAGCGACGCCCAGCAACAAAACGCGCGACCCCTTCATCGCCTTGCGTTCATCATTTAAGCCATCGGCGACAAGTTGAACCACGTGTTCCGGCATGCGCGAGTTGACCTCTTCGGCAAGACTAATGAAGCGCGAATCAAATCCATGCTGCCGGGCTTTCCATGAAAGATAGTGGGGATCCAACGGAATGCAATGGCCACCGATGCCGGGTCCGGGATAGAACGGCATGAACCCAAATGGCTTTGTCGCCGCCGCTCGGATCACTTCCCACGTATCGATGTTGAGGGCATAACACAAACGCGCCATTTCATTAGCCATGCCGATGTTGACTGCTCGAAACGTGTTCTCGAGGAGTTTTGCCGCTTCAGCCACGCGGGCCGACGACACCGCGTGAACGTCCTTCACAATTTGCGAATAGAGAAGGTCCGCCACTTCAGTTGAAGCGGGCGTCACACCACCAACGACTTTAGGAATGTTGTGAGTCAGGAACTGTGGATTACCAGGATCGACGCGCTCCGGCGAGAAAGCAAGCAGGAAATCTTCATCAAGTTTGAGACCTGTTTCCTCAAACATCGGCAACAGCACTTCGTTGGTTGTACCGGGGTAAGTTGTCGACTCGAGTATTACCAGTTGGCCGCGACGAATTCGTTTCTGGATTTCCTCGGCGGCGGCCAGGATGTATGAAACGTCAGGCTCCTTGGTTTTGCGAAGTGGCGTTGGGACACAGATGATGATGGCGTCGCACTCACTAAGGTGATTGAAGTCCGTTGTCGCCTTGAGTCTTCCAGCGTCAACGAGTTCTTTAACTTTTGATGACGAAACGTCGCCAATGTAGGAGATACCCTTGTTGATCTGATCGGCTTTGTTTTGATCGACCTCAAAGCCGATGCCTTTGAAGCCGTTAGCCGCAAATTCCGCGACCAACGGCAGGCCAACATAGCCGAGGCCGATAACACCGATTGTTGCTCGCTTCTCGGTAATTAACCCGATTAGTTCGTTGTTCATAATTTGTTGTATGGGAGGATTGATTCTGCGCCAAATGGACTGATAACCGTCATGATCCTCAAGCCCGAGAGACTAGAGGACGCCAAGATGAGTGTCAAGAAGTGGCACAAACATCAGCCTGGAACAGTAACCTAGAGCCGACGGCGTATCAAAGGATTATTGGTCATTTATCATTTGACATTTGTCAGTTGGTCATTTGTCTTCAAGCAAAGACCGAAGACCAAAGTCCAAAGACCACTTCTTCAGATGGCCAACTGAAAAACGACCAATGGTTTTTACTTAGGTCGAATGATCCAACCGTTCAAGCCACCTGGCTTCTCTGGACATCCCGGCACCACAACTTCCTTTTCCATTACAAACCCCCGGGGAATGGGAAAGCCTTTGCAAACTGACCCACGGCCAATTGGCTTTCGAATAACCCAAGCGTTGGTTGAGTTGTCAGGGTCACCACTCTTCGAACAATTGGGCGACGTTACTGCACTCGTGACCACGTACCCGGTCGGAATCGGAGCGCCGGCAACTTCACGATTTCGCCACATCATGAAGCCCATGCACATCGTCTCGCTGGCCCCCGGTCTCCTGATATACCAGGCGTTGGTTTCGTCGGCCTTACGGGAGCTTTTAGGACAGCGGGAAACAAACCCTTCTTTCACTACCACGAAATCCATTGGCGCATCGGGTTGCTTACACATCCACCTCGCATCAACGCTGTTCGCAGCTTCATCCAAGCTGCGCGTTATCGGCAATGCGCCGATGTCACCAGGTAACGGTTCACCTGGAAGCTTTTCTCTCACAGAATTTCTAATCACCTTTCCTGACGGAGCGAGCGCGTAACTGGTGCGTGCGCGCACGACAAGTTGTGGCAGTTTAGTGCGCACCTCAACTTTTCGGTCTTCATTTGGCTGAATGGGATTACGAGGGTAATAACCAATGCTGTACTCGTTATGAAGTTCATCGACGATGCTCGCAACAGCTCCATCTAGATCGCTAACGTTCTGCGCAGGGTAAACGCCGGTGCCCGAGAGCGCAGCCGCCCGGTGCAGATACGAGTCGGCTCGAATGTAGTCCTTCCGACTGAAACCGGTACCCTCGGGAGCTTTAAGGTTACTTCCCTTGTAAGTATTGAATTGAACAGGATAGATCAACGCTTGAGTGCGGCCGATTTTCTCAAGGGAAGTCTCGTACGTGGAATCGCGACTATCGTTGTCCACGCCATCACTAAAAAGAACTACTGCAGTTCGACCGGTAATGCTGTCGAGTTTGTCATTCAGCACCAGGGAAATTGCATCGTAGACTCGGCTGTTGCCTTCCGGGCGAGTGCGCCGAATAGCGTTCTTAAGGAACTCGTGATCGCTTGTGGCTTCCGCTAGAACTTTAATTTGTCCTGAGAATGAAACGATCAGAGCACGGTCGCGCGGTCGCAGCTTGTCGACAAATGACATCGCCGCATCCTGGATGTCTTCCAAATCCAAAGCTGTCGAATGACTTGTATCCATCAGGAGGGCGACCGTAAAAGGTTTGTCGACTGACGCGAAATAAGTAATGTCTTGCTGAACGCTACCTTCGAAGATCTCAAAATCTTCGCGACGGAGAGTGGGAATGAACTTGCCGTTACGACCGATTACGAGCACAGGTGAGTTAACCAACGTTGTGTTGATGCGGATGACGTCGTCTGAATCCACCTCCTGGCCCGCAGTGGATTGCGTCTCAGGCTTTTTTTCCTGGGTCTGTGATGTTGGCTTGGATTGGGCCTGTTGAGCTTGCTGAGATTGACTGAAGGCAACGACGAGCGACACCCCGGCGATACTAAACAAAACCCTGAGCACGTTGTTTCCCATGTGAGTACCTGCGGGGCTTCAGGGATTGTCGGTCAGGATGTCGATTGGTTCAAGAAGCGGAAGGTCTTGTGACAATCAGCTCTGGACTTTGTGCTTTGCGTTTGGATTTTGGTTTGTACCGCGAAGCGGTTACGTCTCAAAGCCCAGGGTTGCTTCAACCCTGGGTTAATGGCCGATAAGATTGGTCAACCCGGAACGGGTTGCGTCAATCGTCTCAAACAACCCTCACCCAACCACTACAACCAACGTGGACGCAACCCCATCGGGGTTGAACCGTCAAATCGTGGCACCCAGGGTAGCCGAAGCGCCAACCCTGGGCTTTGGGCCGAAACCGCTTCGCGGTACAAAGCACCAACTGCCTCTTCACTTCGGTCTTTTGAAATAATAGACAGGATCCTGTGGATTGCCGGCCACTGACACCAACTCCCAACCTTCCGCGCCGAGCTTGTCGAGGTGCTGTTCAAGCACAAACGCCTCGCGTCCAAAACCACCTTCTGACTTCCTCATTTTCGAATTGCCAGATGGGATAAAGTTTGTAGTGCCTGGACCAGCCACTGCCAGGTATTCCCACTTCGGTCCGGTATCCGGCTGGTCACCGCTGGGTTTTCCGGCAGAGCTTCCTACAAAACCCAACGCCACAAGGATCAGCAATATCATAAGGAGAGCTGTGCGTTGCATTGTGTGTGTGCTCCTCTACTCCATAGGTTAACGAAATGCGTTGAACTCGTTCACGCTGAAGTGTTCGTATTGGTTCCCAAAACAGCAAAGCAGTAGGCGGAACCTTAACTGCTACCTACCTACTGCTCCTGCCTACTGCTTCTGCCTACTGCCTTCTATTTCTTGACTGGTTTCTTGAAGACGTCATCCGGAATCATGACGTCCCACTTAACATCTTTCACCCGAACAACAATGTCGCCATTGGCGATGTTGCTCGATACAATCTTGAACGGAATCATCACGCCTTCCACCATTCGATAATCGCTGAATGTTTGTGTTTGAGGTAGTTCGACTCCGGAAGTTTCGCTGGAAATCACACTTTCGCGTTTGAGGACGAGGAATGTTTTCGCCGATACGTAATCGGTGACTGGTGTTCCGCGCTCGCCTTTTCGCTCAACGACATAACACTCTTCGTCGCCAACCTTCCCCATGCGTTTCACCTCAATCGTTTTGTAGTTCTTCTTCCAATTGAGGACGTCATAAAAGTCAGAACCTGTTCGAACGTCGTCGAGTCGTTTACCTGTGTAGATCTCGTCTGGTCCAAAGCTAACGACTTCGCCGCCGCTCGTTCCGTCGAAATAGCTGACTATCGTGCCAATCTGACGACCGAGCGCCTTCAAACGCATGTCGGTCATTGTAAGGTTTGGTGCACGCGCACTGATCTCACCTTCGGCCTGCACACCCTGGTTTTCCATATCAACTTCAACCTTGGTTAGCGATGACGTGTGTTTGCGAAAGTTTGCTTCGCCACCATACGCAGCAATCATCTTTGCTATTAAATCGTCGGCACTAATCAGGGTGTTATTGACAACACGATGAAAAGTGAAACGACCCTCAGGCTGGTTCAGTACGATGCCGGAAACTTTGCCAGCTTCGTCGCACGAAACATCGATCCAATACGCTTCAGGCAGTCCCGGACTCCGCAGTTTGTTCTTTTCACTTTCAACCAACGGATATGGTGGCTGACCCGTTACGACCAGGGATACTTTTCCATCTCTGACAGCTATCTCAATTACCTGTTTGGACGATTCGCTTTCGTATGACCCGACAAATGGCGCCAGCGGACCGACTGCAACCTCGACGGAGGCTACCGCTGGTTTCTCAGTACTCGACTCCCGCGGAAGAATGAGGTTGCCTTGCGGCTGTTCGAGAAAAAGTTCTGTTTCTGTCTCTTTGCCTTTGATTGGTCGGAACGTTGCATAAAAACCTGCCGGCGCCGGGTCAGCAAGTTTGTAACGACGTCCTCCAAGATTCTCGAGCTGATAGGGCGGCTGGCCTGGAACAGTTAGTGTTAATTTGTTGTCTTTGATCGTGACTTCAAAGCTGACTCCTGCCGAAGCTAAACGATACTTACCGACTTCCAACTTTGGATCACCCGCCGGGCCTGCGATCACCGGCTCAACAGAATTCGGAACACTCACGAGGTTCTTCCATATCGTGTTCATGGCGAAAGAGCCCAACGAAGAGGCGCTGACATTTGTTAGCAAGACAAACCCGAGTTTTTGATCTGGCATTAACGCCACCTGGGAATTGAAGCCGTCGATATTTCCGCCGTGCTCAACTACCTGGTGATCATTCCATGAGCGAAGGAACCAGCCGAGACCGTAGTCAACAGGGCCCGCTACTTTCATTTGTTTCGTGATCGCTTCCTTGAATCCTTTCTCAGACACGAGACGTTTGCTATTAACGAGTCCGCCCGACAACATGAATCGCAACCACCGGGCCATATCGCGAGCGCTGGAATTGATCGCGCCCGCAGGTGCGGCTGCCCCAATTTCGCGCTGGGGTAATCGGCGGGTCGTTTTGGTCGTTGCGTTGTAGTCGTAACCGAAAGAGAAGTCGCGTGATTTCTGCATCGCGGCGACTGTGGTGTCGCTACTGAACATTCCCAGCGGCATAAAAATTCTGGTTGCGATCAACTTGTCCCAGGTTGAATGTTGAGCTTGCGCCACTGCTTCGCCTGCCGCTGCGTACATCACGTTCTGATACTGAAACTTCTCACCAAGCTTTGCGGTGGGCTTGGCATTCGCCGCGACCTGGATGAGTTCCTGACGATTCAAGACTCCGGTTACCATTGCGAGGTCAGTTCGATTCAACCCAGAACGGTGCGACAAGAGATCACGAATGGTGATCTTGGCATCGGCGTCAGGATCGCGAAGTTTGAAGTAGGGCAGAAACTTTTTCGGCGAGTCGTCCAAAGATAGCTTGCCTTCATCAACACTCATCAGCGCCAGCATTGAAGTGAACGCTTTCGAAGCTGAACCAATCGCGAAAAGGGTGTCGGGTGTAACTGGAATTTTTTGCTCGAAATCTTTGAGACCGAGCCCCTTCATGTAGATGATTCGATCATCTTTGACGATCACGAGTGACACGCCAGGAATGCCGAGTTCCTTGCGTTTCTCGTCGATCGCCTTTTCGATTGCTGCGAGCTGTGTGGTGTAGGTTTGCGCCGAGTTTGATGTTGAACGCTTTGGCCGTTGCGCACTTACCGGTTGGACTAGTGAGACAGCAACAATCGCAAAGGACAACAGTACAGCGCATACTGAACTGGTAAATCGTGTCAGCTTAGTCATGATGTTTGGAGCTCCGAGCATTCACCAAAATCCTTTTGGTTTCCTTGAAGAGTTTGAGATTTGTTGAAGTCAGTCCGTTGGGATAATACGTCACAACACCAGCCAAGGTTTAGCAGCCATTGTTGGTCGACAATGGAAAACAGAACAAGCTGGAAGTGGTCAAGGAGATCTCAGTGGCTCGAACACGTTTGGGAAGGGATGAGCTGAGTCTCTGAACTCGCAGAGACATCTAATCCGACAAAAAAAGAAGGGCGCACAACTCGCGCCCTTCGTACAATCAATCTCGAAGATCAGCCAATCGGGAGCACCTTCATTCCACCACCCAGGTCTCTCCGCTGTTGAGCAACTTCTCCAAACTTCCCGGCCCTGACTTCGCAATTGATGCGTCAATCTGATCGACGAGCATCGCTTCGTATGTCGGACGCTCGACGGCGCGGAAAATCCCCACAGGCTGCGGAAAATCCGGCTGCTCCATGCGTCCCAACATGAAAGCAACAGACGGATCTTTCAGGTAGATATCATGAACCAGCAAGTCGCTTTCGGTAATTCCATTCTCACCAATCGTCACGACTTCAGGATGAGCGCCATTCATGCGTATACCCATGTTGCGATCCTTGCCGAAGATCATGGGCTTGCCGTGCTCTAGATACAGCACCTTGTCTGAACGCACTGAACGGTCGGCGAAGTAGTCAAATGCGTGATCGTTGAAGATGTTGCAGTTTTGATAGACCTCGATGAAGGAGATGCCCTTGTGCTTCGCGGCCGCTTCGACGATCGTGCCGAGATGTTTGACGTCGATATCGATCGAGCGCGCAACAAACGTCGATTCACTCGCGATCGCCAGCGACAAGGGATTGATCGGGTAG
>Ga0207662_10000686_pt1 | contig 15410 bp, 11 predicted proteins | sample KBSS33LmetaG_FD_184338 | JGI IMG/M metagenome (GOLD analysis project Ga0207662, IMG submission 184338) | Switchgrass rhizosphere microbial communities from Kellogg Biological Station, Michigan, USA - KBS S3-3L metaG (SPAdes) (version 2) | ecosystem: Host-associated > Plants > Roots >... | reverse complement strand
TTGTGCCAGCCTTCGCCGGCCGTGATCAGAGCGAGCGCCAGGTTGTTCCGGGAGTCGTCCCCGGTGGCGTAGCGGCGCTTGCCCCAGAGGTGAGCGAGCGAGTTGACCGAGAAGCTGCCGTGCCAGAGCAGGACGGTCGAGACGAAGTACCCCCACACGAGGCCCGACGCGCCCCCGACAAAGAGGAACGCGAGCGCGAGCGCGACCGTCGGCAGCAGGTTCACGCCCCATCGGTCGAGCGCCCGCAGCTCGGGGAACTTCGCCAGGTCCGCAACGAGCGTGCGATCCGTCTTGTCCCACCCCGGACCCATGATCCAGCCAATGTGCGCGTACCAGAAACCACGCTGCCGCACGGAGTGAACGTCCTCGGGCGTGTCCGAATACTTGTGGTGCCAGCGATGGTGGCTCGCCCACCAGAGCACCCCCTTCTGGGCCGCGCTCTGCGCACCGAGCGCGAGCAAGAACTGGAACGCGCGCGACGTCTTGAACGAGCGGTGCGCGAAGTAGCGATGATAGCCGGCTGTCACCACGATCATGCGCAGGAGGTACGATCCGAGGGCGAGCGCCGCCCCCGACCAGGACCAGCCGAGCGCGACGACGCCGGCGACCGCGGCGACGTGCACGCCCCAGAATGCCAGGGCCGTGACGCGAACGTACCCGACGGTGGGCGCCGGTGCAGGAATCGCCGCCGCTGATCCGGAAAGTGCAGCCATGTCTCCAGGCTGCCAGGCGCGATGTCAGGGTTCGTCAGGACTTCGTCACGATTGCGCCATCTTCATCGGATCAAGCGCAACACACGGGACTCCCGGGCCGTTCCGAGGGACGCCGAGCGTCCCCCGTGCGGCGTCCATCCCACCTTAATGAGCGAGGCCGATACTGCTCGAGGTGGAATCGAGCTCAGATCACTTTCACCGCGCTCGCCTGGGGCCCCTTCTTTCCCTGGACGATCTCGAACTCGACCTTCGTACCCTCCTGCAGGAGGGCGCCGCCCGTGTCGTTGGCGTGAACGAAGACGTCCTTCCCGCCGCCGTCCGGAGTGATGAAACCGAAACCTTTGGCTGCGTTGAAGAACTTGACAGTGCCTTTTTCCATTTGCTCTCCCGTTTCTGTTCCTGCTTCCTTTGAATGAGAAGGGGCGCACGGGCGCAGGAACCCGGGCCGGCGGACTCTACATCCTTTAATTATCGCAACGCGCGTTCTTCCGTCGTGACGCCGAAATTGCGACCGAGTGCGGCGAAGACGTCATCGGGTTGGGGGCGTTCACTCGTCGATGAACGCCGTCAACTTCTTCCCGCGCGATGCGTGGCGCAGCTTGCCCAACGCCTTCGCCTCGATCTGCCGGATCCGCTCGCGTGTCAGGCTGAAGTCGTTCCCGACCTCCTCCAACGTGCGCTCCGAGCGCTGCCCGATGCCGAAGCGCATCCGCAGGATCTTCTCCTCCCGCGGCGTCAGCGTGGCCAGCACCTTGCGTATCTGCTCGGTCAGGTCGTTCTCGATGACCACCTCGTCGGCCGGGATCACGCCTTTGTCCTCGACGAAGTCGCCCAGCTGGGCGTCGTCATCCGGGCCGCTGGGCGAAGAGAGCGACAGCGGCTGCCAGGCGATCTTCAGTAGCTCGCGTGCCTTTTGCACCGGGAGCGACAGCTCCTCGGCGATCTCGTCGGGCGTCGGTTCACGTCCGAGCTTGTGGACGAGGGATCGCCCGGTGCGCGTGAGCTTGTTCAGGGTCTCCTGCATGTGGACCGGGATCCGGATCGTGCGGGACTGATCGACGAGAGCCCGCGTGATGCCCTGGCGGATCCACCAGGTGGCGTAGGTGGAAAATTTGAAGCCTCGTTTGTAGTCGAACTTGTCCACCGCCTTCATGAGGCCGATGTTGCCCTCTTGAATGAGATCGAGGAACTGAAGGCCGCGGTTCACGTACTTCTTCGAGATCGAAACGACCAGCCGCAGGTTGGCCGTGACGAGCGCGATCTTCGCCTGCTCGGCGACGCGCTCGCCCTCTTCGATCTCCTGCACGATCACGCGTAGCCCGCCGGCCGTCAGGCGCGCCTCGCGCTCGACTTTTATGATCTTCTTGCGCGCCTCAGAGACGATCCGCGACATGTCGTCCATCTCATGCGGCCGAAGCCCGAGCCTGCGCGCGATCGCCTTCTGTCGAAGCGGCGATGATCTCATCTCGCGCAACGCCCGCCTGAAGTCTTTCGCCGACAGCGCGCTCCGTCTCTCGCAGACAGCGATCTCGCCGTGGGCACGCTCCAGATGGCCCGCCAGATGCTTGAGCTTGATGACGAACCTGTCGACCTGCTTCTTGTGCAGGCGGAGGTGCAGGAGGGCATCCAGGATCCGCTGCCGCGCCTCGTCTGACGCCGCCCGCCTCTCCCGTTTCGCGCGGAGCCGGCCGATCTTATCGAAGGTCTTGCAGATCCGATCGACGTGCCATTGCTCGTCAAAATCGGGATCATCCGTGTCGACGTTCCCGACGAGGTCTTTGACCCGCAGCTTTGCCTGCCGGAGGTCGTCGCGCACAGACAACATCTCGTCGATTGCGACGGACGAGTCGAGCGCGACCCGGAGGACGCGCCGCCGTCCGTCCTCCATCCGCTTGGCGAGCTCGACCTCCCCCGCGCGCGTCAGGAGTGCAAGCGGCGTCATCTCACGCATGTACGCACGCACGGGATCGACGCTCGGGGAGCCCTCGCTGTCACTGTCAGCTTCGGCGTCCCTCACGCCGACGGCCTCCGTGTCTTGCGGCTCGGTTTCGGCGTGATTCTCGTCAGTCACAGATACTCAGGTCGCGGCGCGCGCCAACAAGAGCTCGAGCCCGTCGAGTTGGCGCCGCGCCTGCACGACGCCAAGGAGGAGGCGGAGCAGCGCAGGCGTCACCATCGCGTTGTCCGCCCCGCCGTCGGGTAGCGCGGCCACCGCCGCGTCGAGGTTGTCGCGCGCGGTCTGCAAAACGCCACGCGCCGCCATCACCCGCGCCGCCGCATCGTTACCCATGCTGCCCCTTCTACGCGACGAACGTCGAGCGCGCCAGCACGAGTCCGCGCGACGCGCGCGTGACGAGCTCACATCGACCGCGCGACCCCCCTCGAGTAACGCGTCGGGCGGGGCCCGCAGATCCCAGATCAACGGGGACGCGTTTCGGCGCGGTTGACCCGCAGCGGCTGGCCGTCCAGCTCGACGCCGTTCATCCCCTTGATCGCCTCGTCGGCCGCCGCCGCGCTCTGGTAACTGACGAACCCGAAGCCGCGCGACTGGCCCGGCGAACGGTTGGCGACGACGACGTCGACCAGCTCCCCGTACCGCGAGAAGAAGGTCCGCAGGTCTCCCACCGTCGTCTTCGGGCCGAAACCACCGACGAAGAGCTTGGTGGGCCCGAAGTCGACCTGTCGCGGTTGGGGCGCGACGCCGATGACGACGTCCTCGAGCTTGACCTCCGGAAGTGCGGCTTCCCCGACGCTGGCGGACGTATCCATCGTGTCGGGATCGATTCCGCGCGCCCGTAGCTCGCGGTTGCGGCGAAGGCGCTCTTCCTTTTGCCGCTTCTTGAGGTCGCGGGTCGCCTCGCGGTTGCGTTTGCCGCCCGAGAAATAGCGGCTCATCCGCGAAAACTGCCCCCGGGCGGCCGGCCCCGGCGCGGCTTGACGGGCGGCGTCGCAGCCCAGTTCGTTCTTCGCTTTCCTATCGGGACGGCATTCGGCCGCTCCTCGTGCTGCCGTGCGGCTTGCTGGGCGATGATCGCGGCCCGCTTGTCCTCGGCCTTACCCACCGGTTCGTCCGATCGACGCCACTGTGCTGGTGCCAAGGTCCATGGTGTCCTCCATTGCGGGTCACCAGGTCGCAAGGCTGGCCGATCGTTCATTCGTCACTCCGCTACGACGAATGGTCATTTCTTCCTACAGGCACGAGGACGAATACGCAAGGCCCGTCTCGATGTCACGCTCGCGCAAGCCAAACGCTCACATGCTCATAGAGCGATCGAAGGGCCGTTTCGGGTCTATCGGGACGTCGGTTTCGATGAAGAGATGCGTCGGCGCGCGGCACGATCGCGCATAGGGAAGCTTTCTTAACAAAAGGCGGGCGGGCGGAGCAGTACGCATTCAGGATGCACCTGCGGCAGCGTGCGGCACGTTCGCTACTCGCGACGGTGAGCGGGCCGCTGATCTACGCGGTGCTGTCGGCCGGATGCCAGTCGGCCGGCGGCGTGAGCGGCACCGGCGGTGCCGGCGGCGCGGGCGGGCCAGCCGGAGCGGGCGGGTCGGCGACGGGCGGAGCGGGTGGGGCGGGCGCCACCGGCGGGCGCGGCGGCGCGGCAGGGGCGGCGACGGGCGGGGGCGCCGGTACCAACGCGAGCGGCTCCGGCGGCAGCAACGCCGGCGGAGCCGGAGCGGCCGGCAGGGGCGGTTCGGCCGGCGGTGTCTCCGGCGGCGGTGGCGGCTCGAGCGGTCGCGGCGGTTCGAGCGGCGGCGGCGGGCAGCAAAACCCGCCGGACGCGAGCACCGGCGACGGCTCCGCGGTGGATGGCGGCGGCATGGACGTCGGCGGCGCCGCGACGACGATCAAACCTACGTCCGTCGGCGGCGCCTCGACGGTGACCGATGGCACGGCGTCGGGCGGGTCATCGATCGGGCTGGGCGGCACGGGGCAGGGCGCGCAAGCCATGGGCCTGCCGGCGGCGAGCAAGCTGGCGATTCACTATGCGTCGGTTTCGGTGGGAACGATCGGCGTCTCCGTCAACGGCCAGGCGGCGCGCAAGGTGAACGTGCACTCCTCCGGTGCCCTGACCGGCTCGTTCCTCTACGCCATCATCGACATTGCGATCCCAGCCAATGCGACCCTGACGATCAGCCGCGCCAGCGGCGACGTCGCGGTGAACGTCGACGTTCTCATCGTTGGGACCGGCAATCTCGGATTGCCGCCGGACATCTGGAACCTCTCGCCGTTCCAGGTCGCCTCGGGCCCGCATGTCGCCGACTGGCAGAAACTGGGCCTCGCATATTCGACGCCGCAGTGGTGGCGCGACGCGAAGCTCGGTGCGTGGGCGCACTGGGATCCGCAATCCATGCCCGAGCAGGGCGACTGGTACGCGTACCGCATGTACCAGGAGGGCTCGGCCGACTTCAATTACCACGTCAGCCACTTCGGCGATCCGTCGGTCTACGGTTACAAGGACATCTGCCAGAACTGGGTGATCGACCAGTGGAACCCGAGCAGCCTGATGGACCTCTACGTCCAGATGGGGGCCAAGTTTTTCATGGCCATGGGCGCGCACCATGACGACTTCGACAACTGGGATTCGACCTACCAGCCCTGGAACGCCGTTCGGGTCGGACCAAAGAAGGACATGGTCGGCACCTGGGCGCCGATCGCGCGACAGAAGGGGATGCGTTTCGGCATCGGCTTTCACAACACGCCGGCCCGCACCTGGGGTCAATGGATGCCGATCCGTTACACCAACGATTCGAAGGGACCCTACGACGCGCTGCAAACGATCTTGGACGGGAAGGGGAAGTGGTGGCAGGGCATGGATCCGGTCGATCTCTACGGCTACAAGCACGCGACCGACTGCTCCAACCAGCAGTGCAACAACTCGGCGTACGGGACCCAGTTCATGTACCGGGTCGACGACGCGATCGAAAAGTATCATCCCGACGTCGTCTATTTCGACGACCACGCCGGCGATTCGCAGGTCGATCTGGGCGTCCACATGGGACTCGGCGCCATCGCTCCGACGATCCTGGCGAACTACTACAACAAGTCGCTGACGTGGAATCAGGGAAAGCTGGACGTGGTCATGAACATGAAGGGCGTGGGTGGGCAATACGACAGCTTCCAGAACAGCGCCGCTCTGCTTCCCTACGCTCAGCGCGCGCTCGTCCGGAGCACGGAAGCGAGCACCGAGCCGCAGATCAGCGCGTATCCCTTCCAGACGGAGCTGGATATCCAGAGCGGGAACTGGCACTACCTGACCGGGGCGGGATACACAGACGCCGCGTCGCTGGTCACGACGCTCATGCAGAACGTGTCCCGGAACGGGAGCTTGCTGCTGAACCTCACCCAGCACGGCCGCGGCAATCTCGATTCGCAGTGCATCCAGATCGCGCAGGACATCGGTGCGTGGTTGAAGGTCAATGGCGAGGCGGTGTACGCATCGCGCCCGTTCGAGGCGATGGGCGACAGCACCGTCGCGTACACACGCCGGGGCGGATTCGTCTACGCCACCCTGCTGGGCTGGAACGGCGGCGCGGTCACGCTCAGGGCGCTGGCCAGCGGCGGCGCGACGCTGGGCAAGGTGACCAAAGTCGAATTGCTCGGGTCGACGACCGGGCTCACGTTCTCGCAGACCGCCCAGGGGCTGACCGTCACGCCCAGCGGAACGGTCTCGGCGCTGGCGGGGATCTCCAACCAGCAACTGGCGTCTCGCACGCGGGTCCTGCGCATCACCCACGACAGGGGCTGGTTCAACGACGACGATCCGACCGCGGCGGCGCCCGGATGGCTGCGCAAGAGCAACCTCGGCACCGGCGACTACAACAACGATCTGACCACCAGCACCACGCCCGGTGACCTCTGGAGTGCGACGTTCACCGGCGCCGGCGTCGCGATCTACGCGCCGAAGGAGACGGGGGCGGGGAAGATCGAGGTTCTGGTCGACGGCCAATCGCGCGGGATGGCGGATCTGTCAACGACCGGCGCGCGCCAGCCGCAACAACTCGTCCTCGACGTGACCGGGCTGGCGTCGGGCACGCACGCCCTCAACATCGTCAATCGCGGTCCCGGCCCCGTCGCCGTGGACGCGATCGTTCCGCGTTAGCAACCGATGACTTCCAATTCTTCGAGGAAACCGATGAAGCACGTGCAGCGTTGCGTTTGGACCGCGATTCTCGTTGCGACGGTGGGTTGCTCCAGCACAGGCTCGGAGACGGGCGGCGGAGGATCCGGCGGTGCGGGCACGAGTGGTGGCGCCGCTTCGGGCGGAACGACGGGCGGCACCGGCGGTGGCATGGCCGGCGGCGGCCCCGGCTCGGGCGGTCTCGGCGGCTCGAGCCCGGGCGGCGGCCCGGGGACAGGTGGGGCGGCCGGAATGGCGGGCTCTGGTCCGGCCGGCGGGACGACGGGCACCGGCGGCCTCGGCGGCAGCGCTGGCGGCGCGGGAGCGGCCGGCCGGGGGGGTGGCGCCGGCGGCCGCGGGGGTGGCGGCGGCGCCGGTGGTGCGGGTGGCGCGATCGGATCTGGCGGCAAGGGCGGCGCGGCGGGGCAGGGGGGCACGGCGGGCGGGTGCCCCGGGCAAACCGCCGCGGATCCGTCGACGACCTCGATCGCCGGCACGTGGGACTTCACGCCCGCGGGCGGAAGCAAGCGGTCGATTCAGGTTCCAGGCGGTGGTTGGCTCAAGCAAGGGGTCAACGCTTCCAGCGCGACCTACGCGACGCAGGTAACTGTTCCCGATTCTGGCGGGCCGCAAAGCACGCTAATCGAGTTCGGCGCGGTCAATTTCCAGGCGACGCTCTCGGTCGACGGCAAGGAAGTCGGAACCAACACGACCTCCTTCACGCCGTCGATCTTCGACGTGACCAAGTTCGTGACGCCCGGAAGGCAGCACGCGATCTCCGTGGTCGTGAAGGGAGCCCAGGCTCTCAAGTCGAACAACAAGTTCGTGGTGCCCAACGCTGCCGGCTGGTCGCCGAACATCGCGCAGGGGATCTTTCGTTCGGCGCTCCTCCACGTCTATCCCGACGTTTACGTCAGCGACGTGTTCGTCCGGACCAGCGTCACCGACGACACGCTGACGTACGACGTGGCGATCACCAACACGGGAACTGCAGCGCAGGACGTCACCCTGTCAGGCGGGCTCGCCTCGTGGAACTGCGATTCCTTCGCCTACCCGGCGATCGCCGACAAGACCGTCACCGCGGCGCCCGGCACGACCACCATCGTCACCATCGGCCCCGTCAAGTGGGGCCTCGGCACGACCTCCTACTGGTGGCCGAACGTTCCGTACCAATCGGACTACAAGGCGCGCCTCCACAACTTGACGGTGCAGCTCACCCGCGCCGGCAAGATGATTCACAGCAAGGCGGTCCGCTTCGGGTTCCGCCAGAGCGAGCGGCGCAGAGCCGACGCGTCGCACATCTATTACTACCTGAACGGGATACGGGTGAACTACCGCGGCGATAACCTTCAAGGAGCGAACTACGACAGCATCGACAACGGCGGCCGCGGCGACGCCTACGACACGCTCCCCGGGTTTCTTCCGCCGTCCGCGCAGAGCCCCGGCTGGCCGCAAGCGGTGCGGAACTACCAGCGGCTCAACTACAACGTGGTTCGCATTCATCAGGAGCTCGCCGCCCCGTACATGCTCGACGTGGCCGACGAGCTCGGCCTCATGCTGATCGGGGAGACCGCGATCCGGGGCAGCAACAACGACCAGGACTTCGTGGCGGGGCACGACAACATGGTCGCGCACGCCCGCGCGATGGTGCTTCGCGATCGCAATCACCCGGCGATCGTGCGCTGGAGCCAGAGCAACGAGCCGTCCAACGCCGACACCGACTCGAATCAGTTCGAGGCCGATCTCTTCAACGCGATCACCAAGCTGGACGCCACGCGGCCCATCAGCTCGGACGTGTTCCTCACCGGCCCGAACTACGGTCTGCCGGTCCCGGGGTTCGCCACGATCGGTCACTACATCGGAGGGCTCGGCGCTTACACCGATCTGGTGAACGCCAACAACAACAACCCCTCCGGGCAGGGCGAGTACATCTGGCCCAAGGACAACTCGCGGCAAGGGTTGACCTGGTTCGGCACGTCGGCGTTTGCGATGCGCCGGCAGGACGCGTCCGAGGTGCGCCCGTACACGCTCCTCTCCGGTTGGGCGAGCTTCGTTCCCGGCGTGAGGACGACGCAGATGACGCTGGAGCAGGGCGGGCCGCCCGCGCTCGGCGAGGACAACCTGCCCGATCCCTGGTCGAGCCAGATCATCCGGCGCATCCAGCACGGCTTCAGCCCGGTGCTCGTCGCCGATCAGAGCTACTGGGACGCGAACAAGAATTCGAACGCCAACGGCGATTGGCCGTCGTCGATCCCGACCATCGCGAAGGGCGCGACGCGCACGACCAACCTGATCATCTTCAACGACACGTTCTCGGGGACGTCGATCGACGTCACCTGGGAGGTGCACGCCGACAGCCCGACCGGCGCGGTCGCCTCTTCGGCGACGTTGAAGGTCGACGTGCCGCTCGCCTCGTCGACCAGCAAGTCGATCACCATGACCGCGCCGGCGTCGGGAACGAAGTGCTACCTGGTGCTGCGCGCCGCCAAGAACGGGACCACGCTGTTCGAGGAGACCGACGAAGCGTTCACCGTGCAGTGATGTCCGGAGTCGCCGGGACGGCGGGTGCGGGTGGCGCGGTGGGAGGCGGCGCGGGTAGCTCGGCGCGCGGCGGCGCTGGCGGCGCACAATCCGGCCGCGGAGGAACGGGGCCGGCTGGCGCCGGCGGCGCGATCCCCGGCGGCAATGGGGGGGGGGCAGCGGAGGAAACGGCGGCGCGCAAGTGGGCGCGGGATCAGGCGGCGCGATGGCGAGCGGCGGCGCGGCCGGGCGGGGCGGCGCTTCGAATGGCTCCGGCGGAACGACGGGCGCTGGCGGTGGCGCCGCCGCGAACGGTCGGACAACGGGATCGTCGGGTTGTTCGTGTGAAGTCGGAGGGCCGTCGGGACCTGGAGGCGGGCTCGTCGCGTTTCTCGCTTGCGTTACCACGCTGGCCTGGCGGCGGCGGCGCGTCGCCGGCCGCTTTCGCCCCGGCGAGGGCGTGGGCGGCGGTACGCGGGCTGGCCCACGTTGCTGCGCATCGAACCATGTAGTTGCCCGCGATACTTCGTATTTTCCGATGAGTGCCCGTTCAACCTCCGCAACGTCCCTCCGGAAGGGACGCTCGCTTCCGCGACGCTGCGCGCGTCCTGGGCCCGGCTGATCGGCGTGCTCGCGCTGGGGCCTGCGCCGGAGCTGCGCGCCTGCCCCGCCTGTCACAGCAACTGCCGCCGCGCCGCAACCCTGTGCGGAAACTGCTGGACCAGGCTGCCGCCTGCGCCCGCAAAAGCCGATACCTCGCCGCCGGCGGCGCGGTCCGGCACGCTGTCAGCGGCGTGATAACCTCCCGGCCGGTGGAGTGGCTGAACTACCATCATTTGCTCTACTTCTGGGCCGTCGCGCGCTATGGCACCGTCGCGCGCGCGAGCGCCGAGCTTCGACTGTCGCAGCCGACGATCAGCGGCCAGGTGAAGCGGCTCGAGGAAGTCCTCGGCCAGAAGCTGTTCGAACGCGCGGGCCGGCATCTCGTGTTGACGAACGTCGGCCGCAGCGTCTTCCGTTACGCGGACGAGATCTTTGCGCTCGGACAGGATCTGATGGGGATGCTCAAGGGGCGCCCGTCGCCGCGGCCCTTGCGGCTCACCGTCGGCGTCTCGGACGCGCTGCCCAAGGTCCTGGTGCAGAAGCTGCTTCAACCGGCGTTCGAGATCGACAAGGCGATCCACCTCGTTTGCCGCGAGGATCGGGTGGTCGAGGACTTCTTGAGCCAGCTCGCCGGGCAGGAACTGGACCTGGTGCTCGCCGACCGCCCCGTCGGCCCCGGCATCCGGGCCCACGCGTTCAATCACCTCCTCGGCGAGTGCGGCACGAGCTTCTTCGCCACCGACAATCTCGCGAAGCGCCTCAGGCGTGGCTATCCGAGATCGCTCGATGGCGCGCCGTGCCTGCTGCCCAGCGACCACGCCACCGTGCGCCGCCGGCTGGACCAGTGGTTCGACGCCGCGAAGCTGCGCCCGACGCTGATCGCCGAGTTCGACGACAGCGCGCTCATGTACGCGTTCGGCGAGGAGGGGCGGGGGTTCTTTCCGGCGCCGACCGTGTTCGAAGAAGAGTTTCGCCGCCGCTACAACGTCCGGGTCGTCGGTCGGAGTAAAACGGTGCGCCAGCAATTCTATGCGATCTCGGTCGATCAGCGGCTGCATCACCCGGCGGTGATGGCGATAGTTCGGGCCGCGCGGCAAGATTTGTTCGGGTAGGTCGTCAAAACGGCCAGGGGAGCTGCGGGCTCTCCAGCGTGCCTTGAACGCGAATCTGCAAGCCGTTCCGGTACCCGGACGCCCAGGCGAAAGTGTAGCTCTCGCCCTCCTCGTCAGTGCTCTGCACCCTCAACCGGGACCGTTCGAGCGAGCTCAGGAAGGCGGTGAGACCGGCGTCATTCGTCGTCACGTCGAGGGTTGTCAGGCCGTCGATGCGCCGAACCCGTCGCGTCACCTGGCTGGCCCATCCTCGATCGTGCCTGTGCTCGTCGAAGAATCGGGCGCCGCTCTTGTCGTTGCTCATCTGATGCCGGATTGGATCTAGCGTGTGAGCCGCGGGATCCCGACGCCAATAGATAAGACCGCCCAGACGGTTCGTAAATATCGATGGATCGCGGGCGCCGCCGCGCTGGTAACGGCAGGGAACCGGTTCATGCTGTAAAGCGATGATTCGCTATCATGGCGTGGCGGCGTCGCGGGGCATCGCCGTCGGGCCTGCGCACCTGACCGAGATCCGGGTATCCGTCGCCGAGCGGCGGATCCTGCGCCACGATCGCGAGGCCGAGCTCGCCCGTCTCGAGGCGGCCTGCGACGCGGCCGAACAGCAGCTCGACCGGCTGCGCCGGCAGCTCAGCGGCGTCCCGGGCCGGACCGGGCTCGAGATCATCGACCTTCATCGTTTGATCATCCGCAGCCCCGAGCTCGCGGGCGAGGCCCGGCGGCTCATCAACGACGAGTGCTTCGCGGCGGAGTGGGCGGTCACGCGCGCGCTCGAGCAGATTCGCGCAACCTTCGCGCGGCTCGACGACCCGTACTTTCGCGAGCGCTCGAGCGACTTCGATGCCGCGGCGGACCGACTCCTGCGCGTGCTCATCGGGTTGCCCGAGCTGCGGCCCGAGGCCAACGCACCGCACGGCGCCGTCGCGGTAGGCGTCGACCTCGGCCCGCTGGATCTGTTTCATCTTCGGCGATCCGGCATCGAGGGGATCGTCGGCGAGAGCGGGGGACCGACATCGCACGCGGCAATCATCGCGCGCGCCTTCGGCATGCCTTACGTCGTCGGGGCGCGCGGCGCGACCGCGAAGGTGCGTCCCGGCGCCACGATCATCGTCGACGGAAGCCGGGGCGAGGTGATCGTCGATCCCGACGACGCGACGCTGCGCGACTACCGCGCCCGGGCCGGCGCGGAGAGCGAACGCCAGCGGCGGATGAGCGCCACGCGGGACCTGGCCTCCGTCACGACCGACGGTGTCCCCATCCATCTCGGCGCCAACGTCGAGTCGCTGGCGGGCGTGTCCGCCGCGGCCGCGGCCGGGGCGGAATCGATCGGCCTGTTTCGGACGGAATTTCTCTACCTGGAACGGCCGGATCTGCCGAGCGAGCAGGAGCAGTTCGAGGACGCGGTGGCCGCCCTGCGTGCCGCGCAGGGGCTGCCGATCACCTTCCGGACCCTCGATGTCGGCGCCGACAAGCTGCCGCTGTCTGTGACGATCCCGCCCGGCCCCAACCCGGCCCTCGGGATACGATCGACGCGCTTTTCGCTGCAGCGGCCGGACATCCTGAGACGCCAGCTCCGGGCGCTCTACCGGGCGTCGGCGAGCGGCCCCCTGCGCTTCATGTTCCCGCTCGTGTCCGGCCTCGACGAGCTCAAGCGGCTCCGGGCCGTCTGCGACGACGTGCGTGGCGAGCTGGGGGCGGAGCGAACGGCGCACGACGGCACCGCCGCGCTCGGCGTCATGATCGAGACGCCGAGCGCCGCGCTCACCGCGGATCACCTGGCGCGTCGCTGCGACTTTCTCAGCGTCGGCACGAACGATCTCATCCAGTACACCTTCGCGGCCGATCGGGAGAACGGCGACGTCGCGCACCTTCACCAGCCGCTGCACCCGGCCGTACTCCGGACCCTGAAGGCGCTCGTCGAAACAGCGCGGGCCGCGGGCGTGCCGATCTCGATCTGCGGCGACATGGCCGGCGACCCCTTCCTGACCTGGATCCTCGTCGGGCTCGGGTTCCGCGAGCTATCCATGGACCGGGACCGAATTCCGCTGGTCAAGGCGATCGTCCGCGGGTCGTCAGTGGAAGAAGCCGAAGCCCTCGTCCGGGAGGCGCTGGCGATGGAAGAAGAGACGGAGATTGCCGAGCTTCTCCGTAACCGGCTCGAAGGCCGCTTCGCGGACGTGATCGATGGATTCATTCCTCGGCCCGCGGCGGCCTGATCGTCGCGTGAGGCTACGCTGCGCTCGATGCAACGGGCGCGCGCGCACGGTAGACGGTCACGATGGGACCGCCGCCAGGTCCAGGACGATGACGCGGCGGGTAGCCTCATCCACCTGGTAGACGACGCGGTATCCCTCATAGACGTAAAAACGCAGCGGTGGTTCGTTGGGCCCGGGCTGTTTCGAACGCCGGCCGGGCTTCGCGGCCGACAGCGCGATACTTTCCAGTCGCCCTCGGATGGCCGCGCGCACGGACGCCCGACAGCGGAGCAACCGGCGTTCGGTCTCCTTCGAGAACCTCAGCGCATACTCGGCTCCGGGGGACGTCGGCATGGTTGGTCAATATCGTCCGCCCGTTGTCGGCGCCATGAGGTAAGTCCTGCCCCATGCTTCGAAAAAACCGATGGAGCAGGTGAGCGCCGGATCTATCGTCCGTCCGGGCGTCAGCCGAGTCGCTTTCTCTGGGCGGCTGTGCGCGCTGCGCCGTCGATTATTTTCCGATCGGCGAGGAAGGTGCGGACCGTTTCGTCGACGTTTTCCTTGAAGGAGACCTTCCCGCCGCCGATCTCCCGCAGCGCCGTGACCGCGGCCTTGTTGGTGCAGACGACCGTCGGCCTGGCCCCGCCGGCCAGCTGACGGGCCCGTTCTGCAGCCAGGATGCAGAGAGCGAAGTGGTTGTTCACACGCTCGAGACAATCTTCGACCGTAACTCGTGCCATGGTTCCTCGCCGATTCTTTCGGCGTCTGCCCGCGCACGGGGGCAACGGGGGGTTGTAGGGCTTCCGCTCGCGCCACGGCGCCAAAGCCGCCGTGACGTCGTGAACGCGCCAGGCGGTTTGACGGTAGCACGTCAGACTCCGGAAGGAGAGCCGCATCGCCTTTTTAGCGATCGCGCGGATGACGGTTTTTTCGATGGGAAGGTACGCGTCTTCCTCATTGTCGGCGGCCGAAACAGCGGCAAGCTGCGGACGGAGGAGATCGATGAGCACCGTGGTGACCCTGACGCTGGTTGTGGGGATGTGCTGCGTCCTGCAATGGAAGTGGCTCACGCACCAGCGGAGCTTTGCAGCTCCGCGAGCAGGTCGGCCACCGAAATGATGGCGACGCCCACCGCCGCGTCGGAGAGGCCATACGGCAGCACCAGGTCGTTTCCGTGCAACATGGCGCCGCACGAGTAGAGGACATTCGGGACGTAGCCCTCGCGCTCCATGCCTTCGGGCATGAGCAGAGGCTCGCGGAGCTGTCCGATCACCCGACGCGGATCGTCGAGGTCCAGGAGCAGGGCGCCGATCACGTACTGCCGCATCGGTCCGACGCCGTGGGTGATGACGAGCCAGCCCGCCGGCGTCTCGATGGGTGAGCCGCAGTTGCCGATCTGCAGCAGCTCCCAGGATCGGCTGGGCCGGTGAAGCTCGGTGACCTCGGCCCAGTGCCGGACGTCGGTTGGCGAGGTCGCCAGGTGTAGGTTCTCGCGATCGCGGCGCGATAGCATGACGAACTTTCCCCCCACGCGTCGCGGGAACAGGGCCATGCCTTTGTTCTGCGCCGCGGGGCCGTTGAGCGTGCCGATGCGGAACGAAACGAAGTCGTCCGTCTGGATCAGCTGCGGCACGATCTCGTAGCCGTCGAACGCGGTATAGGTCGCGTAGTAGGTGACGGTGCCGTCGTCCTCGGTGAAGCGGACGAACCGGGCGTCTTCCATGCCGTGCGTTTCGTGCGGACCGGCCGGAAAGATCACCCGCTCGGACAGCGCCGAATCGGCCGGGAAGGTGGTGACGTAGCTCGACGCAGCCAGCACGCGCATGATCTTCGCGGTCTCGAAGCTGATCGCGTGGGGCGGGCCGTCGCGTTCCAGGATCGCCAGCGAAAGCTCCAGCTCGGCCAGCGTGAAACGTTCCGCCAGGCGGCCGAGAACCGCCCAGGCCAGCTCGTTCCCCGCATCGAGCTCGACCAGCTTGGCGCTGAATTGCGGCTTGTCGTACTGCGCGGGCGGCGCGCGATCGCCGGTGACCAGGTACCCTCCCAGCGGGTCGAACGTCATGGCGCTGGCCTCGTCGATCACGCCTGTCCGAAACTCGATCGACGAGATGTGCCCTTCGCCGACCGCGCGCAGGCTCATCA
>Ga0207662_10000679_pt1 | contig 15499 bp, 12 predicted proteins | sample KBSS33LmetaG_FD_184338 | JGI IMG/M metagenome (GOLD analysis project Ga0207662, IMG submission 184338) | Switchgrass rhizosphere microbial communities from Kellogg Biological Station, Michigan, USA - KBS S3-3L metaG (SPAdes) (version 2) | ecosystem: Host-associated > Plants > Roots >... | reverse complement strand
ACGGTCGTGGAACGCGCCGGCATCCGCGATCGCGAACAGCGGGTTGGCGAAGCGCTCGGCACCGATGGTCGAGGTCGGCGCGTCCAGCATCGGCCCCGCGGCGCAGAAGCTGCCGGAGCCGTGGGTCGGCCACACGGCGACGTCGTCCGGCAGGGAGGCCAGCGCCCGGAGCGATCTGAACTGCTCGCGGGTCAGTTCCTCGGTCGCATCGTCGCCCAGCAGGTCGGTCCGGCCGACGCTGCCGACGAGCAGCGAGCCACCGGTGAGCACCGCGGCCGGCGTATCGTCACTGACCGCCTGGTCATACACCTCCCAGGCGAGGTGTTCGGGGGTATGCCCGGGCGTTGCCCTGGCCCGCAGGACGATGCCGGCGACGTCGATCTCCTCGCCGTCATCCGCGCCCTGGTGGTCGAACGCGTAGTGGCCGCGAGCCGGCGCGACGACGCGTGCCCGTTCCGAAGAGACCAGCTCGAGCGCGCCGGACAGGTAATCGTTGTGGACATGCGTCTCGACCACCATCCGGAGACGCCAACCCCGGCGCTCGAGGAGCTCCCGGACGCGCCACGCGTCGCGCGGCGGATCGACGACCAGCGCGTCGCCGTCGGACCCCAGCACGTACGTCGAGTTGCCCAGTCCGCGTGTGCGCAGGATCACACTTTCGAGGTCCATCGCCGCTCATCATCGGGCACGGGTCCAGCATCTGTGAGGCCGGCTCGAGACGGGCTGCACGTCGGATGTGATGCCCTCGGTGGCACGGGTCCGTCAAGATATGGGCATCGGCTCCGAGCTCCGGGAGGAGCGGCGCTCGGATCCCGTACTCGATACCGACCACGATCCAGCCCCGGGTCGCGAGCCGCTGAGAAAGGACCACGATGACCAAGATCGGCTACGCGGCGATGATGGAGCAGTTCAGCCCGACGGACCTGCTCGACTGGTGTGCCCAGGCCGAGGACGCGGGCTTCGAAGCCGGCTTCATGGTCTCGGAGCATTTCCATCCGTGGACCCCCGAGCAGGGCCAGAGCGGGTTCGCGTGGGCGTTCATGGGCGCCCTCGGGCAGCGCACGTCACTCCGGTTCGGCACGGCCGTCACCTGCCCCGGCTTCCGCTATCACCCAGCCGTGATCGCGCACGCCGCAGCCACCCTCGGGGCGATGTACCCGGGCCGCTTCTACCTCGGCCTGGGTGCGGGAGAGGCGCTGAACGAGCACGTCGTCGCCCCCGTCTGGCCGGAGGTGCCGATCCGCAGCGCGATGATGTTCGAGGCCATCGAGGTCATCACCAAGCTCTTCACCGGCGAGGTCGTCCGGCACGAAGGCAAGTACTTCACGCTGGAACGGGCCAAGCTCTACACGCGTCCGCCCGACGACCAGAAGGTGCCGATCTACGTCGCGACGGCCGGCCCGGTCAACGCCAAGAAGACCGGCAAGTTCGCCGACGGCCTGATCACGGTCGGGGCAGCGGACGAGAAGATGGGGATGATCTGGGGCAAATTCGAGGAGGGCCGAGCCGAGGCCGGCAAGGATCCGAAGGCCGGGCCCAAGCTGCTCCAGATCCACATCTCATGGGCGCGCACGGAGGAGGAGGCGACACAGAACGCGCTCGTCGAATGGCCGAATGGCGGCATGGCGTTCTTCCCGAAGCAGGACATCAAGAATCCCGAGGACTTCGCCGGCATCGCCAAGCTCGTGCGAGCCGAGGACTTCAAGAATCGCGTGCTGATCAGCAGCGATCTCGAGGAGCACTGCCGGCAGATCCAGCACTACGTCGACATGGGCTACGACGAGATCCATCTGCACAACGTCGGGCGCAACCAGAAGGAGTTCGTCGAGGTCTTCGGCAAGGAGGTCCTGCCGAACCTCCGCCTCGGGTAGGTCGGCGGAGAGGGTGGTCAGACGGGCGCGGCGAGACCGCCGATGGTGGTCGCGACGAGCAGCCCGAGCAGACCGATGACGACCCACATCACGAGCGCCAGCAGGAACGGCCGCCCGCCGACGGCAGACAGCGAGCGCACGTCCGTGGCCATCCCGACACCGGCAAGCGCGACGAGGATCAAGAGCGCCGCCAGCGTCGAGCACAGGTCGGCGAGGGTCCCGCCGCCCGGCATCGGAACGTCGAGTAGCCCGGCGGAGCGGAGACCCGCCACCACCACGAAGCCGATGACGAACCACGGCACGGCGCGGCTCACGAGCGCCATCCGCGAGGGCGTGGGGCCGGTCCCGGCCGCCGTGCCCTCTTCGCTCGAGGTCGCGGCTCGCGCCACGTACCACGTCGCCCCGAGCAAAACCGGAAGGATCGCCAGGTTCCGGGTCAGCTTGACGACCGTGGCGACGTCGCCGGCACCCGGCGAGAACGCGTAGCCGGTCGCGACGACCTGTGCCGTGTCGTTCACGGCGAGACCGGCCCACGTCCCGAAGACGGGATCGGACATATGGAAGAGCCGACCCAGGACCGGCAGCAGCAGCACGCCGATCAAACCGAAGATCGTGATCGTCGAGACGGCGTACGCGGTGTCGCGATGCTTCGCGCCGACGATCGGTGACAACGCCAGGATCGCAGAGTTGCCGCAGATCGCCATCCCGACGGTGATCAGGGCCGAGAGCGGTGGCACCAGTGCGAGCCGTCGTGCCAGCCACGTGCCGAGCACAAGGGCCACACTGACCACGAGGACGATCCCGATGATGCTCGCGGCTCCGGTCGCGAGCAGCTGTCCGAGCGTCAATCTCGCCCCGAGCAGCGTGATGCCGAGCCGCAGCGCATAGCGCGACGCCAGGGTCGCTCCCGGGATGAGCCGTGGCCGGAGGCTGGCGGCGGCGCCGATGGCCAGCCCGAGCACGAGGGCGAGCGCGGTCTCCAGCCCCAGCTGGAGCGCCGAGCCGATAAGGCGCGCAACCGCCGCCACCGCGACGCATGCGGCAAGACCGACGAGGATCTCGGCCCGATCGCGGGCCGGGCTGGCGGTGGTAGCGGTCAGAGTCGGACCCTGGGCGGGCTATCCCGATCGAACATGTGGACGGTGTCCACGAAGCGGACCTGCTTCGTCTGATAGGCCATCACGAGCGAGTGTGTCCGTGCGCCGCCACCGAAGAACCGAACCCCTTGGAGAAGGTCACCGCTCGTGACGCCGGTCGCCGCGAACACCAAGCTGTTGCCGGGCGCGAGATCCTCGGTCATGTACACGCGGTCTTCGTCGCCATGGCCCATCCGCGCCCCGCGTTCGCGCTCCTCTGCATTCCGGTAGCGGAACCGTGCCTGGATCTCGCCGCCGAGGCAGCGCAGCGCGCCGGCCGTGATGACACCCTCTGGCGCACCACCGATACCCATCACGGCATGGACGCCGGTGCCGGAGACCGCACACGAGATCGCTGCGGAAAGGTCGCCGTCACCGATGAGCTTGATCCGCGCCCCGGCGGCGCGGACCTCCGCGATGAGATCCTCGTGGCGCGGCCGCTCGAGGATCACGACGGTGATATCCGACACCCGACGCCCGAGCGCAGCGGCGATCCGGCCGATGTTCTCGGTCGGTGAGAGCCGGATGTCGACCTTGCCGGCACCGGGAGGCCCGACGCACAGCTTCTCCATGTACGTATCCGGAGCATGGGTGAGACCACCGGCCTCGCTCGCGCACAGGACCGTGATCGCTCCCGCCTGACCGAGCGCGACGAGGTTGGTGCCTTCCAGTGGGTCGACCGCGATGTCGATCGCGGGGACCTCGTTGCGTTCCTCGCCTGTCTTGCCCACGCGCTCGCCGATATAGAGCATCGGGGCTTCATCGCGCTCGCCCTCGCCGATGACGATCCGTCCCGCGAACTCGATCTCATCCATCGTGGAGCGCATGGCGGTCGTCGCCGCGGCGTCGGCCTCATCACGCGCGCCACGACCCATGAAGCGCGCGGATTCGATCGCTGCTGCCTCGGTCACGCGGACCATCTCGAGCGCGAGCAGTTGTTCCATTCAGTCCTCGGATGTCGTGATGGCGCTCAGGTGGCGCGGCAGATCAGCGCCACCCATCAATGTCGGAAGTGCCTTCTACCCGTAAAGACCATGGCCATGTGGTGACGGTCGGCGAGCTCGATCGCCATCTCGTCGCGGATCGAGCCGCCCGGCTGGATGATCGCGGTGACGCCGGCATTCGCCGCCGCCTGGATCCCATCCGGGAACGGGAAGTAGGCATCCGATGCCATCACCGCCGTCTTGGCCCGGTCACCGGCGCGCCGCAAAGCGATCTCGACCGAGACGAGCCGCGACGCCTGCCCCGCCCCGATGCCCACCGTCGCGGCGTTGCGCGCGAGGATGATCGCGTTCGAGCTGACGTGGCGGACCGCGCGCCACGCGAACAGCAGGTCGGTGAGCTCCTCGAGCGTCGGTCGACGCCGGGTCACGACCTGCAACTGCCCGCGGTCGAGCCCGAGGTCGTCGAGGTCCTCGACGAGCAGCCCGCCGGCCACACGCTTGAAGTCGAGGTTGGCGATCCCGTAGTCGCGCATCCCGTCGGTCGGGTCGGGCGGGACGGCGAGCAGCTCGAGCCCGGCCTTCTGCTTCAGGATCCCGATCGCCGAGTCGCTGAAGCTGGGGGCGACGACCGCCTCGTAGGAGTTGGCAGCGATCTCCCGCGCGGTCGCGCCATCGAGCTCGCGGTTGACGCCGACGATCCCGCCGAACGAGGCGACGGGATCGGTCTCGAGCGCATGCCGGTAGGCCTCGACCAGCTCATCGTGCGACGCCAGCCCGACGGGATCGGTGTGCTTCACGATCGTGACCGTCGGTGCCGTGTAGTCGCGCGCGATCAGGTAGGCCGAGTCAAGATCGAGCAGGTTGTTGAACGACGGCCTGCCTCCCTGGAGCTGCGACGCGTCGGCAAGGGTCCCGCTCCGATGTGTGGTCTCGCGGTAGAACGCCGCACGCTGGTGGGGGTTCTCGCCGTAGCGCAGGTCGTCGACCTTTTCGAGGACGAGCGCCAGCCGCTTCGGGAACACGTTGCCCGAGATCTGGTTGAGGTAGGCAGCGATCTCTGCGTGGTACGCCGCGACGGTGCTGAACGCCTCCGCGGCGAGCTGCGCCCGCGTTTCTGCGCTGACCTGGCCGAGTTCGCGCAGCTCGGCGAGGATCCGCTCGTAGTGCGACGGGTCGGACGCCGCGGCGACTCCGGCCGCGTTGCGTGCGGCGGCACCAAGGAGGGCCGCGCCACCGACGTCGATCATCTCGATCGCCTCGTCGATCCCGACGAGCTTCGCCCCGACGGATGGTGCGAACGGCTTCACATTCACGACCACGAGGTCGATGGGGGCGAGACCCTGCGTCTTGAGGTCGTCCATCTGCTCCTGGACGTCGCGGCGCGCGAGGATCCCGGCGTAGACGGCGTGATGGAACGTCTTGACCTGGCCGCCCAGTGTCGGGCCACCGTTGGTCAGGTCGTTGACGGAGCGGACGTCGATGCCCTCGCCGGCGAGGAACTCTCGCGTCCCGTCGGTCGCGAACATCTCGACGTCGAGCGATCGGAGTTCCCGCGCGAGCGCCGCGATCCCCTCCCGATTCGCGACTGACAGCAGGGCTCGCACCCGGCGCGTTCCTCCTCCCAGGGCGTGTCCGTCGGGAGCGGACCGCTCCGGCGGAGTATAGCGTCCGGCATGGCATACTCCCGCCCACCGACCGACCCGCCCGCAGCGAGGCAGCCGTGACGCTGGCGCCCTGGGAATACCTCTTCGTCTCGTTCAGCAGCCACAACTTCCCGGACCTCTTCTACCCGGTCTGGATCGCAGCGCTGGTGCTGCTGGTCGTCCTCGTCGTGCTCTACAACGTCCGGACGCGTCGGCTCCATCGCCACCCGCCCTTGGTCGACCTCTGGGAGTGGCTGTGGTGGACCGGGCTGATCACCTTCAGCCTGATCCTCATCGAGTCGATCTTCGTCTTCGACTTCATCCTCGTGCTCGCGACGCTGCTGACCGGGCTTGGGACGCTCGTTTGGATCCGGTTCCTGCGGTTCCCGCCGATCCTTCGTGCGCACGAGCAGCGGCTTGCCCGCCAGCGCTACTACACGAAGCAGAAGTTCGCCGACCCGGAGGCGACGATCAGGCGCCGCGGTGGTCCGCGTCGCCAGCGGCGGCGACGCCGCTAGGGCCATGCCGATCGACGTCCGACGGTTCGGCGTCGGCCACCGCCGAGCTGACGGCCCGCCCGGCACGACCGGCGTCACCGGCCAGCTCATCCATTCGGACGCGCGCGGGGCTATCAGCGAGATGGCGTTCGCACGGGGCGCCGCGATCGAACCGCACTCCAACCCGAACACCTCCTGGTTCATCGTGATCGAGGGCGGCGGCTGGGTCGGGGTGGACGACGAGCGGACCCGAGTCGCTGCCGGCGAAGCCGTCCTGTGGCCGGCCTACATCCCGCATGCCGCCTGGACCGAGCACTCCGAGATGCGTGTCTTCATCGTCGAGTTCACCGGGGCGGATGACGCTGCGATGGGCGGGATACTCGAAGGCCGTGCCGCGGATATGAGCGCGCTCGGGCGACCCGTCGAGCGCGGCGAGGGACACCTCGTCGGCGAAGGGACGACGACGCGTCACGACCCGGAGGCCGGCGAGCCGGTCTGAGCCGCCTCGATCCCATCGCGTCAGCGCGTGAGGTCGTCCTCGGGGATGGCGGTGCGGGCGATCACAGCGCCGAGCTGGCTCAGGATGCGGGCCGTCGCTCCCCACACGGAGAGGCCGTCGACCTCGTAGTGCCCGTAGCGGATCGGCCAGCCGCCGATGGTCCGCTCCACGATCCGGAGCGGCGCCTCGGGCAGGAACGTGGACAGCGGCGGCTCGACGATCCGGACCACTTCCGCGGGAGACGCGATCAGGGCCGGTCTCCGCGGTGCGATCGCGACCACCGGTGTCACGGCGAAGTCGCTGACTGGGATCCACAGACCGTCGAGGACGCCGACGGTGCGAACACTGGCAAGGTCCGGATCCAGACCGACCTCCTCGGTCGCCTCGCGAAGCGCCGTCGCGACGGCATCGCGGTCCCCGGGCTCGGCCTTTCCTCCGGGGAAGCTGACCTCGCCTGAGTGATGGCGGCCGTCGTGGGTCGGTCGCTCGATGAGCACGACCCGAGCGTCACCGGCATCGTCGGGGTAGACGAGCACCAGGACCGCCGCGGGTCGCCCGCCCGGAGCGGCCGGCTGGCCCGGCAGTCGCCACGTCGCTCCGTCCGTGCGGACCGGCATGAGCGCGTCGAGCGGCGGTGGTAGCGGCTCAGGGAGCGGATCGAGACGCGCGACGACCTCGTCGAAGCGCATCCCGTCCGCGATCCGCGCTAGTTGACCAGGTCGCCGTCGCCGCGCTTGCGACGGGTCGGCGGAAGGTCGAGCGGCGATGCGGGCCCGCTTCCCGTCCCGGCCCCGACCGCGGCATCCTCGGCCGGCGTGCTGCGCGCGTCCCGTCGCGTGGTGTCGGTCACGACCGTCGCTCCCTCGCTCGAGAACACGAGCGTGCCCGAGACGAGGTCGGCGTCGGCGGTGATCCGGTCGCCGGGTCGGAACTCCCCAGCCACGATCGCCCGCGCGAGCGGGTTCTCGACGAGTCGCTGGATCGTCCGCTTGAGCGGCCGCGCACCGAAGGCAGGGTCGGTGCCCTCGCGCACGATCAGCGCCTTCGCCGCGGCGGTCAGCTCGAGGACCAGGTCCTGGCCGGCCAGCCGTCGCTCGAGATCGACCACCAACAGGTCGACGATCGCGGCGAGGTCATCGTCGGTGAGGGCGTGGAACACGATCACCTCGTCCACACGGTTGAGGAACTCCGGCCGGAAATGCGACCGCAGCGCGTCGGTGACCTCGCGCTTCATCTGGTCGTACGCGGCATCGCCGGCACGGCCGCTGGTCGCCGCGATGGCCGTCGACCCTATGTTGCTCGTCATGATCACGACGGTGTTCTTGAAGTCCACCGTACGACCCTGTCCGTCGGTCAGCCGGCCGTCGTCGAGGACCTGGAGCAGGACGTTGAATACGTCCGGGTGCGCCTTCTCGATCTCGTCGAGCAGCAGCACCTGGTACGGCCGTCGCCGGACGGCCTCCGTCAGCTGGCCGCCTTCCTCATAGCCGACATAACCCGGGGGCGCACCGACCAGCCGCGACACGGCGAACTTCTCCATGTACTCGCTCATGTCGATGCGGACCATCGCGCTCTCGTCGTCGAACAGGAACTCCGCGAGCGCACGTGCCAGCTCGGTCTTGCCGACCCCGGTCGGGCCCAGGAACAGGAACGAGCCGATCGGGCGGCGTGGGTCCTTGAGACCGGCCCGGGCACGCCGGACCGCGTCGGATACGGCCTGGATGGCCTCGTCCTGGCCGACCACGCGATCGTGGAGGCGCTCCTCCATCTTGATGAGCTTGGCGGTCTCGCCTTCCATCAGCCGGCTGACCGGGATGCCGGTCCACGCCCCGACGATCTCGGCGATGTCGTCGGCGCCGACCTCCTCCTTGAGGAGCGTGCCGGGACCCTGGAGCGCGGCGAGCGCCGCCTCCTGCTCGGCGAGCTTGTCCTGGAGCGCCTTCTGCGTGCCGTATTTGAGTTCGGCGGCCGTCGCGAAGTCAGCTTCGCGCTCGGCCTGCTCGATGCGCGTGGCGAGCGCCTCGAGCTCGGATCGGGTCGCGCGGATCGCGGCGATCGCGGCCTTCTCGGCCTCCCAACGCTGCTTGAGACCGCCGGACTCTTCCTCGAGGTCCGCGAGCTCCTTCTCGAGCGCCTCGAGTCGGGCCTTCGATGCGTCGTCGGTCTCCTTGCGGAGCGCCTCGCGCTCGATCTCGAGCTGGATGCGGCGGCGCTCGAGTTCGTCGATCTCGATCGGCATGGAGTCGATCTCCATCCGGAGCCGGGATGCCGCCTCGTCGACGAGGTCGATTGCCTTGTCGGGCAGGAATCGCTCGCTGATGTACCGGTCGGACAGCGTCGCCGCCGCGACCAGCGCGGAGTCCGTGATCCGGACGCCGTGATGCACCTCGTACCGCTCGCGCAGCCCGCGCAGGATCGAGATCGTCTCCTCGACGGTGGGCTGATCGACGAGGACAGGCTGGAAGCGCCGCTCGAGTGCCGCGTCCTTCTCGATGTGCTTGCGGTACTCATCGAGCGTGGTGGCGCCGATCGTGTGCAGCTCGCCGCGCGCAAGCATCGGCTTGAGCAGGTTGGACGCGTCCATCGCGCCCTCTGCGGCGCCCGCGCCGACGACCGTATGCAGCTCGTCGATGAACAGGATGACCTGCCCGTCGCTGTCCTTGATCTCCTTGAGGACGGCCTTGAGCCGCTCCTCGAACTCGCCACGGAACTTCGCCCCGGCGATGAGCGCACCGAGGTCGAGCGCCACGACGCGCTTGTTCTTCAGGCCCTCCGGGACGTCACCGCGCACGATGCGCTGCGCAAGCCCCTCAGCGATGGCTGTCTTGCCGACGCCGGGCTCGCCGATGAGCACCGGGTTGTTCTTGGTCCGCCGGCTCAGGACCTGGACGACCCGGCGGATCTCCTCGTCCCGACCGATGACCGGGTCGAGCTTGCCGGCACGGGCCTCGGTCGTGAGGTCGCGGCCGTACTTCTCGAGGGCGGCATAGGTGCCCTCTGGATTGGGCGATGTGACGCGCTGCCCGCCCCGGACACTCTGGAGTGCCTGGAGGATCGCTTCCTTGCCGGCGGCATGGCGCTCCAACAGCGCTTGTGCCTCGCCGCCCGCCTCGGATACGCCGAGCAGGAGGTGTTCGGTCGACACGTACTCATCGCCGAGACGGCGTGCCTCGGCCTCGGCACGCTCGATCGACGCTTTCGCGCGAGGATCGAGTGACAGCGAGCCGCCCTGGACGCGGGCGCGCTTCGCGAGCTCAGCGGCGAGCTCGCCGCGGAACGCGGGCAGATCGACACCGAGTCGGCGCAGCGTCTCGGCGGGGATGCCGTCGTCGGGCTCGATGAGTGCGCTGAGCAGATGCTCGGCGTCGAGGATCGGACTCTGGAGCCGTTGGGCGGTCTCCTGCGCCGCGACGATGGCCTCCTGGGCCTTTTGGGTGAATCGATCGAGTTGCATGTCGAGTCTCGTTAAGCGCGGGGGTCTGGTTGGTCGACAAGGGAAAGGAACCGATCCGCAGCCGCCTTGGCGTCGGCGGACAGGTCGGCGGGCAGGACGACCTTCGCTTTGACGTAGAGGTCACCGTGGCCGTCGGCCTTGAACCGGGGCATGCCCTGGCCGCTCAATCGGAATGTGCGGCCCGGCTGGGTGCCCGCCGGGATCGTGAGCAGGACGCGACCCTTCGGCGTGCCGACGTGGACGGCACCGCCCAGGAGCGCCTCCTTCAGCGTCAGTGGGAGCTCGCGTTCGAGGTCGGCGCCGCGGCGCGTGAAGGTCCGGTCCTTCTCCTGGCGGACGACGACATAGAGGTCGCCACCACCGGGAGCCTTGCCCGTGAAGCGGATGCGCGTGCCGGTATCGGCGCCCTTCGGGATCTTGACCTCCAGCCGCTTGCCATCCACCTCGACCAGGCGGGTCGTGCCGTGATACGCCTCGTCCAGGGTGATCTCGGCGACTGCCTCGGCGGTCGCCTTGGGTGCAGCGGCGGTCTGGCGTGACGAGCCGGTGGTCGGCCCACCGTTCGCGTCGAGGCCCATCCCGGCGAGGATGTCCTCGAACGTCGGGCCCCCGGTCGGCCGCCGGCCGCGACCCGGTCCCGTATCTCGCATCGGCTCGGACGCGCCACCGAAGAAGGCCTGGAAGAAGTCACTGAAATCGGTGTCGCCGGACGTGTGGAACTCGTAGCGAACGTTGCCGCCCGGCCCGCCGAACCCGGAGAACCCGGCGAAGGGGTTGCCAGCCGCGCCGCGCGCGCCTCCAGCTGAGGCGCCGGCACCGGCCGTTGCGCCCGCGCGGGCGTAGGCCTCCCAGTCCTTGCCGAGCCGGTCGTACAAGGTGCGCTTGTCCGGATCGGATAGCACCGCGTTGGCCTCGTTCACGGCCTTGAACTTCTGCTCAGCCTCGGCGTCACCCTTGTTCGTGTCGGGGTGGTGCTGGCGAGCCGCCTTCCTGAACGCCTTCTTGATGTCGGCTTGTGAAGCGGTCCTCGGGACCCCGAGGACCGCGTAGTAATCCTGGAACTCCACGGCAGCGCCCTACTGCCTTGGCGCCGCGATCTGCGATTTCGCTGCCAGGGCGTTCGAGGCGATGACGTCGCCCGAGGAGCGGAGCACGCGCACTTCCGAGTGCGTGAGCGAGCACCGCAGGCGACGACGCCCGCGTCGGCGTTCTGGCAGCGAACCCATGGTCAGTGGCTCTCGACCACGACGGGGGGCTGGTCCGTGGGTGGGAAGTTGGTCCGGCGAACGCGGGTCTCAGGCTCGGGCTCGACCGGATCGCCGCCCTTGACGACCTTCGGTGGCTCGGTCTCGAGGGCCTTCGGCTTGCGCCGAAGGGCGGCCTCGAGGACCTGGTCCATCGTGTCGACGAGGACGATCTTGGTGGACTTGCGGATCTCTTCGGGGATATCGCGCAAGTCCTTCTCGTTCTTCCTCGGGATGATCACGGTCTTCGCCCCCGACAGGTGAGCGGCGAGGATCTTGCTCTTCAGCCCACCGATCGGCAGCACCCGGCCGCGCAGGGTGATCTCACCCGTCATCGCGACGTCCTTGCGGACGGGGATGCCGGTGAGCGCGCTTACCACCGCGGTGGCCATCGTGATGCCCGCCGACGGACCGTCCTTGGGGATGGCTCCCGCAGGGACGTGGATATGCAGGGTGTTCTTCTCGAAGATCTCCCGGTCGACGCCGAGCTCGCGAGCATGTGCCCGCGTCCACGACAGGCCGGCCCGTGCGCTCTCGCGCATGACCTCGCCGAGTTGACCGGTGAGGATGAAGTCCTCCTTGCCCTCCATGCGGGTGACCTCGATCGCGACGACGTCGCCACCGACCTCGGTCACGACCAGCCCGGTCGCAGAACCGATCTGGTCCTCCGCCTCGAGCTCGCCGTATTCGAACCGCTGCGGGCCGAGGAACTCGGCGAGCTTCTTCTCGTCAACGACCGTCTTGCGCTTGCGGCCCTCGGCGACCTGCCGGGCGACCTTGCGCATGACGTTGGCGATCTCGCGCTCGAGGTTCCGGACGCCCGCCTCGTGCGTGTACGAGCGGACGAGCTCGGTCATCGCGCCGTCGGTGATCTCGATCGTCTTCGCCGACAGCCCGTGGTTCGTCATCTGCTTGGGGATGAGGAAGCGCTTGCCGATCTCGATCTTCTCGGTCTCGGTGTAGCCGGGCAGCTGGACGATCTCCATGCGGTCGCGCAGGGGCGGCGGGATCGGGTCGAGGAGGTTGGCGGTCGCGATGAACAGGGTCTTGCTCAGGTCGAACGGCACCTCCAGGTAGTTGTCCTGGAAGGTGTTGTTCTGCTCCGGGTCGAGGACCTCGAGCAGCGCGGACGACGGGTCACCCCGGAAGTCCATGCCGATCTTGTCGACCTCGTCGAGCATGAAGACCGGGTTGTTCGAGCCCGCCGTCTTGATGCTCTGGATGATCCGGCCGGGCAGCGCGCCGATGTAGGTGCGGCGGTGTCCGCGGATCTCCGCCTCGTCATGGATGCCGCCGAGGCTCATCCGAACGAACTTGCGACCCATCGCCTTGGCGATGGACTTGCCGAGCGACGTCTTGCCGACGCCCGGGGGTCCGACGAACGCAAGGATCGGGCTGCGGATCTCGTCGGCGAGCGTGCGCACCGCGAGGTACTCGAGGATTCGCTCCTTGATCTTCTCGAGGCCGTAGTGGTCCTCGTCGAGGATCCGGGCAGCCTCCTTGATATCGAGCTGATCGTCGGTCGAGACGTCCCAGGGAAGCCCGACCAGCCAGTCGACGTAGGTGCGGATGACCCCGACCTCGGGCGACGCCGACGGGATCCGGCTCATCCGGTCGATCTCCTTGATCGCCCGTGCCTTGATCTCCTCCGGCATGCCGGCCTGCTCGACCTTCTCGCGGAGCTCGTTGACCTCGGCCTGCTGCGGATCGTCCTCGCCCAGCTCACGCTGGATGGCCTTGAGCTGCTCGCGAAGGATGTACTCGCGCTGGGTCTTGTCCATCTCCGACTTGACTTCGGACTGGATCCGACCCTTCAGCTCGAGGATCTCGACCTGGTTCGCGAGGAAGTTGGAGACGAGCTTCAGGCGCTCGGTGACATCGATGGTCTCGAGCAGTTCCTGACGCTGTTCGGTCGACATATCCGGGCTGTAGGCGACCATGTCGGCCAGGAGCCCGGGCTCACTGATGTTGCGCGCGGCGACCGCCGCCTCGGGCGGGACCGGCGCGCCATTCGCGACGTACTGCTCGATCTGCGCCTGGACCGTCCGCATCAGGGCCTGGACCTCCAGGCCGTCTGGGGACTCGTCGGGGAGCTCCTCGATGGACGCGCGGAGATACGGATCGCTCTGCGAGAAGCCGTTCAGGCGCAGGCGTGATTGGCCCTGGACGATCGCCCTGACGGTGCCGTCCTGCAGTTGGACGACCTGGGCGATCTTCGCCAGCGTCCCGATGCCGTAGAGCTCGGAGGGGTCGTTGATGTCCTCCTGCTCGGCCTGACGCTGGGTGACGAGGGCGATGGGTCCGCCTTCGGCGACCGCGGCGTTGAGCGCATTCACGCTCTTCTCGCGGCCAACCTGGAGCGGGACGATCATCTCCGGAAAGATGACCGTCTCCCGGAGCGCGACGAGGGGCAGGTCGGTGCGACCGCTCTCGGTCACGTCCTGCGTCTCATCGTCCGGGTCGGACGGTCGCTTTGCCATCGGTGGAGTCTCCTGATGTTCTGGTTCGATGCCGGCGGGGCGGCGCCTCGTCGGCTGGTTGATCGGTCGTCGGTCGGTCAACGGTCGGCCGTCGATCGATCGAGTTCGGGTTTGGGTTCGCTGGCATTAGGTGCGGGGATGGGAGAAGCGTCGCCGGTCCCCTCGGCATAGAGCGCTTCAAGGATGCGAGCGCCGACGCGCTCCTCCAGCTCGAACAGGATCCGGATCCCGGCGAGATTCACCCCTCGCTCACGCGTGAGGTGGCGGATCCACATGATCCGGCGGATGTCGTTCTCGCTATAGAGCCGGATGTTGGTAGGAGTGCGAGCCGGGCAGAGGAGACCCTCGTCCTCGTAGATCCGCAATGTCCTCGGATGCACGCTGACGATGCTCGCCGCTACGCTGATCACGTAGACGGGTCGCTCGGGATCCCGCTCGGGTCGGGGTAACGCCGTCACCGTCGTCAGTCCCGTTCGGTGGTGGCAGACTCGACGGGGTCGCCGCTCGAGCCGGTCGTTTCAGACATGCCCGGATGCTAGAACCCTGACAATCACGTTGTCAAGAGTTCGGGGCGCGACATTTTATGAAGTTTTGGCAACGGGTATCCCGAGCGACAGGTCGATGCCGCCCGGGATGGTGGTGCCAGACCGACCGTCGGATCAGGTCGGCGCCGAAGGCGGCGTCAGCTCGGTGCCGGCCAGCATCTCCTTGAAGGCCGCCACGAACGGGTCGGACAGGTAGGGCGTGTCGTAGACGTTGAAGTTCATCGTGAACACGTAGCCACGATCGCCGTCGGCGACGACGGCCCACAGGAGACCGCACGGTTCGTGGTAGTAGCGACCGCTTGCACTGCCGACCGGGATCGTGTCCCAGACCGGCGCCACCTTGCAGTCATCGGACGAGTACGGAGCATTCGGCGAGTCGAGGAACACGGCGAGCCATTCGTCGGTCGTCATCGCACGTCCCAGGGAGGCGGAACGGGCGGTGATCGTGACCAGATGGTCGGGTGACCACATGTGCTCCAGCCACGGCGATGAGTCGTCCGTCGGCGCGTAGTAGTTCCACTCGCCCCGAGCGGGTTCGCCCGTGTATCCCGTGGGGACGGGCATGGCATAGCCCACCGACTTGGACGTGTAGCGTTCGCTCAGCGGTGGACTCGTCCAGATCGGGGTGGGCGTCGGACCGGCCGGGCTGGGCGACGCCGGCGAGGACAAGAGTGATGGTGTCGCCACGGGCGCTCGGGCGGGGAGTGAGGCTGGCGTGCTCGGCGAGGCGTCGTGCTGTCGTGGGCCTCCGCCCGCGACGAAGAGCCCCGCAGTCACGAGGGCGATGAGCGCGGCCGCAGCCGCGAGTCGGAGCAAGGTCATCGGATCGGTCCTCCGCGGCGGCACGGTGCGTGCGCGCCGCTGTGGGGTCATGTCGATCCGCGCGAGAGCAGCATCCATGGCGCGGGCGGGAAGGACGTCGTCGCCCGGTGCGAGCCAGCGATCGAGCTCACGCTCGATATCCATGTTGCCGATCATGCCGAGCCACCTTCGTCGGTCGCCGGCCGCAGGTCCGCCTCGATGGCGGCTCGCATCGCGCGGTAGGCGTAGTGCAATCGGGACCGGACGGTCCCTTCTGGGATGTCGAGGGTGCGCGCGATCTCGACCGGATCGAGCCCCAGGTAGTGGCGCAGGACCAGGACGGCGCGCTGATCGGGTTGCAAGCGGCCGAAGCCGCGATCGAGTT
>Ga0207662_10000674_pt1 | contig 15520 bp, 14 predicted proteins | sample KBSS33LmetaG_FD_184338 | JGI IMG/M metagenome (GOLD analysis project Ga0207662, IMG submission 184338) | Switchgrass rhizosphere microbial communities from Kellogg Biological Station, Michigan, USA - KBS S3-3L metaG (SPAdes) (version 2) | ecosystem: Host-associated > Plants > Roots >... | reverse complement strand
CGTCACCGCGAGCTACACGCCGGCGCGCCACATCCTGCCGCTGATGGCCGAGCTGCCCGGGATGGCCGATACGGCGGAGGCGAACTCGGTGGCGTATTCCCGCATCCACTGGAAGTACTTCCAGAAGGTCGGCGAATACAAAGGCGTGAAGCTTCTCGCGGTGTGGACGCACGGGCCCGGCCAGATGTTCACCAAGAAGCCGGTCGGCGGCATCAACGACGTGCGCTCGCTCAAGATCCGCACCGGCGGCGGCATCGCCGAGGCGGTGGCGAACGCAATCGGCGCATCGGCCTTCGTCAAGCCCGCGCCCGAGTCCTACGAGCTGCTCAACTCCGGCGTGGCCGACGGGGTGTTCTTCCCGTTCGAGTCGATCGTGTCCTTCAAGCTCGACACGGTGATCGGGCAGGCGACCGTGTTTCCGGGCGGGATGTACAGCTCTTCGTTCGGCTTCTTCATGAACGAGGACAAGTGGAACAAGCTCTCCAAGCAGGACCAGGCGATCATCGAGAAATACTCCTACGAGTACGCGGCGCGCAGCAACGGCAAGTCGTGGGATGCGGCCGACCAGAAGGGCCTCGACGCGCTGAAGAAGGCGAGCGTGAAGATCGTGCGCGCCGACCCGGCGTTCGTCGCCGAGGTGCAGAAGCGCTCGGCGCCGATCGTCGACGACTGGATCAAGAAGGCCTCCGCCAAGGGCGTCGACGCCAGGGCCGCGCTGCAGGAGTTCCGCGCCGAGATCAAGAAGCTCGCCGCGGAAAAATAGCGCCTGCCCCGGCCGGTTACACCGTGAGCGCGCCGGTGAAAGCATGGGAGCGGCGGGCCGACGCGGTGCTCGGCATCGCCGCCTCCATCCTGCTCTCGTGCCTGATGCTGGTCACGTTTGTCGACGTCGTCGCCCGCTATCTCTTCAACCGCCCGATCCGCGGCGCGTTCGAGGTCACCGAGCTCCTGCTGCTGGTGCTGATCTTCGCCGGGCTGCCGCTGGTGTCGCACGCCGACGAGCACGTGACGATGGATTTCATCGACCGCATGCTGCCCGCGCCCGCGGTGCCGGTCCTGATCCGCGCGGTGCACGCGCTGGTGGCGGCGGTGTTCTTCTTCCTCACGTGGCAGGTGATCATCAAGGCCGGGCGCATCTCCGCCTACGGCGACACCACCGACGTGCTGCGCATCGCGGTCGGGCCGTTCGTGTATTTCATGGCGGCGATGATCTTCCTGAGCGGCCTGGTGCACCTGTTCAAGGTGTTCGTCCCCGGCGCGCGCCGCGCCGCACAAGCGACGACCTGACCCATGACCGAGGCGCTGGTCGGCTTGCTGGCGATGATGCTGCTCGCGTTCGTGCGCATCCCGATCGCGCTCTCGATGGGTATCGTCGGCATCGTGGGCTACGCCTACATGCGCGACTGGAGCTGGGGCGCGGCCCTCGCCACCGCGCAGACCAAAATCTACGAGACCGGCCGCAACTACACCCTCTCGGTGGTGCCGCTTTTCATCCTGATGGGCAACTTCGTCACCCGCGCCGGAATGTCGCAGGAGCTCTTCCGTGCCGCCTACGCCTTCATCGGCCACCTGCGCGGCGGCCTGGCGATGGCGACCATCGTCGGCTGCGCCGGCTTCGGCGCGATCTGCGGCTCGTCGATCGCCACCGCCGCCACCTTCGCGAAGGTCGCCTACCCGTCGATGAAGCGCTTCGGCTACGCCGACTACCTCTCGACCGGCTCGATCGCCGCCGGCGGCACGCTCGGCATCCTGATCCCGCCGTCGACCATCATGGTGATCTACGGCATCATGACCGAGACCAACATCGGGAAGCTCTTCGCCGCCGGCGTGCTGCCAGGAATCCTGGCGACACTGCTCTTGTGCCTTGCGGTGCAGTACGTCACCTGGCGCGATCCCAAGGCCGGCCCTCCGGGCGAGCGCGTGAGCTGGCGCGAGCGCTTGGCCACGGTGGCGGGCCTGCAGTGGTTCCTGGCGGTCGGCGTCGCGCTCTGGCTCACGGTGCGCTTCGGCTGGCTGGAGAGCGACGACGCGGCGGTCATCGGCGCCCTGATCGTGTTCGTCATGTCGCTCCGCTACAAGGGCGTGAGCAGCGTGATCGCGCTCTTCGTGCTGGTGATGGGCGGCATCTACGGCGGCGTGTTCACCGCGGTGGAGGGCGCGGGCGTGGGCGCCTTCGGCGGGATGGTGTTCGCACTGGCGCGCCGCGCGCTCGGCTGGCGCGAGCTCTACGAAGCGCTGCTCGAGAGCGCGCGCACCACCTCGATGCTGTTCATGATCCTGATCGGCGCGCTGATGTTCGCCGAGTTCGTGAACATCACCACCATGCCGAACGACCTGAAAACCTTCGTCTCCAGGTTCGAGGTCAATCCGATCATGGTGGTCGCGGTCATCATGGCGATCTACGTGATTCTCGGCACCGCGATGGAGGAGCTCTCCATGATCCTGCTCACGGTGCCGCTATTCTTCCCGCTGATCGTGCACATGGGGCTCGACCCGGTGTGGTTCGGGATCCTGATCGTGGTGGTCGTCGAGATCGGCCTCATCAGCCCGCCGGTGGGCATGAACCTCTTCGTCCTCAATACGCTGCTGCCGCAGGTGCCGACGCGGACCATCTTCCGCGGCGTAATGCCGTTCGTCGCGGTCGACTGCCTGCGCCTCGCGATACTCGTCGCGTTTCCGATCATCTCGACCTTCCTGCCGAGCCTCATGAAATGAACCAGCTCGACAAGGCGCATTTCATGACCAGGGTGAGCCGAGAGATGGAGGCCGATCTTCCAGAACTCTCGCTCTCCACGGAAGAAGCTCTCGCCGTTTGTTGCCGCATCCTCGCCAGCGAGAATCATGAATCCGGACTCGCGGGCCAGGTCACGGCTCGCGCCGACAAACCGGGGGCCTTTTGGACGCTGCAGTTCGGCTACGGCTTCGAGGAGGCCACGCCGGAACGGATGGTCTTGGTCGACGAGGACCTCAAACCTGTCGCCACAAACAGCGGCCGGCGGCCGAATCCCGGCACGCGCTTCCACATCTGGATCTACCGCAAGCGGCCCGATGTGCAGGCGATCGTCCATACGCATGCGCCTTACGCGTCTGCGTTGTCGTGTACTTTTTCTGGTTTGAGAACCATTCATATGGACGGCGCGATGCTCCACGGCACGGCACACCTTCCTGAGTGGCCGGGCGTGCCGGTCGCCGACGACGAAGGTCGCATCATCTCGGCCGCGCTCGGCGACGCGAAAAGCATCCTGCTCGCCAACCACGGGCTTCTGACAGCGGGAAATTCGGTTGAAGAGGCTGCCTATCTGGCGGTGTTCTTCGAGCGCGCCGCGCGCATGCAGCTCGCCGCGATGGCGGCCGGCGGCTGCAGGGAGGTGAGGCCCGAGCTCGCGGCCGAGGCGCGCGATTTCCTGCTGCAGCCCTCGATCGTGCGCGGCACCTTCGCGTACTGGGCGCGCCGCTGCGGGTGACCCGAAGCGCGCTTGTCGCGCGCCTGACCGGGGCCCGCGCCGGCGCCTTCGTCCTGCTCGCGGCTGCCAACCTGTTCTGGGCCGGCAACTGGGTCCTGGGCAGGGCGCTGCGCGACGCGTTCGATCCGGTCTCGCTCAACTTCTACCGCTGGCTGGTCGCGCTGGTCGCGCTGGCGCCGTTCGCCCTCCCCGGCCTCGCGGCCAAGCGCGACGTGATCCGCCGCCACGCCGGCCTGCTGGCGCTGCTTGCGCTCCTCAGCGTTTCGGTCTTCCAGAGCCTGGTCTACCTCGGCCTGCAATCGACCACCGCGGTGAACGCGGTGCTCATCAACTGCGCCGGGCCGCTCTTCATCGTGCTGGCGGCGTGGACGCTCGACGGCGAGCGCGCCACGCCGCGGCAATTTGCAGGCATGTTGATCTCCGTCGCCGGCATCCTGGTCATCCTCTCGCGCGGCGAGCTGGCGGCGCTCGCCGGGCTCGAGCTCCATTCCGGCGACGCATGGATCGTGGCCGCGATCGCCATCTGGGGGGTCTACTCGGTGCTGCTCAAGCGCCGCCCGCCAGGGCTCGGTGGCGTGCATTTCCTGTTCGTGCTCTCGGTCGCCGGAGTCGTTTTCCTCGCGCCTGCGTTCGCGCTGGAAGCGCTGCGCTCGCCGCCGCGGCTGCCGACCGCGGCCGAGGCGCTCGGGGTCGTCTACATGGGGCTCGCCGCGTCGGTAGGCGCGTTCCTGTTCTGGAATCGCGGCGTGATCGTGGTCGGCGCGAACGCCGCGGGCTTCACGCTCTACCTGCTACCCACGTTCGCCACGCTCCTCGCCATCGCGTTCCTCGGCGAGACCTTCGGCGCCTTCCATGCGGTAGGCATCGCCACCATTCTCGCCGGCGTCATCCTCGGGACGCGCCGGTAACCGCACCGAGGTGCGCCGAGCCGACCTGCTCCGCGTACTTCGCCAGCACGCCGGTGACCGGCGCGCGCTTCGGCTGCCTCGCTTTCCGCTTGCGCAATTCAGAGACTGGAACCTGGAGGGAGAGCGTGCCTGCCTTGGCATCGATGCGGATGCGGTCGCCATTGCGCACCAGCGCGATCGGCCCGCCCGCGGCGGCCTCCGGCGAAACGTGGCCGATCATCATTCCGCGCGTAGCGCCCGAGAAGCGGCCGTCGGTCAGCAGCGCGACCTTCTCTCCCATCCCCTGCCCGTAGAGAAGCGCGGTCACGCCGAGCATCTCGCGCATCCCCGGCCCGCCCTTCGGGCCCTCGTAGCGGATCACCAGCACCTCGCCTTCCTTGTAGGCGCGACGCTTCACCACCTCGGCGCAAGCCTCTTCGGACTCGAACACGCGCGCGCGCCCCTCGAACACCAGCGACTTCAGCCCCGCGACCTTGATCAGCGCGCCGTCGGGCGCGAGATTTCCTTTGAGGACCACCAGGCCGCCGCTTTTCATGATGGGCTCGTTCCTGACTACAGAGCCGTCGGGACCGGGATGGCTCTGAAGAGTCTCCTTCAGGGTTTTTCCGGAAAGCGTGAGGCACTCGCCGTGGAGGGCGCCGTGCGTCAGCAAGGCCTTGAGGACTGCATAGACCCCGCCGACGGCATGCAGATCCTTCGCCAGAAAGCGTCCGCCGGGCTTCAGGTCGGCGAGCAGCGGCGTGCGCTTTGCGACGCGCGCGAAATCGTCGAGCGTGAAGCGGATGCCGGCCTCGTGCGCGATGGCGGGGATGTGCAGCGCGGCGTTGGTGGAGCCGCCGGTGGCGGCGACGGCGGCGCAGGCGTTCTCGAGGCTTTTTTTCGTCACCAGCTCGCGCGGCCGCGGCCCGCCGTCCGCAAGAAGTTTCATCACGGTGAAACCCGCATCGCGCGCGAGACCGGCTCGGTCGGGTGAAACTGCAGGTAGGGTGGCGCCGCCTGGCAGGGCGAGGCCGAGCGTCTCGGCGACCATCGCCATCGTGTTCGCGGTGAATTGGCCGGGACAGGATCCGAGCGTGGGCAAGCAATGTCTTTCCAGGTCCTCCAGCTCTCGTTCGGACATCTCGCCCGCGAGCACCGCGCCCACCGCCTCGTAGGCATCGAGCACCGTGACGTCGCGGCCCTGCCAGCGTCCCGGCAGCGCGGCGCCGCCGTAGACGAACACCGAGGGCAGGTCGAGCCGCGTCATCGCCATCATCATGCCGGGCAGCGTCTTGTCGCAGCCGGCGAAAGTGACGAGCGCATCGTAAGCATGGCCGCGCGCCACCGCCTCGACGCCGTCGGCGATGAGCTCGCGCGACACGAGCGAGTAGCGCATCCCGCCGTGGTTCATCGACATCGAGTCGGCCACCGAGATCGATGCGAAATCGAACGCCACGCCGCCCGCCGCGCGCACCGCGGCGCAGGCCTCGCGCGCGAATTCGCCGAGCAGCGCGTTGCACGGCGTGACGCGCCCGTCGGTCGAGGCGACGCCGACGAACGGCTTGGCCAGGTCATCCGTCGACAGTCCGAGCGCGCGCAGGAACGCCCGATGCGGCGCGCGATCGAGCCCCTCCACGGTGATGCGTGACGGCAGCTTTCGAGTATTCTTCACGGGCAGAACATAGCTCAACTAGGAGGAGTGATGCTTCGCGCAGTTCTCGCAGTCGCCTTGCTGTGTTGCGGCCCCGCCGCGTGGTCCCAATCCTATCCCTCGAAGCCGGTGCGCCTCGTCGTGCCCTACGCCGTCGGCGGATCGGCCGACGTCTACGGCCGGGTCCTGGCGGCGAAGCTCTCGGAGACTCTCGGCCATCCGGTCGTGGTCGAAAACCGTCCCGGCGGCGGCGCGATCGTCGGCACCGACGCGGTCGCGAAGTCCGAGCCCGACGGCTACACGGTTCTCATGATGTCGAACACGCACGCGGTGAACGAGACGCTCATCCCGAAGAAACCCTACGAGCTGATGCGCGACCTCGCTCCGGTGACCGGCGTGAACTACCAGGACCTGCTGCTCGTGGTCCATCCCTCGTTGCCCGTGAGCAACGTGAAGGAGCTGATCGCGTACGCCAAGAAAAACCCGGGCAAGCTGAACTACGCCTCGTCGGGGCCGGGCACGCCCTATCACATGGCAGGTGAGCTCTTCAAGTACATGGCGGGGGTCGACATCGTTCACATCCCGCACAAGGGCTCGGATCAGGCCCGCACCGCCGTGCTGGGCCACCAGGTCGATATGATGTTCGATGCGATCAGTACCATCGTCGGCCAGGTGCACGCCGGCAAGCTGAAGGCCATCGCCACCACGGGCAAGAAGCGCTCGACGGTGACGCCCGACGTGCCCACCGTGGCCGAGTCCGGCGTGCCGGGCTACGAGGCGCCGATCTGGCTCGGGCTCATGGTGCCGGCCAAGACGCCGAAGCCGATCATCGAGAAGCTGAACGCCGAGGTCGTGAAGGTGCTCCAGGCCGCCGACATCAAGGAGAACTGGGCCAAGCAGGGCGCGGCTCCGATGCCGATGAAGCCCGACGAGTTCGACCGCTTCCTGCGCGCGGACATCGAGAAATGGGGCAAGCTCGTCAAGGCAACCGGGATGAAGGTCGAATGATCGGCTTCGCCAAGTGAGCGGCAACTGGCTGATCATCCTCGTCGGCGTGTTCGTGGCGGGGCTGATCGGCCTGTTTCTCTACGGCTGGCTGCGGCGCAAGGAGAAGCCGCCGCCTGGGGTCAAGCCGCTGAAGGACGACGACGACTGGTAACGAACTGGCGCTCGCTCATCGTCGTCGTGCTCGCCGCCGCATGGCTCGCTGGCCTGGCGGCGCGTCCGCTCTACAAGACCGACGAAGCCCGCTACGGCGAGATCTCGCGCGAGATGGCGCAAAGCGGCGACTGGGTGACGCCGCGGCTGAACGGCATCAAGTACTTCGAGAAGCCGCCGCTGCAATACTGGGCGGGTGCGGCTGCGATCGGGTTCTTCGGCGTGCACGACTGGGCGGCGCGCCTCTGGACCGGGCTCCTGGCGCTCGCCGGAGTGGCACTCGTCTTCTGCGCCGGCCGCCGCCTCTTCGGTCCGCCGGCGGCCGCGGCCGCGGCGGCGCTGCTGGCGGGCTCTCCGCTCTATCTCGCCTACGGCCAGTTCAACACGCTCGACATGGGCGTGAGCGTCCTCGCTTCGGCGGCGATTTTCGCTTTCGCCGTGGCGCAGGACGCGGACGCCGACGCCGTAGGAGGCGCACTCGTGCGCCGGCGGCGGCACTGGATGCTCGCCGGGTGGGCCGCCTGCGCCCTCGCCGTGCTGAGCAAGGGGCTGATCGGCATCGTGCTGCCGGCCGCGACCGTGGCGCTCTACGTGCTCGTGCGGCGCGACTGGGCCTTGCTGCTGCGGCTCGAGCTCGCGCGCGGGACGGCGGTTTTTCTCGTCATCACGGCGCCCTGGTTCATCGCGGTGTCGATGCGCAATCCGGAATTCGCGCATTTCTTTTTCGTGCAGGAGCATTTTCAGCGCTTCACCACCACGATGCACCACCGCGTGCACCCGGCGTGGTACTTCATCCCGGTGCTCGCCGGGGGCGTCGCGCCGTTCCTCTTCGTCGTCGCCGCGGGGTGGTGGGCCGCGCTGCGGCGCCCGGGCCCGGGCTTTTCGCCCTCGCTCTTCCTCGGGCTCTGGGTGCTCGTGGTGTTCGTGTTTTTCTCCGCGTCCGGCTCCAAGCTGCCGGGGTACATCCTGCCGCTCGTGCCCGCGCTCGCCGTGCTGGGAGGCGCCTACGTGGCGCGCGCCACGCCGAGGCGCATGCTCCTGGCGCAGTCGGCCGTCATGGCCTTCCTCGGGGTAGCGCTCGCGGCGGCGGCGCCGCGCCTCGCGCGAGTCGGTGCGGATCGTCTCGACCAGTTCGCCGGCGCCTATTCGACCGCGCTCATCGCCGCCGGCCTCCTGCTCGCCGCGGGCGCCGTGTACGCGGCGGTGCTCGCGCGGCGCGGCAGCTTGCAAGCCTCTGTCGTCGCGCTGTCCGTCGGCGCGTTCTGCGCCGCGCTGGCCGCGATCGCCGGGCATCGCGTCTATGCGCCTGCCTTCAACGCCTCGAGTACCATCGCCGCGATGAATCCCCGGCCTTCGCCGGAAACACCGTTCTTCGCCGTGCACAGCTATGATCACAGCGTGCCCTGGTCCCTGCGCCGCACCGTCACGATGGTCGGCTACCGCGACGAGTTCGGCGACGCGGTGCAGGCAGCGCCGGACAGGTACATCCCCGACGACGCCGGCTTCGCCCGCGCCTGGACCGGGACGCGGGATGCCTACGCGCTCTTCGCGGTGCGCGACTTCGACCGGCTGCGGGCCGAGCTCGGCGTACCGATGGAGGTCGTCGCGCGCGGGCCGCGCTACATCATCGTGAGGAAGCCATGAGCGCAGCAAGCTTCGCCCTGGTGCTCGCCGGCGTGCTGCTGAATGCGGCGGCCCAGCTTTTCCTGAAGGCCGGCACCAACGCCATGCCGCTCGGCCTGCGCCTCGCGCTCGAGCCTCATATCCTCGGCGGTCTCGCGTGCTACGCGGTCAGCGTGGTGGTGTGGGTGATCGCGCTTTCCCGCGTCCCGGTGAGCATCGCCTATCCCATGCTCTCGATCGGCTACGTGGTCAACGCCATCGCGGCGTGGCAGCTCCTCGGCGAGTCGCTCTCGCCGCTGCGGCTTTCCGGCATCGGCGTGATCATCGTCGGCGTCTTCCTGGTGGCCCGCTCGTGACGGCTTACATCCCGTTCGCGCGCCCCGAGATCGACGAGGACACCATCGCCGCGGTGTCCGAGGTCCTGCGCTCGGGCTGGATCACCTCCGGGCCGCAGGTGCAGCGCTTCGAGAGCGAGCTCGCCGCCTATTTCGGCGGCCGGCCGGTGCGCGTCTTCACCCACGCCACGGCCGCGCTCGAGGTCGCGGTGCGGCTCGCCGGCGTGGGGCCCGGCGACGAGGTCATCGTGCCGGCGATGACCTTCGCCGCGAGCGCCAATGTGGTGGCGCTCGCCGGCGGACGTCCGGTCCTCGTCGACGTGGACCTCGACAGCCGCAACACCGACGCCGCGCGCATCGAGGCCGCGATCACGCCGCGCACCCGGGCAATCATGCCGGTGCATTTCGCCGGCCTGCCGGTCGACCTGGAGCCCGTCTATGCGCTCGCCGCGCGGCGCGGGCTGCGCGTCATCGAGGACGCCGCCCACGCCATGGGCGCGGCCTATCGCGGCCGGCGCATCGGGGCGCAGGGCGACCTGGTCGCGTTCAGCTTCCACCCGAACAAGAACATGACCACCATCGAGGGTGGGGCGCTCTCGTTTCGCGATCCCGGCGAGCTCGAGCGGGCCGAGCGGCTGCGCTTTCACGGCATACGCAAGCTGCCCGGCGGCGGCATGGACGTGCTGGAGCACGCCGGAAAATCCAACCTCAGCGACGTTTCGGCGGCCATCGGCATCGCCCAGCTCGCGAGGCTCGAGCGCTTCAGCGCGCGCCGGGGCGCGCTCGCCCGGCGCTATCTGGAGAAGCTCGGCGGCGTCTCCGGTCTGCGCCTTCCGGCGGCCGGCCACGCCGGCCACGCCTGGCACCTCTTCGCGCCGCTCGTCGACTTCGACGCGCTCAACACCACGCGCGAGCGCTTCATCCAGGCGATGCACGCGCGCGGCATCGGCGTCGGCGTGCACTACCAGGCGCTGCACCTGTTCGAGGCCTTCCGGCGGCTCGGCTATCGCGCGGGAGACTTTCCGAACGCCGAGACCATCGGCGCGCGCACGGTGACGCTTCCGCTGCACACGCAGCTCCGGGACGAGGACGTCGAGCGGGTATGCGAGGCGGTCAAGGCTTCAGTGAGGCAAGCGAAATGACCGGCGCGGCTAATTCATCAACGAGCAGGTCAAGGGACGAGACGGCCACCATGTGATTCCTGACTGCGGGTCAGCATCCAGCTCACCTATTATCCTCCCCATCGTACCCCCCCTTACCGCTGAAATGCCGGTACAAAGCCGTAGCGCGATTGATGTATGAAGCCTCCGACATGCTTGCAAGTCCACTTGCTTGCTCGCCTGTCACCGAGAGCCCGTAGAAGGCCCATGACTCGGAATCATGACGCTGCACAAGATAAGCTGCTCTTAGAGTGCCTGGCGGAAACAGCGTAAAGCCATACGCCCGTACCGGGCTCGCATTCTCTGTTGTGATGACGATGCGATTGGCGGCAGCTTCGAGTACCTTCAGCTGGTAGACCACCAAACCGGATCGGTTGTCCTGTTCGGCGAAGTATTGCACTGTCCCCGGACGCATCTCTTGAGGCTTGAAATCCGGACGGCGAAGGGACGGATCCGGGCCCTTCAGGGCAAATGCGTCTGTTATCAGGACTCGCCATGCCCCCTCGGTCACGGACCAGTACCGGATGCCACGCATCAACGAAATGGCTCCGAAGCGGCCAAGAAGGCTGCTGCTATCTCCCTTGTGAAGGAAACGGCCGGCGATTCCGACAACGAGGCGGAGGCGATCTCGAGGCCACGGCAAACAACTGGGCGCTTGCCATGAAGGATTTTTCCAGGACTGCACATTAGGAGCCGCGCCGACCGGCGCGTACGCAGGCGCCGGTCGAGCGCCGTTGCATGGAACGCGTGGCTCGACATCGGCCGATTGAGCGACCGGAAAAGCGGCGCTGAACGCCAGCGCCATTAAGGCAACAGCGTTACGGCACCCCATACCGAGCATTGCCACGGTCGGTCTCCATTTTCCGTCTTGGAGCGGCCAACCCGGTAGCTAGCTTGTCGCGATTACGATCGCACCGGCTACGATGAGGCTCCCACCCAACGCAATGCGCCAGGTAAAGGCTTCACCGAGCACCAGCACGCCGAGCAGGATCGCAAAGGCCACGCTCAACTTGTCGATCGGCGCCACGAGAGATGCCGGCGCGAGTTGAAGGGCGCGGTAATAGCAAAGCCAGGACAATCCTGTAGCCACGCCGGAGAGTACTAGAAAAACAACCGGCCTCAGCGCTACGCTCCCGGGCAGCGACCATTCGTCGCGCAGAGAAACAATACCGGCGGTGACCAGCAGGATCACGACGGTTCGGATCAACGTCGCCAGATTTGAGTTGAGTCCTGCCACCCCTACCTTTCCCAGGATCGCGGTCAGGCCCGCAAAAAAAGCCGAACCCAGGGAAAACAGTAGCCATGCCGGAATCGATTTCATCTACGCCTTTCAAGCTTCCTTGCGACTGCAGCAATCCGCGGGCTAGAACTGCTTCTTGAGTCCCACTGTGACGCCGTGCGGCATGATGCCCAATATGAAGGGATTATCACGCTTATGCGCGAGAAACCCGGTCGCCGTGCCCAGGGCCCACCCAGCGAGGACATCCGTTTGCCAGTGCGCGCCCACCTTAACTCGCGCGATCGCGTCATATGCGACCACTAGTTCGAGGGCATAGACACCAGGTCGCTCCTGACCATACTCAAGTACGTAGGGCGTCACGATTGCGCTGATCTCCGCAACTTCTCCGCTAGGGAAGCTCCGTCCTCCCTGGAACCATTGATGCGGATCGTTAGTCTCGCTCGGACGAAGGCGTCCAAAGATTCGCTTGGCCGCCTCCGCTGTGATGCCGCCGACCACAACGGAATCGAGCGACTGCCAAGCCGTCTTCCCCAGACGCGTTTCACCGCCCTCCCAAGCGGCGAGCGCGATGTCTCCGAGCAGCATGCCGTAGCGGAGCAAATTCTGATTGCTTCTCTGCCAGATTCCGGTGTCCTCCACTTCTACCGGATGATCGATGCCGGCGTAGACGGATGGAAGGAAAAGCAGCGCCGGAAATAGTGCCCTTAGGGCGATACGCCAAGCAATCAGGAGTGGCAGTGAATCTCCAGGGAAGTTAGGCGAAGCATCGACTAAGTCCACCGCCTTCGCCACAGGTACTGGAACCGCACGTACGCGGTCTCGCGCCAGCCAGTATGGGAATAGTTCGAACAGCAACGGAGCGCTCACGAATCAGCAACGAAGCATTCACGAATCATTCGTGCAACTTTCGCGTGACTGTCCAGACCCTGAAGCCATCCTGAGGACCGTAGCGCATGAGCAACAGCCGCGCTTTATTTGAGGTGCATCATCGCCGTGCGCGCACCGAAGTGATACGAAGCGACGGGCACTCACCCAATCCCACGAGAGGAGGTCGCATGAAGTATCGTCGAGCAGCAATTCCCATAGCCATTTCCCTCGCGTTCGGCGGCGCCGCGTACACCGGCGCGGCACGCGCGCAATCGGCCCAGGACCTGCAGCGTCAGATCGACCAACTGCAGCGCCAAGTCGACAGCATGAAGAAGGAAAAGGGCACCGGGCAGGCCGAGCCGGCAGCGCCGTCAGGGCGCGCTGCGGCGCCGGTCACTGCAGACACCACTATCCAGCTTTACGGACATCTCGACCTGTCGATCGACAGCGCTACCAAGGGAATGTCCGAGGGGCACGTGCGCTCCGATGGCACGGTCGCGGTGGGCAAGCTAGGATGGCAGTCCGACATCTCGAGCAACCTGTCGTACTTCGGGGTGCGCGGAGGCCACAACCTCAGCGACGGGCTGCGCGCGGTGTTCCAGTTCGAGACGCAGGTCGACGTGGCAGCGACACCGGGCTCGAGCGTATCGAGCTCGAGCAGCGACAACCAGGTGAAGGGCGCACTCTCCTCGCGCAACAGCTACCTCGGCCTCGCCGGCGGCTTCGGCGCGGTTAAGGCCGGCAAGACCGACGCGCCTTACAAGCTGTCGACCGCGCGCATGGATCCGTTCTCCGCAAGCGTCGGCGACTACAACAGCATCATGGGGAACACCGGCGGCGATAACCGCGCCGAGTTCGATACGCGGCTGTCGCATGCGGTGTGGTACGAGTCGCCCAACTGGGGCGGCTTCCGCGCGAGCGCGCTGTGGTCGCCGGGTCAGAACCGCTCGAACGATAACTCCGAAGTGGCGAGCGGCGAGACGAGCTGCACCGGCGGCAATACGCCGAGCGCGACGCCATCGGTAACCGGCACCTGCACAGACGGCTCCTTCGGCGACGCCTACAGCGCAGCCGCGATCTATGAAGTGGGCCCCCTTTACATCACCGGCGCCTATGAGATGCACAAGAAGGTAAATCGCACCGGTGACGAGGACGGCGTGGTAGTGCTGCCCGGGCAGGTCGGCGTGGTCGACGAGTCGGCCTGGAAAGTCGGAGCGCAATATGCTTTCCCGACGCGCACCACGCTGAACGCGATCTACGAGGACATGAAGCGCAGTGCGCCGGTACCCGACTTCAACGAGCGCCAGCGCAAGGGCTGGTGGCTCGCGGCGACGCAGAAGGTGACCGACAAGGACGATATCAACCTCGGCTGGGCGCACGCTGGCAAGACGCCGGGCGACCCGACGTTGGCGGCGGGCACCCCGCTCGACAATGAGGCCAACATGTATACCGTAGGCTACAAGCACCATTGGGACAACCGTACCAACTTCTACGCCGTCTACGCGATGCAGAACAACCACCCCGACGCGCACTTCGATCTAGGCGCGAGTGGCCACGGCATCACGACCGACTGCCACGACGCGGACGGCCATTGCTTCCCCGGGACGAAGCTGCAGGCGTTCTCGGTCGGCATGCAATACAACTTCTAGCGCAGGACGGGCGGCAGCGATGAGAGCCATAGTTCTTCTTCTCGGTGCCGCCCTGCTCTGCGGCTGCACCTACTACACGACCGCGAGCAACCCCGGTCAGCCGGCGGCCGCGCCGCCGCCGCGACCGGTCGACCAAGGCTGCATGAGCGATTGCCTGGGAACGGGCGCCGAGCGAGCGTTCTGCACGCAGCGCTGCAACAAGTAGATCGGCCAGCAAGCGACAACCAGTCGCGCGAAATGAAAAGGGCCGGCGCTTGGCCGGCCCTTCGCCAAACTCACCGTTCCTGGGCGCTAATGATTGTGGTGCTCGCCCCTGTCGTCTCTATCGTCGCGATCGTCGTCGTCCTCGTCCCGGTCGCGGTCGACCTGGTGCGAGTAGACGCCAACGCAGCCATTGTTGCTGCCGCAGATCCCCGCGCCCACGGCCGTGGTATCGCCGCCGACGCCCACCACGGCGACCGGCGCCGATTGCGGGACGAAGATCAGGTTGCGCTTGGAGTCCGCCGCCACCGAGTGCGAGCCCGACGACTGAGGCACGGTCTCGATCAGCACGCTGGTTCCGTCGATCACGCCGAGCACCGCTGCTTGCTGTGCCGCGGTGGGACACGGCGGCGCCGTCTTGCAGTTCCGGTTGGAGCCGGTGTAGTAGCGTCCGTCGCCCTTGTTGAACCACACCTCGTCCGAGCCGACGATGCCGTTGACGTGCGAAAAGTGCTTCGTGGTCGCGTTGATGACGAGCGTGCTGTCGTTGGTCGGGTTGTTGGCGGGCGTGCAACCTAACAGCAGGTTGTCATGCGGCCCGACCGTCGCGCCGTTGGGTCCGCAGTCGCTGAGCGCCAGGACGCCCGTGTTCGTTTTCGGATCGAAGGCACCCAGCACCATGGTCGGCCGGGTGATGTTCGCCGGATCGATCACCATCAGCCCGCCGTCGCAAGTCGCCGTGCCGCATCCGCCCGGCTTGCCGAGGATCGGGACCGACACGTAAAAGCGCCTCGTTTTCGGATCCCACGCCGGCTGCTCGATTCCCGGAGTCCCCGGGAACAGAACCGGATCGATCGTGATCTTGGTGAGCGGCACCACAGCACTGTGATTGCGATCGCCGTTCGCCGCAAACAGCGTGCCGAACGGCGGATCCTCGGCGTTGTTTATGGCGAGGAGCAGCTCGCCGTCCGACGTCAGCGCCATCTCGTCGACCCGCGTAGCGCCACCGGTGTTGATGGCCGGCTGCGCGAGCGCGTTGGGCCCGTCGAGATCGAACACCTTGAGCGTGCTGTCGCCGTCGCCGGCATAAAGCCACCGGCCGTGCGTCGTCACGCCGTCGGGGCCGGAGATGTCGTTGTTCACCGCGCCGCTGGCGTTGCGCTTGACGCCGACAAACAGGCCCTTCCCGAGAAACCGTTTGAACGTGAGGCGATCGGTATTGATGATATCGATCGCAGCATTCGAGCGGTCGGCCAGGTAGTACTCGGCGCGATGCGGATTGACC
>Ga0207662_10000666_pt1 | contig 15602 bp, 13 predicted proteins | sample KBSS33LmetaG_FD_184338 | JGI IMG/M metagenome (GOLD analysis project Ga0207662, IMG submission 184338) | Switchgrass rhizosphere microbial communities from Kellogg Biological Station, Michigan, USA - KBS S3-3L metaG (SPAdes) (version 2) | ecosystem: Host-associated > Plants > Roots >... | reverse complement strand
GAGCTCGGCGTGTACGGGGGCGGGGCGACGCGCGGCGCGCCGACGCCGCGCATCGACAAGCTGGCCGCCGAAGGCCTGCGCCTCACCAACATGAACATGGAGGCGCAGTGCACGCCGAGCCGCTCGGCGATCCTCACCGGGCGCTACGCGATCCGCTCGGGTACGCACTCGGTGCCCTTCGGCGGCGTGGCCGACGGACTCACTCAGTGGGAAGTGACCCTGGCCGAGTCGCTGTCCGCCGCGGGTTATGCCACCGCGCTGTACGGCAAATGGCATCTCGGCAGCCACGACGGGCGGCTGCCGAACGACCAGGGCTTCGACGAGTGGTACGGCATTCCGCGCACGACCGATGAGGCGCTCTGGCCCGGCTCGCCGGGTTATTCGAGCAGCGTCATGCCGCCCGAGCAGATCATGGAAGGCCGAAAGGGCGAGAAAAGCCGCGCGCTGAGAGTGTACGACCTCGGCGAGCGCCGGCTGATCGACGCGGAGATCACGAAGCGCTCGATCGCGTTCATGGAACGCCAGGCGAAGGCGAAGAAGCCGTTCTTCACGTACGCGACGATCACGCAGCCGCACCTGCCGACGCTGCCCCATCCCGCCTTCGCAGGCAAGACCGGCAACGGCGACTGGGCCGACATGCTGGCCGAGATGGATCACAACGTCGGCCAGATGCTCGACGCCGTGGACAGGCTGGGCGTGCGCGACAACACGGTCGTGATCTTCGCGAGCGACAACGGGCCCGAGTTCGTGCGGCCCTGGGACGGTTGGGCGGGGCCCTGGCGCGGGCAGTACTTCACCGCCTGGGAAGGCGGCATCCGCGTGCCGTTCATGATCCGCTGGCCGGGAAAGATTCCGGCCGGCCAGGTCAGCGACGAGATCGTGCACGCGGTCGATCTTTTCCCGACGCTCGCCGCGATGACGGGGGCCGCTGTGCCGAAAGACCGGCCGATCGACGGCGTCGATCAATCTGCCTTCTTTCTCGGCAAGAGCGTCAAGTCGGGGCGCGAAGGGATTCTCATTTTCTGCGCCGATCGCCTGCAGGCGGTGAAGTGGCGCAACTACAAGGTGCACTTCTACCAGCAGGACACGATGGTGTCGCCCGCCGTGAAGCTGGGCATCCCGCTGCTCTTCAACCTCTACACCAACCCGCGCGAAGACGAGGCCAAGCCCTCGACCGAAAGCTGGATCATCGGCCCGGTGCTGAAGATGGTGGGCGAGTTCGAGGCGAGCACCAGGAAGTTTCCGCTGATCCCCATGGGGACTCCCGATCCCTACACTCCGAAGGCGAGACCGTGATGTTCACACGACGCAGGTTCCTGGGAACGACGCTCGGCGCCGCGGCGCTGGCGAGCGCCGGATGCGCCACGCAGCCCGCCGGCAAGCGCCAGATCACGGATGCGCAAGTACATATATGGAAGGCGAATAGCCCTGACTATCCCTGGATTCCGGGCGCCACGCCGCAGTTGCCGGAGCCGTTCACGGTCGAGCGCGTGGTGCCGCTGATGGACGCGGCCGGCGTCGACCGCGTGGTGATCGTGCCTCCGGCACTGAACGACGTGAATGCGTACGCGCTCGAGGCCGTCAGGCGCTATCCCGGTCGCTTCGCGGTCATGGGCCGCATCCCGCTGGAAGATCCGAAATCGGCCGCATTGCTGCCTGGCTGGAAGAATCAGCCGGGCATGCTCGGGGTGAGGCTGACGTTCAACACGCCCGCGACGCTCAAGTGGCTCGACGACGGCACCGCCGACTGGTTCTGGCCGGCGGCCGAGAAGAACGGGCTTCCGGTCATGTTCCTGGCGTTCGGCAACGTGCACCGTTTCGGGCCCATAGCGCAGCGCTACCCGGGACTGCCGCTCATCATCGATCACATGGGCGTGAATACCGCGATCGCGAAGGAAGGGAAGATGGCGGAGAAGATCGGCGACGCCGTGGCGCTCGCGAAGTACCCCAACGTCGGCATCAAGATGTCGAATCTCGTCAACGTCTCGCTGGAGCCTTATCCATTCCGCGACCTGGACGATCATCTGAGGCGGGTATTCGACGCTTATGGTCCGCAGCGCTGCTACTGGGGGACCGATCTCACCAATACCTCGTTCACCCGGGTGAGCTGGAGCCAGCGCATCACCCATTTCACCGAAGAGCTGAAGTTCCTGTCCGAGAGCGACAGGGATTGGGTGATGGGGCGCGCGATCCGCGAAAGGCTGAAGTGGGCGTGAAGTAGGCACAAGGTCCAATTTCGCGGCGCGGCGAGTCTGGCGAAACTGAGGGCGCCTATTTAGCGGAGGCGCCCGCCATGTATCTCCTCGCGGCCCTGATCGCCCTCGGCGCAATGGTCGGCTGCGCCGGTCCGGGCAGTACACCGTCGTCGTCCGACTCGGCCAACCTGCTCGCAACCTACACGGGCATCCTGCCGTGCGCCGATTGCGCCGGCATCCGCGCGGATTTGAAGCTGTATGCGGGCCAGCCGGGAGGCGAGGCCTCGCGCTACGAGATCCGGGAAACGTATATCGGGACGCGCGACGGGGACCGCACCCTGGACAAGTCGGGCCGCGTGAAGGTCGTGCGCGGAACGGCAAGCGACAAGGAAGCGACCGTGTACCAGCTCGACACCGACCGCGCCGACGTGCCGCGCAATTTCATGCGTGCCGGGGATAACGAGCTGCGCCTCCTCGACCGCGAGCGCAAAGAGCTTGTTTCTTCCGCTCCTCACTCGCTGTACCGCGCCATCACGCTTGCGCTGGGCGACTCGGGCAAATCGATCGACGTCAGCCAGGGGGAAAGGGTCATCGTGCGGCTCGAGAGCAACCGCAGCACCGGCTATCGCTGGTCGCTTCTCACTTCGGGCTCCAGTGCGCTGACCAGCCTCGCCGCCGCCGAGTACACGCAGGACGCGGGCGCCGACGGCAAGCCCGGGACCGGCGGAGCCGAGAGCTGGTACTTTCAGGCCAGCCGCAGCGGCCAGCAGGAATTGCGCTTCGAGTATCGCCGGTCCTGGGAGGTAAACGTGCCGGCGGCGAAGTCCGCGAACTATTCGGTCAGGGTGCGCTGATCAGGGGTTGCGCGCGTGCGATCCTCGCCGTCTTGTCGTTGCTCGCGGGCAGCGCGCATGGCGCCGACACGCAGTGGCGCTTCGAGGTGAAGCGCCAGAACACCGACCGCGACACCCCGGGCGAATCCACCCGGACCACGCTTCGGCTGGAAGCGTTGCCGGAGGGCAGGGTGGCGCTGTGGCGCCTCGACCTGCCGTTCCCGGACGAGAAAGACACATTTTCGGGCAGCCCGTTCGATCCTCGCCTGGGAGACATCAAGCTGCGCGCGCGCTTGAGGCCGATGGACGTGGGCGGCGTGCCGGTGTCGTTCTTTTCCGAGCTCACGTTTCCGACCGCTGATCCGGATTCGCTCGGGCAGGGCAAGTACCTGGTCATGGCGGCGGCGGAGACGTTTCATCCGCTCGACTCCATCAGCGGCGACGACCAAAAGCTGTCTTTCTCGCCGCAAATCCAGCAGGTCGTCTCGGTCGCGGGCGACCAGGACCGCAAGGACGTGAACTACACTAAGCTCGAGCTCGCGCTGCGCGACGTCTGGCGTAAGGCATACTCGCTGAAGCTCACGGCGAAGCCGGTGATCGACTGGGAGCAGGACGGCAAGACCGGCGCGGTGGCGGAGCTCGAAGGGGCGGTGACCCTGCAGCACAACTGGAAGCTCCAGCTCATGCTCGGCGGGCGGCTGTGGGGCGAAGGCGTGCCGAGCACCTACGGCACGCGCGTCGAGCTGACGCTGGGTCACACGTTTTGAACCTGGAAAACAAGGACAAGTCATGGCGGAGATGCAGCGACACGACCTGACCCGGGTCGTGCTCATGGTGCTCTTCATCGGCGGGCTGATCGCCGCGTCGTTCTGGATCCTGCGGCCGTTCATCGCGCCGACGATCTGGGCGGTGATGATCGTGGTCTCGACCTGGCAGGCGATGCTCACGGTGCAGCGCTTCGGGGGCGGGCGGCGCTGGGTCGCGGTGACGATCATGACGTTCATCCTGTTCCTCCTGCTGATCGTCCCCCTGTCGATCGCGATCGGAACGATCATCTCCCATCTCGACGACATCACCGGCTGGATCAAGGACCTGCAGGATTTCAAGGTGCCGCCGCCGCCGGCCTGGCTGCCGGAGATTCCCTTCGTCGGCACGCGGCTGAGCGACTTCTGGCAGGAAGTGTCGAGCGAAGGCGTCGAGGTGCTCCGGGACAAGGTCGCCCCTTACGCGCGCGGGCTGGTGTCGTGGTTCGTCGCCGAGATGGGGAGCTTCGGCAAACTCTTCGTGCAGTTCGTGCTCACGGTCGTGGCCGCCGCGATCCTGTACGGCTGGGGCGAGGGCGCCGCCGACTGGATGCTGCGCTTCGGCTCGCGCCTCGGCGGCGAGCGCGGCGAGGCGGCGATCCGCCTCGCCGGGCAGGCGATCCGCAGCGTGGCGCGCGGCGTCATCGTCACCGCGCTGGTCCAGACCGCCGTCGGCGGCATCGGCTTGTGGATCGCGGGGATCCCCTTCGCTTCGGTCCTCACCGCCCTCATGTTCCTGCTCGCGGTGGCGCAAATCGGCGCCGCGCTGGTGCTGATCGTCCCGGTGATCTGGCTCTACTACAGCGGCCACCCGGGGATGGGAACGTTCCTGCTCATCGTCACCATCATCGCCGCGACGCTGGACAACTTCCTTCGGCCGTTCCTGATCAAGCAGGGCGCGGCCGAGCTGCCGCTGCTCCTCATCTTCCTCGGCGTGATCGGCGGCCTGATCTCATTCGGCCTGATCGGCATCTTCATCGGGCCGCTGGTGCTTGCGGTGACGCACACGCTGCTCAACGCCTGGGTGCGCGGCGAGCACGCAGCAAGAAAGGAAGCGTAATTCCGGCGATCAGGGTCCAGGCGCTCGTGGCCCTGCTCGCACCGGTCTTGGCGTGCGCGCAGTCGCTGGACCCTCGCGCCTATGCGAATGCGCCGGTCGGGCTGAACTTCCTGGTCGCGGGCTATTCCTATTCGACGGGCGGAGTCGGATTCGATCCGTCGGTGCCGCTGGAAAACGGGCACGCGCGCGTGAACGCGGTGCCGCTCGCCTACGTGCGCTCGCTCGACGTCTTCGGAAATGCCGGCAGCATCGGGTTGGTGTTGCCATTCGCCAAGCTTGCGGGCAGCGCGACGTTCAACGGCGTGGAGCAGGAGCGCGAACTCACCGGCATGGCCGATCCTGCAATGCGTTTCGCGGTGAACTTCCACGGCGCCCCGGCGATGGACCTGGAGCAGTTCAGGGCTTACCGGCAGGACTTGATCGTCGGCACGAGCCTGCTTGTCACCGCGCCGCTCGGACGGTACGACCCCAACCGCGTCTCGAACCTCGGCACCAACCGCTGGACGGCGAAGCCCGAGCTCGGCTTGTCGAAGGCGCTGGACTTGTGGACCCTCGAGTTGAGCACGGGCGTCACTTTCTTCACCAAAAACGGCGACTATATACAAGGCAACGTGCGCGAGCAGGATCCGCTCTATTCCGCCCAGCTCCATATCACGCGCCAGTTCGGTCGGGGCATGTGGGGCGCGATCAGCACCACGTATTACGAGGGCGGACGCACCTCGCTGAACGGCGTTCCTCGCGACGATCGCCAGTCGGGCTCGCGTCTCGGGTTCACTTTCTCTCTGCCCCTTTCCCGGCACTACACGGTGAAGCTCTACGCGAACACCGGGCTGTACGCCCGGACCGGAACCGATTTCGACACCTATGGCGTGGCATGGCAATACCTCTGGGGGGGAGGCCTGTAAAAGCGTTCCCGTTCCTCTGGGCGGCGCTCTGCGTTGCGGCGCTGCCCGATGCGGCGGCGCAGGAAATCTTCGGTCTCGCCGGCGCGATGCAGACCGACCCCACCACGAAGACCACGCATGCCTGGCCTTCGTCGCGGGCATATTCACGATGACCGCGAGCTACCGCATCGGGCGCGAGTGGACCGCGCGCTTCTCCTGCAACCGCGTGCTCTCGAACTACGACCGCGACGCCGACGTGCTGCTCTTCGGCGTCGGCTACCGGTTCTGATCAGGGAGCGCCGAGCAGCAGGTAGAGACTGTAGTGGCCCGCCTCACCGAAGCCGAAGCCGAGGTAAGCGGGTCCGACAAAGGTGCTTGCGGCAAGGAACACCGAACCGGACCAGATCGTGCCCGCGGAGGGCAGCCGATCGGCCCGGTCCTGCATTTGCCCGGCTTCGATCGAGGCGCCGACGAACACGCCCGAGCCGAGAATGTCCGGCAGATGAATCGCCCGGTTGTAGTACATCAGGCGGCTGAATCCGAAGCGCCGCCCGCTGAACTGGTCGATGCGGTAGCCCGACAGCCGTAACGGCCCGCCGAGGGTGAAGTTTTCGTAGGCCGGCATGTCAGAGTGGAAATCGGTGCCGCCGGAAATCTTGAAATTCAGGGTGTGCGCACCCCAGCTCTTCACCGCGGAGAGCTCGCCGTCGACCCGCTGGTAATTGTGGTCGGAGCCGAGGCCCTCGTCGGCGGCGTACGCCGTGGCAACCAGCCGGTAGCCGCTGCGCGCGAACCAGGCGTTGTCGAGCTGATCCACGTAGAGCACGGCGCGCAGCCCAGCCGTGGTTTCGTCCACGTCGGGGAGGATCGCGGAGCCCGTTTCCGTACGCGCGTCCACCCGCCGCCATACCAGGCCGAGCCTGGCCTCGCCCCAAGTGCCGAGATAGGACCCGCCGTCGAGGCCGAGACGCGTCTCCTTCGTCTGGTACTCGCCGACCCGCTCATCGCCCGAGAACACGTAGCGCAATTCATTGCCGATTCTGGCGTAGGGAGCGACGAACCAGCGGCCTCGCTCCTCGACCGGCTGCATGAGCTCGGTGTGGAAGAACGTCTCCCGGCCGACCTGGATCTCGGTGAGCCATTCGCCGCCCAGCCGGTTGAGCCAGGTCCTGCGGTATTGCGCGAGCAGGTTGAAGGTGTTTTCTCCCTGGAAGTCCGTCGCGAGACCAAGGCCGAAGCGGAAGTAGTCCGGCCCCCACTCCTTTTCGCGCGGCTGGATGACCATGATCCGCCGGCCGGCCTCCTGCCGGATCTGATAGTCCACGCTCTCGAAATCGCCGCGGCCGTAGATGCGCCGCAGATCCGCGCCGACTTTGTCCTCGGTCAACGGCTCGCCGGGCTTGGTCGCGAGCAGCGCGCGCAGCACTTCAGGGTTGGTCCGCCGCAACCCCTCGAAGCGGATTTCGTCCACCGCGCCCACGGGCTTACGCGCGGCGACCTGCCGGCTGCGCAGCGCTTCGTACCCTGCCGCGGGCAGGCTGTAGCGGCCGAGCGCCTGCGCCAGCGCGCGCGCGGCATCCTCGCCCACGCGCACCGCATCGCCGGCGCGGTTGAAGCTCCCGGCCGAGATGTCGCCCAGCTCGGGTGCGATCAGCACGTCGCGCGGGCCGAGCGATGCGAGCTGCCGCTCCACGTTGGCCTTGCCGAGAAAATTGATCAGCTGCGTGCCGACCGTCAACGCGGAGCTGATTTCCGCGCGCTTGAGCGCGGGCGTAGAGATGTTGACGGCGATGATCACGTCGCCGCAGAGCTTGCGCGCCTCGTCGATCGGCAGGTTGTTGGCGATACCGCCGTCGACCAGCAGGCGGCCGTCGATCTCCACAGGCGCGATGGCGCCGGGCACCGACATGCTTGCGCGCATCGCGCGCGACAGGCTGCCACGCGAGAGCACCACCGCCTCGCCGGTCTCGATGTCGGCGGCGACCGCGCGGAACGGAATCGGCAGCTTGTCGAAATCGCCGACCTCGACCACTTGCTGCGTCAACTGGCGGAAGAATCCCTCGATCGAAACGCCGGCGATCAGGCCCTTGGGCAGGAACAGCGACCCGGGCGTGATGCCGTACTCCGGGGCAAACAGGGTCTTGTAGTCGTCGATCTTGCGGCGGGTGGAGATCTCCGCCCGCGGCGGACTGTCCCGGAACACGTCGTCCCAGTCGGCTTTGCGAACGAATTCTTCCAGCTCGGCCGCGGTCGATCCGGCGGCGTAGGCGCCGCCGACGATCGCGCCCATGCTGGTGCCGGTTACGCAGTGCACCGGGACGCGCAACTCCTCGAGCACCTTGAGCACGCCGACATGCGCGAGGCCGCGCGCTCCGCCGCCGGACAGCGCAAGGCCGATGCGCGGTGACGCTTTGCCGCCGGCGGTCTGGGCGACGGCGGCGACAGCGAAGAGCGCGAGGCCCGCGGCGAGCGCAGCCGAGGCAACGTGAGTTCTTTTCAATCGCCCTCCCTGAGGCAGTCCGACTCTAGTGCACCGCGCGACCCGGGGCCATGGGACTAAAGTCCAAGGCTATGATGATGACAATGAGCCCAACTTCGGCAGGCGTGTCAGCCTTGTTGATGTTTCTGGGCGCACTTGCCGGCGGCTGTGCCCATTGGCCCGCGACGCCTCGGCTCGAGCAGGCCGGCGCACCCGGTTATCGCGTCGACGACTCGGCCCGCCGCGGCCAGTCGGATGAGCTGCTCCTGATCCTCGCCATGTCGGGCGGCGGCACGCGGGCCGCCGCTCTGGGCTACGGTGTTCTCGAGGAGCTTCGCCGCACCGAAGTGACGCTGAACGGTGTGAAGCGGCGCCTCATAGACGAGGTCGATGTCATCTCGGCAGTGTCGGGCGGCACGTTTCCCGCAGCGTATTACGCTCTGCGAGGAGAGAAGACGTTCGATGAGTTCGAGGCGAAGGTGCTGTCGCGCAACTTCGAAAGCGAGCTCGTGCGGCGCATCCTGACGCCGACGAACTGGTTGCGGCTTCCCTCCGCGACCTTCGGCAAGTCGGACCTCTTCGCCGAGATCTACGACGAAACGGTGTTCGACCGCGCCACCTTCGCCGACCTGAAAAAGGCCGGCGGCCCCTTCGTCATCATCAACGGCACCGACGTCACGTCGGGCGCGCGCTTCAGCTTCACGCAGGACCAATTCGACGCGATCTGCGCCGATCTCATGCAGGTGCCACTGGGCCGCGCCGTGGCCACTTCGACGGCGCTGCCGCCGCTGCTCACGCCGATCAGCTTCGAGAACCGCGGCGGGACCTGCGGCAGGAAGGCGCCGGCCTGGCAGTCTGCCGCCGAGGCCGCGGTCGGCGAGTCCGAGACGCCGGGCCGGGCCCTGCTCCGCGCTCGCGCGCTCCAGTCCTACGCCGACCCATCCCGCCCTTACGTCCACGTCTTCGACGGCGGCCTCTCGGAGAATCTCGGCCTCGCCGAGGTGATCCGGGCCTTCGAGGTTCTGAAGGTCGATCCCGGCGAAACTGTCCTGCCTGCCTTCCGCCGGGCACGCAAGATCGTGGTGATCGCCGTGAACGCGCTGCGCTTCCCTGAAGTCGACTGGGACCGGTCCGACGCGCCGCCGGACAGCGACACGCTCACCGATCAGATGTGGTCGATCCCGGTCGACCGGATCACCCTGGACGGCGTGGAGCAGGTGCGCGACAAGCTCGCCGCGTGGCAGTCCGGCAGCCCGCAACGGCGCACCTACCTTGCTCAAGTCACCTTCGAAAACCTGAAAGACCCCGCCGAGCGCGGCTACTTCAAGGGAGTCAAGACTCGATTGCAGCTGCCCAAGGAGCAGACGGACAAGCTGCGCGAGGTCGGTGGCCGGCTGTTGCGCGAGGCGCCGGCCTTCCAGAGGCTGCTCGCCGATCTCAAGTCCGGAAGCTGACGCGGCTGCCTGGTTCTCATTGAGGCTCCGCGTTTCGCCACCAGCCGCCGCCGAGCGCCTGGAACAGCGCCGCGGAATCGGCGTAGCGCTCGGCGAGCGCCTGCGTGCGGTCGATGAGCGCGCCGTGCAGTTTGCGCTGGGCGTCGAGCAGGAAGAAGTAGCTCACGCCGCCTGCCTTGAAGCGCGCCGAAGTAATGTCGTGGTAGGTGCGCGCCTGGGTCGCTGCATCGGTGCGTTCCTTGACCTTCTTCGCATCGGCCTCCAGCGCGCGCAGCACATCGGCGACATTCTGGAAGCTTTGCAGCACGACTTCCTGGTAGGCCGCGCCCGCCTGCTCGTAGGCCGCGACCGCGGCACGGCGTTTGGCCTGCAGCTCGTCGCCGTGGAAGAGCGGCTGGGCAAGCGACGCGCCGAGCACGTAGAAGCCGCTGCCGCTCGAAAAGAGATCGCCGCCGTTCGAGGCGAGCGAGCCAAGGTTGGCTGACAGCGTGATCTGCGGGTAGAGATTCGCCGTGGCGACGCCTACCCGCGCGCTCGCCTGATGCAGCAACGCTTCTGCCGCGCGGATGTCGGGCCGCTGCCGTGCGAGCTCGGAAGGCAGGCTTAGGGGCAACTCGGGCGGCAACTGAAGGTCCACTAATTTGAACTCAGGAAGGTTGGCCGCGCCGGGCGGCTTTCCGATGTAGACGGCAAGGCGATGGCGCACCTGCTCGAGCTGGCGCTGCAGGTCGGGCAGCACGGCGCGGATCTGCGCCAGGTCGAGCCGCTGCGCGACGGCGTCGGCCTGCGCCGCCGTGCCGAGATTGACCAGCCGCTCGGTAATGGCGAGCTGGCGCTCCTGCAGCTCGATGATCTCCTGGGTGGCGGCGATCTGCTCGCGCAGCGATGCCTCGCGGATCGCAGCGGTCACGACGTTGCCGGCGAGCATGAGGCGAGCCGCCTCGAGCTCGTAGCGCTGGTAGTCGACGCCCGCCTGCAGGGCCTCGAGATCGCGACGGTTCGCGCCGAAGAGATCGAGCGTATAGGACACGCCGACCGAAGCGAGGTAGAGGTTGAACGGCGTCTGGACCGGAAGGTTTTGCACGCCGAGCGACTGCGGATTCACGTCGACTCGATTCGCGGAGAGCTTCGCGTCGACCTTCGGAAACCGGGTGCCGCCCGTGCGCGCGCTGAGATCCTCTTGCGCCTGGCGCAGCTTCGCACTCGAGCGGGCGAGGGTGGGGCTCGCCTCGAGCGCCTGGCGCACCAGGCCGTCGAGCGCCGGCGACTTGAAAAGTGTCCACCATCGCGCCGAAATGTCCGCGCCCTGCGCCAGGCGCTCTTCGGTCACGGGCGTCGGCGTGTATCGCTCGGCGGTCGGAATTTCCGGCGGACGAACGGGATCGTGCGCGCATGCCCAAATTCCTGCGAATACGGCGAAACCTAACGCTCGAAATGACGCTCGTTTCATCGTCAGTCCAGCGTCTTCCGGTAGAAGATCAGCGCAAAAGCCATCACCACTACCGTGAACGCCATCAGCGGCCAGATGTTGGGCCAGAGATCCGCCCAGCCGTTGCCCTTGAGCAGGATGCCGCGCACGAGGCGCATGAAGTGAGTCGCGGGCAGGACCTCGCCGATCGCCTGCGCCCAGCCGGGCATGCCGCGGAACGGGAACATGAAGCCCGAGAGCAGCATCGTAGGCAGGAAGTAGAAGAACGTGAGCTGCATCGCCTGGAGCTGGTTCTGCGCAAGCGACGAAAGGGTGATGCCGATCGTGAGGTTGGCGGCGATGAATAGAAGGGCCACCACATACAGGACGGCAACGCTGCCCACGAACGGCACGAAGAAGAGATAGCGCGCCGCGAGCAGGATGATGCTCGACTGGATCAGCCCGATAAAAATGTAAGGCACGATCTTGCCGGTCATCACTTCGAGCGGCTGCGCCGGGGTGGCGAGCAGGTTCTCCATCGTGCCGCGCTCGCGCTCGCGCGTCATGGCAAGCCCCGTCATCATCACCATGGTCATGGTGAGGATCACCCCCATCAGGCCGGGGACAATGTTGTGCTGGGTGAGGCCCTCGGGGTTGTAGAGCTTGTGGACGCGCACTTCGAACGGCGGCTCCCCGCCAGCGAGCGGGGCGAGCGTTCCCTTGAGGTCCTTGCGCGCAACCGAGGCGGCGAGCTCGCGCACCGACGCGATCGCGGCACCGGCGGCCGCAGGGTCGGTCGCGTCGGCTTCGATCAGCAGCGCCGGGCGCTCGCCGCGCAGCAGCCTGCGGGTGAAGTCGGCCGGGAAATTCACCACGAACTGCACGTCGCCCCTCGCGAGCGCGGCGCGCGCCGCCTCCTCGCTCTGAAGCTCGGAGACGAACTCGAAGTAGCCGCTCGTCTTCATCGCCGCGAGGTAGCTGCGGGTGAACTCGCTCTGCTCGGAGATCACCACGGCGGTGGGCAGGTGCTTCGGGTCTGTGTTGATGGCGTAGCCGAACAGGACCAGCTGCACGATCGGCATGCCGACGATCATGCCGAAGGTGATGCGGTCTCGCCGCAGCTGCAGGAATTCCTTCAGCACGATCCCCCACCAGCGCGAGAACGAGAACCGCCTCATTGCCGCGCTCCGAAGTTGTCGTCCGAGCGGCTCATGAGATGGATGAATACGTCTTCCAGCCCGCTTTCGGCGCGCTCGACGCGCCAAGCGGTGCCGGCGGTCGCGCGTCGCAGCGACGCCTCGAGCACGGCAGCGTCCCGGCCGGTGACGTGGAGCGCCGAGCCGAAGGCGGCGATCTGCTCGACGCCCGGCTCACCCTGCAGCTTCGCCGCGACTGCGGCGAGGTCTTCGCCGGACACCGACCACGTCGACAGGCGCGCCGCTGCGATGATCTCCTCCGCCGTACCCTGCGCCATCAGCCTGCCGTACGCGATATAGGCGAGCTTGTGGCAGCGCTCGGCTTCGTCCATGTAATGCGTGCTTACCAGGATCGAGATGCCGCGTGCGGCGAGCGCGTGCAGCTCTTCCCAGAACTCGCGGCGCGCCTTGGGATCGACGCCCGCGGTCGGCTCGTCGAGCAGCAGCAACTCGGGCTGGTGCAGCATGCACGCGGCGAGCGCGAGGCGCTGCTTCCAGCCGCCGGAGAGCGAGCCGGCGAGCTGGGTCGCGCGCGCCTTCAGGTTCAGCCCCTCGATCGCGCGATCGACTGCCTCGCGGCGCGAGCTCATCTCGTAGATGCGCGCGACGAAGTCGAGGTTCTCGCGGATCGAGAGATCTTCCCAGAAGGAGAACCGCTGCGTCATATAGCCGACGCGACGCTTGATCTCGCGGCTTTCCTTGAGGATGTCGTAGCCGAGGCAGGTGCCGGAGCCCGAATCGGGCGTGAGCAAGCCGCACATCATGCGGATCGAGGTGGTCTTGCCGCTGCCGTTGGGGCCCAGGAAGCCGAGGATCTCGCCTCGGTTCACCCGCAGCGACAGGTCGTTCACGACGTGCTTGTCGCCGAAGTGCTTGTTCAGCCCATGCACGTCGATCGCGAGCTCGCTCATTTCAGCGTCACCGCGACGGGCTGCCCCGGGCGCAGCCGCCCGGCGTTCTCGATCGAGGGCCGCGCCTCGACCATGAACACCAGCTTCGCGCGCGTCTCGTTGCTGTAAATGACGGGCGGCGTGTATTCGGGCTCGGATGCGATGTAGCTCACCGTAGCGGGCACGTCGTCGCCGCATCCGTCGCAGCGCAAGGCGACGTTGCGGCCCGGCTTCAGGCCTCCGGCGACCGCCTGGGGAACGAAGAAGCGCACCTTCACGTTCTGCGGCGGCAGCATGCGCACCACCGGGGCGCCCGGCGCCACCCATTCGCCCTCGCGATACAGCGTGTCGACGACGAGCCCGCCCAGCGCGGCGGAGACGTGCTTCTGGTCGAGCCGCCAGCCCGACTGGTTCGACGCCGCGCGCGCGGCCGCAACCTGCGCGTCCTGCGCGCGGATCTGGTCCTCGCGCGCCGGCAGCCGCGAGACGTCGAGCTGGCCCTGGAGCTCGCGCACCCGCGCCGCCTTGATCGCGTGGTTGGCGCGCGAATCCTCGAGCTGGGCGCGCGGGATGCCGCCGACTTCGAACTGCGCCTCGTCTCGCTTGAGCTGCTGCGCGGCCTGCTGCTCCGCCGCGACCGCCTGCGCGAGCTGCGCCTTGGCGACGTCGAGCTCCGGATTGCGCCGTCCCTGCCTCAGGTCCGCGAGCTGCGCCTGCGAGGCCTTGAGCTGCTCGTCGGCCTGGCGCTTGGCTGCCGTTTCCTCCTCCGACTCGAGCTGGAACAGCGGCGCCTTCGCCTCGATGGTCTGTCCGCGTTGCACCAGCAGGCGCTCGAGCCGGCCGCCGACCGGCGACGCGACATGCACATATTCGCCCTCGACATAGCCTTGATAGCTCGGAGGCCCGTCGCCGGTGCAGCCGGCGAGAATTTGCGCGCCGATCAGGAGCGCGAGCGCGTTGCGACCCATTGCCATGAATTTTTTACCGGGATAGGACCAAAGTCCAATACCCGCCCCGAGCCCGCTTTAGCACACTAGGTCAGTATGGGGTTCAAGCGCCGCCGGAGGGCTAAAATCCTCGAATGCTGAAAAGACTGCTTTTGGCGAGCCTTGCGTTTGCGTTCGCGGCCCCGCCGGCGCGAGCCTCGTTCCTCTCCGGTGAGGCGCTCGACACGATGGCCGACATTCTGGCGATCGTCGTGTTGTTCCTCGTGCCGATCGTGGGCATCGTGGTGTTCTGGATCGTCCACGTGCTGCCCGAAAAGATCGCCGAGAAGCGCCACCACCCGCAAACCGCGGCGATCACCACCCTGTGCCTGCTCTCGCTTGTCTTCGGCGGCCTGCTCTGGCCGATCGCATGGCTGTGGGCCTTCACCAAGCCGGTCGTGCACCGCATGGCCTACGGCACCGACAAGAACGAGGAGTTCTTCGACGAGATGGCCGAGAAGCAAAGCCAGGGCACGCTGCTGCGCGAAGAGGCCTTCCACCTGCGCGAAGAGCTCGAGGCGATGGAGGCGCGCGGCGCCCTGCCGCCCAAGCTGCGGGGGCTGAAGGACGAGCTCGCGCGTCTGCGCCTTGCCGAGGCGCAGACGCGCGCCCCGGCCGACCCCGCCAACCGGCCCCCGCCGGGCGCAGCGAAGGACAAGGCGGCGTAGATGGAAGTCCTGCTGCTCGGGATCTACTCGTTCTTCGTCTGGCTGATTTTCATCAAGCTGAAGTGGCTGCCGTGGAACATCGGCACCCAGGTCACCGTGGTGATCATTCCGGTCGTCGGCCTCGCCGCGCTGATCCTGCTGCTCAACGTCTACGCGCCGTCGTCGTCGGACGTGCGCGTCTACAAATACACGGTGCCGATCGTGTCGCAGGTCAGGGGCCGCGTGGTCGACGTGCCGGTCGAGGAGGGCAACCGCCTGGTCAAGAAGGGCGAGGTGCTCTTCCGCGTTGATCCGACGCCCTACCAGCTCGACGTCAACGTGCTGGAGGCCCAGCTCGTCAACACGCAGGCGGGGCAGCGCGAGCTCAAGGAATCGGCCAGGGGCGCCGCCGCCAAGACCGCCGAGACGCGCGGCGCGATCAGTCAGGCCGCGAGCCGTACGCGCGAGGTGGAGGCCAAGCTTGCGCTGGCGAAAACCCGCCTCGCGCAGTACCGCGAGCTGGTGAAGACCGGCGCGGGCAGCCGCTTCGACCTCGAGCGCACCGAGACCGAGATCAAGGAGCTCGAGGGCCAGCTCGCCGCGGCGCGCAGCGCCGAGATTCAGGCGCGCGCCTCGGAAGGCCAGGCGGTGTCGGGGGAGCGCCAGATCGAGCAGAAGCTCGGCGCCAACGTCAAAGGCGAATTCGCGCAGGTGGCGCAGATCCGCGCGCAGCTCGAGAACGCCAAATGGCTGCTCGACCAGACCAC
>Ga0207662_10000656_pt1 | contig 15659 bp, 14 predicted proteins | sample KBSS33LmetaG_FD_184338 | JGI IMG/M metagenome (GOLD analysis project Ga0207662, IMG submission 184338) | Switchgrass rhizosphere microbial communities from Kellogg Biological Station, Michigan, USA - KBS S3-3L metaG (SPAdes) (version 2) | ecosystem: Host-associated > Plants > Roots >... | reverse complement strand
TCCCGTGGTCCACGTGCCCAATCGTCCCGATGTTCACGTGCGGTTTTGAACGGTCAAATTTTTCCTTCGACATTTCTCTTTTCCCCGTTTAAGTAGCTCAGACTTCAGTCTGTGTATGTTTCAAACAAAAAGAGCACAGACCCGAAAGTCTGTGCTACCCACTTACTTCGCTACTCCCTGAACTTTTGCAATAACTTCTTCCGCGACATTCTTCGGCGCCTGGTCGTAGCGCTCGAAGTGCATGGTTGAAGTAGCGCGTCCCTGAGTTGAGGAACGCAGATCCGTCGTGTAACCAAACATCTCGGATAGCGGCACGAACGAAGTAATTACCTGTGCGCCACCGGGTCTGGGTTCGGTCTTTTCAATCTGGCCGCGTCTACGCATCAGGTCGCCGTTGACTGCGCCCATGTACTCATCAGGCGTCACCACTTCAATCCGCATGATCGGCTCAAGCAATACCGCCTTAGCTTTTCTCACCGCATCCTGAAACGCGAGCGAGCCAGCAATTTGGAAGGAGCGCTCATCAGAATCGACTTCGTGATAGCCTCCAAACACGAGACGAACCTTGATATCCACCAGCTCATATCCAGCCAGGAACCCTCGCTCCATCGCGTCTCTTATGCCGTGCTCGACCGGCTTGATGTACTCCTTGGGAATAGCACCACCGGTAATCTTGTTCTCGAAGACGAAACCTTCACCCGGAGCAGGCTCAATCTCGAGCTCAACATGTCCATAGGCACCACGACCGCCCGTCTGCTTCTTGTAAATCTCTTTGCCGGGAGCAGCCTGAGTAATCGTTTCGCGATAGGCGACCTGCGGCTTACCAACACTCGCCTCCACGCCAAATTCGCGCTTCATTCGATCAACGATGATCTCGAGGTGAAGCTCACCCATTCCAGCAATAATCGTCTGGCCAGTTTCCGGATCAGTGGAAACGTTGAATGAAGGATCTTCCTGAGCGAGGCGATTCAAGGCCACGCCAAGTTTGTCCTGATCTTGTCTCGTTTTCGGCTCAACAGCGACGCGAATAACGGGAGCAGGAAACTCCATCTTCTCGAGGATGATTGGCTTGTTCTCGTCACAGACCGTATCGCCGGTAGTTACCTGCTTCATACCGCCAATTGCGACGATCTCGCCTGCGCTGGCGTCTTCGATATCTTCACGCTTATTCGCGTGCATCTGCATCAAGCGACCGACGCGTTCACGAGTATCCTTGATCGGATTGTAAGCGTACGAACCAGCCCTGATCGTTCCGCTATAGATGCGCACAAACGAGAGCTGACCAAGGTGCTTGTCAGCCATGATCTTGAAGACAAGTCCGGAAAACGGTGCCGACGAATCGGCAGCTCGAGTTTCAGTCTCAGAAGTTTTTGGACTAATCCCTTCGACCGGAGGAACATCAAGAGGCGAAGGCAGATAATCAACAACCGCATCGAGCAGTGTCTGCACACCCTTGTTTTTGAATGCCGATCCTGTAACAACCGGAACAATCTTCAATTCAAGTGTTCCCTTACGAAGGGCGGTGCGGATTTCCTTTTCGGAAATCTCTTCGCCTTCGATGTACTTGTGCATTAGGCCGTCGTCGACACTGGCAACAGCCTCTATGAGCTTTTCGCGAGCAGCAACTGCAGCATCCAGTAGATCCGCCGGGATATCAGTTGTTTCGTACTTAGCGCCTTTGCTTTCGTCGTTCCAGAACAACCCCTTCATAGTGACGAGGTCGATAACACCTTTCAGCTGATCTTCCAGGCCGATTGGGATTTGGACAGCGACGGGATTAGCGCCGAGACGGGTAATGATGGATTCAAACGAGCGCTCGAACGAAGCACCTGCGCGGTCGAGTTTGTTGATGAAACAAATTCGCGGAACGCCGTACTTGTCAGCCTGGCGCCAAACAGTTTCAGACTGGGGCTCAACTCCGGCCACACCATCAAACACTGCAACGGCTCCGTCGAGCACACGTAAAGAGCGCTCAACTTCCATGGTGAAGTCGACGTGCCCCGGAGTGTCGATAATGTTGATCCTATGATCGACTCCGTTGCGCTCCCAGAAACAGGTCGTTGCGGCGCTGGTAATGGTAATACCGCGCTCTTGCTCCTGCTCCATCCAGTCCATCGTCGCCGTACCCTCGTGCACTTCGCCAATCTTGTGCGTGATGCCCGTGTAATACAGGATACGTTCGGTCGTAGTGGTCTTGCCGGCATCGATATGAGCCATGATGCCGATATTTCTGAACTTGTTTAAGTCGTGCTTAGCCATTGCTTTGTTTGGTCTTTAAGTTTTGGTCTTGGTCTTTGACAAAGGCCAAAGCCCAAAGACCTTAAGACCTGGTCATTACCATTTGTAATGCGCAAACGCTTTGTTGGCGTCCGCCATACGGTGCGTATCTTCCTTCTTCTTGACTGCGTTGCCGCGGTTATTGGCGGCATCAAGAATCTCGCCCGCGAGACGATCCGTCATCGTTTTCTCGCCACGGCCCCGCGCATAAGAGACAATCCACCGAATCGCAAGCGCTCCACGTCGTTCCTGGTGCACCTCAATCGGCACCTGGTATGTCGACCCACCGACGCGGCGTGACTTCACTTCCACGGTCGGCTTCACATTATCGATAGCGCGCTTGAAAACTTTGAGTGGTTCCTCGCCAGTCTTGTCATTGAGCTGACGCATGGCATCGTAGAAAATACTCTCGGCTACCGATTTCTTGCCGTCCCACATCACGCCGCAAATAAACTTGGTCACCAGCGGGCTGTTGTAGACCGGATCGGGAAGTACGTCTCGTCGTTCGGCTACTCGTCGTCTTGGCATATCTATATGGTTCCTGGTGTCAGGTCAGTTCTAATTACTTACCAGCCTTGCCGGTGCCAGCTTTTGGTCGTTTCGCTCCGTATTTAGAGCGACCCTGCTTCCGATCGGCAACACCGACCGAATCCAGCGTTCCGCGTATAACGTGGTAACGCACGCCGGGAAGGTCTTTAACACGACCGCCTCTAATAAGAACAATCGAGTGCTCTTGAAGGTTGTGGCCAACACCGGGGATGTAAGTGGTAACTTCAATCCCATTGGTCAATCGCACGCGAGCCACTTTGCGCAGAGCCGAATTCGGCTTCTTAGGCGTCTGGGTGTAAACACGAGTGCAAACCCCACGTTTCTGGGGTGAACTTTGGAGAGCAGGACTGGCCGTCTTGTACTTGACCTGCTGGCGTCCTTTGCGAACAAGCTGATTAATAGTCGGCACTGTTTTCCTCTTAATACTGGCGCATTTGGCGCGCAAAAGGGCGCTTGCCTGCCTCTTTCCGGAACTAGTCCGGCAGTCAGCGCAGGCGGCTGCCCTGGTGAAACGTGTATTTAGGGACGTTCTGAATTCGCTATGGGGCGGGTGCGGATCGTGGCTTCCCTCGAGCCAAAACTTTTCTGTGGCGTCGCATTATATGGACGAGAAGGAGTTACCTCCGCGCGGGCATGCGCTGGAACGGTTGATGATGCAAACCGCGACGCAGGCCATTTACGCCACAATAATTGTCAACCGGCCTCTTATTGACTAGCCGAGCAACGCCTCCACACCGACAGAACCTACTGGACGTTGCATTGTTGCCTTCAGACTGTTTGTCCGAAACGGCAGACTATACGGATGCTGACGATTTGTGTCAAGCGTAAGCGGGCCGATTTCCCGCTGAGGACTGTGTGAAGCTCACGACTCAAGCCAGCACTGGTATTGTTCGTGATCCCGGTCCTGAATCGTTGTCCGAGTAGCTAAATCCAGTTGCTCGAACTCAACGAATCCAACAGAAAATTGCTCTGGAGCCTCAGCCAAAGCGAGCACATCGCGCCAATCAACGTTCGCAGTGCTGATGAAACGCTTGAGATCTGAAAGATTTCCACCCGACAGTTTGAGAACTGCCAATCGAATGCGTTCGAGGTTCAGATCGCCTTCCTTCTTAATAAATGGGAGATTTGCCGCGCAATTCTCTTCCAGCAAGGACCTGACTTCGCTTTGTTCTGTCAAGGCAAACATTCGCTCGATCTTCTCAGCAACGAGCGCCGTGAGAGAAATGCTCATCGGCCCGTCGTCGTCCAGAAGCTTGGACTTGAGATCTCGCAACCGCTGCTGAGCGGCCTTTAATTCTTCGGCGATTGGTGCGAGCTTTGAATAGTCGCCTGTGAGACGCGCTTCACGGTTCGCCTCCTGCAACGCTGCAGCGAGCGTCTCAAATTCTCTTTGCGCAGCATCTTTTTGGTCCGAATTCAAAACGACTTCCAGGGTGTTTTGGACGGATCGATCTAAGTGACGACCCTAAGCAAATACCAGATTCCAAAACCAAGTCCGAGCAAAATGAGCGCGATGAAGGTGCAAACCAGTGCAATTATGAGCTTGAACTTTCGATACCGATTCTTATCCGGAGGTGCTAGCGAACTCTGCGGAAAATATGGTGGTGGTGTGTATGTAGCCATTTCTATCCTTTAATACCTTTTGGCGCCGCGGGTTTGGTTGGACTTGCGGTTGGTGAACCTGCCCCGGCCTTCTTCAATTCTTCTTCCTTTTCCTTCTTTAGCAAATCTTCCTGATGCTTCTTACCCGCCTGGATTCGTTTCATGCCTTCACGAGCTTCGTCCAAAGCATCTTGAGCCCGGTAGTTTTCTGGGTCGAGTTCCAGAGATTTCGCAAAGGCAGCAGCAGCTTCAGAATACTGTGCGAGTTTGGTGTGCGCCATTCCCAGGTCGTAAAAGATATCCGGATCGTCTGACCTTATCTTCGTAGCCTGGCGAAACTCTCTAATCGCATCACTGTATTGATGAAGGCCGGTATATGTTTGACCCAGGTCGTAGTGCGCTTCGGCGTCTTTGTCATTCTCGTCGTTCTCGAAATACTTCTTGTAGCTCTCAACAGCAAACTTATATTCCTTTTCGGCCTCTTCAGCTTTGTTCAAAGCTTCAAACGCAAGCCCTAACCTGAAATGGGCTTCAGCGAGAGTTGGGTCGAGTGTTATTGCCTGTTTGAAGGCTTCTGCCGCCTCCGTGTCCTGATCTTCGTGGTAAAGCAGCTTTCCCTTTTCCAGTAATGACCGCGCCTGTGCAGGATCAGGAGCCACTCCGTTCGCCGTGTCACTGCCGTTAGCAGAACTATTCGCATTCGACTTTGTTCCACGCTTGCACCCGGAAATGACCAGGAACAGGGAGAGCACAACAATAACGAAAACTTTATTCATGTCTAAAGAATCAGGACACTATCAAAGGCTGCGGGTTGGATTTGAAGCGCTCTTATCTAACGTCAATCCCACCACAAGAGTCAAACCGGTACCATTCCTTAAACTTAAGGAATCGCGCGGAGCGCAGCCCGGCTAGATCTGTTGTGGAAACTCCTTCCAATTGGCCTTATCTCCTAGTCAAGTGATTTTTGTCAGGCGATGTCCTGAGCGGGCCATAGCTATGAATGTGATGACTGAATCGAGGAGTGGAAATGTATAAAAGACAAAGCCGTCTAGTCGGTTATCTGCTGCCAATTGCCCTGGCAGCCGTTTTCCTGCCGGCCCGAGCGTCAGCCCAGAACCGGGACATTGTTTATTACGATCCGCCGAGCCTCAGTTTGAGCTCCGACACATCTGTAGTGAGCGCCTGTTCAAATAACCTCGCTCAAGTAAAACTAAACGCCCGAGCCAGCTCCCCAGCCGGTCACCCAATTCGATACCGCTGGTCGACCAGCGCTGGACGAATCAACGGTAATGGCCCATCAGTGCTATGGGATTTGTCAGGGCTTGCACCGGGCGTCTACAAAGCCTACATCGATATCAAAACTGGAAGCATTGACGACGAGTGCAATAGATTCACGTCTACCACCGTCGTCGTGAAAGACTGTCCACCTGTTCCTCCAGCGTGTCCTAACGTCGGGATCACTTGTCCAACAAAAATCGCAATCGATCAGCCCTTAACCTTTACCTCGAACGTTTCAAGCACCACATCAGGAGTTGCACCGATTTACAATTGGAGCGTCTCTGCTGGCTCGATCATCCAAGGCCAGGGCACACCAACAATTAAAGTCGACACAACCGGACTAGCAGGACAGACTATCAAGGCCACGCTTTCGATGAGTGGATACACGCTCGAGTGTTCAGCCAGCTGCGCTGTCTCAATGCCGGTTCCTGAAGCGAAGGTTCGTAAGTTTGACGAGTTTCCTGACATTTCCCGCAACGACGAAAAGGCTCGACTTGATAACTACGCCGTTGACCTGCAAAGCGATCCGACGGCAACAGCTTACATCGTTGTCCATCCTGGGCGTTCGGGCAAAGCCGGCGACGTACAGAGACACACCAATCGTATCGTTGACTACCTCGTCAACTCACGTCTCATAGATGCTAGACGCATCGTTACTCTTGTCGGCGGAGCGCGAGATGAGTTGTTAGTCCAACTGTGGACGTGTCCGCAAGGTGCCACGCCACCAAATCCCTAATCAGTTACGAACAAGCGGGTGGAAGTACAAAAGCCAACGCCGAAAAGCGTTGGCTTTTTCTTTTGCACCAACTCACACGGTATCACTGTTGCTTTACCTCACTTTGAGTTAGATAGACGCCCCTTTACGTGCTCGCTTACGAGACGAGAGGGACACGACTTGTATCAGAAACCAACAGGTGGATGAAATCATGTTAAGCAACAAAACTAGAGTTTGGCTCGTTTGTTCGGCCCTATTGGTACTCCTATCGGCCAGTCCTGTCTGGTCCCAAAAGGAAAAGGAGAAAGAGCAAAAGGAATACACGGGAACTCCTGTTCTTTGGACGCAGCCAACCGACATCACAACCCGAAACCTTCTACTAGGCGCCGGCGGCGAAGCGATGAAACCAGACATTCGCCAGATTACATTTATTGAGCAAAAGGAAGGTGGCTACTCAACGAAATATCGAGTTCGTGACGCCGCCGGTAATGAATGGATAGCCAAAATCGGAAAGGAAGCACAGCCGGACACAGCGGCTAATCGACTCCTTTGGGCAATTGGTTACGAGACGGAGATCGCCTACCTGTTTCCGGCTCTCACGATCGAAGGCAAGGGGAAATTTGAAAACGTGCGTCTCGAAGCCAGACCAAAGGATGTAAAGCGCACTGGCAATTGGAAGTGGGAAGAAAACCCGTTTAAGGGAGCCCCGGAGTTTCAAGCTCTCAAGATCATGATGGTTATGATCAACAACTGGGATATGAAGGATGACAATAACGAAATCCTCGCCTCCAAGTCTGAAGGTACAGACGGCACACTTCGCTACATCATCAGCGACCTGGGCGGATCGTTTGGAAAGACTGGCGGGATAATTTCACGTAGCCGGAATAAGCCGTCGGATTACGTCAAAGCTACCTTCATCGAAAAGGTCAAAGGCAACGACATAGATTTTAAGTACAGCGGTAAAAACAAGAAACTGTTCGAGAACCTGACGACTGCTGATGCGCGCTGGCTGAGCAATTTGCTTGGTCAACTCAGCGACGAACAAATCAAGGATGCGTTTCGAGCAGCGAATTATTCGCCTGAAGAGGTCGACCAACTCTCGCAGGCATTCAAGGAGCGAATTACTGAATTAGCAAACGTTGGTAAGTGATGTCCGATATGCTTTAGCTTGTCGTTGACTCAGAGAACAAGCTGCTAAAAGCAAATAAGCAAATGCCACGGAAAGGGATAACCCTTCCGTGGCATTTGTGGTTTTCTTAGTCGCCTGTTCGGTGAGTTGACGACAAGCTAAAGCATATCGGACATGACTCTCAAGGCATGACATCGATCGCGATCAGTTGTTGACCCGAAATCACGAACTCTGCCGGCGGTAATTCCATCTCGTAAACCGGAGACAAAACAGTCGGCGTGTAGCCGCCTGCCGTTCGCTCGCTATTCAGCGTCGCAACCATCGATGGCGGCAAGCTCGGCATTTCGCTGGTACCGATGACCGCCCCGTTTGTGATCCGAAACAGTTTGACGTACAGGCGATCGCTTTTCTTGACTGTATTAATGGCCCGTACCAACTGACTCAGATCCTGTGGGACAAAACTCTTAGCAGGCGATCCCTCTTGCAATGCGCCACCATCACCGACAAACACAAGCAACTGACCCGGAGTCGCATCAGCAGGAATTTGAACCGGAATGCGCTGCACAAACTGTCGGCCAGATTCCGTTCGAACGTAGGCTTGTATTTCAACCTTTTCACCTCGTCGAACTTCGGTGCGATCAAGTGCGATGCGTTCCAACGTGCCCGCGTACTTCGTGTCAGATGACGAGATATCTAGAGTAATTTCACCCAGCTGCACATCGTCAAAACCACTCGCGAGCAATGAACTCACCGGGGCAGCAATTGAGCCCGCCGCCATAATCGCTGAGTTCTGCGAGGAGAAACGTCGATCAATCTGAATCGTGTCCTGACCTTTGACCTTGATCTCACCTTTCATCGAAATCGTCGAATCGCCCAAGGCTCTTTCACTTGAGGTGATGGTATTGAAGACGGTGATATTCAGAAGTAATGGTGTTAGGAACGAATCGTTGGCGATCTCATACGAATAAGTCTCGGTCTTATCGCGGCTCGTATGTAGGTTTATCTTTACGGGGATCATTTTCGGAGCCTGTTTTAGCAATCCGAAGATACCCGAAGCGCGATCCTGTGAAATCGATCCGACCATTTTCCCAGGCACAGCGAGCTTGAAAGAGTTGTTTACGTTTGGAATCACGGTGACCACCGAACATTCCGTCATCGGCATGTCCGATGTCCCAAGGCTCAAAAACGGATGGCCAAAAGCATAAATGCGATCGCCATCTCGCAGCGTGACTGTCCCCGCAGCAGCCAGCGAGTAATCGCCTCTAACCAGTTGAACACTGATCGAACTCCCAACTGGAAAGGTCTTTTCGTCACTAGGAGCAAGCGGTGTGATCGCCGCCGCACCGCCAGCGCCTGAAACCGGCAATAAACCATTCGCGACCAGTTGTGGGGTAAACATCGCCAATGTGTCCTGGCTGATTCCGCTAAACACGAGAGGCGTCGCTATCGGTGTCATTTGTTGACCAAGCAACGGTATAAGCGGCGAATTTGCCGCGACTGGGCTAACCAACGAAACAGCCGAAACGGCTGGCTTGGGTAAACTTGGTTTCCATTCGGTTGAAGCAAGTTGTGAAAAGGAAACTGCGCGCGGCTCCCTGGGTTTGAGGTTTTCATTCTCAGAACCCTTATTGAAGAGATCAATCATTTGCTTGATTGGGGTGATGCCGGCGATAGGCTCTTTCGAAAAAGGAAAACTAAAGGCGATTGCGCCGACGAGCTTGCCGTCGATAAAAACCGGGGAGCCCGACATTCCCGCAAACACTCCGGTTCTCTCGGCGTTTGCGCCGCTGAGCCTGGCAATGATTGCCGACTGTCGCGGGCCCGGGAATCCCGGGATGACGCCGAGAACTTCAACCCCAAAGTCTTCAGCTTCCGTCCCGCTAAAGACTGTCCGAGCGGTTCCTTTCATTCCAGGCCGAATGTCTTCAAGGGGGAATAACGGAGTTCCATTGGCAAAGGGCGCGACCACCCTCTGGGCGTTAGCGATCCCCGTCACAACCAGAATCATTGCGAAAATCGAGAGGACTGAGAAAAGTCTATTCATTCAAAACTACCTCATGCGTAACTACAAATTCCGTCTCACTATGATGCCAAAAGTCAGACCCATGACACGACAGCGACTATAAGCTTCGCAAAAGAAGTCGGTCAAGGTTAAGGCTTTAGTGAAAGTAGCTCTCTACTACCCCGTTGCTCCTTCTCGACCCGCATGCTAACGTGGAACTCAGGTGGGGCCCCCTTCAGTTCTAAACCCAAAGCGTATGGACCAAATCGAAGCTTTCATCCTCGCGGGCGGAGCATCGAGCAGAATGGGCACTGACAAGTCTCAGTTGCTTATTGAACAGGAGTCCTTCACGCAGCACATAGCAAAGACGCTTTTCAACATTACCAACTCGGTCACGGTCGTTGGCAGAAATGTAGACGATTCAAATCTACGTGTCGCCATGGATGTTTATCCCGGATGGGGAGCACTCGGTGGACTTCACGGTGCTTTGAACGCTTGCCAGAGAGAATGGGCAATTGTTGTCGCTTGCGACCTGCCTTTTGTAACTATTGAATTGTTTGAATGGTTGATGAAGGAACGCGCTGGGTACGACACTGTTGTCCCAATCCAACCAGATCAGCGTCCCCAACCTCTGTGTGCGCTGTATCGCATCAGACCTTGCCTGGAGCACGCGACGGCACTCATTGAAATGGGTAAGCGACGTCCACTTGATCTACTCGAAGCGGTTAATACCCGCTGGGTTTCATTCAGTGAAATAGCGGATCTACCGGAGGCGCAGAACTTTTTCCTTAACATCAACACCCCGGCAGACTATTATGAAGCGACTAAAAAGGCCGCAGCTCTCAAGACCTAGGCTGACGCCAGACCGAGTCAAACGTCATCGACGCTAATGCCACCAAAACGAAGATTCGGTAAGCGACTTGTCAGATCACTGCTCCCGATAGTGCTGGTAATCGCTCTGGCAGTATTGGCTTCATTAGCCTTCACTGTTTATTGCGTCTCCCGACCAACGAAGCGCGACTACCTGGTTACGCCACAATCATTCTCTCAAATTAGTGGGCCGGCGTTGAAAGTCACCGATGAAACGTGGGCCAATCACGACGGCACGCGGGCACGAGGTTGGTTACTAAAGGGAGCAGAGGGTGCGCCCGCCGTAGTTCTCCTGCATCGTTATGGCGCCGATCGATCGTACTTGTTCAATCTCGGCGTGAAGATCAATGAGACGACTAACTTCACCATCCTTTGGCCCGACTTGAGAGGACACGGACTGAACCCGCTCGTGAAGTCGAGCACTCTCAGTGGTCGTGAACACGAAGATTTACTAGCCGCACTTGATTTCCTGCGCAACGTAAAATCAGAGAACAAGACGAAGCTGGTAGGCGATAGGTTCGGTGTGTACGGCATTGAGCTTGGAGCATACAGCGCACTTAAGGCAGCGGGCCCAGACAACCAGGTAAAAGTATTAGTTCTTGATTCGGTGCCGCGTTCGTCAAGCGAGCTTTTGAACTCCGCGGTTACAACTTGCACCGGGATAAACAACCGTCTGTTGAACTATCTTTCTGGGCCAGCTACCAGAATTTACATGCTGGGCGCGTTTGATCAGACAAATGCATGCGAGATTGCACAATCGTTGAAGGACCAGCGAGTACTCCTGCTATCCGGAGCCGACGCCGGCTATTTGATCTCCTCAACCGCATCGCTGAAGAGTTGTTTTCCAAACCAATCAAATGTCGAAATCAGAACTGATCTGCCACTGAGTGGATTAAATCTGCCATCTGCAACAGGCGAACAAGGCGAAGGCTACGACCGCATTGTGATCGATTACTTCGATCGGTACCTGCGTTGATATTCCTAACAGAACAAGTAAGGAATGTCCGATAAACTTCAGTTTGTCGATGTGAACCACACCTCGCAGGTCTGCTGCTGAAGAGAACGACAAACTGAAGTTTATCGGACATTCGCCAGTTCAATACAAACACACCAATGCCAGCTTTCCATTGTCGCCGATAACCTCAACGCCGGGCCTTGAGCGATACAAATACAAATCCTGTATTGCCACAAACGCAAGCAAGCGTTCGTTTCGTTTCTTCGCGTCAGCAACTATCTCCGGGACATCATGAACAGGTTGGACCTCACCACCCTGACCGTAAATGACGCGACCACTTGCGTAAAATTCAGCGGAACGATCATCGCCTGGTAACGCCAATACTCGTAGCCCTGAGTAACCTCGGCTATCTGCTAGTCTCAGCAAATCACGTGTCGATTCACGCCGCGAAAGATCGAGCGCAGCACAGTTGAGAACCACGACAATTCCCAACAGCACCGAACAAGCTATTGCCGAAACTGCCCAATCAATTCGTCGAGAGACAATGGAGAATGCGCCGGCAATAATAAAGGGCGCCGCTGCCAGGCCAGTACAAAGAACGGAAAGATGTGCCACTCGTATTCCGTAGAACAATCCACCGACACCAACAAAGACCAAGAGCAGTCCTGTTACGATCATCGGCCATCGAGCGTCTTGCTTCTCCTGTAACCGATGCACGCTGGAGCTAATCAAGATCAATGCTGCCGGAAGCACCGGCAGGATGTACCCGGGCAGCTTCGAACCTGAGAAGGAAAAGAAAAGTATCGGAAACAATATCCACCCCAATGAAAACACCAAAAGACGACTGGAGTTCTGAGGTCCTCGCCAGTTCCAATTCTTTGCTCGAATAAACGCGTCGATAAGAAACGACGTCCATGGCAGCGTTAGCATCAACAAGATTGCCGGGTAAAAATAGAATGGCTGTGGATGGTGATACTTGTTGGACAGATAGCGTGCAAAGTGGTGTTGCACGAAAAACTCGTTAACAAAAACCCAGCCGTGCTTGTAAATCACCGGTCCATACCACACAGCGGAAACGAGAATAGCTAGTGGGGAACCCCACAGCAGACTCACCCAAAGGGCACGTCTCGGCCACTCGAGTCGGAGCAGGTAATAAAACCCAATGACGCCCGCTGGAATCACAATACCAACCAGGCCTTTGGCCAGCAGCGAAAGTCCAACAAAGAAATAGAAACCAACGCGCATCAAAGTCTGTCTTCTTAGATCTTCGCCAAGTTCAGACAGAAGAAAACAACTGAGCGCCCACGTGGTCGTCATAGTAATGACAATGTCGAAACTAGCTCCTCGAGAGAACACAAGCATTCCCAAACAGGAAGCAACAATGAGCGACGTAACGTGTCCCCGAGAGATCTGATCGTCCTTCGCTCCAAACTCTGCTTGACGTGTCAACAACCAGATTGCGACCACAGTCAATACGCCACATAACGCTGGGCCAAGACGTGCAGACCAGTCGTGAACGCCAAAAACGTGAAATGCCGCAATCTCCATCCAGTAAAGGAGCGCAGGCTTTTCAAACCATGTGTGACCGCCCAGTGTTGGTGTGATCCAGTCTCCGCGTAAGAACATTTCGCGCCCGACTTGTGCATAGCGAGGTTCATCAGGACCGACCAATGGAAGATGTCCGAGACCGTAAAAATAGAAGGCAATGAAAGCGAGAAGGAGTAAAAAATGGACTCGCTTGGCAAGCGTTGAAGGATGCAAGTATATTCCTGTGGCTAACTGAATTGAGCTTTCGAACTTAGTTCGTGTACTCGAAACGCACTGTCAAAAGCGATTGAGTCTACGCGAAACAAACCAAAGCTCAAAAGCACTAGGTACTTTCCACGACGAAACAAACAATGCATCCTCGTACAGCTGTTATCGGTGTCGGTAGTTTGGGACGACAACACGCTCGCCTCCACGCCGCTCTCGCTTCAGAGGGCCTATCCCAGTTTATTTCAGTGGTTGATCTAAACGAGCAGACGGCTCGATCTGTAGCTGAAGAGCGGCAGGTTGAATGGACAACAAACTGGCGCGACTTGATTGGTAAAGTCGACGCAGTCAGTCTCGCGGTTCCAACTGAAGTGCATTGCGAGATCGCGTGCGGACTGTTAGAGGCAGGCATTCACGTGCTTGTTGAAAAGCCTATCTCCAGAACTCTCGACGAAGCCGACCAGATGATAGCGGCAGCAAAGTCAGGTAATGCCTTGTTGCAGGTTGGACATCTGGAGCGTTTCAACCCGGCAATGGTTGCCCTTCGACCACACGTAAAGAAGCCTGTCTATTTTGAAATTCACCGAGTAGGTGAATTCACGGCTCGTTCGCTGGACATCGATGTCGTTTTGGATTTGATGATTCACGATCTCGACATTGTTCAGTGGTTGGTTGGAGAAGAAGTTGAAGTTACGAGTATCCACGCAGTCGGCATTGCAATACTCACGAACAAAGTCGATGCGGCGAACGCGAGATTGGAGTTCTCTTCCGGTGCAGTCGCCAACATCACTGCCTCACGCGTCGGAACCGAGAAGATCCGCAAAATGCGTTTCTTTCAACCGCACGACTATGTGGCGTTGGACTATACGACCAAGCGCGCGTCAGTGAGTAGTCTCTCACCGCCGAGTGCAGGTGGAATTTGGCCAGGAGTACATATAAAGCATCTGGACGTGATTGATATCGAGCCTTTGCGCGCGGAGATAGTTTCATTCCTGGACGCGATTCGTGACGAGCTTGCGGTGCCGGTGTCAGGTCTGGATGGACGAAATGCTCTCAGCCTGGCGCTAAGAACGCTCGATAGGATTCGCGAACATGCAGAACACCCAGGAGTGTCAGAACTTAATGTCCGATAAACTTTAGTTTGTCGCGGAGAAGAGTGAGAAGCAACTTGAACACAAATGGTTGATACCTTTAGTGACGCCCCTATGTTCAGGGCGCGCTCTTCTGGGACCGCAGGCGTCCTCGCCTGCTTTGTAACCACTGAAGCGCTCTAGTGTTAAGCGGGCAGAATGCCAGCGCCAAACAAAAACATTTCCGCTCTTCTTGCCGAACGCATCGCGTCCGGCGACTTCCCGTCCGCTACCTATTTGGTAGCTGAACGTGGGGAAACTGTTTTTGCGGACGCTCTTGGCCACTCTGTCGTTGAACCATATCGAATCGCTAACAAGCTCGACACGATCTATGACCTGGCATCTCTAACCAAACCACTCATCACCGGGCTTCTCTGCTCACGTAGAATTGAACTTGGTGAACTGACTCTCGACAGTTCTGTCTCTCACTACGTTCCGGAGTTTGATCGCACTGACAAGCAGATGATCACCGTGCGCGAGTTGCTTACGCACAGCGCGGGTCTACCAGCCTGGCGCCCCCTCTATCTCCTTACTGAGGACGAACCGGAGCGCACAGCGGGCGCCATCGCAAGTCTCGACCTAGAATACAAACCAGGCACACGGGTGATCTATAGCGACCTGGGGTTCATCACCCTTGGCATCCTTCTCGAACGCATCACCGGACATCCAATTGCTGAACTAGCCCACAAAGAGATCATCGAACCACTCAAGCTCGACCACACATTCTTCAACCCGGAACTCGCGCTTCAAACCGGTATCGCCGCCTGTGAAAATGGAAACAACTACGAGCGAGACATGTGCGAACAAATGGGTGCGGGGATCTATTCGAACTCACGACAGCGAATGATCTGGGGTGAAGTTCACGACGGGAATGCGTACTTTCTGGGCGGTGCTGCCGGACATGCGGGATTGTTTTCAACGGCCGGGGAGGTGCTTGTTTTGGCCAATCAGTTTCTGCCTCAACACACGTCTCTACTAAAGCCCGAATCGTGCGCGTTGTTTAGATCAAACATGACCGAAGGTTTAGAGGAGGCACGTTCGCTTGGTTGGCAATTAGCAGCGACTAAAGAGTCGACCGCAGGACCGGATTTGCCAGCTGACAGTTTTGGTCACAACGGATTCACTGGAACTAGTTGTTGGGTCGACGCGCAACATGATCGCGTCTTTGTTCTTCTCACGAATCGGACTCACGCTCGCCAGCTGCCCTTTGCAAACATCAATCAAGTACGTCGGCAGTTTCACAATTTGGCTGGTCATGAGGTCAGTACCGCAACGCGGTAGCGTGTGGCTCTGGGCCGTTCATTGAGCCACACGCTACCGCGTTGCGGTACTGACCTCACAACCATGCGAAGCACAATCCGAGATTAACCGGACAATCACAGCTTGAAGCGCCAGGTCGA
>Ga0207662_10000655_pt1 | contig 15664 bp, 16 predicted proteins | sample KBSS33LmetaG_FD_184338 | JGI IMG/M metagenome (GOLD analysis project Ga0207662, IMG submission 184338) | Switchgrass rhizosphere microbial communities from Kellogg Biological Station, Michigan, USA - KBS S3-3L metaG (SPAdes) (version 2) | ecosystem: Host-associated > Plants > Roots >... | reverse complement strand
GTGGAGCCACCGACTTGATCACCGCGAACGCGGCGCGTGCGACCAGCATGGGGATCGAGACGATCCGCAGTCGCTGATCGAGTCCCTCCGCGGCGCGCTCGAAGAACTCGCGGACAGTCACGTCGTAGTCGTTCGCCATGTTGTACGCCTTCCCGTTCGCGCCATCGAAGCCGGCGGCGCGCACCAGTCCATCCGCCACGTTCGCCGCGTGCACGATCGAGAGGGTGTTGTGGCCGCCGGCGATCACCGGCGCGAAGCCGTGGCGTAGCAGGCGCGCCAGCCGTGGGACGAACTGCCGGTCGAAGGGGCCGTACAGCACCGATGGCCGCACCGCCGTCGCCCACAGCCGTCCCCCGCGCTGCGCCTCGAACACCAGGTCCTCCGACTCCCGCTTCGAGCGAGCGTAGTACGAGTCCTCGGGGATGCGGTTGAGCGTCGCCGATTCGTCCGTGCGCCGGCCGTCGGACGCGTAGCGATGCGGGCCGTACACCGCGACGCTGCTCACATGGACGAGGCGCGCGTTGGCGCTCGACGCGGCGGCGATCGCGTTGCGCGTCCCCTCGACGTTGGGCCGGCGGAACGCCTCCCAACCGCCCAGTGGCGTGATGACCGCCGCGGCGTGAAAGACGACATCGCATCCACGCGCCGCGCGCACGAAGCTCGTCTCGTCGAGAACGTCGCCGGTGGCGAGCGTCACGTCGGCGTGGGTCAGCATGCCGGCGCGTGCGGGATCGCGCACGAGCGCGCGGACCTGCCACCCTTCGCGCTGCAGCCGGGGAACGAGATGCATGCCGACGAGCCCCGTCGCGCCAGTGACGAGGGCCGTCGGCACCTTCGTCAGACCGAGAAGGGCAGCGCCGCTACATCCACCCGCCGGTCGACCGGCGGGGCGTTCTCGCCCTCGCCCGGCGATCGCGCGATAAGCGCGGCGCCGGCCTCCACCTCGCGGCGGATCATCGCGAGCGCGATCGCGCCCAGCCTCGGCGAGCGCACCGCACTGCGCACGTCGCCCACCTGCGCGCCGCTCTCGTCGTGCAGCGTGGCACCGGAGTGGATCGGCTCGACGCCCGCCGCACGCACGCCGCGCAGATGCTTGTTCACGTGTCCGCGGAAGTGCACGCGCGCCACCGTCTCCTGGCCCACGTAACATCCCTTCGTGTACGAGATCGCGTGCAGCGCGTCGAAGTTCGCTTCCTGGGGGATCGTGTTGTCGTCCATGTCCACCCCCCACTCCGGGCGGCCGGCTTCGACGCGCGCGATGTCCCACGCCTCGAGACCGGCCGGCGTCGCGCCGGCGACCACGGCGGCCGCCCACATCGGGGTGAACGCCTCGGCTGGCAGGAGCAGCTCGAACCCTTCGACCTCGAGCTCGGGAACCTTCGCGATCCGCATCGGCGATCCCAGCACTTCGACGCTCATGTGGGCGTACGGCGCGAGCGCCGTGAGGGCCGGCGCCGGAACGCCGGTCAGCTCGCTCACGACGTGGCGTGCCGTGGCGCCGAAGACCCCGATGTCGCGCAGCGACGCGCTCTCGTCGGTGTGCGGCGCGATGCGAGGATTCACGAACTTCCGCACCATCGCCGCCCATGCTCCCGCAGCGCGCGGCGGCGCGTCGACGAGCACGCCGTCTTCCTCGACGAAGACGCGCACGTCGGCGACGATCTTCCCCTTCGCCGTCAACGCGGCGGCGTAGCACCCCTGACCGGGCACGAGCGCGCCGACGTCGTTCGTGACCAGGCCGGTCACCATCTCCGCCGCGCGCGGTCCGTTCACGCGCAGGCGTCCGCGGTGGCTTCGGTCGAACACCGCCGCGCGGTTGTGCAGCGCCTCGTACTCGGCCGATACGCTTCCATAGGCGAGTACGACGCTCCGCCCGCCGACGTCACCGATCGTCGGGCCCGCCTCCCGCATCGAGTGCGTGCTCACGCCGGCCGTCCCGAAGCGATACCGAGCAGCGCGTCCACCGCATCGAGTGTGAGCCCGCCGAGCGAATCGACCGCGGCATCGGCCTCCAGCGCGACGTGTGCCGGCGCCTTCACGGCCACCGTGCGCAGGCCCGCCTCGCGCGCGGCGCGGATCTCCGGCAGGCCGCTCGCCAGCACGACGACACGATCGGCCTTCACGACACGACGACGTCCGAGATGCGCCAACGCGAGCTCGTATGACGCAGGCGCCGGTGCGTCGCCGCCGACGTCGTCGGCCGTGACGATCGCGGCGCAGGAGTCGTGCAAGCCCGCCAGCCGCAGCGCGGCTTCGGATTCGGCGCGACCCGCGGCGGTGACGATCACGACGGGGGCACGCAGCTGCGACTGCTCGGTGAAGCGCGCCGCGGCCGGATCGATGGCGAAGCCCTGCGCGATCCTCGCCGCGAACTCACGCTCCGCCCTCAGCGCCACCAGCTCGACCAGCGTGGCGTCGGCGGCGCGGCTGCCGAGCAGCCTCGCGACGGCGGATCGCACCGAGCGTCCGGCGCCGTGGTTCGCGAACGACGTCTCGTCGAACGCGATCTCTTCGTCGGAGAATGCCGCGCGGAGCGCGTCGCGGCGCGCTCCGGCCGTCTCGGCGAGCACTCCTTCCCAATCCAGCAGCACGCCATCCGCCATGAAAGAAATCAAACCGGGCGCCGCGGCGGACGCCACTACGTGCGCGGCACGTCTCCTGATGCTGGTGCGTGCCGTGCCGGATCCGCCGCGTACGAGGCATCGAGCAGATCGACCGGATGCACGACGCGCACACGACTTCCCAACTGATGCAGGCCGGCACCGATCTGCATGAGACAGCCCGGGTTGCCTGTCGCGACGAGCGTCGCGCGCGTGTCGGCGATGCGCGCCAGCTTCGGCGCGAGCACCGTGTCGCTCACATCGGGCTCGACGAGATTGTAGATCCCCGCGCTGCCGCAGCAGTGCTCGCTACCCTCGAGTGGGACGAGTGTGAGACCGGGCACCGCGGCAAGCACGCGCAACGGCGGAGTCGCGACGCGCTGCGCATGGAGCAGGTGGCACGGCGCGTCGTACGTCACGGTGAGCTCCACCGCGCCTCCCGGTCGCGGTCCCGCTTCCGCCAGCAGCTCGCTCACGTCGCGCACCCGGTCCGACACCGCGGCGGCGCGATGTCGCCACGCGGAGTCGCCAGCCAGGAGATGCTCGTACTCCTTCATCATCGCACCGCACCCGGCGGCGTTCACGACGATGTAGTCCGCGCCGCTCGCCTCGAACGCCGCGATGTTCTGCCGCGCGAGCGCACGCGCGGTGTCTGCGTCGCCGGCATGCGCGTGCAGTGCCCCGCAGCAACGCTGGCCGCCCGTGTGCACCATCGCGTAGCCGTTGGCGGCGAGAGTCCGTTCGGTCGCGCGATTGGTCTCGGTGAACAGTCCCTCCATCACACAGCCGGTGAGCAGGGTCGCGCTGCCGAGCGAGCCGTCGCCCGTGGCGCGGTACGCGGCGCGCCGCACCGGACTGCGCGTCGCCTCGAGCATCGACATCGCGAATCCGAGCCGACCAGGAAGGCGCGACAGCAGCGACGACAGCCGCAGCGCACGCGCGATCCGTCCACCGAGCATCGCGAGCGAGAGCAGCGCAGGGTGGGCGAAGGTGAAGAGGATGGCGCGAGCGATCGGTGGGTTGGGCTGCATCGCCGTCAGTGTGGCCCGCGTCGCCTCGAGCAGCTGTCCATACGGAACACCCGATGGGCACACCGTCTCGCAGGCGCGGCAGCCGAGGCAGCGATCGATGTGCGTACGCACGTCGGGATCGTCCACGGGCAGCGTACCCTCTACGAGCGCGTGCATGAGCACGATCCGGCCGCGGGGGCTGTCGTTCTCGTCCTCGAGCGTGAGATAGGTCGGACACGCCTGCAGACAGAATCCGCAGTGGACGCACGCGTCGATGCCCGCGCTCGCGTCGGCGAGCGGTGTGCCGGGAATGGCGCACGCAGGAGTTGAAGCGCTTCGAGTGGGAGACGTCACGCGCTATGGCCGAGGATGCCGGGATTCAGCACGCCATTGGGATCGAACGTCCGGTAGACGTCGCGCGAGAGCGGATCGCTAAAGGTCGACGGCACGTCCGCCCACAGTGCGTCGGGCAGGCGCTCGACGATACGCGATCCGCGGGCGTGCAGCTCCTTCATTATACCGCGAAGCTCCTCGATCGATTCGCTCGTCGGCGCGGCGGGAAGGATGCAGCGCACGACGCCGCGCGTGAGCGTCGCGTGACTCGCGCCACCGCGTGCGCCAACGATGCGCGTGACGCGCGCCCAGAGTGCGCCCAGCTCGGTGGGCAGGGAGCCGAGCCGCACGACCGTCGCGCCCGGCGGCTCCGACTCTCTCAACCGATCCCATACCGCAGCGTCGACACCGGCCGTCGTCCCGAGCTCGGCCACCGCGCGCTCGGCGGAGCGCACGAGCTCCTCGTTGCCGCCGAGTCGCACGAGGAGCAGCGTACGTCGCTCGAGCCCGATACGGTCCGACATAGCCGCCGAGCACAGCTCCGCGGCCAGCGGCCGATAGGGCGTCGCACGCAGCCAGCGCATCGCGTCGTCGCACGCGCGCTCGTCCGGACCCTCGAGCGCGACGGCGAATGTCCGATCGGCCTCCGGTCGCGCGCGCAGCCGGACGGTCACCTCCGTGATGACTCCGAGCGTCCCCCACGCGCCGGTCATGAGCCGCGACAGGTCGAACCCGGCGACGTTCTTCACCACGCGGCCACCCGCACGCACGGTCTCGCCGCTGCCGGTCACCACCTCGCAGCCGAGCAGATGATCGCGCGGCGTTCCATAGGCCGAGGCGAGCGGCCCCCACGACGCGGTGGCGATCGTCGCGCCGATCGTTCCGTCGAGCGATCCGTGTGGCTGCAGCGTCAGCCACTGTCCCGCGCGGCCCGTGACGCCGGCGATCTCGGCGAGCGTGGTGCCGGCGCGCGCCGTGAGAGTGAAATCGCCGGGCTCGTACTGGACGACGCCGCGCAGCGAGGAGAGGTCGAGCGTGGCGCCGGCGTGCACCGGCCGGCCCGCGTCGAGCCACGTGCCGCCGCCGACGAGGCGCAGCGAGGTACGTGTCGCGTTCGCATCGCGGATCGCCGCCGCGACGGCGAGCGCGTCGAGCGGCGGCGCGACGGTGCTCATGCCGGTCGCGCGCGTGCCGCCGGCGTGCCGTGCCACTCGCGGCAGCTGTGCACGGGCACGACCTTGCCCGGGTTGGAGCGCTGCTCCGGATCGAACACCGATCTGAGCGCGCACATCGCGGCGAGCGTCTCCGGCGTGAACAGCCGGTCCATGTACGGCAGCTTGTCGAGCCCGATCCCGTGCTCGCCGGTGATCGTCCCGCCGGCGGCGATGCACGCATTCATGATCTCACCCATCGCGTCGTGGACGCGCGCGGCTTCCTCAGCGTTGCCTCCGTCGTAGGCCACGTTCGGATGCAGATTGCCGTCGCCGGCGTGGAACACGTTGCAGACCCGCACGCCGTGCCGGCGACCGATGCGCTCGATCGTGGCGAGGATGTCGGGCAGACGCGTGCGTGGTACGACGGCATCCTGCACGGCGAGGTGCGACGCCAGGCGTCCCATCGCGCCGAACGCCTTCTTGCGCCCCTGCCAGAGCCGCATGCGATCCGCGGCATCGGTCGCGACCCGCACGGCCCGCGCGCCGGCCTCCGTGCAGAAGCGCGAAACGCGCGCGGCGTCCTCGTCGAGTCCGGCCGACGGTCCGTCGACTTCGATCAGCAGGATCGCTGCGGCATCGGTCGGGTAGCCAGCCGCGTAGATCGATGCTTCCACGGCCTGGATCGTCGGTGCATCCATCAGCTCCAGCGCCGCCGGCACGATCCCCGACGCGATGATCGCCGACACCGCCTCCGCCGCGCCGTGCACCGTAGGAAAGTCGGCGAGCAGCGTGCACACCGCCTGGGGCAGCGGCTCGAGTCGTACGGTCACGTCGAGCGCGATACCGAAGCACCCTTCGGAGCCGACGAACGCGCCGAGGAGGTCGTAGCCCTCCATCTCTCCGTGCGGATTGCCCAGCGTGACGACCTCGCCGCTCGGGAGCAGCGCGGTGACGGCGAGCACGTGGTTGAGCGTGACACCGTACTTGAGGCAGTGCGGCCCGCCCGCGTTCTCGGCCACGTTGCCACCGATCGTGCACGCCGTCTGGCTCGACGGATCGGGCGCGTAGTACAACCCGTACGGCGCCGCGGCGCGCGACAGGCTGAAGTTCACCACGCCGGGCTCGACGACCGCGCGACGGTTGTCGGGGTCGATCGAGATGATCTCGCGCAGGCGATGGAGCCCGAGCAGCACGACACCGTCGGCGAGCGCACCACCGGACAGGCCCGTGCCCGCGCCGCGCGGCACGTAGCGCACGCCACGCTCGGCGAACAGCCTCACGACGGCGATCGTCTCGTCGCGAGTGCCGGGGAAGACGGCGAGCGAAGGGCGCTGCTGGTACCCGGGCAGCCCGTCGGACTCGTATGCCCGCAGCTCGCCGGGTCGTTCGAGCACGCGGCGCTCGCCGACGATCGCCGCGAGCGCGCGGGCGAGCCCATCGTCGGGGTGCGACGCACCGCGCGCGGGAACCGACGACGTGGACGAGCCCGAGGCGCCGACAGTGGTGGACACGATCGAAAGCTAGGAGACGCGAGAGGTCGCGACTAGGCGCTCGGCGCAGCGGCGGCGGCTTTCGTCTCCGGTGGTGGACAGACGACGTGCAGTGCATCGTGGCGCAGCTCGTACACGAGCGTCTCGCGCATCGCGATCAGCTCGCCGTCGATCGCCACCGACGTCGGTCGGCGCAGCGTCACGCGGCATCGCTCGACGAGAAAGCTGTCGAGCTCGGGGGTGCGCGCCGCCGCGTCCACGCCACGCGCAACCGCCGCGAGCGCGAGTGCGAGCAGGCGCGCGCCCGAGCGCCCGCTCACGACCATCACGTGGAGACCGGGTCGTCCGCCCTCGACACGACTCCCGAGCGTGGGAAGCTGCAGCTCACGCTCGCCGACGCCGATGAAGACGAGCGGCGTCCGATAGATCCGCTGCTTGCCCTCCACCTCGAGCTCGACGGCGAAGCGGCGGAGCTGGAACAGGATGCGGAGCGCGGCGATCGCGGACGCGATACGATAGCCGAACCATCGCTCGAGACGCTCGCGGATGCGCACGAACCGCACGTAGGCGCCAACGCTGCTCGTGTTCAGGAAGACGTGTCCGTTCACGACGCCGACGTCGACGCCGCGGCACTGTCCGTTCACCGCGAGCTGGAGGGCTTCGGCGGGCTCGGTGCTCACGCCCAGGTCGCGCGCGAAGTGATTGAGCGTGCCCCCCGGCAGGATCGCGAGCTCCGCCCTGGACTCCAGCAGCTCGGCTGCCGCCGTCGCGATCGTGCCGTCTCCGCCGCTGACGAGAATGCGCTTCGCGCCGGCCGTGACGACGTCGCGGATCGTGCGCGCGATGTCCTCGGGCTCCACGGCGTGCACCTCGAACGACTCGCCCTCGCCGAGGACCTTCTGCGCTTCGTCCGCGGTGCCCGACTTGACGTTCACGATGGCGGGAATGCGATCCGTCACGCGTCTATTCGCCGGAGAAGTCGACCGAAGCGGTCGAGCCGCTTCCGGGGTGCCCGAACGCGCGCGGCGGGGTGGGAGCCAGCTCCCACCCCGCCGCGCGCAACTCGGTCATCGGAGCGCCACCGCGATCCGGCGGCGCGGAATGTCAGGCGGCCTGCCAGAAGCCCGCGAGGGCGCGTCCGTCGGGCGACTCGCGCAGCTTCTCGAATGCCCGCTCGCGGATCTGGCGAATGCGCTCGCGCGTCACGCCCATCAGCGCGCCGATCTTCTCGAGCGTCATCGGCTCGCCGCTCTCGTCCAGACCGTAGTAGAGGAACAGGATCTTCCGCTCGCGCGGCGTGAGGTACTTCCGGAACACTCGCTCGATGAACTCCTTCATGAGCTTGTAGTCCGTCGTGTCCTCGATCTCGGTGCCGTCGACTCCGGCGAAGCGCTCGCCGAGCGTGGAGGCTTCACGATCCGACCTATCAATGGGCGCGTCCAGAGATACTTCGGTCGAGCTCATCTGCTTCGCGGCGCGGACCTGCTCGGGCGACTCCTCGAGGAGACGAGAGATCTCGTTCTCGGTGGGGTCGCGCTTCAGGACCTGGGCGAGGATCGTCTCGGCGCGGGCGAGACGGATGAGCTGCGAGTTCTGATTGAGCGGGATGCGGACGCTGCGGGTCTGCTCGGCGAGCGCCTTGAGGACGGCCTGTCGGACCCACCACACGGCGTAGGAGATGAACTTCACTCCCTGATCCGGATCGAACTTCCGTACCGCCTTGAGGAGCCCTTCGTTGCCGATGGCCACCAGCTCGGAGAGGTCGAGTCCGTGGCCCTGGTACTTCTTCACGTAGGAGATGACGAACCGCAGGTTCGCGGTGACCAACCGCTCGGCGGCGGCTTCGTCGCCCTTCTGGGCGAGTCTGGCGAGGCGCCGCTCTTCGGCGGCGTCACTGATGAGTGGAAGTTTCTGGATGTCGTGGAGGTATTGATCGAACGCGGTGGAGGGAGACGAGCGGAAATAACCCTTGGACCTGGTCTCGGTCGCTTGCTCCATACACGCCCCTTACCTGTGCCGGAAGGTGGTCGATTGTCGCAGTCACTCCTGAACTGCGGTCCCGCGGAGGTTCAACGGGAGCGCCAGGATAATGTCGCGTTGAAAACCCGTCAACAGCGAGTTTGCCAGAATGACCCGTTGCGCAGATTTGTGAGGGGGCTAACTGCTGCAATCGCAGACGTTTGTCGGTTACTCCCGGCAAAGTCGGGCGGTTTGGGACGAATTGGCCTCTTTGCGGGGCTGGCGGATGAGACCGGTGGCAACCGTGAGTTGGTTGGTCGGATGTAAGAGGGTGAGAGGGTGAGGTGGTGAGTCGCCGGAGCGGTCCATCTCACCACCTCACCCTCGAACCAACCAGCTCACTTCTGCCTTCTCACGGTCCCGGAGGTGCCGGAGGGTCTTTCATCTTCCCGCGGGTCGTCGCCATCAACACACCGATGCCGACGAGGACGATCGCGCCGACCACGATCCACATCGAGGGCACGTTCAGCAGGTACGCGGCGATCGCCAGACCGACGATCAGGATGAGAAAGCCGAGGAGATAAGTGCCGAATGAGGACATCGCTCCCGTCCGATGAGGTCGGCGTACCAGGGGAGCAAGGAGCGAGCCGGGCGGGTGCGCGCGGCCGGCTCAGCGAGCGGCTGGATCGCCGAGGCGCCCGGTGAGCAGAGTGTCCCTGTGCGCACCGCGTGGCCGGGGAACGAGCACCGCGGTCCCGCGCTGACGTCCGAAGCGAGTGGCATCCCGGCAGCTCGGCGTCCAGATGTCGAGGATGCCGTCGCGGATCCGGCTTCCCGTGTCGTCGACCAGGAAGCGGCCGTGATACTTCCGGCCGATGTACAGCTCCAGGTAGCGGCCGAGCGGGAAGAGCTTCGGATCCGCGGCCACGATGCCTTCGCGGACGAGGCGGTCGCGGCGCGTCGTTCCCTGGAGGCAGTAGGCCGTGAGCTGTACCGGCACCGGCTCGCCCACGCGCGGCGGGCGCTTCCCGACGACCGCCCAGTCGCGTGCCGCGCCGCGCACGAGCGCTCCCTCGAGCCGGATCGGAGCCGGTTGCGGGGCCGCGATCACGACGACGGAGTCGGCAACGGCGGCGGGGGCGCGCCGCAGCATCGGGTGCACGCTCACCGTCGCGGCGGTGCCGACGAAGAGCAACGCGACCGTCGCGACGATCGAGACGAGGGCGCCGCTGTGCCTCCGGCGGTCGGGAAGCCCCTCGCTCCCGCCGCCGTGCGGCGTCACGCCAGCACCTCGTGCACGAGCTGATCGTCGACGGGCAGCGCCCAGCCGGACTTTTCGCCCGCCATGGCCCCGATGCGAGCGGGCAGCGCGTACTCGACGCGTCCGCCGCGGGCCTTCTTGTCCAGCCGCGTCGCGTCCACCACGCTGTCCACGGGCAGCTCGCGCGGACGCGAGACGGGAAGTCCCGCCTGGCGCAGGACGCCCTCGATGCGTGCCGCCGTGCCCGATTCGGCGACCCCGAGGCGTTCGGCGATGCGAGCCTCGAGCACCATCCCGATGGCGACGGCTTCCCCGTGCAGCAGCGCGTAGCCGCTCACGTGCTCGAGCGCGTGGCCGAGCGTATGGCCGAGGTTGAGCGTCTTGCGGCGGCCGTGCTCGCGCTCGTCGGCGCGCACCACCTCCGCCTTGATCTCGACGCTGCGCGCCACCGCCTCGAGCGTCGCAGAGGGCTCGGCGTCGAGCAGGGCGGGGAGCTCGGCTTCGATCCGCGCGAAGTAGGCGGCGTCGGCGAGCACGCCGTGCTTGATCGCCTCCACCAGCCCGGAGCGGCGCTGTGCGAGGGGCAGCGTCGCGATGGTCTCGACGTCGGCCAGCACCGCCGCCGGCGGATGGAACGCGCCGACGAGATTCTTTCCCGCCTCCGTGTCCACGCCGGTCTTTCCGCCGACCGAGGCGTCGATCATCGCGAGGAGAGTGGTGGGGCACTGCACCACGGGCACTCCTCGCATGAACGTCGCGGCGACGAATCCGGCGAGATCGCCGACGACCCCGCCGCCGAGCGCGACGACGGTCGTATCGCGCCCGCATCCGGCGTCGAGCATGCCATCGGTGACGCGCGCCCACGTGTCGCGCGTCTTGTGCGCCTCGCCCGACGGGACGACGTGCACCGAGACCGGTGCGTGCGCGGCGAGGGCGAGCACCAGCGGCTCCACGTAGAGCGGTGCGACCGCGTCGTCGCTCACGATGGCGTAGTGGTGCGCCGGCGCGGCGTCGGCGATGGCGCGCGCGAACCGGTGGCGCAGCCCGGCCGCCACCGTGACGCGATAGCTGCCGGCGTCGATCTCGCGAACGCGCTCAATCGGACGCTCGGTCTCCATGGAGGCCGTCACGCTACCAGGTCACCTCGCCCACACCGGCGCGCTTGTTGGCCAGGCGCGCGAGCGTGAAGAGCAGATCCGACAGCCGGTTCAGGTAGATCACGGTGAGCTCCGGCAGCTCCACGGCATGCTGCAGGCGCACGACGTTCCGCTCGGCGCGCCGGCACACCGTGCGAGCCACGTGGAGGGCCGCGGACTTCGGCGTGCCGCCCGGAAGAATGAACGCCCGCAGCGGCTCCAGCTCCGACTCCGCGTCGTCGATGGCCTGCTCGAGCTCCGCGATGCGATGCTCGTCGATCCGCGCCTTCTGGAGGTGCTGCGCCATCTTCTCGCGGTCGGGGGTGGCGAGCAGCGCGCCGATGGCGAACAGGTCGCGCTGCACGGGAACGAGCACCTCGTCGATGCGCGACATCAGCTCGATGGCGCGCGCCATCCCGATGACGGCATTGAGCTCGTCGACGTCACCATACGCCTCGACGCGCGGATCGTCCTTCGGCACGCGACCGCCGCCGAACAGTCCCGTTTCGCCCTTGTCGCCGGTCTTCGTGTAGATCTTCACGAGAGTGAAGATAGTCGCGACGGGGGCCCTCCGGGCACAGCTGTGAGGTGGGTCACGGATGCGCTACCGCCCGAACCATCGATGCAGCAGTCCCGCCCTCCCCGCCGACAACGCGACGGCGCGTTCCAGTGCCGAGAAGCCCGTCCCCGTCTCGTGCGGATCGTCGCGGGTCGGGGAGCGGAAGTCGTGCGGAAAGAGCAGGGCGAGATGACTCTGCAGTTGATCGGGTGAGGCATACGCGCGCTGCGCGGCGATCCAGCGGTCGAGATCCGCGCCCATCAGTGCCGCGGTGGGGCGGCGTACCGGATCCTGATCGAGCGCGTGCCGGAGAATCGACTCGAGACCGGGGTCGAGACCCTCGATGCGCCGTCGCAGATCGGGAAGCGGGCGCCGCGCGACCTCCTCGATGATGTTCGACGTCACCTCCTCCACGAAGAGGCGATCGAGCGCGAGCAGCTCGTAGAGCACGACGCCGAGCGAGAACACGTCGGTGCGCGCATCGACGTCGTGGCCGAGGATCTGCTCGGGGCTCATGTAGTGCTTCTTGCCCATGCGCGTCCGTCCACCGTTCGCGAGGTCGGCCGAGGTGCGCGCCTTGGCGATGCCGAAGTCCGCGAGCTTGATGTGCCCGTCCCACGTCGCGAGGATGTTTCCGGGGCTCACGTCGCGATGGACGATGTCCAGCCGCTGGCCGGAGGGCGCGACGAACTTGTGCGCGAAGTCGAGCGCGCGGCACACCCGGCTCGCGATGTACGCGGCGAGCGGCGCGTGGAGCGGTACGCCGAGCTCGCGATGGCGGTCGATGAGCTGGCGCACCGTCGGGCCCTGTATGTACTCCATCGCGATGAAGTAGTCGCCGGCCACTTCGCCCAGCTGGAAGATCTGCACGATGTTGCCGTGCACCAGGTTCGCCGAGAGCTTCGCCTCGTCGATGAACGCGCGGAGAAACGCGCTTCGCTTCGCGTAGCGGGGATGGATCACCTTGAGCGCGACGCGCTTGGTGAATCCTTCCGCGCCGAGCTGCTCGGCCTCGTACACCGTCGCCATGCCGCCTTCGGCGACCTTGCGCACGAGGCGAAAGCGTCCGGTGAACTCGAGCTCTGGGTGTTCCATGATCACGTCCTGAAGAGCGCTGCGTTCCCTTGATGATCGGCTGGTGACCGGCGAACCTTCAGGCATGGAACACGAGATGAAGGACATCACCATCATCGGCGCGGGGCCGGCCGGCCTCTTCGCCCTTTTCTATGCCGGGATGCGCGGCGCGACGGCGCAGATCGTGGACGCGTTGCCGGAGCCTGGCGGGCAGCTCGCCGCGCTCTATCCGGAGAAATACATCTTCGACGTGGCGGGCTACCCGAAGGTGCTCGCCAAGGATCTCGTGAAGGCGCTGCGGGATCAGGCGGCGCAGTTCAACCAGCCGACGCACCTCGCCCAGCGTGTCACGGGACTCCACGAGGAGAACGGCCACTTCATCCTCGAGACGGACCAGGACCGCTTCCCGACGCGCGCGATCATCATCGCGGCGGGGATCGGTGCGTTCTCGCCGCGGCGACTGCCGCACGCCAGCGCGGATCCCTGGTACGGTCGCGGTATCTACGACGTCGTCACCGATCCGCAGGACTACCGTGACCAGCGCGTCGTGATCATCGGCGGGGGCGATTCGGCGTTCGATTGGGCGACGCAGCTGGCGGGTATCGCGACGCACGTGTCGCTCGTGCACCGAAGCGACCGCTTCCGCGCACACGGCGCGACGGTGACGCAGTTCAACGCCGACGTCGCCGCGGGCAGGGCGTCGCTCTTCACCTTCCACGAGCTGGTCGACGTCATCGAGCACGCGGAGGGGGAGCGCTTCTCGCACATCGTGCTCAAGGACATCAAGGGCAAGACGACGCGCGAGCTCGAGGCCGACGTCGTGCTGCCGATGCTCGGCTTCGTGAGCGACATCGGACCGATCGCCGAGTGGGGGATGACGCTCGAGAAGGACGAGATCGTGGTCAACCAGGTGATGGAGACCGGACGGCCCGGCATCTGGGCGGCGGGGGACGTCACCACCTATCCCGGGAAGCTGAAGCTGATCGCCTGCGGCTTCGGCGAGGCCGCGACGGCGGTGAATCAGGCCGTGCACTGGATCTACCCGGAGAAGAAGGTGGCCCCCGGGCACTCGAGCAACATGGCGATCTTCGGGCAGAAGGACGACTAGAATCGCGGTGCGCGGTGCGCTCTGCGCTCAAAGCAAAACGGCCTCGGGAAGCAGACGCTTTCCGAGGCCGTCCCGCACTGCGCAACGCGCAACGCGCACTGCGCTATGCGCTACTGCGCGTCCTTGTTCGACACGAGCACGATCACCGGTCCGGCGTTGGCGTTGATGCCGAAACGGTTCTGCGCCTGGTCCGCGTTCAGGTAGCGCACCTCGACGAAGGTGAACGTGTTCATCGACGCGAGCTCCTTCAACGGCCGCAGCGGACCGTAGTCCGTCGAGAACTGCGTCGCGCCCGCCGAGGGATCGTTGTAGGTGGTGGGGCCGCGATACACGAAGAAGTTCGGCCGCAGATGGCGGATCGCCGTGTACGCGTCGCGACTCGTGATCGCGGGGTCCTGCAGCTCTTCCTGCGTGATGACGTTCGGGTCCTTCTTCGCCTTGGGCGTGACGGCTCGCAGCTCGTTGTCGTTCGTCTGCGAGCTCGCGCAGGCCGACGCGAGAACGAACAGGGCCGGAAGGACTACGCGGGTGAACCTCATGATGGCACCTATCGGTTTGAAAGGAGCGTCGAGCTTCGTTGGGTCTACTTGGCCGACAGCGTGGTCAGCACCACGATGACCGGCCCGCCGTTGGCGTTGATCCCGAACCGGTTCTGCGCGTCGTTCGCGTTGAGGTAGCGCACCTCGACGAGACTGCGCGTATCGACCTGCGACAGCGCGTTCAGCGACTGCAGCGGCCCGTAATCCTGCGACACCTGCACCTGGCCGGCCGTCGCGTTCTGGAAGCTCATCGGCCCGCGAGTGCGGAAGAACGCGGGACGGAGCTGCCGGATCGCGGTCATCGCGTCGGTGCCCGCGATCGTCGGATTCCGCAGCTCCTCGTGAATGATGACATCGGGGTTCTTGCGAACACGAGCCGACCCCTGGGGCGCGACCGTGCTGGACGTGCTGGCGGTCTTCTGCGCGCACGCCGCTCCGGCGACGAGGAGGACGACGAGGAAGCGACGATGAGCAAACATGACGACCTCGCAGTTTATGAAATGAATTGGCGCGAACGCCAACGAATGCGTCCGATCAGGGGAACCGCGATCGCAGCTTGTGGACGTTCCGGCGTGCGACCTCAGCCAGCGAGATCCCCAGTGTATCCGCGGTGATCGCGACGCACCAGAGTGCATCGCCAAGCTCGAGCGCCACTGCCTCCCGGTCGAGCGTTCGGCCCTGGAGCAGGTGCTTGCGAACGTGTGACAGCACCTCGCCGGCCTCCTCCGCCAGCCCCGCCGCCGCATCGAGGAGCCGCTGGTCTTCGGTGAGCCCACGATTGATCGTGCGCCGCGCCTCCGACTGATACCCGTCGAGCGTCGTGACGTTCTCATCGGGGCCGGTCACGCGTAGGTCACCCGGGGATCGGCCTTCGCGTAGGCCAGGTCGGTGATGAGGTTCACGAGCACGAAGACCGCCGAAAGGAAGAGCACGGATCCCTGGATGGCCGGCAGATCGCGGCGCGCAATCGCGTTGACGACGTACCGGCCGATCCCGGGCCAGGAGAAGATCGTCTCGGTGAGGATGCTCCCCGTCAGATAGGCTCCGAAATCGAGGCCGAGCACGGTGATGATCGGGATCAGTGCGTTGCGCAGCGCGTGCCGGGCGACGACGACGGGCTCTCGCAGTCCCTTCGCGCGCGCCGTGCGCACGTAGTCCGCGCCGAGCGCATCCAGCATCGCCGAGCGGGTCATGCGGGCGAGGAACGCGATCGATCGCATGCCGAGCGCCAGTGCGGGGAGGACGAGATAGCGCACGCCGCCGAACCCCGACGGCGGGAGCCAGTGCAGCGTCACCGCGAACAGGAGGATGAGCAGCAGGCCGACCCAGTAGACGGGGAAGCTGATCCCGAGATAGGCGAGCGCGAGCCCGAACCGGTCGATCGGCCCACCGGGATTGCGCGCGCTCAGGACGCCGAGCGTGACACCACAGATGGTCGCGA